>CAAHFF010000014.1_pt1 | contig 344363 bp, 315 predicted proteins | sample 2563761 | NCBI WGS metagenome assembly CAAHFF01 (sample SAMEA5543997, study PRJEB30075) | plant metagenome | biome: Evergreen Rainforest; feature: Forest; material: Leaf | place: Madagascar | collected 2016-11
GGTAGCTCTGCACCCAGCGTCTGACCGTCGCATGGCCAAGACCCTGCTCAGCACCGACCGTCTTGGCTCCCGCCGAGCCCGATAAATACCGCCTGACTACCCTGAGCTTGAACTGCTCGTCGTACTTCGCCATGCAAAAACCCCCGAAGGTTGGATTTCGTCCAACTTTCGGGGGTCAGTTCAGACAGAGGGCGTTTTTTATTGCGGCGCGCATGGCGCCCGGCGGGCTCGCCGGCGTTGCCCTTACTGCTGCAAGGTCAGCTTCTGCTTGACCACCACATCCTTGTAGACCGCCAGCTCTTCCCTCATCTGCGCGGCGAATGCCTCGGGCGTGCCGGCCTGGATGATCGAGCCCGTGGCCTCGATGCGTTGCCGGATGCCCGGGTCCTGCAGCACCTTGCGCGTGGCCGCGTTGATCTTGTCGACGATCTCGCGCGGCAGATCCTTCGGTCCGACGATGCCGTAATAGGCCATTCGGTTGACCGGTTCCAGCCCCACTTCCTTGAAGGTCGGCACGTCGGGCAGGGCGGGCACGCGCTGCGGCGCCGCCACGACCAGCGGTGTCAGCCGCTTGTCCTGGATGAAGGGGAAGGCCGAGGGCAGGTTGTCGAAGATGATGGGCACCTGGCCCGCCACCGCGTCATTCAGCGCGGGGCCGCTGCCGCGATAGGGGATGTGCATCATGTCCGTGCCCGTCGAGAGCTTGAACATTTCCATCATCAGGTGCGTGATGCTGCCGTTGCCGGGAGACGCATAGGCGTACTTGCCGGGTGATTTCTTCACGGCCTCCAGGAAGCCCTTGTAGTCCTTGAAGGGCTGGCCCGGGTGCGCCGCGATCACGTTGGGCGTGGCCGCGATGTTGATGATGGGCGTGAAGTCGCGCGCGACGTCGTACGGGATGTCGGGATTGATGGCCGGATTGGTGGCCGTGGTGGACACCGTGGCCACGCCCAGCTGGTAGCCGTCGGGCGTGGCGCGGGCGGTGTCGGCCGCGCCGATGCTGCCGCCGCCACCGCCCTTGTTTTCGACGACGACGGTCTGGCCCAGTTCGCGGCCCAGTGGCTCGGCCACGATGCGGGCGATCAGGTCGGTGGTGCCGCCCGCGGCAAAGGGCACCAGCAGGCGGATGGGTTTGGCGGGATAGGCGGACTGCGCCAGGGCAGGGCTGCCCAGCGCGGCCAGCAGGCCTGCGCCGATGGCCAGGCCCAGGAAATTGCGACGAATCATGCGGGTGTCTCCTCTGTGTTGTTATGGATACGCGTGAACGCCACGATGGCGAAAGACTAGATGGCCTTGCTCTCCCTCAGCGCCGCAATGGCCGCCGCGTCCAGGCCCAGGTCGCGCAGCACCTCGTCGGTGTGCTGGCCCAGGGCGGGCGGGGCGCGGTGATAATCCACCGGGGTCTCGGAAAGACGCATGGGGCTGGCCACCGTGGCGATGCCGGCGATGCCGTCGCCGGCATCGCGCGGCAGGTCCACGCGCAGGCCGCGCGCCTGGACCTGCGGGTCGTCGAAGGCCTGCGCGATGGTGTTGATCGGGCCGCAAGGCACGGCGCGGTCTTCCAGCAGCGCGATCCACTCGGCGGTGGTGCGCAGCAGCATGACCGGACCCATCAGCGCCAGCAGCTCGGCACGATGGCGCACGCGCGCCGTGTTGGTGGCGAAGCGCGCATCCTGCGCCCACGCCGGGCTCCCGATGGCCGCGCAGAAGCGCGCGAACTGGCCGTCGTTGCCGATGGCCAGCAGCACGTTGCCGTCGCGCGTGGGGAAGTCCTGGTAGGGCGCCAGGCTGGGGTGGATGTTGCCGGCGCGCGCGGGGGCGTTGCCCGTGGCGAGGAAGCCGGCGGCCTGGTTGGCCAGCACGGCCACGCCCACGTCCAGCAGCGCCATGTCGATGTACTGGCCACGGCCGCTGGCCTGGCGCGCATGCAGCGCCGCCAGGATGGCGTTGCTGGCATAGAGCCCGGTGAAGACGTCGACCACGGCCACGCCCACTTTCAGCGGGCCGCCGCCGGGCTCGTCGTCGGCCTGGCCGGTCACGCTCATCAGTCCGCACATGGCCTGCACCATCAGGTCGTAGCCGGCGCGTTCCGCATAGGGGCCGTCCTGGCCGAAGCCCGTGATGGAGCAATAGACCAGGCGCGGATTCAGCGCGGACAGGCTGTCGTAATCGAGGCCGTACTGGCGCAGCCCGCCCACCTTGAAGTTCTCCACCACCACGTCGGCTTCGGCCGCCATGCGGCGCAGCAGCGCCTGGCCTTCGGGGTGCGCCATGTCCACGGTGATGGAGCGCTTGTTGCGGTTGCAGGCCGTGAAGTAGCTCGCCTCGCGCGTGTCCTGGCCCTGCGTGTCGCGCAGGAAGGGCGGGCCCCAGTGGCGGGTGTCGTCGCCCGCGCCGGGGCGTTCCACCTTGATGACATCCGCGCCCAGGTCGGCCAGCACCTGGGTGCACCAGGGGCCGGCCAGCACGCGGGAAAGATCCAGCACCTTGATGCCGGCCAGTGCGGCGCCCATCAGTTGGCGAAGGCCGCCAGGCCCGTCTGGGCGCGGCCCAGGATGAGCGCGTGCACGTCGTGGGTGCCTTCGTAGGTGTTGACCACTTCCAGGTTCACCAGGTGGCGCGCCACGCCGAACTCGTCGCTGATGCCGTTGCCGCCCATCATGTCGCGGGCCAGCCGCGCGATGTCCAGGGCCTTGCCGCAGTTGTTGCGCTTGATGAGCGAGGTGGCCTCGACCGAGGCGGTGCCTTCGTCCTTCATGCGGCCGAAGCGCAGCGCAACCTGCAGGCCCAGCGCGATCTCGGTCTGCATGTCGGCCAGTTTCTTCTGGATGAGCTGGTTGGCGGCCAGCGGACGGCCGAACTGCTTGCGGTCCAGCGTGTACTGGCGCGCGGTGTGCCAGCAGAATTCGGCCGCGCCCATGGCGCCCCAGGCGATGCCGTAGCGGGCGCTGTTCAGGCAGGTGAACGGACCCTTCAGGCCCTGGATCTCGGGGAAGGCGTTTTCCTCGGGCACGAACACGTCGTCCATCACGACTTCACCCGTGATGGAGGCGCGCAGGCCCACCTTGCCGTGGATGGCGGGGGCGGACAGCCCGGTCATGCCCTTGTCCAGCACGAAGCCGCGGATGGGGCCCACCGCGCCGCCGGCCGAGACTTCCTTGGCCCACACGACGAACACGTCGGCGATGGGGCTGTTGGTGATCCAGGTCTTGGCGCCGTGCAGGCGATAGCCGCCGTCCACCTTCTGCGCGCGGGTCGTCATGCCGGCGGGGTCGGAGCCGTGGTCGGGTTCGGTCAGGCCGAAGCAGCCGATCCATTCGCCGCTGGCCAGCCTGGGCAGGTATTTGGCCTTCTGTGCGTCGGTGCCGAATTCGAAGATCGGCACCATCACCAGCGAGCTTTGCACGCTGGCCATCGAGCGGTAGCCCGAGTCCACGCGTTCCACTTCGCGGGCGATCAGGCCATAGGCCACGTAGCTCAGGCCGGGGCCGCCATATTGTTCAGGAATGGTGGGCCCCAGCAGGCCCAGTTCGCCCATCTCGCGGAAGATGGCGGTATCGGTCTTCTCGTGGCGGAACTGTTCCAGCACGCGCGGCGCCAGCTTGTCCTGGCAGTAGGCCGCGGCGGCGTCGCGGATGGCGCGCTCGTCGTCGCTCAGTTGCTGGTCGATGAGGAAAGGGTCGTCCCATTGAAAGCGGGCGTGGGCCATGGTGTCTCCAGTGCGGCGGGTCGGGGTGGGGCCGGCAAGGCGTCCCGATCTATGCGTGATTGGTACGAGGTTGGAAGTCTTCTTCAGCGTAGTGCCACGCGCTGCCCGGCGGCAAGCGAGGAGTTCGCATCCAGGAATGCGATTTGGGAATACATGGAGTAGAGTGCCTGCCATGCGCCGCAACCTTCCTTCCGTCCAGGCCCTGTCCTGCTTCGAGTCCGCCGCGCGGCACGAAAGCTACACCCGTGCCGCGCAGGAACTGTCGCTGACGCAAAGCGCGGTGTCGCGCCAGATCCTGGCGCTGGAGGCCCAGCTGGGCGTGCTGCTCTTTCGCCGCACGCGCCATGGCGTGACGCTGACGCCCGCAGGCCGGCAGTACGGCCGGCAGGTGGCGCGCTGGTTGCAGGGCCTGGAGCGCGACACGCTGGACGTGATGGCGCACCAGGGGCATGGCGGCGCGGTCTCGCTGGCGGCGGTGCCCACCTTTGCCACGCGCTGGCTGCTGCCGCGCCTGTCGCGGCTGGCGCGGCGGCATCCCGACATCGTGGTGCACATCGAGACCCAGACCCGGCCTTTCCTGTTTGGCGATACGCCTTTCGATGCCGCGCTCTATGCCGGGACGCCCGAACAGGTCGCCAACTGGCCCGGCGTGCAGGCCCGGCGGCTGATGTGGGAAACGGTCGTGCCGGTCTGCAGCCCGGTCCTGCTGGCCACGGCGCTGGCGCGTGCCGGAAAGGGGCGGGAAGAGGGCGCGCAGACCCTGTCGCCGCGCCAGCTGGCCGAGCTGCCACTCCTGCAGCAGAGCACCCGGCCGCAAGGGTGGCGGCAGTGGTTCGACGCCATGGGCATGCAGGACGCGCCGCGGGTGCTGGACGGTCCGCGCTATGAGCTGTTTTCCATGACGGCGGGCGCGGCCGCGCACGGCCTGGGCGTGGCGCTCATGCCGCCGATGCTGATCGAGGCGGAGCTGGCGCGTGGCGAGCTGGTGGTGGCCTGCGACAGGCCCTTGCGCCGGGAACGGGGTTACTACCTGATCACGCCCGCCCAGCCCCAGCCGCCCGTGCTGGCGGCGTTCGCGCAATGGCTGGGCGAGATGGCCGCGGAGTCCGAGGCAGACCCGCGCGGCGAGTGAGCGTCAGTGCCTTTCGGCTTGCGGCCCGTGGCCGGCGGCCTGCATCGAGGCGCTGCTCAGCTTGTCGACATAGGCGATGCCGATGGCCGACAGGATGAAGGTGATGTGGATGATCGTCTGCCACATGACGCCTGTCTCCGTGAAGCGCGAGTTCGGCGAGCCGATGTTGCCTGCCTCGATGAAGGTGCGCAGCAAATGGATCGACGAGATCCCGATGATCGCCATGGCCAGCTTCACCTTCAGCACGCTGGCGTTCACGTGGCTCAGCCACTCGGGGCTGTCCGGGTGGCCCTCCAGCCCCAGGCGGGAGACGAAGGTCTCGTAGCCGCCCACGATCACCATGACCAGCAGGTTGGAAATCATCACCACGTCGATCAGGCCCAGCACGAGCAGCATGATGTCCATCTCGCCGAAGCTGGAGGCGTGGGTCACCAGGTGCCACAGTTCCTTCAGGAACAGCAGCACGTAGACGCCCTGGGCCACGATCAGGCCCAGGTACAGCGGCAGCTGCAGCCACCGTGAACTGAAGATGATGGATGCCAGCGGGCGCAGCGGCCGGGGCGTGGAAGAAGAGGGTGTCATGGTGGGACGGTCGTCCGGCAAGAGGGAGATTCGAGGGAAGGGCAAACTGGCTGGGGCGGCATTCTAGCAACGCATCATGGCGTTTTCCCGCATGCTGCCCGACGGGCTTGGACGGCCCGTGCAGGGGGCTGGAACGGACCCCGCCCACTTTCCGGTAAAATGTCCCGTTGGTCGTGCGCGCAGGCCCTCAGGCTTGCGGTTTTCCCGGCCTGGCGCCGCGGCGCCGGCTGGTCTTCGCCACACGGCGGATGACGCTCCGGGACGGCACTTCGTGGCATCGATCAGGCTTCCTGGCCTGGCCGATCCCTCCATGACACATTCATTTTCGGGAAATAGGTTTTTCATGCAGCCTGTGGTTGAAACTCTCTCCGGCCTCCAGCGCCGCGTTGATCTGGCCGTTGCCCTGGCCGATGTCGAAAAGGAAGTCCAGGCGCAGCTCAAGCGTGTGGCAAGCACCGCCAAGGTCCAGGGCTTCCGCCCGGGCAAGGCGCCGCTGTCGATCATCGAGCGCAGCCACGGCCCCGGCATCCGCTACGACGTCATCAACAGCCAGGTTGGCCGCGCGTTCGACGACGCCGTCGGCGCCGCCAAGCTGCGCGTGGCGGGCGCCCCCAAGCTCGAGCCCAAGACGGAAGGCGTGCCCGAAGGCACGCTGGCCTTCACGGCCAGCTTCGAGGTCTATCCGGAAGTCCAGCTCCCCGAGCTGTCGACGCTGGAAGTGACCCGCGCCACCGCTGAAGTGGGCGAGGCCGAAGTCCAGCGCACCCTGGACATCCTGCGCAAGCAACGCGCGTCGTACGAAGCCCGCGCCGACCGCGCCGCCCAGGACGACGACCGCGTCACCCTGGACTTCGCCGGCTCGATCGACGGCGTGCCCTTCGACGGCGGCAAGGCCGAGGACTTCCCCTTCGTGCTGGGCCAGGGCCGCATGCTGCCCGAGTTCGAAACCGCCGTGACCGGCCTGAAGGCTGGCGACACCAAGACCTTCCCGCTGGCTTTCCCCGCTGATTACGGTGGCGCGGAAGTCGCCGGCAAGACGGCCGAGTTCGCCATCACCATCAAGGAAGTGGCCGAACCCGTGCTGCCGGAAGTCGACAGCGAGTTCGCCAAGTCGCTCGGCCAGGCCGAAGGCGACGTGGAAAAGCTGCGTGCCGACATCACCGCCAACCTGCAGCGCGAAGTGAAGCAGCGCGCCCTGGGCCGCACCAAGAGCAGCGTGATGGACGCCCTGGCCGCCGCCGCCAAGTTCGACGTGCCGCAATCCCTGATCGAGAACGACGCCCAAGGCCGCGTGGCTGCTGCCCGCGAAGACCTGAAGTCGCGCGGCGTGCCCAACGCCGAGTCGGTGCCGATCCCGCTGGAAGCCTTCTCCGCCGAGTCCGAGCGCCGCGTGCGCCTGGGCCTGGTGGTCGGCGAGCTGGTCAAGTCGGCCCAACTGCAAGCCAAGCCCGAGCAGGTGCGCGCCCGCATCGAAGAGTTCGCGCAGAACTACGAACAGCCCGCCCAGGTCGTCAGCTACTACCTGTCCGACCGCCAGCGCCGCGGTGAAATCGAAGCCGTCGTGCTGGAAGACAATGTCGTCGAATACGTCCTGGCCAATGCCAAGGTCACCGACGAGTCCGTGCCTTTCGAACAACTGATGGGAACTGCCTGATGCAACGCTTCACCGATTTCTATGCGTCCATGTACGGTGGCGAGTCGGTGACGCCTACCGGCCTGGGCTACATCCCCATGGTCATCGAGCAGTCTGGGCGCGGTGAACGCGCCTATGACATCTACTCGCGCCTGTTGAAGGAACGCATCATGTTCCTGGTCGGCCCGGTGCACGATGCATCGGCCAACCTGCTGGTTGCGCAGCTGCTGTTCCTCGAGTCCGAGAATCCGGACAAGGACATCTCGTTCTACATCAACTCGCCTGGCGGGTCGGTGTATGCGGGCATGGCCATCTACGACACGATGCAGTTCGTCAAGCCCGAGGTCTCGACCTTGTGCGCGGGCCTGGCCGCCAGCATGGGTGCATTCCTGCTGGCAGCCGGCGCCAAGGGCAAGCGTTTCGCGCTGCCCAATTCGCGCATCATGATCCACCAGCCCTCGGGTGGCGCTCAAGGCCAGGCAACCGACATCCAGATCCAGGCTCGCGAGATCCTGGACCTGCGTTCGCGCCTGAACCGCATCCTGGCCGACCGCACCGGCCAGCCGATCGAGCGCATCGAAATCGACACCGAGCGCGACAACTTCATGTCCGCTGAAGATGCGGTATCGTATGGACTGATCGACCGGGTGATGACGAACCGGGCCGAGGAAGCCTGATTTGGTGGCCTGGTCCTCGATGCCTTCGGGCGTCGGGGCCAGTCCCTCTCCCGCAGCCCTGTTCCTGCGGCGCAGTCCCAGCACCGGCCTGTGCCGCTCACCGAGACACTAGACGCATATGCCCGAAAAGAAAGGATCAGCCGACGCCAAAGTGCTGCATTGCTCTTTCTGCAACAAGAGCCAGCACGAGGTCCGCAAGCTGATCGCCGGCCCGTCGGTATTCATTTGCGACGAGTGCATAGATCTTTGCAACGACATCATCCGCGAAGAGGCGCAGGCCAACGCGCGCGCCGCGATTCGTTCCGATCTGCCCACCCCCGCCGAGATCAAGCGCTTCCTCGACCAATACGTCATTGGCCAGGACTCGCCCAAGCGCATGCTGGCAGTGGCTGTCTACAACCACTACAAGCGCATCCGCCACGGCGAGATCAAGGGTGACGAGGTCGAGCTCTCGAAAAGCAACATCCTGCTGATCGGCCCCACCGGCTCGGGCAAGACGCTGCTGGCCCAGACGCTGGCCCGCCAGCTCGACGTGCCCTTCGTCATGGCCGACGCCACCACGCTGACCGAAGCCGGCTACGTGGGCGAGGATGTCGAGAACATCATCCAGAAGCTGCTGCAGAACTGCAATTACGATGTCGAGAAGGCGCAGCGCGCCATCGTCTACATCGACGAGATCGACAAGATCTCGCGCAAGGCCGACAACCCCTCGATCACCCGCGACGTGTCGGGCGAGGGCGTGCAGCAGGCGCTCCTGAAGCTCATCGAAGGCACGGTTGCCTCCGTGCCACCCCAGGGCGGTCGCAAGCATCCGAACCAGGACTTCGTCCAGGTCGACACCACCAACATCCTGTTCATCGTGGGCGGCGCCTTCGACGGGCTGGAAAAGGTCATCCGCAACCGCACCGAGCGTTCCGGCATCGGCTTCTCGGCCTCGGTCAACGCCAAGTCCGAGCGTTCGGTGGGCCAGATGTTCTCCGAAGTCGAGCCCGAGGATCTGGTCAAGTTCGGCCTGATCCCCGAACTGGTCGGCCGCCTGCCGGTGGTCGCCACGCTGGCCGAACTGGACGAGGACGCGCTGGTCAGCATCCTCACCGAGCCCAAGAACGCCCTGCTCAAGCAGTTCCAGAAGCTCTTCGCCATGGAAGGCGCCGAGCTTGACGTGCGGCCCGCCGCCCTGCGCGCCATCGCCCGCAAGGCGCTCAAGCGCAAGACCGGCGCCCGCGGCCTGCGTTCCATCCTGGAATCCTCGCTGCTGGACACCATGTACGAGCTGCCCTCCCAGGGCAACATCTCGCGCGTGGTCGTGGACGAAACCGCCATCGAAGGCAGCGGCAAGCCGCTGCTGATCTATGCGGACGAAGCCAAGGAAGCCCCCGCCAAGCCCGACCGCGGGGCAATCCGCGACGCCGCGGCCTGATCTGCCGGTGGTTTCCACCCGGGTAATCCACCGATTGCCCGCGGCGGCTTCCCCTGGACTTGACGCCAGCAAGACACGAGCAACCCTGCGCCACGCAGGGTTGCTCGTTTTTTGCGGCCCTCGTCCAAGGACAATGGCCAGACGGACTGCCGAGGAAAGCCTCTCCCGAGGGGCGCGGGCGCTTTTCGAGGCACCGCGCGTCGAAGGGATCCCGATCCACTATTGATTTTTCGGCTATTGTCTTCATATCGGACCTATGAGCGGCTCGCGGCCCTTGAACTGTCAAAGATCTTTCAGCCGTCCGCAGCCGAAACGCCGTAACTCTTGAAGGAAGCCCATATGTCTGCCAGCCAGACCTTGCCCTCCGAACCGATCGAGCTTCCGCTGCTGCCGCTGCGCGACGTCGTCGTGTTCCCGCACATGGTCATTCCTTTGTTCGTTGGCCGTCCCAGGTCCATCCGCGCCCTTGAAGCCGCCATGGAGGCGGGCAAGAGCATCATGCTGGTGGCCCAGAAGTCGGCTGGCAAGGATGACCCGACGCCTGAAGACGTCTATGAAATCGGCTGCGTGGCCGGCATCCTGCAGATGCTGAAGCTGCCCGACGGCACCGTGAAGGTGCTGGTCGAGGGTTCGCAACGCGCCCGCATCACCCGCATCGACGACGCCGAGTCGCACTTCACCAGCGAAGTCGTGCCCATCGCGCCCGAAGCCCAGCTCGGCGCCGAGACCGAGGCCCTGCGCCGCGCCATCGTCGCCCAGTTCGAGCAATACGTGAAGCTCAACAAGAAGATCCCGCCCGAGATCCTGACTTCGCTGGCCGGCATCGACGAGGCTGGCCGCCTAGCTGACACCATCGCCGCGCACCTGCCGCTCAAGCTCGAGGAAAAGCAGAAGATGCTCGAGGTGTTCGGCACGTCCGACCGCCTGGAAGCGCTCCTCACGCAGCTGGAAACCGAGATCGACATTCTCCAGGTGGAGAAGCGCATCCGCGGCCGCGTGAAGAAGCAGATGGAGAAGAGCCAGCGCGACTACTACCTGAACGAGCAGGTCAAGGCCATCCAGAAGGAACTGGGCGAAGGCGAGGAAGGCGCCGACATCGAGGAACTGGAAAAGAAGATCCTGGCCGCGCACCTGCCCAAGGAGGCCAAGAAGAAGGCCGATGGCGAGCTCAAGAAGCTGAAGCTCATGTCGCCCATGTCGGCTGAAGCCACCGTCGTGCGCAACTACATCGACACGCTCATCAATCTTCCCTGGAAGAAGAAGAGCAAGGTCAACAACTCGCTCTCCAACGCCGAGAAGGTGCTGGACGACGACCACTACGGCCTCGAGAAGGTCAAGGAACGCATCCTCGAGTATCTCGCGGTGCAGCAGCGCGTGGACAAGGTCAAGGCGCCCATCCTGTGCCTGGTCGGCCCGCCCGGCGTGGGCAAGACCTCGCTCGGCCAGTCCATCGCCAAGGCCACGAACCGCAAGTTCGTGCGCATGGCCCTGGGCGGCGTGCGCGACGAAGCCGAGATCCGTGGCCATCGCCGCACCTACATCGGTTCGATGCCCGGCAAGATCCTGCAGAACATGTCCAAGGTGGCCGTGCGCAACCCGCTGTTCCTGCTCGATGAGATCGACAAGCTGGGCATGGACTTCCGCGGCGATCCCGCGTCGGCGCTGCTCGAGGTGCTGGATCCGGAACAGAACCACACCTTCCAGGACCACTACATCGAGGTCGACTTCGACCTGTCGGATGTGATGTTCGTGGCAACGAGCAACACGCTGAACATTCCGCCGGCGCTGCTGGACCGCATGGAAGTCATCCGTCTGTCGGGTTACACCGAGGACGAGAAGGTGCACATCGCCCGCGAGCATCTGCTGCCCAAGCTGATGAAGAACAACGGCGTGAAGCCCGAGGAACTGGCTGTCGACGAATCGGCCATCCGCGACATCGTGCGTTACTACACCCGGGAAGCCGGCGTGCGCGCGCTCGAGCGAGAAATCGGCAAGGTCTGCCGCAAGGTGGTCAAGCAGCTGCTCACGCAGTCGCAGGCCGACGGCGTGAAGGCCTCCGAGCCCGTCGTGCAGGTCAAGGTCAACGCCGACAACCTGAACGACTACCTGGGCGTGCGCCGCTATTCCTTCGGCATGGCCGAAAAGGAAAACCAGGTCGGCCAGGTCACCGGCCTGGCATGGACGGAAGTGGGCGGCGATCTGCTGACCATCGAAGTCGCCGACATGCCCGGCAAGGGCGTCATCCAGCGCACGGGTTCGCTGGGCGACGTCATGAAGGAGTCGGTCGAGGCCGCGCGCAGTGTCGTGCGGGCCCGCGCCCGCCGCCTGGGTTTTGCCGACAGCGTGTTCGAGAAGCACGACATGCACGTGCACGTGCCGGAAGGCGCCACGCCCAAGGACGGTCCGTCCGCGGGTATCGCCATCACCACGGCCATCGTCTCGGCGCTGTCCAGGATCCCCGTGCGCGCCGACGTCGCCATGACCGGCGAAATCACGCTGCGTGGCGAGGTGCTGGCCATCGGCGGCCTGAAGGAAAAGCTGCTGGCAGCCCACCGTGGCGGCATCAAGACGGTGCTGATCCCCGAGGAAAACGTGAAGGACTTGGCCGAGATCCCCGACAACGTCAAGAACCACCTCGAGATCGTGCCGGTGCGCTGGATCGACAAGGTGCTGGAAAAGGCGTTGGAACGCCTGCCCACGCCGCTGCCCGAGGAAGAGCCCGCCAAGGCCGAGTCGGTGGTGGCTGCCGGCAAGCCGGCCGACGCCGACCCCGTCATCAAGCACTGATCCCGGCCTGGGCGTCGGCCCAAGGCTGGCGATTCGATCCCTGCCTTCTTCTTGCGAGGAAGGCGGGGATTTTCATTTGAGAGCAGGCGAGGAGCCGGGATGGTGCAGGAGGACGAACGCCACGGCGTGCGTATCGACAAGTGGTTATGGGCGGCGCGTTTCTACAAGACCCGGTCGCTGGCCAGCGCCGCGGTCGAAGCGGGCAGGGTGCTGGTCAATGGCGCAAGGGCCAAGCCTGCGCGCATCGTTCGGCGGGATGACCGCATCGACATCACCGGGCAGGCCCAGCAGCAGTGGGGGGTGATCGTGCGGGGATTGGCGGAAAAGCGCGGCTCGGCCACGCTGGCACGCCTGCTGTACGACGAAACGACCGAGAGCATTGCCGCAAGGCTGTTGCGGGAAGAGGCGCGCCGCTGGCAGCCGGAGCCTGAGGAAGATCGCCACGGCCGTCCCACCAAGCGGGAACGGCGTGACCTGGACCGTTATCGTCACGGCGACTAGGCTGCCGTGGCGGCGTGCGCGGCGTGTGTTGCCTAGTGCAGCGGTTGCGTGCGGATCAGGCCGACCGCAATGCCTTCGAGCACGAAATCCTGCCCGGGTTGGATCTCGATGGGGGCGAAGTCGGGATTTTCCGGCAGCAGGGCAATCCGCGAGCCGCTGCGCTGCAGGCGCTTGACGGTGACGTCGTCATCGAGACGCGCCACCACGATCTGGCCATTGCGCGCTTCCGGGGTGCGCTTCACCGCCAGCAGGTCGCCATCCAGAATGCCGGCGTCCCGCATGCTGAGCCCGCGCACCTTGAGGAGGTAGTCCGGCGTCTGCGTGAAGAGCCCGGGATCCACGCCCACCTCGCGTTCGACGTGCTCGGTGGCGAGGATGGGACTGCCTGCCGCGACGCGCCCAACCAGCGGCAGCAGCATCTGTGCCAGGGCCGGGTGGGGCAGCAGGCCCTGCACCGGCTCGGGCGCCTGGTTGAGCAGCCGGATGCCGCGCGAGGCGCCGGCGGTCAGCTCGATGGCCCCCTTGCGCGCCAAGGCCTTCAGATGGTCTTCCGCGGCATTCGGCGACCGAAAGCCCAGCGCCTGGGCAATCTCGGCGCGCGTGGGCGGGAAGCCCGTCTGCGCGAGCGTGCGGCGGATGAGATCCAGGATTTCCTGCTGACGGGCGGTGAGCTTGGCGGCCATGTTTCTCGTACTGTATATGTATACAGGCTCGATTGTGGGGCATGCGCAGGGGGATTGCAAGCGATGGCCGCCGGGAGCGGCTGGCGCCAAGCCTGTCGCGCCCTCACAGGGCGCTGTCGGAGGCTGCCTGGCCGGGCATGGGGATGCCTGCCGGCCGCAGCGCGTAAGGGCCGTTGGCCAGCTGTTCGCGCAGAAAGCGCACGCACACGCCGATCTTGGCCGACTCCGACAGCCTGCCCGGCGTGACTGCCCAGATATCGGCAGGCCAGCGATACGCGGGGAGCACGGGAACCAGTTCTCCCTTCTGCACGCTCAGCGCGCAATCCCAATCCGCCAGCCGCACGATGCCGTGGCCATCCAGCGCCCATTGGCGAATGATGTCGTTGTTGTTCGAGGAAAGCGTGCCCGTCACCTTCACCGTCTCCAGGCCCTTGGGGCCGACCAGCCGCCAATTCCCGAAGGGCTGGTCACGCTCGCGGAAGACCAGGCAGCTATGGCGGCACAGTTCGTCCAATTGTTGCGGCATGCCGCGCGCTTCCAGGTAGGACGGCGCGGCGCACAGCAGGCGGTGGCTATGCGCGATACGGTGGGCGATCAGATGCGGCTCGGGCACGCCGCCGATACGAATGTCCAGGTCCAGCCCCTCTTCCAGCAGATCCACCGGCCGGTCCAGCACCGTCAGCGATACCTCCAGTCTGGGATAGCGCTTCGCCAGCAGCGAAATGGCGGGGGCGACGTGATTGCGTCCCAGCCGGAAGCTGGAGCTGACGCGCAAGCGGCCCCGGGGCTCCGACACTTCGTCCGCCAGCGCGTCGCGTAGCTGGCGCACATTTCCCAGGATTTCCCGGGCCCATTCGTAGGTCTGCTCGCCCTGCGCGGTGGCGCTCAGGCGCCGCGAGGTGCGATGCAGCAGCCGCACGCCCAGATCCTGTTCCAGGATGCCGATGCGTTTGCTGACGTAGGAGGGCGACATGCCCCATTCGTCGGCCGTGCGGGCGAAGCTGCCCAGGCGGATGACTTCGGTGAACAGGTGCAGGTCGACGAGCGAGGGCTGGTGATCGGCCACGAATCGTGTATTGAGAAGTTCCGGATTCGGGGATTCTAAAAGGTTTCGTGGCCGATACGATATGCGGACATGCCTTGGTCGCCTTTTCGCGCAAGGCCATAACAATATCGGGAGAGACACCATGACATCGTCCACCACCACCGTCCAGCGCCTGCTCCTGGCTGCACTGGCCGCATGCGGCATCGGCACGGCTGCCGCGCAGGAAACCTATCCCGCCAAGGCCATTACCTGGCTCGTGCCCTTTGCGGCAGGCGGCCCCACCGACGCAGTCTCCAGGAACGTCGCGCAACGGGTTTCCGCCGCGCTGGGGCAATCGATCGTGGTGGAGAACCTGGGCGGCGCCGGCGGCACGATCGGCGCGGCAAAGGTCGCGCGCGCCAGGGCTGACGGTTACTCCCTGTTCGTGGGACATATCGGGACCATGGCGGCCGCGCCGTCTCTCTTCAAGTCGCTGCGCTACGACCCCAACCAGGATTTCGTTCCCGTGTTCCGCTTCCCCGACACGCCCATGGCCTTGCTCGTGGGCGCCAATTCGCCTTACCGCACGGCCACCGACCTGTTCGAGGCGGCACGCAAGGATCCGGGCAAGCTCACCTTCGGCACGGCGGGCGTGGGCTCGTCTTCCCACCTGGCTGCCGAACATCTCGCGTCGGTGGTCAAGGTGCAATACACCTTCGTGCCCTACAAGGGCACGGGCCCGGCCATGGCCGACCTCATGGGCGGCCAGATCGACGCCATGCTGGACCAGACCAATGTCTCGCTGCCGCAGACCCAGGGCGGGCGCCTGCGCGCGCTGGCCCTGACCTCGCAGGCACGGATGGCGCTGTTTCCCGGCGTTCCGACGCTGGCGGAAAAGGAAGTGCCCGGTTTTCTCGCCTCGACCTGGTACGGGCTGTATGCGCCTGCCGACACGCCGGCGCACGTGATCGACGTCCTGCAAAAGGCCTACGCCGAAGCCCTGGCCGACAAGGAATACGTGCAATCGCTGGAGAAGCAGGGCATTGAAGTACTGCCCGCCGAGTCGGTCAGTGCCGACGCGCTGGGGCGCTTCATGCGCAGCGAGCAGGAAAAGTGGCAGCGCGTCGTGCGCGAAGCCGGTATCGACCCGCAGTGATACCGCGCCCATCTCTCATCGGAAACAAGGAGACACAGTGAAGATCGAACACGTCGAGGCCATTGCGCTGGACATGCAGCTCCAGGAGGTATTCAAGGGCGGCACCTATCAGGTTGCCACCCGTCCCACCATCATCACCCGCGTCCATCTGGAAAACGGCTTGGTGGGGGAAACCTACGGCGGCGATGAATTCCACACCCAGGCGCAGATCGTCCAGGTCATTCGCGATCATCTGGGGCCGCTGCTCCAGGGACAGGACGTGCGCGACTTCCAGCGCCTGTGGGAGGCGATGTTCAACATCGACCTGGACCTGGGCAATCGTGGCCTGCATCAGTTGGACATGCACCCGCGTGGCATCCTGCTGCAGGCCATCAGCTGCCTGGATAACGCGATGTGGGATGCGCGCGGCAAGCTGTACGACGTGCCGGTCTACAAGCTGCTGGGGGGTGTGCGCGACCGGGTGCCGGTCATCTCCATCGGTGGCTACTACCCCAAGGACGGCAGCGATCCGGCGGTGGCCATCGCGAAGGAAGTCGAAAGCGTGCGCCAGGCCGGCTGCATCGGCATCAAGATGAAGGTCGGGCGTGCCACCCTGGAGGAGGATTTCGAGCGGGTGCGGGCGGCTCGCAAGGCGGGGGGCAAGGATTTCGTCATCACCGTGGATGCCAACCAGGGTTGGCATCCGCTGGACGCGGTGAAGTTCTGCGTGGCCATGGAAAAGGCTGATCTGGGCGTGCGGTGGATGGAGGAGCCGGTCAAATGGTATGACCAGACCGATGGGCTGATGCTGCTGGCGACCAAGACGTCCATACCGATCAACGTGGGTCAGGGGGAAATCACCGGGCGGGCCTGCCGGGATCTCATTACCAAGGGAGGTGTCTCCATCCTGAACCTGGACGTGACGCTGTGCGGCGGCATCACCGAGTGGCAGCGCGTGGCCGACATGGCGCGGTTCATGAATGTGGAAATGGCGCACCATGAAGAGCCCCAGGTCGCCATCCACCTGATGGCAGCCAACCCGCACGCACTGTTCGTGGAGATTTTCGCGAATCGCCAGCGCGACCCCTTGTTGTGGGAGCTGCCCGAGGGTTTTCCGGACATCCGCGATGGCTACATGGCCGTGCCGCAAGCCCCGGGCCTGGGAATCCGCCTGCGGCCCGAGGTGATCGAACGCTATCGCGTCGACGTCTGAGCCGGGGCGGGGCGCCCTCGTGCCGACGGGGGCGCCCCGCCCGAAAAGCAAAAAGGCCCCTCGGGGCCTTTTTGCCTGTCCTGCCGGAGACGGCGGGATTACTTCAGTGCCTTGGCAATCGCGGCCGCCACGACGTCGATATTGCGGCTGTTCAACGCAGCAACGCAGATGCGGCCCGTCGACAGCGCATAAATCCCCGATTCTTCGCGCAGCGTCTCGACCTGCGCCGCCGACAGCCCCGAGTACGAGAACATGCCGCGTTGCTTCACGACGAAGCTCAGGTCTTGCGTGGCGCCGTGTGCCTTCACCTTGTTCACCAGTTCCTGGCGCATCAGGCGGATGCGGTCGCGCATGCCGGCCAGTTCCTCGTCCCACAGCTTGAACAGCTCGGGCGAGTTCAGCACGGCGGCCACGACGCTGGCGCCGTGGGTGGGCGGGTTGGAATAGTTCGTGCGGATGGTGCGCTTGACCTGGCTCAGCACGCGGCCGGTTTCTTCCTTGTTGCCGGCCACGACGGTCAGGGCGCCCACGCGCTCGCCGTACAGCGAGAACGACTTCGAGAACGACGAGCTGATCAGCATGGTCAGGCCGGCGTCGGCGAAGCGGCGCACCACCTGGGCGTCCTGCTCCAGGCCGTCGCCGAAGCCTTGATAGGCGATGTCCATGAAGGGCACCAGCTTGCGCGCCTTCACGATTTCCAGGATTTCAGCCCACTGCTCGGCGGTGGGGTCCACGCCGGTCGGGTTGTGGCAGCACGCGTGCAGCACGACGATGCTGCCTTCGGGCAGCGCGCGCAGGCTGTCGGTCATGCCGGCGAAGTTCAGGCCACGGGTGGCCGCGTCGTAATAGGCGTAGGTGACGACGTCGAAACCGGCGCGTTCGAACAGCGCGCGGTGGTTTTCCCAGCTGGGGTCGCTGATGGCGACCTTGGCGTCGGGCAGGAACGCGCGCAGGAAGTCGGCGCCGACCTTCAGGGCGCCGGTGCCGCCCAGGGTCTGGACGGTCAGCACGCGGCCTTCGGCGACCAGCGGCGAGCCTTCGCCCAGCAGCAGCTTCTGTGCGCCCTGGTTGTAGTTGGCGATGCCGTCGATGGGCAGGTAGCCGCGGGCCGCGGCGGCTTCCAGGCGGGCCTGTTCGGCGCGGCGCACGCTTTGCAGCAGCGGGATGCGGCCTTCGTTGTCGTAATAGACGCCCACGCCCAGGTTCACCTTGCCGGGGCGGGTGTCGGCGTTGTACTGCTCGGTCAGGCCGAGGATCGGGTCGCGCGGGGCGAGTTCGACGGAAGCAAAGGGAGAGATCATGAGGGCGGAATGGGCGCTAGGGCCGCAAAGGAGGGGAGGTTAGGAAAGCGTGACGGATGGAGGACAAAGCTGTCGTTCAATCTCGGTTGCCCGTCGGCGTGGGCCGGCGCGGCGGGGTGTCTCTAGGGGCTGGATCGGGCCGGGCGTCGGCGCGGGCCCCGGGCGGCGGCAGGAATGCGCCGGAAGGGCAGGGTGGACGCTGGCAGGATCGGGGGGGATAATGTTCTGTTTACCCCACACCAGTCTAGCATGAGCGATAGCGGCTTCGTCGACTACCCGGACAGTCCTTTCCACCTCTACCAGCCTTATCCGCCGGCGGGCGACCAGCCCCGCGCGATCGGCCAGCTGGTGGAGGGCGCGCGCGACGGGCTGATGTTCCAGACCCTGCTGGGCGTCACGGGCTCCGGCAAGACCTACACGATGGCCAACACCATCGCGCAGCTGGGCCGCCCGGCCCTGGTGCTGGCGCCCAACAAGACGCTGGCCGCGCAGCTCTATGCGGAAATGCGGGAGTTCTTTCCGCGCAATGCGGTCGAGTACTTCGTCTCGTACTACGACTACTACCAGCCCGAAGCCTACGTCCCGACCCGCGACCTCTTCATCGAGAAAGACTCGTCCATCAACGAGCACATCGAGCAGATGCGCCTGTCGGCGACCAAGAGCCTGCTCGAGCGCCGCGACACGGTGATCGTGGGGACGGTCTCGTGCATCTACGGTATCGGCAACCCCGGCGACTACCACGCCATGGTGCTGATCCTGCGCGCTGGCGACCGGATCGGCCGCCGCGAGATCCTGGCGCGCCTGGTGGCCATGCAATACACCCGCAACGACGCCGACTTCACGCGCGGCACCTTCCGGGTGCGCGGCGAAACCGTCGACATCTTCCCGGCGGAAAGCCCCGAGCTGGCGCTGCGCCTGACCCTGTTCGACGACGAGGTCGAGTCGCTGGAGCTGTTCGATCCGCTGACCGGCCGCGTGCGCCAGAAGGTGCCGCGCTACACCGTCTATCCCGGTTCGCATTACGTGACGCCGCGCGACACCGTGCTGCGCGCCATCGAGACCATCAAGGCCGAATTGCGCGAGCGGCTGGATTTCTACGTCAAGGACGGCAAGCTGGTGGAAGCGCAGCGGCTCGAGCAGCGCACCCGCTTCGACCTCGAAATGCTGCAGGAGCTGGGCTTCTGCAAGGGCATCGAGAACTACTCGCGCCACCTCTCGGGCGCCGCGGCCGGCGAGCCGCCGCCCACGCTCATCGACTACCTGCCGACCGATGCGCTCATGTTCATCGACGAGAGCCACGTCACCATCGGCCAGCTGGGCGGCATGTACCGCGGCGACCGGGCGCGCAAGGAAACCCTGGTGCAGTACGGGTTCCGGCTGCCCTCGGCGCTGGACAACCGGCCGCTCAAGCTGGAAGAGTTCGAGGCGCGCATGCGCCAGTGCGTCTTCGTCTCGGCGACGCCGTCGGCCTACGAGAACGAGCACACCGACAACGTGGTCGAGCAGTTGGTGCGGCCCACCGGCCTGGTCGACCCCATGGTCGAGGTCCGCTCGGCGCGGACCCAGGTCGACGACCTGCTGGGCGAAATCCGCCTGCGCGTGGGCGCCGGCGAGCGGGTGCTGGTGACCACGCTGACCAAGCGCATGGCCGAGGACCTGACCGACTTCCTGTCCGAGCACGGCGTGAAGGTCCGCTACCTGCATTCCGACATCGATACGGTGGAGCGGGTGGAGATCCTGCGCGACTTGCGCCTGGGCACCTTCGACGTACTGGTGGGCATCAACCTGCTGCGCGAGGGCCTGGATATCCCCGAGGTCTCCCTGGTGGCCATCCTGGATGCCGACAAGGAAGGTTTCCTGCGCTCCGAGCGCAGCCTGATCCAGACGATCGGCCGGGCGGCGCGGAACCTAAATGGCCACGCCATACTCTATGCAGACAGGATCACCGATTCCATGCGGCGCGCCATGGACGAGACCTCCCGCCGGCGGGAGCGCCAGCAGGCATTCAATGCCGAGCATGGCATCGTGGCCCGTGGCGTGAACAAGGCCGTGCGGGAACTCATCGACGGCGTCGTGGGGGCCGAATCCCTCAAACCCAAGGCGGACGACGTGCCCTTGGCCCTGCTGGGCGACGAGAAGGCCCTGGCGCGAGAAATCCGCCGCCTGGAAAAGCAGATGCTGGATCATGCCCGCAACCTGGAATTCGAGCAGGCCGCCGCCACCCGCGACACGCTGCAGAAGCTGAAGGACCAGGCCTTGCTGGGGCAGGGATCCATGTAATGGAAACGTCCGATATGCATGAATGTGGTGCATATCAGACGTTGATGACAGGCCCCGGTGCATGGCCTTTTTTGCACTGCGCACAGCTGTGGACAACTGGGCCCCGAAGTGGGGATTCCTGCCTCGTCAGGGAAGTGAAAGGTGCTTGCTAAGCGGTTGTTTTAAAAGAAACTATTCTTGTTTCATGTTTTTTGCACCGCCCTTGCGCACGTGCAAAAAAAACTTGCCTTGTTGCGGGTTTTCCCGCACACTTATGGACATGATGACCAAGGTTCTTTTCGTTTGCATGGGTAATATCTGTCGCTCGCCCAGCGCAGAAGGCGTGTTTCGCCATTTGGTCGCCGACGCCGGTTTGTCCGACGTGGTCGGCGTCGATTCGGCTGGCACCCATGGTTTCCACGTGGGCGAGGCGCCGGACGCGCGTGCTCAGGCCGCAGCGCGCAAGCGCGGCTATGACATGGCCCATCGCGAAGCTCGCCAGGTCACGGCGGAAGACTTCCGTGATTTCGACCTGATCCTGGCCATGGACTGGGAAAACCTGTCCGCCATGCAGCAGCAATGCCCCAAGCAGTATCAGCACAAGCTGATGCTCCTGATGCGTTTCGCCAACGAATTCGAAGAGGCCACTGTGCCCGATCCGTACTACGGCGGCCCGGAAGGCTTCGGCAAGGTCCTGGATTACATCGAGGACGCCTGTCAGGGCGTGCTGGAGCTGGTGCGCAAGCGTGCCACCCAGTATCAGGCTGCCTGATTCCCACCAGACCGGGAATTCCCAGAAAAAACGCGCTTCGGCGCGTTTTTTTACGTGAGGTACCCAAGCAAAATAGTCGGGAATTTGGTATGCTTGAGTTAATTGCTCAGGTATTGGTGAAGGGCGCGGGGACTCCCCCTTGCCATTCCCGGCCTAAAGGAAAGACATCATGCGGCTGACCACGAAAGGGCGCTTCGCCGTGACGGCGATGATCGACTTGGCCTTGCGCCAGCACAGTGGCCCCGTGACGCTGGCGGCGATCAGCCAGCGCCAGAACATCTCGCTGTCCTATCTGGAACAGCTTTTCGGCAAGTTGCGCCGGCACGAGCTCGTCGAGAGCGTGCGCGGCCCGGGTGGCGGCTATTCGCTGGCCCGCCTGGCGCGCAACGTGACCGTCGCCGACATCATCTTCGCGGTGGACGAACCGCTGGACGCCACGAGTTGTGGCGGCAAGCGGGACTGTACGAGTGGCAATGACGGCAAGTCCGGCAAGTGCATGACGCATGAGCTGTGGGCCACCCTCAACCGCAAGATGGTCGATTACCTGGACTCCGTGTCGCTGCAGGACCTCGTGGATCAGCAGCGCGTGCGCCAGCTTCAGGAAGCCAACCAGGAAAAAGCGTGTTCCGCCGTGCGCGTGGACCGTCTGGGTGGCGCCTCGCCTGTTGGCACCGCAACCGCCAATACGGCCGAACGCCCCCGCCCCGCGCGCGCCGCGGCTTGAATTCAGGAGCCTTTCCCATGACCACCCGTCCCATCTATTTCGATTACTCGGCTACCACGCCCGTCGACCCCCGCGTGGTCGACAAGATGGTGCCCTGGCTTTACGAGAACTACGGCAATCCGGCCTCCCGCAGCCATGCAATGGGCTGGGCTGCCGAAGAGGCCGTCGAGCAGGCGCGCGCCGATGTCGCCGCCCTGGTGAATGCCGATCCGCGCGAAATCATCTGGACCTCCGGCGCCACCGAGTCGAACAACCTGGCCCTGAAAGGCGCCGCGCACTTCTATGCCGAGCGCGGCAAGCACCTCATCACGGTCAAGACCGAGCACAAGGCCGTGCTGGACACCTGTCGAGAACTGGAGCGCCAGGGTTTCGAAGTGACCTACCTGGACGTGCAGGAAGACGGCCTGATCGACCTGGCCGCGCTGGAAGCCGCCCTGCGTCCCGACACCAGCGTGGTGTCGGTCATGATGGTCAACAACGAAATCGGCGTCATCCAGGACATCGAGGCCATTGGCGAACTGCTGCGCGCGCGCGGCATCATCTTCCACGTCGATGCCGCCCAGGCCACCGGCAAGGTCGTGATCGACCTGCAGAAGCTGAAGGTCGACCTGATGTCGTTCTCGGCCCACAAGACGTATGGCCCCAAGGGCATCGGCGCCCTGTACGTGCGCCGCAAGCCGCGTGTGCGTATCGAGGCGCAGATCCACGGGGGCGGCCATGAGCGCGGTTTCCGTTCGGGCACGCTGGCCACGCACCAGATCGTCGGCATGGGCGAAGCCTTCCGCCTGGCGCGTGAAGAAATGGCCGTGGAAAACGACCGCGTGCGCATGCTGCGCGACCGTCTGTGGCAAGGCCTGTCGGACGTGGAAGAGGTGTACCTGAACGGTCACATCGAGCGCCGCGTGCCGCACAACCTGAACGTCAGCTTCAACTACGTCGAAGGCGAGTCGCTGATCATGGCGATCAAGGAACTGGCCGTGTCCAGTGGGTCGGCCTGCACCTCGGCCAGCCTGGAGCCTTCCTACGTGCTGCGCGCTCTGGGCCGCAACGACGAACTGGCGCACAGCTCGATCCGTTTCACCATCGGCCGTTTCACGACCGAGCAGGAAGTCGACTTTGCCGTGCAGCTCCTGAAGAGCCGCGTGGGCAAGCTGCGCGACATGTCGCCGCTGTGGGAAATGGCCAAGGACGGCGTTGACCTCAACACCGTCCAGTGGGCTGCCCACTGACAAGTCCCACCCCCGAGGCGCTTGCGCGCCTTCCCCTCAAGGGGGCGGCATCGGCGGACCGGCGAAGCCGGCCCGCAGTGCCCCGGCTAGCAGTAGTGACGGTATTCAAAAGTAAGGAGCAATCATCATGGCATACAGCGACAAAGTTCTGGACCACTACGAAAACCCCCGCAACGTGGGTTCCTTCGACAAGGGCGACACCAACATCGGCACCGGCATGGTCGGCGCGCCGGCCTGTGGCGACGTCATGAAGCTGCAGATCCGCGTCAATGACGAAGGCGTGATCGAAGACGCGCGCTTCAAGACCTACGGCTGTGGTTCGGCCATCGCTTCCAGCTCGCTGGTGACCGAATGGGTCAAGGGCAAGACGCTGGACCAGGCCATGGCCATCCGCAACACGCAGATCGCCGAAGAGCTGGCACTGCCGCCCGTGAAAATCCACTGCTCCATCCTGGCCGAGGACGCCATCAAGGCGGCCGTCAAGGACTACCAGGACAAGCACGCGAGCTGATCATGGCCGTTACGCTGACCCAACAGGCCGCCGATCACGTCGGCCGCTACCTGCAAAAGCGCGGCAAGGGCGTCGGCCTGCGCCTGGGCGTACGGACCACCGGCTGCTCGGGCCTGGCCTACAAGCTGGAATACGTGGACGCGCCGGCTGCCGAAGACCAGGTCTTCGAGAGCTTCGGCGTCAAGGTGTTCATCGACCCGAAGAGCCTGGCCTATCTGGACGGCACCGAGCTCGACTACGTCCGTGAAGGCCTGAACGAAGGCTTCAAGTTCAGCAATCCCAACGAGAAAGCCAGTTGCGGTTGCGGCGAATCTTTCACGGTGTAGGCCTTGGCTGACGATCACTTCAGCCTGTTCGGCTTGCCGCGCGCGTTCGCGCTGGACGCCGACGCGCTCGAGCGCGCCTGGCGCGACGTCGCCGCGCGCGTGCACCCTGATCGCTATGCCACGGCCTCGGCTGCCGAAAAGCGGGTGGCCATGCAATGGTCGGCCCGCGCCAACGAGGCGTATCGCACCTTGCGCGATCCGCTGCAGCGCGCGCGCTATCTGTGCGAGACGGACGGCGTGGACCTGCAGACCGAAAGCAATACGGCGATGTCGCCGGATTTCCTGATGCAGCAGATGGCCTGGCGCGAAGCGCTGGACGATGCGCGCGAGTCCGGTGATCCGCAGCAGTTCGCGGCGTTGGCCGAGGAACTGCGCGATGCCGAGCGTGAGCTCGGGGCGACGGTGGGGTCGTTGCTCGACGAAAAACAGGATGCGGCCCAGGCCGGCTTGCGCGTGCGGGAATGGATGTTCCTGGATCGCCTGGCCGAGGCGCTGCGCGCGGAGGCGGGCGCGACGTCGCCGCGCTGATCGCGCGCATCGTCTGCCCGGAAGAAGAATTGCGGCGCCCGGCAAGGGTGCCCACCGTGGCCGCTGTTGCCAGGCGTGCCGCGCAGGACAGGATACATATGGCTTTTCTGCAGATTTCCGAGCCGGGTGAGTCGCCCGCGCCGCATCAGCGCAAGCTCGCCGTGGGCATCGACCTGGGCACCACGCATTCGCTGGTGGCCGCGGTGCGCAGCAGCGTTGCCGAGGTCCTGCGCGACGCGCAGGGCAGGGCGCTGCTGCCTTCGGCCGTGCGCTACACGCCGGATGGCGAGGTGGCCGTTGGCGCCGAGGTGTTGCCGCTGCAGGCCAGCGATCCCCTGAATACCATCGTGTCGGTGAAGCGCTTCATGGGGCGTTCGCTCGCCGAGGCGCAAGCCTCGCGCGCGCCCTACGAGTTCGTCGACGCGCCGGGCATGGTACGGCTGCGCACCGTGCAGGGCGACAAGAGTCCCGTCGAGGTGTCGGCGGCCATCCTCTCGGCGCTGCGCGAGCGGGCCGAGGCGACACTGGGCGATACGCTGGTGGGCGCGGTGATCACCGTGCCGGCCTATTTCGACGACGCACAGCGCCAGGCGACGCGCGACGCGGCCAAGCTGGCCGGCCTGAACGTGCTGCGCCTGCTGAACGAGCCGACCGCGGCCGCGCTGGCGTATGGTCTGGACCATGATGCCGAAGGCGTCTATGCGGTGTATGACCTGGGGGGCGGCACGTTCGACATTTCCATCCTGCGCCTGACGCAGGGGGTGTTCGAAGTGGTGGCCACGGCCGGCGACACGGCCCTGGGCGGCGATGATTTCGATGCGCTGATCGTGGACGAGTGGGTGAAGGACGATCCCGCCGCCGCGCAACAGGCGCTGCGCGAGCCGCGCGCCTACCGCGCCTTGCTGGTGGCCGCGCGGGCCGCCCGCGAAGCGCTGTCGGCGCAGGAAAGCGCCGATTACACCGTCGCGCTGCCTGATGGCCAACGCCTGGCGGGCACGCTGACGCGCGCGCATTTCGAGACGCTGGCGCAACCCTTGCTGTCCCGCACGCTGGAATGCGTGTCCCGCACGCTGCGCGATGCGCGCCTGGCGCCTGCGGACGTGCGCGGCGTGGTGATGGTGGGCGGCGCCACACGCATGCCGGTGGTGCGCCGCGTGGTGGGCGAACTGTTCGGCGCCGAGCCGCTGACCGACCTCGATCCCGACCAGGTGGTGGCGCTGGGCGCCGCGTCGCAGGCCAACTTGCTGGCGGGCAACCGCGCGCCGGGCGAGGACTGGTTGCTGCTGGACGTGCTGCCGCTGTCGCTGGGCCTGGAAACCATGGGTGGCCTAGTCGAACACATCGTGCCGCGCAACAGCACCATCCCGGTGGCGCGCGCGCAGGAGTTCACGACCTTCAAGGATGGCCAGTCGGCCATGAGCATCCACGTGGTGCAGGGCGAGCGCGACCTGGTGGCCGATTGCCGCTCGCTGGCGCGCTTCGAGCTGCGGGGCATCCCGCCCATGGTGGCGGGGGCGGCGCGCATCCGGGTGACCTTCCAGGTCGATGCGGACGGCCTGCTGGGCGTGTCGGCGCGCGAGCTGACCACCGGCATCGAGGCCTCGGTGACGGTCAAGCCGTCCTATGGCCTGAGCGACGAGGAGGTCGCGCGCATGCTGGCCGATAGCATTTCGCAGGCCGATGCCGATGCGCAGGCCCGCATGCTGCGCGAGCAGCAGGTCGATGCCCGCCAGCTGGTCGAGTCCGTGCAGGCCGCGCTGGCCGCCGACGGCGACCTGCTGTCCGCGGAAGAGCGCGCCCGCGTGGACGCTGCGCTGGCCGACGCCGCCGGCGCCCAGTCGCTGGAAGACGCCGATACCGTGCGCGCCCGGGTCCAGGCGCTGTCCGACGCCACCGATGAATTCGCTGCCCGCCGCATGGATCGCAATATCCGCGCCGCGCTGTCGGGCCGCAAGCTGGATGAACTTGCCTGAACCACCATGCCGAAACTGACCGTATTGCCGCACCCCCAACTCTGCCCCGAAGGCGCCGTCATCGAGAACGCGCCGCGCGGCGAGTCCATCTGCCGTGTGCTGCTGGATAACCACATCGAGCTGGAACACGCCTGCGAGCTGTCCTGCGCCTGCACCACCTGTCACGTGGTGGTGCGGGAAGGCTTCGACACGCTGGAAGAGGCTTCCGACAGCGAAGAAGACATGCTGGACCGTGCCTGGGGTCTGTCCTCGACCTCGCGCCTGTCCTGCCAGGCCCGCATCGCCGACGCCGACCTGACCGTGGAGATTCCCAAGTACACGATCAACCACGCCAAGGAAAATCACTGATGAAGTGGACCGATACCTACGCGATCGCGGAGGGGCTGGCTGACGCCCATCCCGAGGTGGACCCCAGGACCGTGCGCTTCACCGATCTGCACGCCTGGGTGTTGGCATTGCCCGGTTTCAACGACGATCCCGAGCGCAGCGGCGAGAAGATCCTGGAAGCCATCCAGATGGCCTGGATCGACGAGGCGGAATAAGCCCCGTCGCGGTCTGCGAGGGCGGACAGGGCGCGCCCGCGGCAAGCCCCCGCGGCAAGCCCCGCGGTAAGCCCTTATGGCAGCCCGGTCGCGCGGGCGAGGTATCATCGATACCCCGTCATCCGTCCGTGTGTTTCCGTCCATGATCGCCACCCCCCTGCGCTTCGGCCTGGCCGCCAACCGCCTCCACCACGAGACGCCCGACGCGGCGTTGTTCAAGTGGCTGCGCGCCTGCTCCGACACGATCCGCCAGTTGGGCGTGCAACTGCACACGGTGGGCCGCACGCATGACGCCATCGAGCGCGAAGGCATGCTGCCCGGTTATTCCGGCCTCATCCGCTATCCCTATGGCCGCGAAGGCGGCCTGATGAAGCTGGTGGCCCGCGTGACCGAAGGGCGCGATGACGTCGCCCCGTTCGATGGCGCCATCTACCTGATCGACCCGGTGGACCCCTCGTCCATCTTCCCCGAGGCGCTGGCCCTGAAGCGCCAGTGCATCACGCATGGCCGTCCCTTCATTTCCACGCTGGCGGGCGCCATCGAGTGGATGTCGGTCGAGCGCATCCATGCAGGCCTGTCGCTGGATGCCGCGCAGCAGCGCAGCTTCGATTTCTCCAGCCAGACGCTGGCGCTGATCTCCCACGATGCCCTGAAGGAACAGATGGTGGCGTTCGCCGCCGATCACTTCGACCTGTTGTCGCGTTTTTCCAAGCGCGTGGCCACGGGCACCACGGGCGGCCTGCTGAACGAGTTGGCCTGGTCGCGCGGCTGGCCGCGCGAGCGTGCCTGGGTGCAGCGTTACCTGAGCGGCCCGCTGGGCGGCGACGCGCAGATCGCCGAGATCGTGCTGGAACGGCAATGCCAGCGCGTCATCTTCTTCGAGGATCCGCACGTTGCCCGCCAGCACGAGGCCGATATCCAGCTGCTGGAGCGCGCGGTGCGCGTGGTCACGGATATCGCCAGCTGCGCGACCTCGCCCACGGTGGCGCGGCGCTGGGCGCAGGCGGTGGAGCGTTCGGGCGTCTGAACCCGGCACGGCGCAGGACGCAGGCGGCTTGCCCGCGTGCCAGCGTTGGCAATGCAAAAAGGCCGCGTGAGCGGCCTTTTTGCATGCGGGGGAGCGCCCTTGGCTGTCAGCGGCAGCGGTACGCAGCCACGCCACAGCCCAGCGACAACAGCAGCGACACGCCTGCCAGCGGCAGGAGGTAGCCGGCGCCGTCGGTGTGGCCGCCTCCCGCGGTGGCCGACACGCTGCCCATCCACAGGATGAACGAGGCGCCCGCCGACAGCAGGAAGAGGGCGCAGGCGACGCACGCCACGACGAAACGCATGCGTCCGGGCAGGCGCCGGCGCGCGGCGCCGCGCAGCCCGGGGAACAGCAGATAGGAAAGCCCCGCGAGCAGGATGGCGAAGATGACGAGTTTCAGCAGCATCGCCGGGCCACGTCCTCAGTCTTCGCGGCGCAGGTGCGGGAACAGGATCACGTCGCGGATGCTGGCGCTGTCGGTCAGCAGCATGACCAGACGGTCGATGCCGATGCCGCAACCGCCGGTGGGCGGCATGCCGTATTCCAGCGCGCGGATGTAGTCCGCGTCGTAGAACATGGCTTCCTCGTCGCCGGCGTCCTTGGCCTGCACCTGGGCGCGGAAGCGCTCGGCCTGGTCTTCGGGGTCGTTCAGCTCGGAGAAGCCGTTGGCGATTTCACGGCCGGTGATGAAGAGCTCGAAGCGCTCGGTGATGCCCGGCTGCGTGTCCGATGCGCGGGCCAGCGGCGAGACTTCCACTGGATAGTCGATGATGAAGGTGGGGTGCCACAGTTGCGACTCGGCGGTTTCCTCGAAGAGGGCGAGTTGCAGGGCGCCCAGGCCGGCGCGCGACAGCACGGGGCCATCGACGTCCGCACCCAGTGTCTTCAGTTCGGCGCGCACGAACGCAACGTCGTCGAGCTGGGCCTGCGTGTAGCGCGGGGCGTACTTCAGGATGGCGCCGGTGATGGTCAGGCGGTCGAAGGGCGCGCCCAGGTCCAGTTCACGGCCCTGGTATTCGAGCTTGGCCGTGCCGGCCGCGGCGATGGCGGCGCGGCGGATCAGCGTCTCGGTGAAGTCCATCAGCCAGCGGTAGTCCGCGTAGGCCGCGTAGAACTCCATCATCGTGAATTCGGGGTTGTGACGCGGGCTCACGCCTTCGTTGCGGAAGTTGCGGTTCACCTCGAAGACGCGCTCGAAGCCGCCGACGATGAGACGCTTCAGGTACAGCTCGGGCGCGATGCGCAGGAACATCTCCATGTCCAGCGCATTGTGGTGCGTGATGAAGGGCTTGGCCGCCGCGCCGCCCGGGATGGGGTGCAGCATGGGGGTTTCCACTTCCAGGAAGCCGGCCTCCAGCATCTGCTGGCGGATGCCGCCGATGGCCTTGCTGCGCGCCTCGAAGGTGCGGCGCGTGGCGTCGGTCATGATGAGATCGACGTAACGCTGGCGGTAGCGAAGTTCCTGGTCGGCCACGCCGTGGAACTTGTCGGGCAGCGGACGCAGCGACTTGGCCAGCAGGCGGGCCTGCGTGGCGTGGATCGACAGCTCGCCCTTGTTGGTCTTGAAGATCGTGCCTTCGATGGCGATGATGTCGCCCATGTCCCATTGCTTGAAGGCGGCGTAGGGCGCTTCGCCCAGCGTGCCGCGTTCCAGGTAGATCTGGATGCGGCCGCTGCCGTCCTGCAGGGTGGCGAAGCTAGCCTTGCCCATGACGCGCTTGAGCATCATGCGGCCGGCGACCTTGACCGTGACGGCCTGCGCCACCAGTGCCTCCTGCTCCTGCTCGTCGAAACGCGCGTGCAGGTCGGCGGCGTGCGCGTCCGGCGTGAAGTCGTTGGGGAAGGCCACGCCGGCTTCGCGCAGTTTCGAGAGTTTGGCGCGCCGCTCGGTGATCAGGCGGTTTTCGTCCTGGGCGGTCGGGGCGGCGGGCGTCGTGTCGGTCATGATGGGTGCGTCAGTGGGTCAGTCGTAGTGGCGGATGTCGTCGATGACGGTCGTGCCGAAATCGTCGCGTTCGAGATAGGCGAGGATGCGCTGGGCGGTCTGCTCGGGGCTGCTGAGCGCACCGCTGTCGTGCATCTGCTGGAAGCGTTCCAGCGCGGGGAAGCTGGCGGGGTCGCTGGCGCGGATGGCGGCCTGCATGCTGGTGTCGATCACGCCGGGCGCCAGCGACACGATGCGGGCGCCAGCGGTGCCCTGTTCCTGGGCGGTCACGCGCGAAGCCATGTCCAGCGCGGCCTTGGTGGCGCAGTACACGGTCCAGCCCGGGTTCGGGTTGCGGCCGGCGCCGGACGAGATGTTGAGCACGCGGCGGTCGGCGTTCAGGCCCTTGAGCCGGGCGAGGAAGGCCGAGGACAGCAGCAGCGCCGCATTCACGTTCAGGTTGAAGGCGGTGGCGATGGCGGCGCCGTCGTCCAGCTGGTCGGCGCGCGCCACGGGCGCGAGCGTGCCCGCATTGTTGATCAGGCGGTAGCGCAGCCCGGCGTCGCGCGGCAGGGCGTCACACACCTGGCGCGCGGCCCGGGTCGCGCTGGCGGCGTCGGACAGGTCGACCTGCACCTGTTCCAGCTCGGCGCCCTGGGCGCGGGCGAGCTCGTCCAGCGCCGGGTCGGCGCTGCGCGACAGCGTCACGAGCCGCGTGCCGGGATGCACGAGTCCGCGCGCCAGCGCGGCGCCGAGGCCGCGCGACGCGCCGGTGAGGATGGCGATGGTGGTGATGGACATGCCGCTACGCTCCTTGAACAGGACACGCCACGGCCGGGGCCGTGGCGCGCGAGGGTCAGACGCCTTGCTTCAGGCTGGCCTGGATGAAGGGGTCCAGGTCGCCGTCGAGCACCTTCTGGGTGTTCGAGATTTCGACGTTGGTGCGCAGGTCCTTGATGCGGCTCTGGTCCAGCACATAGGAGCGGATCTGGTGGCCCCAGCCCACGTCGGTCTTCGAGTCTTCCAGCTTCTGCTGCTCGGCCATGCGGTTGCGCATTTCCAGCTCGTAGAGCTTGGATTTCAGCATCTGCATGGCTTCGGCGCGGTTGCGGTGCTGCGAACGGTCGTTCTGGCACTGCACGACGATCCCGGTGGGCATGTGCGTCAGGCGCACGGCCGAGTCGGTCTTGTTGATGTGCTGGCCGCCCGCGCCGCTGGCGCGATAGGTGTCCACGCGCAGGTCGGCCGGGTTCACCTCGACCTCGAAGGAGTCGTCCACTTCCGGGTAGGCGAAGACGCTGGCGAACGACGTGTGGCGCCCGCCCGAGGAGTCGAAGGGGCTCTTGCGCACCAGGCGGTGCACGCCGGTTTCGGTGCGCAGGTAGCCGAAGGCGTATTCGCCTTCGATCTTGATCGTGGCCGACTTGATGCCGGCGATTTCACCTTCCGACTCTTCCAGCACTTCGGCCTTGAAGCCCTTGCGCTCGGCATACTTCAGGTATTGGCGCAGCAGCATGGATGCCCAGTCCTGGGCTTCGGTGCCGCCCGCGCCGGCCTGGATGTCCAGGAAGCAGTTCAGCGGATCGGCCGGGTTGGCGAACATGCGGCGGAATTCCAGCGCTTCCAGCTTTTCCTGGAACCCGTCGGCGTCCGTCTCGATGGCGAGCAGGGTGTCGTCATCGGCGTCGCTTGCTGCCAGCTCGAACAGTTCCTGGGCGTCGGCGATGCCCGTGCCCAGGGCCGAGAGCGTCTCGACGACGTCTTCCAGGCTTTTCTTCTCGCGGCCGAGATCCTGGGCGTGCTTGGGATCGTTCCAGACCGCCGGGTCTTCGAGTTCGGCGTTTACGACTTGCAGGCGTTCAGTCTTGGCATCGTAGTCAAAGATACCTCCGCAGTTGCAGCTCGCGGTCGGCGTAGTCCGACAGGCGGGCGGCGATCTGGTTCTGGCGTTCGGCTTCCATGCACATTCCTTTGGCGTATTCTTGGCGTAACTGCGTATTTTACCGCGCCGCCGCGAAGGCCGCAGCCTGTAGGTTGGGTCAGCCGGGCGGCGTGCCCAGCCAACCGCCGAGTCTTGCCATGTCCGATCCCCGTCTTGATTACGTTACCTGCGCCAGCCCCGCCGGCCTGCACCGCATGGCCTATTGGGAGTGGGGCGATCCCGACAACGACCGTGTGCTGGTGTGCGTGCACGGCCTGACCCGCACCGGCCGCGATTTCGACGTGCTGGCGCGGCGCATGGCCGCCGAATACCGGGTGGTCTGCCCCGATGTCGCCGGTCGCGGACGTTCAGACCGCCTGCGCAATCCGCTGTTCTATACCGTGCCGCAGTATGTTTCCGACATGGTGACCCTGCTGGCGCGGCTGGACGCGCGCACGCTGGACTGGGTGGGGACCTCGATGGGCGGGCTGATCGGCATGGCGCTGGGCGGCTCGGCCGCCCTGTCACGCCTGGCGCCGGCGGCGGCGCCAGCGGGACTCGGCGAGTTGCCGGGCACGGGGATTGCCGTGGGCCGCATGGTCATCAACGACGTCGGCCCGACCCTGGAGACCGCCGCGCTGGCGCGCATCGGCCAGTTCGTGGGGCAGCCGGTGGAATTCGGCAGCTTCGAGGAGGCGGTGGCGTACGCGCGCACCGTCTCCGCCGGTTTCGGCCCCCACAGCGACGCCCAGTGGCAGGATCTTGCCCGCCACGTCTACGTGCCCCAGGCCGGCCGCTGGGTGAAACATTACGACCTGGGATTGGCCCAGCCCTTCGCCCAGCAGGACCCGGCATCCGCGGCGGCGGGCGAGGAATTGCTGTGGCAGCTCTACGAGGCGCTGGATTGCCCGCTGCTGGTGCTGCGCGGCAGCGAGTCCGACCTGTTGTCTGCCAGCACTGCCGAGCAGATGCTGGCGCGCAACACCCGGGCAAGCCTGCATGAGGTGGCGGGCGTAGGGCATGCGCCGACGCTGATGGCGCCGGACCAGGTGGAGGCGGTGGCTGCGTTCCTGTCGGGGCGGGCCTAAGCCTACAATCAAGCCATGCGCACCGCTGTCCCCCTCATCTACGACCTGCATTGCCATTCCACCGTCTCCGACGGGCTGCTCGCCCCGGAAGCGGTGGCGGAACGCGCCTATGCGAATGGCGTGAACGTGTGGGCGTTGACCGACCACGATGAAATCGGCGGGCTGGCGCGTGCGGGCGATGCCGCGCGGGCGGTGGGCATGCGGTTCGTGACCGGGGTGGAAATTTCCGTGACCTGGGCCAGCCAGACCGTGCACATCGTGGGCCTGGCCTTCGATCCTGCCGATGCCGCGATGGCGGCCGGCCTGGCCGATACGCGCGCCGGCCGTGCGCGCCGGGCGAAGCAGATGGGCGAGCGCCTGGCTGCGATGGGCATGCCGGGCGCCTATGAAGGCGCCTTGCCCTTCGCCGGCAATCCGGAACTGATCAGCCGCACGCACTTTGCGCGCTACCTGGTCGACGCGGGGTATTGCCCCGACGTGCAGACCGTCTTCAACAAGATCCTGGGCGACGACTGCCCCGGGCACGTGCCCATGCAGTGGGCCACGCTGGCCCAGGCGGTGGCGTGGATCCACGGCGCGGGCGGACGGGCCGTGATCGCCCATCCGGGCCGCTATAAATATTCCCCCGTGCAGTTCGGCGCGCTGTTCGATGAATTCCGGGACCTGGGCGGGGAGGGCATCGAAGTGGTGACCGGCAGTCACCGTCCCGATCAATACCGCGAATACGCGGACGTCGCGCGGCACTATGGCTTCCTGGCCTCTTGCGGCTCGGACTTCCACGGGCCCGGCGAAAGCCGCCATGACCTGGGCAGCCTGCCGCCGCTGCCCGCCGGCCTGAAACCCGTCTGGCACGACTGGGCTTGAATGAGGAAAGGGCGGCCGGGGCCGCCTTTTTTTTGGATCGTGTCCGCGGGGCCTCAGCTTCCCTCCGTCACCAGCGCGCTTTCGAAGAAATAGTCCCGCCATGACGTGGGCCTGGTCTTGATGGCGCCGACGTCATGCAGGAATTCGGCGAGCTTGAAGGTGTTCTGCGGCTGCAGCGTATAGCGCACGTCCGGATGGCTGATGATCGCTTCGATTTCCTCGACCGGCAGGTTCGACCCTTCCAGGCTGGCATAGATCTGCGCGGCGCGTTTCTTGTCGCGCAATACGAGTTGCAGGCCTTCCTCCAGCGCCTTGCGCAAGGCCGCGACGGTACGCGGGTTCTTGTCGTGGAAGGTGCCCGTGGTCCACAGGATGTTCAGCGTGCTCGGTCCGCCCAGGATGTCGTAGGAGCCCGTCACCTTGTGGATGGCGGGATCCTTCAGGGCCTTGAACCAGAAAGGCGGGCTGGAAAAATGGTTGTTGATCTCGGTCTTGCCAGAAAGCAGCGCCGCGGTGGCCTCGCCGTGCGGCAGGCTGACGGTGTAGGCGTCATAACGGGCGAACTGCGCCTTGCCGTGTTTCTGTGCCGCGGCGATCTGCAACAGGCGCGCATGCAGCGACACGGTCGTGGCGGGCAGCGCGATCTTGTCGGACGGGCCGAGATCGTCCAGGCTCTTGACGGCGGGATTGCGCGACAGGAGGTAGACAGGCAAGGAACCCAGGGCGGCGATGGCCTTGATGCGCTGCCTGTTCCGTGTCCGGTCCCAGATCGTGAGCAGCGGCGGCAGGCCGGTGGACGCCACGTCGATGCTGTCCGAAAGGATGGCGTCGTTGATGGCGCTGCCGCCGGACAGCTGCCGCCAGTCCACCGCGATGTCCAGGCCATCGGCCTTGCCGTGTTTCTCGATCAGCTTCTGGTCGCGCACCACGTGCAACACGATGTCGCCGACGTCGAATTGATAGGCGATGCGCAGGGTGCCTTCGGCGCTGGCGCAGGTGGCGCCCAGGCCAAGGATGAGGGGAAGGGTGGCGCGGAGCAGCGTGCGCAGCGGGGACGCGAGGGACATGGTGAGCCAGGAGAGGGTTGCGGAGCAGGAATTCTAGGTAGCCGACGCCGCCGGGGGTAATACGCAGTTTTCACTTGCATATGCTTGCCTGTGAAACACCGCTTGCCGGCGCGGGCCGCGCCCGGGCTGGGCTAACATTCCCGTCAGGCCCACTCTGCTCCAACCCGATATGAACAAGGCTTTCGTCAAGGAATCCGACCGCGACGACGAGGACGACATCCCCGAAGCGCAGTCGCTGCCCGCCGGCACGCGCAACTACATCACGCCGGAAGGCTACGAGCGCTTGCGCGCCGAACTGTCGCAGCTGATGAATGAAGAGCGTCCGGCCGTGGTGCAGATCGTGTCGTGGGCGGCGTCCAATGGCGACCGCTCCGAGAACGGCGACTACCTGTACGGCAAGAAGCGCCTGCGCGAGATCGACCGCCGCATGCGCTTCCTGACCAAGCGGCTGGATATCGCGGAAGTGGTGGATGCCTCCTTGCAGCCCAACCGCGACCAGGTGTTCTTCGGCGCCACGGTCAATTACGAAGACCGCGCGGGCGAGTCGCACACGGTGACCATCGTCGGCGTGGACGAGGCCGAGCCGCTGGTGGGCAAGATCAGCTGGATTTCCCCCGTGGCGCGGGCGTTGACCAAGGCGCGCGAAGGCGAGACGGTGGTGCTGCGCACGCCCGCCGGGGTGGATGAACTGGATATCCTTGAGGTGAGCTACCCGCCGCGCGGGTAGGAAAGCGGGCCGGCCTCAGGTGCCGGCCGCGCGGATCAGCCCTGCACGTCCTGCAGGTCTTCTTCCTGGCCGTAGTACTTCACGCCGATGACGATGCGGTCGCGGCCCTGGCTGCGGCGATGGCGGTTGGTGTCGCGCAGTGAATAGACGCAGCCGCAATATTCCTGCTGGTAGAACGCTTCGCGCTTGCTGATCTCGATCATGCGCGCGGCGCCGCCGCCTTTGCGCCAGTTGTACGTCCAATACAGCATGTTCGGGTAGCGTGCCGCGGCGCGCTCGCCGCAGCCGTTGATCTGGTTCATGTCCTTCCAGCGCGAGATGCCCAGCGAGCTGGTGAAGGTGTCATAGCCGTGTTCGAAGGCATAGAGCGCGGTGCGCTCGAAGCGCATGTCGAAGCAGGCCGTGCAGCGCGGGCCGCGCTCGGGCTCGTTCTCCATGCCCTTGACGCGTTCGAACCAGTTGTCGACGTCGTAGTCGGCGTCGATGAAGTTGATGCCGTTGTCTTCGCAGAAACGGATGTTTTCGTTCTTGCGGATCTCGTATTCCCGGACCGGATGGATGTTCGGGTTGTAGAAGAAGAGTTCGTACTGGATACCGGACGCCAGCATGGCCTCCATGACCTCGCCCGAGCATGGGGCGCAACAGGAGTGCAGCAGTACCTTGTCGCGGCCTTTCGGCAGCGCGAGCGCCTTGCGCGTGGGGGCGGGGGCCTCGGCCCTTGCGGGGCTGGCCTGTTGGGCGTCGGCGGCGGGGTTGCGGTCTTGAGTACTCATGGGGCGTCTGGGGCGTCTGGGCAACGAGTCTTGGCGCGGCGGAAATTGAAAAACTGGGCGCCAATCCCGCATTTTACCTGCCATGCGCGCCGCCCGGCCAGCCGGGCGGCCCCGCTTGGGCTTGATCCGGATCAGCCGCCGGGCGGTTTCGGGCCAGGTTGGCCCAGGCCCGTGCCACGCTCGCGTCCCAGGCCGGTGGCGTCGCCCGGGGCGCCGCGTTCGCCCATGACCGCGTCCCACAGGGCGCACACGGCCTGTCGTTCGGACGCGACATCCGAGGGCGGCACGCGGGCCTTCTCCGCGCCCAGCAGCCGCAGCGCGTGCTGGCGCTTGCGCAGGCTGCGGTAGGCGTCGCCGGCGGCCTGGGCGACTGCCTCGTCCACCAGGCCGGCCGCGCTGGCCAGGCGCAACAGGGTGATGTTGCCCAGGTTGTCGACCAGCTTCGGGTGTTCGTGCGCATGGCGCAGCACCAGGTATTGCGTGACGAATTCCACGTCGACCATGCCGCCGCGGTCATGCTTGAGATCGAAGTCCGGGCCGGGGTTGGGGTGGCCCGACGCGATGCGTTCGCGCATGGCGCGCACTTCGGCGGCCAGCGCTTCGGGCTCGCGCGGCGTGAGCAGCACCGCGCGGCGCACGGCTTCGAACTGGGCGCCCACCTCGCCATCGCCGGCGGCAAAGCGCGCGCGGGTCAGCGCCTGGTGCTCCCACAGCCAGGCGTGGCGTTGCTGGTATTGCTCGAAGGCTTCCATCGACACGGCCAGCAAGCCCGCGTCGCCGTCGGGGCGCAGGCGCAGGTCCACTTCATAGAGCCGGCCCGAGGAGGTCATGGTCGACAACCAGGAGGTCATGCGCCGGCCCAGCTTGGCGTAGCGTTCGGCGGCATCCTCGGCCGGATCGTCGAAGAGGAACACCAGGTCGAGGTCGGACGCGTAGCCCAGTTCCTTGCCGCCCAGCTTGCCGTAGGCGATGACGGCGAAGCGGGCCGACTCGCCGCCCTTGGCGCCACGCACCAGCGGCCAGGTGCGGCGGATGGTCTCCTCGAGCAGCAGGTCGGCCAGGGCGGAAAGCTGGTCGGCCAGCTTCTCCACGCTGAGCTCGCCTTCCAGGTCCTGCGCCAGCAGCTGGAAGCTGGCCTGGCGCTGCACGTCGCGCATCAGGTTCATCTGGCGCTCGATGTCGGGCTGGCCATCGGGCAGGCGGCAGGCGTTCAGGTCCGCCTGCAACTGGCGGGCGATCTGCGGGAAGTCCAGCGGTTCGAACAGGGTACGCCAGTCGATCAGGCCGTCGAGCAGCAGCGGGTGCTGGGTGAGGTATTGCGCGGCCCAGGGGCTGGCCGCCACGATGCGCGCCACGCGCGCCAGCGTGTCGGGGTATTCGGCCAGCAGGGCCAGGTAGGCGCTGCGTTGCGCGATCTGTTCGATCAGGTCGAAGAGGCGGATGGCGGCCTCGCGCGGCGCGGTGGTCTGGCGCGCCGCCGCGACCGCGGCAGGCAGCAGGGCGTGCAGGCGCTTGCGGCTGGTCTCGGGCAGGGTGCGCACGCGATGGCTGGCCAGCAGCGACTCGGCGCGCTGCAGCACCGGGGCGGCATCGTCGCCGAAGGATTCCTGGATGCGGTCGGCCAGTTCGGCCTCGACGTCGCCGCCGCTGCGGTCCTCGTCGCCGCGGCCGCCGTTGCCGGACGCCGGCTGGCCGGCGGTGCCCTGGCTGCGTGCGCGTTCGTCGCCATCGCCCAGGCCGGCGATGCGGAAGGCGTTGCGGAAGATGCCCGCCACGAATTCGCGATGGTCCGACAGCGCCTTTTCGAAGGCCGGGCTTTCCATGCCCAGCGCGTCGGCCAGTTGGGCGCGGCGTTCCGGGTCGCTGGGCAGCAGATGGGTCTGCTCGTCTTCGCGGTACTGCAAAGCGTGTTCGGTGCGGCGCAGGAAGCGATAGGCGGCTTCGAGCTGCTGCGCGTCAGCCGCGGGGATGAGGCCAGCCTGCGTTTCCACGCGCAAGGCATCGAGCAGGCCGCGCTGTTGCAGCGCCGGCATGCGCCCGCCGCGGATGAGCTGGGCGAGTTGCACCACGAATTCGATTTCGCGGATCCCGCCTTCGCCCAGCTTCACGTTGTTGATGGTGTCCACGCCCGTGCGCGCCAGCGCGCGGCGCTGCCAGTCCTGGCGGATGCGTTCGCGCAGGCCGCGCAGCGCCGAAAGCGCGTCGAAGTCCAGGTATTTGCGATAGACGAAGGGCACGCGCAGGCTTTCCAATTGCTGGCGCTGCGTAGCGGGATTGCTGCCTTCGAAGGCGAGGCCGGGCATGATGCGGGCTTTCAGCCACGCATAGCGTTCCCATTCGCGACCCTGGGCCACCAGGTACAGCTCCAGCGCGTCCAGGCTCCAGGCCAGGGGCCCGGCGTCGCCGTCGGGCCGCAGGCGCAGGTCCGTGCGGAAGACGTGGCCGTGGGCATCGGCCTCGGAGATCACCGGCATCATGCGTTGCGTGAGGCGGCCATAGAACTCGTGGTGGGACAGGCGGCGCCGGCCGTCGGTCTCGCCTTCCTCGCCATAGAGCATGATGAGATCGATGTCGGACGAGACATTGAGCTCGCGCCCGCCAAGCTTGCCCATGCCGAGGATCAGCATTTCCTGCGGCGCGCCCTGCGGGTCGCGCGGTACGCCGTGGGTGTCGGCCAGATCGCTTGCCACGCTGCGATAGGCTTGCGCGACGGCAATGTCGGCAAGCGTGGTCATGGCGCCGACCACTTCCTCCAGCGGCGCGCGGCCATCCAGGTCGCGCACGATCAGGCCGCAGAACACCCGCTCGCGCAACTGCCGCAGCACGCGCCGGCAGTCTTCCACCGCCAGGGCGGGCGCGTCCATGGACTGGCCGGCCAGTTCGGCGAACCAGCTTTCCAGCGAGGCGGGCGTGACGGGTTGCGCGCAAGCCTGGGCAAGCCAGTCTTGCAGCTCGGGGCGGGCGGCGAGGCGGCGGCGCAGGTGGCCGGACCAGTTCAGGGCACTCTCGGGCAGGGACATGGTGGGGGCGGAAAGAGGGGGCAAGTGTGGCGGTGCCGCTATTAGACATGGAGAATGGCCGCAAGGGGGCGCCACGCGGCCTGTAACCAGCTGTCAGGACCGTGGAACAAACGCCCGCGCGGCCTCTCCATCAGGTATAAACGGAAGGTTGAACTGCCCCCAATTTTTCCGCCCCGATGCCGCCATCGGCGGCGTGGCAGCCTGCCCGCATTGCCCGAACCCGTCCACGCGCCTCCCATCTTGTCCAAAACGTTCTTCCGCACGCTGTTCTGGGTCGCCATGGCCGTCTATTTCGCCATTGCGGTCACGCTGCTGGTGCTGCGCTATGGCGTGTTGCCGCGCGTCGACAGCTGGCGCCCCCAGATCGAGCAGGCCGCCAGCCAGGCGCTGGGCGGCGAGGTGCGCATCGGCCGTGTCGAGGCCGACTGGCGCGGGCTCAATCCGCGCCTGGCCTTCCACGATGTGCGCGTGCACGACATGGGGGTGTCGTCGCCGGTGCTGGACATCCCCTCCGCCACGGGGGTGCTGTCGTGGCGCAGCGTGCTGCAGCTGACACCGCGTTTCCTTTCCCTGCAGATCGATGGCGTGGCCTTGCGCCTGCGGCGCGACGCGGAAAACCGGCTGTGGGCGGCGGGCCGGTCCTTCTCGCTGCAAGGCGACGGGGAGGGCATGTCGCTGGACGATCCCGCGCTGAAATGGATCGCGGCGCAGAAGGAGGTCGTGCTGCGCGGCGCGACCCTGGTCTGGCAGGATGACCTGCGCGCGGCGCCGCCGCTGACGCTGGCGCAAGTGCACCTGCGCCTGCGCAACGGTCCTTTCAGCCATGCGCTGGTGCTCAATGCCGCGCCCCCGCCGGCCCTGGCACGCGGCATTTCCGTGCGTGCCGCGATCGATCGCAGTTTCTTCTCGCTGGCCACGCTGAGCGACCTGCGTGACACCGCGCGCCAATGGCGCGGGCAGGTCTACGCCGAACTGGAGGATGCCGAGCCGGTGGCCTGGCGTCCGTGGGCCGACGTGCCGACGGGCGCGCATGGGCGCGCCGCCTTCCGGGCCTGGGGCCAGTTGCAGGAAGGCAAGCTGGCGCAGGTGACGCTGGACCTGGCGCTGCGCGACCTGCGCATGGAAAGCGATGAGCTGGACATCGGCTTGCGCATGGGCGCCTTCCAGGCCCGCCTGCAGGGAGCGCCCGGCGATGTGCTGGCGGGCGCACTGGAGCCCGAGATGCTGCGCACGCACGAACGTGAGGGTCTGGCGCTGCAATTCACCGCGCGCGAGATGTCGTTGCGGGCGGGCGCCGTGTTCGATCCCGGCCTGCCGGACCTGCGTGAGGTCAGCGCGGACCTGTCCTTGAACCGTCCCGATGACGGCCCCCTGGTGCTGCGCGTGCGCCAGGCCTTGATCGAAAACGACGACCTGCGGGCGACGCTGCAGGGCGAATGGCGCGACGAAGGCAGTTCCTCCGCGGGCACCGCCGACCTCGGCGGACAGCTGGAGCGCGTCTCGCTGCCGATGCTGTGGCGCTACCTGCCCAGCGAGGTGTCCGGCGATGCCAGGCAATGGTTGTCGCAGGGGCTGGTGGCGGGGCAGGTCAGCGGGGCGACGTTCACCGTGCGGGGCGACCTGGCGCAATTCCCCTTCGACGGCGAAGGGGATCCCGGCAATTTCCGCGTGGCGGGCAGCGTGGCGGGGGCCATCGTCGACTATGCGCCGCCCCGGCCCACGCGCAAGGGCTGGCCTCGCCTGGAGGGCCTGGACGGGACCTTCGAGATGCTCCGCGATACGCTCAGCCTGCGCACGCAGGGCGGCCTCGTGCGCGTGACGCCGCGGCACGCCGTGGCGCTGCAGACGGTCGAGGCCGTCATTCCGAACATGAACCGGCAGGGCGTGCACGTGAAGGTCGAAGGCACGTCGCAGGGCGATGCGGCCGCTTACCTGGCGCTGTCCGGCGCATCGCCGCTGGGCACCTTGCTCGATGGCCTGCTGGACGACACGCGGGCCACGGGCCAGTGGCAGGTGCCCATCAAGCTGGACATTCCCTTGCTGGACATGGACGACACGACGGTGGCGGGCAGCGTCGTGTTCGATGGCGGCGAGGTGCGTCAATGGGCGGATATCCCGCCGTTCCGCCAGGTGCGCGGCAGGCTGGGCTTCACCGAGAAGGGCTTGTCCGCGCATGACATCACCGGCCAGTTCCTGGGCGGCGGCTTCCGCCTGAATGGCGAACTGGCCAGCGACAAGCCGGGCCTGGCGTTCACGGGCACCGTCAGCGCCGCGGGCATCCAGCAATTGAGTCCTTCCGCCGGGCTCAAGCGCCTGAGCGGTCAGGCGCCCTACACGGGCAGGCTGGTGATGAACGCGGCCAAACAGGTGGATGTCTCCGTGGCCTCGGACCTGCGCGGGCTGGCGCTGGATTTCCCCGCGCCTTTCGGCAAGGCGGCCGCTGCGCCGCTGCCCTTGCAGGCCGAATGGACCGCCGCGCAGGATGCCGGTCCCGGCAATCGCCGCTGGTTGACCGTGACGGCCGGCGAGAACATCAACATGCTGTTCGAGCGCCACATGGGCCAGCAGGGCGGCGCATATTTCCAGCGCGGCGCCTTGGGCGTGGAACGGGCTGCCAGCCTGCCCGAGGCAGGCATGAGCGTCAGTGCCCGGGTGCCCGTCTTCGACGTGGGCGCGTGGCAGGTCGTGGACGAGGAGTTTTCCGGCAAGGGCGCCGTGGCGCCCGCCGTCGTGCCGGGGCCTGCGGCAGGCGCTGCCGCCAGGCCGGGGACGGCAAAACCGGCGCAGGCGGCTGCGTCCAGCGACGAAACCCTGTTCCCGGGGTTGCAGCGGATCTCCCTGCAGGCGGGAACATTGCAGATGGGCGGCCATGCCTTCGATGATGCGAACCTGTATGCCACGCGTCCCGCCGCCGACCAGTGGCGGGTCGAGCTGGCGTCCAAACAGGCCGAGGGGGCGGTGTCCTGGCGCGAGGCGTCGGGCGCGATTGCCGGCCAGGTGACGGCGCGCTTCAAGCGGCTCGCGCTGGGCACGGCCCCCGAGCCGGGCGCGCAAGAGCCGCCGGCGGCCAAGGCCGGGGGCGACGAGGAACCCAATTTCAGCGAGGATGCGCTGTCCGATCTGCCAGGCGTGGACTTGCGGGTGGATAGCCTGGCGCTGTATGGGCGCGAGCTGGGCGAGCTGGACCTGGAGGGCAGGAACCAGGAGCGTGGCCGCCGCTGGCAGCTGGATCGCCTGACCCTGAAAACGCCCGAAGGGACGCTGAGCGCGACGGGCACCTGGCGCACCAGCGGCCTGGATCGCGGCTTGACCACGGATGCGCGGCTGGAGGTGTCGGACCTGGGCAAGCTGCTGGGCCGCCTGGGATTCCCCGATCGGGTGAGCGGCGGACATGGCGAGATCAAGGGGAAATTGACGTGGCGCAACCTGCCGTGGCGGCACGATTATGCCGACCTCACGGGCACGCTGGATGCCAGCCTGGACAACGGCCGTTTCGTGCACCTGAAGTCACGCAGCGCGCGCCTGCTGGAGCTGCTCTCCTTGCAATCGGCGCAACGGCTGGCACGGCTGGACTTGAATCCGGCGTCGGCGCTGCGCGAAGGCTTCCCCTTCGATACGCTGCGCACGCAGCAGCGCTTTGCCAATGGCCGTGTCAGCACCGAGGGCTTCAAGGTGACGGGCCCGGCCGCGACCATCGTGCTGGCGGGCTCCACCGATCTCATCAATGAGCAACTGGACCTGCACGCCGTGGTGATTCCCAACCTGGACGCCAGCGGCGCGGCGATTGCCGCGGGCATCGCGGTCAATCCGATCATCGGGATCGGCGCGTTCCTGACGCAATGGCTGCTGAAGGCGCCGTTGGCGCGCGCCATGACGGCCGAGTACAGCGTGCACGGCAACTGGGAGGACCCGAAGGTCGAGCCCATCGATACCTCGGCCACCGGCCTGAAGGTCGAGCGTTCGACCGACCGCCTGCCGGAGCCCGTGGGTAACTGAGACCGGGCCGCGAGGGCCAGGCCGCATCGATTCCTGCACCGCAAACGACGACGCCAGGCCGTCCCCTGGGGGCGCGAGCCTGGCGTCTGCGCGGGCGCAAGGGCCGCGAGGAGCCCTCCGGCCTGTGCCGGTCCTACTTCTTCATCATGTCGAAGAATTCGGCGTTGTTCTTGGTGGCGCGCATCTTGTCCATGATGAACTCCATGGATTCGATCTCGTCCATGTCGTGGATGAACTTGCGCAGCACCCAGACCTTCTGCAGCAGGTCGGGCTTGATCAGCAGTTCTTCGCGGCGCGTGCCCGACTTGTTCAGGTTCATGGCCGGATAGATGCGCTTCTCGGCCAGGCGGCGCTCCAGGTGCACTTCGGAGTTGCCGGTGCCCTTGAATTCTTCGTAGATCACTTCGTCCATGCGGCTGCCGGTCTCGATCAGCGCGGTGCCGAGGATGGTCAGCGAACCGCCTTCCTCGAGGTTGCGCGCGGCGCCGAAGAAGCGCTTGGGGCGTTGCAGGGCGTTGGCATCCACGCCGCCCGTCAGCACCTTGCCCGATGCGGGCACCACGGTGTTGTAGGCGCGCGCCAGGCGGGTGATGGAGTCCAGCAGGATCACCACGTCCTTTTTCATCTCGACCAGGCGCTTGGCCTTCTCGATCACCATTTCAGCGACCTGCACGTGGCGGGTGGCGGGCTCGTCGAAGGTCGACGCCACCACTTCGCCGCGCACCGTGCGCTGCATTTCCGTCACTTCCTCGGGACGCTCGTCCACCAGCAGGACGATCATGACCGCGTCGGGGAAGTTGGTCGTGATGGCATGCGCGATGTGCTGCATCATGACCGTCTTGCCCGACTTGGGGCTGGCGACGATCAGGCCGCGCTGACCCTTGCCCAGCGGGGCGAAGATGTCCAGGATCCGGCCGGTGAAGTTCTCTTCGCTCTTGATGTCGCGTTCGAGCTTCATCGGCTGGTTGGGATGCAGCGGCGTCAGGTTCTCGAACATGATCCGGTGCTTGATGGACTCGGGCGGCACGCCGTTGACCTTGTCCACCTTGACCAGCGCGAAATAGCGCTCGCCGTCCTTGGGCGTGCGGACTTCCCCCTCGATCGAGTCGCCGGTGTGCAGGTTGAAGCGGCGGATCTGCGAAGGCGAGATGTAGATGTCGTCGGTGCTGGCCAGGTACGAGGTATCCGGCGACCGCAGGAAACCGAAACCATCGGGCAGCACTTCCAGGACGCCATCGCCAAAGATCTGCTCGCCCTGCTTGGCACGGCGCTTCATGATGGCGAACATCAACTCCTGCTTGCGCAGGCGATTGGCGTTCTCGATTTCCAGGCCTGCGGCCATTTCCAGCAGCTGCGAGACGTGCTGCGCCTTCAGTTCATTGAGATGCATTGCTTGAGGGGGAAAGGGATAGGGAGGAGGGAATGCCGGCGGGCCACAGACGGGCCCGCGCGAAGAAAAACAATATTGGCGCAGTTTACAACGAACTGTCCAGGAATGCCGCGAGTTGGGACTTCGACAGGGCACCGACCTTGGTCGCGGCAACCTGGCCGTCCTTGAACAGCATCAGCGTGGGGATGCCACGGATGCCGTACTTGGCGGCGATGTCCTGGTTTTCGTCGACGTTGAGCTTGGCGACCGTCAGGCGGCCTGCGTATTCGCCGGCGACCTCTTCGAGGATCGGGGCGATCATCTTGCAGGGACCACACCAGGCGGCCCAGTAGTCGACCAGGACGGGCTGGCCGGATTGGATGACGTCGGCTTCGAAGCTGGCGTCGCTGACGGTCTTGATGTTTTCGCTCATGGTGATTGTCTCGCGGATATCGGGCCGCGCTGGCACGGGGGCCTGGGCCCGGGGAGCTAGTACGCAGGGGTTCGGATGTTGAACGTGTCTTGGTCCCGCGCAGGTTCCGCGCCAGCAGGCTGGACGGGAACTGTAACGCAGGAAAGCATACCATCGAGGATACCACCGGCAGGCGGGGCGGACCCAAACGACCCTGCTCACTTCATGCCCGTTCCAGCTCGGACCGCGACAATCCTCGCGCTATCCGTAAAATGTCGGTTTTTTTCCACAGCAGTTGGGGATAACTTCTTGGCCACCACACCGCGATACACCGAATCCTCGATCCGGGTCCTGAAAGGGCTGGAGCCCGTGCGCCAGCGCCCGGGGATGTACACCCGCACCGAAAACCCGCTGCACATCGTGCAGGAGGTCATCGACAACGCCGCCGACGAGGCGCTGGCCGGCCACGGCAGGCAGGTGCAGGTCACCCTGCATGCCGACGGCAGCATCTCGGTCGAGGACGACGGCCGGGGCATCCCGGTCGGCCTGCATCCCGAGGAAAACGCGCCCGTCGTCGAACTGGTCTTCACGCGCCTGCACGCCGGGGGCAAGTTCGACAAGCAGGGCGGCGGCGCCTATGCCTTCTCGGGCGGCCTGCACGGCGTGGGCGTGTCGGTGACCAACGCCCTGGCCACGCGCCTGGAAGTCGTCGTCTGGCGCGACGGGGGCGTGCACCGCCTGGTCTTCGCCAATGGCGACGTCATCGAACCCATCGCGCCGTTCCCCGAGGGCGGCCGCAAGAAATCGGGCACCCGCGTGCGGGTCTGGCCCGACGCCAAGTATTTCGACAGCCCTGCCATCCCGCTGGCCGAGCTCACCCACCTGCTGCGCAGCAAGGCCGTGCTGTTGCCGGGCGTGAAGGTGGTGCTGCGCAACGAGAAGACCCAGGACACCAAGACCTGGTTCTACGAAAAGGGCCTGCACGGCTACCTCGCCGAAGCCCTGGCCGGCGCCGAGCTGATGGTGCCGTTCTTCGAGGGCGGTGAATACGCCGGACGCGACCACGAGACCTTCGCCGAGGGCGAGGGCGCGCAGTGGGTGGTGGCCTGGACCGAGGACGGCAACGCCGTGCGCGAGTCCTACGTGAACCTCATCCCGACGCCTGCCGGCGGCACCCACGAGGCGGGTTTGCGCGAAGGGCTGTTCGCCGCCGTGAAAGGCTTCGCCGAGCTGCACAGCCTGCTGCCCAAGGGCGTGAAGCTGCTGCCCGAGGACGTGTTCGCCCGCGCCAGCTTCGTGCTGTCGGCCAAGGTGCTGGATCCGCAGTTCCAGGGCCAGATCAAGGAAAAGCTGAACAGCCGCGACGCGGTGCGCCTGGTCAGCGGCTTTGCGAAGACGGCGCTGGACCTGTGGCTGAACTCGAACGTGGAGTACGGCCGCAAGCTGGCCGAGCTTGCCATCCGCCAGGCCCAGGCGCGCGCGCGCTCTGCCCAGAAGGTGGAAAAGAAGAAGAGTTCGGGCGTGGCCGTGCTGCCGGGCAAGCTGACCGATTGCGAGTCCAGCGACGCCACGCGCACCGAAGTGTTCCTGGTGGAGGGCGACTCGGCAGGCGGTTCCGCCAAGATGGGCCGCGACAAGGAATTCCAGGCCATCCTGCCCCTGCGCGGCAAGGTGCTCAATGCCTGGGAAGTCGACCGCGACCGGCTCTTCGCCAACAACGAGATCCACGACATCTCGGTGGCCATCGGCGTCGATCCGCACGGTCCCGACCAGGAGGTGGATCTCTCGGGCCTGCGCTATGGCCGCATCTGCATCCTGTCGGACGCGGACGTCGACGGCTCGCACATCCAGGTGCTGCTGCTCACGCTGTTCTACCGCCATTTCCCGCGCCTGGTCGAACGCGGCCATGTCTATGTGGCGCGTCCGCCGCTGTTCCGCGTGGACGTGCCGGCGCAGGGCAAGCGTCCGGCGCGCAAGCTCTACTGCCTGGACCAGGGCGAGCTTGAGGCCGTGCAGGACAAGCTGCGCAAGGAAGGCGTGCGCGAAGGCGCCTGGAGCATCAGCCGCTTCAAGGGCCTGGGGGAAATGAGCCCCGTGCAGCTGTGGGAAACCACCATGAACCCCGACACCCGGCGCCTGCTGCCGGTGGGCTATGGCGAGATGGACGCGCTGGAAACGACGCGCATGTTCGACATGCTGATGGGCAAGGGCGAGTCGGCCCAGCGCCGCAGCTGGATCGAAGAAAAAGGCAACCTCGCCGAACTGGATATCTGACGCATATGAGTGAAGACAACCAAGCCGGTCTCTTCGACGCCGACGGCGGCGAAGCGGCCATCACGCTGGGCCGGTACGCCGAACAGGCCTACCTGGATTACGCCGTATCGGTGGTGCGCGGACGCGCGCTGCCGGACGTGGGCGACGGCCAGAAGCCGGTGCAGCGCCGCATCCTGTACGCCATGCAGTCCATGGGGCTGGCCTCGGGCGCCAAGCCGGTGAAGGCCGCGCGCGTGGTCGGTGACGTGCTGGGCAAGTACCATCCGCACGGCGACCAGGCCGCCTATGACGCGCTGGTGCGCATGGCGCAGGACTTCAGCCTGCGCTATCCGCTCATCGACGGCCACGGCAACTTCGGTTCGCGCGACGGCGACAACGCCGCCGCCATGCGATACACGGAAGCGCGCCTGACGCCGTTCGCCCGCCTGTTGCTGGACGAGCTGGACGAAGGCACGGTCGATTTCGGCCCGAACTACGACGGCAGCCAGCAGGAGCCCCACATGCTGCCCGCGCGCCTGCCGGTCATGCTGCTGAACGGCGCCTCGGGCATCGCGGTCGGCATGGCCACCGAGATTCCCGCGCACAACCTGCGCGAGGTCGCCCAGGCCTGCGTGGCGCTGCTGCGCAATCCCAAGCTGCCCGACAGCGAGCTGCATGCGCTGGTGCCGGGGCCCGATTTCGCGGGCGGCGGGCAGATCATCACGGCGCCCGCGGATATCGCGCAGATCTATGCTTCCGGCCGTGGGTCGCTGAAGGCGCGCGCGCGCTGGCAGTTCGAGGAAATGGCGCGCGGCCAGTGGCAACTGGTGGTGCACGAGTTGCCGCCTGGCGCCTCGTGCCAGAAGGTGCTGGAAGAGATCGAGGAAATCACCAACCCCAAGATCAAGACCGGCAAGAAGGTGCTGACGCCCGAGCAGCAGCAGGCCAAGGCCTTGATGCTGGGCCTGCTGGACGCCGTGCGCGACGAGTCGGGCAAGGACGCTGCCGTGCGCCTGGTGTTCGAGCCCAAGACCTCGCGCGTGGACCGCGACGAATTCGTCAATGCCCTGCTGGCGCAGACCAGCATGGAAAGCAGCGCGCCGGTCAACCTGGTGTGCATCGGCACCGATGGCCGCCCGCGCCAGAAGGGCCTGCGCGAGATCCTGACCGAGTGGCTGGCGTTCCGCACGGAAACCGTGGTGCGCCGCACGCGCCATCGCCTGGACAAGGTGCTGGACCGCATCCACGTGCTGGAAGGCCGCATGGTGGTCTACCTGAACGTGGACGAGGTCATCCAGACCATCCGCGAGTCGGACGAGCCGCGCGCCGCGCTGATGACGCGCTTCTCGCTGACCGAGCGCCAGGCCGAGGACATCCTGGAAATGCGCCTGCGCCAGCTGGCGCGCCTGGAAGGCTTCAAGATCGAGCAGGAACTGGCCGACAAGCGCGCCGAGCGCGAGAAGCTGCAGGTGCTGCTGGACGATCCGAATGCCTTGAAGCGCACGATGGTCAAGGAGATCGAGGCCGACGCCAAGCAATACGGCGACGAGCGCCGCACGCTCATCGAGACGGCCGAGCGCGCCGTCATGGAAACCAAGGTGGTCGACGAGCCCGTCACGGTCATCGTGTCGCAGAAGGGCTGGCTGCGCGCCCGCCAGGGCCACGGCCATGATCCCTCGCAGTTCGGCTTCAAGTCGGGCGACGACCTGTATGGCGCCTTCCCGTGCCGCACCACCGACACGCTGATCGCGGTCTCGGACCGTGGGCGCGTGTATTCGGTGGCGGTGTCCACGCTGCCGTCCGCGCGCGGCGATGGCGCGCCGATCACCAGCATGATCGAGCTGGAGGCGGGCGCGCGCATCGTGCACATGATCGCGGCGGCGCCGGACAGCCTGTGGCTCATGGCCACGCAGGGCGGTTATGGCTTTGCGGCGAAGCTGTCGGACATGGCCACGCGCCAGCGCGCGGGCAAGCAGTTCGTGTCGCTGGAAGAGGGCGACGCGCTGCTGCGTCCGTCGCCCTGCTTCGAGGGCGCCCGGCAGCTGGCGCTGCTCACCGCCAAGGGACGCCTGCTGGTGTTCGGCCTGGACGAGGTCAAGCGCCTGTCGGGCGGCGGCCGCGGCACCGTGCTGATCGGCGTGGATGCGCCGGACACCTTGTCGCAGGTCGTGCCCATCGGCACGCTCGGCCTGCGCGCCTCGGGCATCTACCGCAACAAGGAAACCGAGGACGTGCTGGCGGGCGCCACGCTGGAGCCCTATGTGGGCAAGCGGGCGCGCAAGGGCAGGCAGCTGGATGTGCGGGTCAAGCAGGCGGTGCTGTCGCCGGTGCTGCCGGCCGCGCAGTAAGCCCTCGCGGGCGGGCTGGCCGGGCCGACGTGATCCCGCTCAGCCCGGCACGGCGGGCCGGGTTTCCAGGAAGCGGATCGGCTCGCCCGTCGCCCGGGCGCTTGCCAGCGCCTCGTCGCGCACCACCGCGCGGCCCCGCACGACGGTATGGATGGGCCAGCCCATGACGGCCATGCCGTCATACGGCGTCCAGCCGCTGACGCTGGCAATCCAGGCGTCGTGGATGCCGCGGCGGGAGGCCAGGTCGACGATGCTCAGGTCTGCATCGAAACCCAGCGCGATGCGGCCCTTGCCTTCGATGCCGAAGACGCGCGCGGGGCCGGCGCTGGTCAGGTCGACCAGGCGTTGCAGGCTCAGGCGGCCGTGGTGGACGTGATCCAGCATGAGGGGCAGCAGGGTCTGCACGCCGGTCATGCCGCTGGGGGATTGCGGATAGGGCCTGGCTTTTTCCTCGCGCGTGTGTGGCGCATGGTCGCTGCCGATGACGTCCACCGTGCCGTCACGGATGCCTCGCCACAGCGCTTGCTGGTGTCGCGGTTCGCGGATCGGCGGATTCATCTGGGCGAGGGTGCCCAGGCGTTCATAGCAGTCAGGCGCGCGCAAGGTCAGGTGCTGCGGCGTCACCTCGACGGTGACGCGCTGCCTGTGCGCGGCCAGGAAGCGCATTTCCTCTGCCGTGGACACGTGCAGCACATGCAGGCGGCGTCCCGCCTGGGCGGCCAATGCCACGATGCGCTCGGTTGCCCGCAGCGCGCTGATCTCGTCGCGCCAGTGGGGGTGCTGACGTACATCGCGGCTGCGTTCGACGATGGACCTGCGTTCGCGCAGGCGGGCCTCGTCCTCGGCGTGCACGGCCAGCCGCCTGCCGCCGTGACGCAGGATGCGGCGCAGGACCGTGACGTCATCGGCAAGCAGGTCGCCGAAGGAGCTGCCCATGAAGACCTTCACGCCCGCGCAACCCGGCAGGTTCTCCAGGTCGGCAAGCCGTTCGGCATTCGCGGCCGACCCGCCGATATAGAAGGCGTGGTCGCACCAGGCGCGGTCCCTGGCGATAGCCAGCTTGGCCTGCAGGTCCTCCGCGGACAAGGTCAGCGGATGGGTGTTGGGCATTTCGAAGATGGCGGTGACGCCGCCCAGCACCGCGCCACGCGTGCCGGCCTCCAGGGTTTCCTTGTGGGTGAGGCCGGGTTCGCGGAAATGCACCTGGCTGTCGATGACGCCGGGCAGCACGTGCAGGCCCGTGGCATCCAGCGTGTCGTCCGCACGCCAGGCGCCGCGCAGGGGGCCCAGCGCGACGATGCGGCCGCCCACGCAGGCGATGTCGATGTGTTCGGGCCCGTTGGGCGTGATGACCGTGCCGCCTTGCACCAGCAGGTCCGCGTGGCGCAGGGCCAGGCGCCTGGCTGCGTCCAGGGTATTGCGTGCCATGGCGATGCTCTCCTTCCGCCGGCCTAGAACTCGTTCTGGATGCGCTTGTAGCCCAGCACCAGTTCGTTGTTGGTGCGGGCGACATCCTCGGAGAACTCGCTGGCGTCGGCCGACACCTGCGGCAGCGCCAGCAGGTCGGTGTCGGGGCCGATGCGTTCGGTGGAGCGGACATGGAAGCCCGGCGGCAGGCACACGCCGTCGACGACGGCGTTGTAGCGCACGACGCAGCGGTCGCCGACGGTGCAGTTGAACAGCACGCTGTTGAAGCCGACGAAGACGCCGCTGCCGACCGTGCAGGGGCCGTGGACGATCGCCCGGTGGGCGATGGAGGTGCGCTGGCCGATGAGGACCCTGGCGCCCGACTTCGAGTGGATGACGACGCCGTCCTGGATGTTCGAATGCGCGCCGATGACGATGGGCTCGATGCGGTTTTCGGCGTCCATTTCATCGGCCCGGATCACGGCATAGGGGCCGATGAAGACGTTCTCCTCGACGATGACCAGTCCGCACAGGATGGCAGTGGGGTCGATGAAGGCGCTGGGGTGGATCCGAGGCAGGTCGCCCCGGGGATTCTTGCGGATCATGGCAGTCCTGGGAAAAGGAAAAGAGGCAAGCAGGGCGTGGGCTGCCGGGTGGCGCATCAACAACAATGAAATGATATAACATAATAAAAAATTGAAGTTTGCACGATTTTTTCCTGGCCCCAGGCCACGCTGTCCTGGGCTTTTCCTCTCTTTCCGGACTTTCCATGCCCCCGACTTTTCGCGCCGGCACGACAAGGCGCGTGCACCGCCGCGCCGCCCCAGGCTCCTTGCGTCACTGGCTTGCCGCCAGCCTGGTGGCCAGTACCGCGCCGTATGCCCCCGTGTCCCTGGCCGAGGAGGTCGCGGACCGCGCCACGCAAGGCGCTGCGGCCACCTTGCGGCCGGTGACCGTCACCGGGACCCGGCCTGCCGATGCGACGAGCGAAGGCACGGGCAGGTATGACGCGCCGCTGGCAACGGTGGGTGGCAAGGCGGCCGTGCCCGTGCGCGAGATACCGAATTCCGTCAGCGTGATCACGCGCCAGCGCATGGATGACCAGAACCTGGTTCGCGCCGAAGACGCGTTGGCCCAGGTCACGGGCGTGACGGTGACGCCCTGGGATGGCGCCACGTATCAGATCCGGTCGCGCGGCTACTTCCTGGAGCCGAGCCTGGATGGCGTGCCGGCGAACGGCAGCCTGAACGCCACCCAGCAGTTCGACCTGGCCATGTTCGATCGCATCGAGGTGCTGAGAGGGCCGGCCGGCCTGTTCCTGGGGTCGGGTCAGCCGGGCGGCACGGTGAACTTCGTGCGCAAGCGCGCGCCCGCCGAGTTCGGCGGGTCGGCCGCCGTCAGCTACGGCTCGTGGGCCAACCGCCGTGGCGAGGTCGACCTGGGCGCGCCGCTGAACGCCAGCGGTTCGTTGCGCGGGCGCGTCGCGGCTTCCTTGCAGGCGCGGAATTTCCATTACGCGGGCGCGAACAACAGGAAGCGCTTCGTCTACGCCACGCTGGACTACGACCTGAGCCCGGCGACCTCGTTCTCCGTCTACGTGGCGGACCAGGACGACAAGACCGATCCGTTCTCGGGGCTGCCCGCCTACACGGATGGACGCCAGCTGGATGCGCCCCGCTCGACCAATCCCATGGCGCCCTGGAGCCGATACGACACGCGCAACCGCATGCTGGGCGCGCAGGCCGAGCATCGTCTGGCCAACGGCTGGCGCATGGTGCTGCAGGCCAGCCGCGCCGAGCGCGATTGGCGTCTGCTGGACGGTTCACCCGCTGCGGGGGTGGATCCGGCCACCGGCACCATCGCGCGCTATGCGCGACGGGGCTGGGACGACGAATCCAGCCGCGTGGCGGTCGATGCCTATGCCACCGGCCCGTTCGCCTTGCTGGGCAGGCGCCACGAGGCGACGCTGGGCTACAACAGCGAGCGCTATCGTGGCGAGACTTTGTACGGCGCAAGCTCGGATATCTACAACGTGCCCATCGGGGATCCTGGCAGCGTACCCGCGAGCAGCGTCGAACCCCATGTGCGCGGCTCGGGGTACGAAACCCGCCAAAGTGGCATGTATGGCCAGTTGCGCCTGTCCGTCACCGACCCGATGACCGTCGTGCTGGGCGCGCGCGTCAGCCGCCATGCCACGCGCAGCCGGTCCGTGGCGCCGTCGGTACGCACGGACTGGGTCGAGCACACACGGGAAAGCGGCCAGGTCACGCCGCATGCAGGCATCGTGTACCGCTTGAGCCCACGCTTGTCGGCCTATGCCAGCTATTCGGAAATCTTCATGCCGCAATCGCAGCGGGACCTCAGCGGCAAGGCGCTGGATCCGCGTGAGGGCAAGCAGGTGGAGCTGGGCGTGAAAGGCGATCTGAACGGCGGACGTCTGCAGTTCAGCGCGGCTGTCTTCCGCACGCGCGATGTCAATCGCTCGTTCGCCGATCCGGCCAATCCCGGGTTCTTCCTGCAAGCGGGGGAGGTCGAGGTCAAGGGCGGGGAGGTCGAGATCAGCGGCAGCCCGCTGGACGGCCTGCAACTGACGGCGGGCTACGCCTATCTGACCAGCAGCTATGTGGTGGACCGGAACCAGGCCGGCGCGACGTTCTCGTTGTTCGAGCCGCGCCATGCGGTCAAGCTGTATGGCACGCAGCGTTTCGCCGGCACGCCCTGGCAGGCCAGCCTGGGCCTGCAGGTGAGCAGCGCCGTGCAGGGCACGGGCGTCAGCGGCGTGCGTGAAGGACATGGCTATGCCATCGTCAACACGCAACTGGGCTATCGCGTCGACGCCGACACGATGCTGGCGCTGTCGGTGAACAACCTGCTGGACCGGCGCTATTACGCGCGGGTGGGCACCCTGAGCAACTACAACTTCTACGGAGAGCCGCGCAGCGTCGCGTTGACCTTGCGCACGCGGTTCTGATGGCCTGGCCATGCACGTGGGGCGCCCGAAGGCGCCCCAAGCGTGGTCAATCAGGCAAGGCGGCTCAGACGGTTTTCATCCGTCGTCCTTGCGCCGCCCAGATGCCTGCCAGGATCAGCAGGGCCGGCACGAAGACCCAGAACTCCGACGGTCGGTCGGGGTTGGGCACCTTCACTTCCACCACGTCCCAGCCCTGTTCCCAACTGGCCTTGGCGGCCGCGCTGCCGAAGCGCACGTTCGACACCTGGACCATGTCGCCCAACGACATGACGCCGACGCCTGCCAGGGCAAGCCGCTTCATGCCCGCGGCATCGCCTTGCGCGGTGTCGCCTTCGGGCAAGGCTGGCAACCGCAAGGCGACGGTCTTGCGCAGGTCGTCGCCTTCCAGGTTCATGCCTTCGATGACGGCGACCAGGCGCGCGTTTTCAGGCAAGGCCGCCGCCGTGGCGAGGATTTCCGCCGCGGGCCGCGGCGCGTGCTTGGGCGCCAGGTGGCTCATGAACCAGTCCGGGCGGAACAGCATGAACGTCACGAGGAAGAGCAGCAGCATTTCCACGAGGGTGCAGCGGATGCGCATCCAGCGCATGGTGGCGGCCGAGAAGGCGAGCGAGGCCAGCGTGGCGCCCGTCACCACCAGGGTCAGCTCCCACCAGCCTTCCACGTCGATCAACAGCAGCAGCGGGTTGAAGACGAACATGAAGGGCAGCACCGCCGTGCGCATGGCGTAGGTCACGCCCTGGATGCCGGTCTTGATGGGGTCCTCCCCCGAAATCGCCGCCGCGGCGAAGGTCGCCAGGCCCACGGGAGGCGTGATGTCCGCCATGATCCCGTAGTAGAAGACGAACATGTGCACGGCGATGAGCGGGATGATGAGCCCGCTCTGCGCGCCCAGCTCCACGATGACAGGCGCCATCAGCGTGGCCATCAGGATGTAGTTCGCGGTGGTGGGCATGCCCAGGCCCAGGACCAGGCAGACCGCGGCCGTGAAGATCAGCATGAGCAGGACGTTGCCCATGGAGACCAGTTCCACGAAGGCCGTCATGCGCAGGCCCAGGCCGGTCAGCGTGATGCCGCCCACGATGAGGCCGGCAGTGCCGCAGGCGATGGCGATGCCGATCATGTTGCGCGCGCCGTCCTCCAGGCCCAGGATCGCGTCGGTCGCGCCCTGGCGCCAGGCCGGCGCTGCATTCTGCTTGCGGAACCAGGCGGTCAGCGGACGTTGCGTGACCATCTGCACCAGCATGGCGACGACCGCCCAGAAGGCGGACAGGCCGGCCGACAGCTCTTCGATGCTCAGGCACCACACCAGCACGCCGATGGGGATCAGGAAGTGCAGGCCCGCCCGCACCGTCGGCCAGGTCTCGGGCCGTTGCGGATTGGTGATGCTGATGTCGGTGGGGAGGTCGGGATGGCGCGCCGCCATGCGCAGCAGCCACACGTTCAAGGCCGCCAGCATGGCCAGCAGGATCCACATGGCCGCGGCGCCCGCGATCTGCTGCACGCCCACGCCGACCCAGTAGACCCCGCCCATGACGATGAGCGTGCCCGAGATGCCCATGCCCCAGCCTGCCAGCTTCTGCAGCAGGGTGCGCGGCTTGCCCGCGCTCATCATCGGCTGGATGCCGAGCTTGAGCGCTTCCAGGTGCACGATGTAGAAGAGCGCGATGTACGAGATGCTGGCCGGCAGGATGGCGTGGCGGATGATGTCGGTGTAGGGAATGCCGACGTACTCGATCATCAGGAAGGCGGCCGCGCCCATGACGGGCGGCATGATCTGGCCGTTCACCGAAGAGGCGGTCTCGATGGCGCCGGCGCGTATGCCGCCGTAGCCCGCCTTCTTCATCAGCGGGATGGTGAAGATGCCGCCCGTGACCACGTTGGCCACCGACGAGGCCGAGACCAGCCCGTTGACGGCCGAGGACACCACGGCCACCTTGGCGGGACCGCCGCGCAGGTGGCCCAGCAGGGCGAACGACACCTGCATCATGTAGTTGCCGGCGCCGCTCTTGTCCAGCAGCGAGCCCAGCAGCACGAAGATGAAGATGTAGGACACCGACACGCCCAGGGCCACGCCATAGACGCCTTCCGTGGTCAGCCACATGTGCGAGACGAGGCGTTCCAGCGAGGCGCCGCGGTGCGCCAGCACGTCGGGCAGCCAGGGGCCGGCGAAGACGTACAGGATGAAGATGGCGCCCAGGATCGTCATGGGCAGGCCCAGCGCGCGGCGCGTGACTTCCAGCAGCAGCGTCAGGCCCACGGCGGCCATCGCCACGTCCATGGCGGTGGGCTGGCCCGGACGTTGCGCGAGGTCGTTGTAGAAGAGGAAAAGATAGGCGCCGCAGAAACCGGCGGCGATGGCCAGCAGCCAGTCATAGAGCGGCATGCGGTCGCGCGGCGAGGACTTCGTGATGGGATAGGCCAGGTAGCCCAGGAACATCGCGATGCCCAGGTGAAGGGCACGCGCCTCGGTGTCGTTGAAGATGCCCAGGCCCAGCGAGAAGGGCAGGGGCGAGGCGTACCAGAGCTGGAACAACGACCAGAACAGGGCGCCGAGGGCGAGCACGGCGCCAGCCAGGCCGCCGGCCTTGCGGCCGCCGCGGTCGACATCGGCCACCAATTGCTCGAGTTCCGCGCTGGGTGTGACGGGTTGACTCATGATGAACACTTCCGGAAAGCAGGGGACGGGCACGGGGCCGCGAGGGTGCAGCGAACGCGTGCGCGCCTGGCGGCGGCGCACGTCGCGCCGCCGTCGTGACAGGCAGCAGGGCAGGACGCCGCCGGCGCGGGCCGGCGGCAGGGTCGGCAAGGGGCCGGCGATCCGGCCGCCCGGCTTACAGCAGGCCCTTTTCCTTGAAGTACTTCTCGGCGCCAGGATGCAGCGGCGCCGACAGGCCGTTCTTCACCATGTCTTCGGGCTTGAGGTTGCCGAAGGCGGGGTGCAGCTTCTTGAAGTCGTTGAAGTTCTCGAACACGGCCTTCACGATCACGTAGACCGACTCGGCGGGCACGTCTTCCGAGGTCACGAAGGTAGCCGTCACGCCGTAGGTTTCGACGTCGTTGGGATTGTTCGGGTACAGGCCGCCCGGAATGATGGCCTTGGCGTAGTAGCTGTACTTCTTCAGCAGCTCTTCCACGGCCGGACCGGTGATGGACGCGAGTTGCGCGCCGCAGCTGGTGGTCGGGTCCTGGATGTTGGCCGAGGGATGGCCCACGCCATAGAAGAAGCCGTCGATCTTGCCGTCGCACAGCGCGGCGCCGTGCTCGTCGGGACGCAGTTCACCGGCCAGCGCGAAGTCCTTCAGCGTCCAGCCCTTGGCGGCGATCAGCTGTTCCAGCGAGGCGCGGGTGCCCGAACCGGGGTTGCCGACGTTGAAGCGCTTGCCCTTGAGGTCGTCGAAGGTCTTCACGCCCGCTTCCTTGCGCACCACCACGGTGAAGGGCTCGGGGTGGATGGAGAACACGGAGCGCAGCTTCTTGTAGGCGCCGCCGTCCTTGAACTGGCCCTGGCCTTCATAGGCGTTGTAGCCCACGTCGGATTGCACCACGCCCAGGTCGAGCTCGCCGGCCTTGATCGTGTTCACGTTGAACACCGAGCCGCCGGTGGACTCCACCGAGCAGCGCAGGCCATGTTGCGCGCGGTCCTTGTTGACCAGGCGGCAGATGGCGCCGCCCGCGGCGTAGTAGACGCCGGTGACGCCGCCCGTGCCGATGCTGACGAATTTCTGCTGCGCGGCAGCCGGCAGCGGTGCGGCAAGCGCCGCGGCGAGCGCGGCGGCGGTGCCGAGCATGAGCCCTTTATTGCCCAGGTGTTTGGTTGCGAAGTGACGCATGACTAACTCCTTTTATGGGTTTTCCCCGTTGTGTGCCGGCCCCGGGCCGGCGGTCGAGATGATAAGCCGTGTCGGCGTGCGCGCGCGACCCCGCGTTTGCACGCATGAACGGCTGGCCTGCAAACCTGTCGGTGTCACTGCGCCTGCAGGGCGTCGTCGATGGCGCCGGCGAGGCGATCCACCAGTTGATCCAGCTCATCGTCGCTGATGATGAAAGGCGGCGCGAGCAGGATGTGGTCGCCTTGTCGTCCGTCGATCGTGCCGCCCATCGGGTAGCACATGAGGCCGCGCGCCATGGCCGCGCGCTTGACGCGCGCATGCAGCTGGCGGGCCGGATCGAAGGGGGCGCGCGTGGCGCGGTCCGCCACCAGCTCCACGCCCTGGAAAAGACCACGTCCGCGCAGGTCGCCCACGTTCGGATGCTCGCCCAGCCTGGCCTGCAGGCGCGCCATCAGGCCTTCGCCCTGGCGGCGCACGCGCGCCAGCAGGTCGTCGCGCGCAATGATTTCCTGTACCGCCAGCGCGGCGGCGCAGGCCGTGGCGTGGCCGAGATAAGTGTGGCCATGCTGGAAGAAACCGCTGCCCCGGGCCATGGCGTCGACGATGTGTCCTTGCGCCATGACCGCGCCGATGGGCTGGTAGCCGCCGCCCAGGCCCTTGGCGATGGTGATGAGATCGGGCGTGATGCCCTCCTGCTCGATGGCATAGCGCGTGCCGCTGCGGCCCATGCCGCACATGACCTCGTCGGCGATGAGCAGCACGCCGTGACGGTCGCAGATTTCCCGCATGCGGCGGAAATAGCCCTGCACGGCAGGCACCGCGCCCAGCGTCGCGCCCACCACGGGCTCGGCGACGAAGGCCAGCACCTTGTCCGGGCCCAGGCGCTGGAAGGTGTCCTCCAGTTCCTGGCCCAGCCGGTCCACGTACTGCGCGACGGATTCGCCTTCGTGGCGGTCGCGATATTCATAGCAGGGCGAGACATGCGTCACATCGACCAGCAGCGGCGCGAATTGCGCGCGCCGCCAGGCATTGCCGCCCACGGCCAGGGCGCCCAGCGTGTTGCCGTGATAGCTCTGGCGCCGCGCGACCAGGTATTGGCGCTGGGGCTGGCCGGTCTCGACGGCGTACTGGCGCGCCATTTTCAGCGCGGCCTCGATGGCTTCGGAGCCGCCCGACACGAAATAGGCGTGGCTGGTGCCCGCGGGCGCCTCGGCCACCAGGCGCTCGGCCAGCCGTTCCGCGACTTCCGTCGTGAAGAAGCCCGTGTGCGCATAGGCCAGCGCATCGATCTGCGCATGCATCGCAGCGCGCACTTCGGGATGGTTGTGGCCCAGGCACGACACCGCGGCGCCGCCCGAGCCGTCCAGATAGGCGCGGCCGTTGCTGTCGAAGAGCCAGACGCCGTCGCCGCGCACGGCGGTGGGCGGGGTGTGGCGTAAGGAGCGGTGGAAGACTCGGGTGTCGGTCATGGCGTGTCGGAAGAGGGAGAGTCGGAGGAAAGGGAGGGGGAGGCGGCATGCGCCGCGTTCGTGTGCTGGCGTTCGCCGGCCTCCGGCGTGGCGCGCCAGTAGGCGCGGCGCGCGCGCAGGCGGGTCTCGACGGCGGACAGGCGCGTCAGCACCTCGGGGCCGCCGCGCGCGGCCAGGCGCGCCACCAGGTGTTCGGCCAGCCCCAGCAGGCCCGCCGTGGTGTGGAAGAAGGAGCCGGGCCGTCCTTGCGCCTGGCCGGTGTCGGGCGGCGTGAAGACCAGGGTGTGGCGTGCCTGGGCGGTGTAGGGCGCAAGCGGACTGTCGGTGAGTGCGATGAGGGCCACGCCGCGCGCGCTGAGTTCGGTGGCCAGTTGGACCGTCAACGCGGGGTAGGGGGCTTGCGAAATCACGACCAGCGCGTCGCCGGCCTGCAGCATGTCGGCCGCCTCGGCCTGCATGGCGCCCAGCCCGTCGATGAGAATGCCGTTGCTGCGCACGAGCTGATAGGCATAGCGCATCTGGAAGGCGATGCCGAAGCTGGAGCGCGTGCCCAGGAAGCCCACCAGCCGCGACTGCAGCATCGTCTGGGCGGCGGCGTCCAGCTGCGCCAGCGAATTGGCCTGTAGCACCGAGCGCAGGGCGTCGACCTGCAAGCCGGTCAGGGCGGCGTGGCCGTCCAGTTCAGGTCCGGCCTGCAGGGCGGCCGCGCGTTCGCGCAAGGTGGTGTTCGCCTTGCGGGCCAGCGCCTGCTGGCAGGCTTGCCGCAGTGCGTCATAGCCGTCGTAGCCGGCGGCGCGCGCCAGCCGCAGCATGGTCGCGGGCGAAACCTGGACGGCCTCGGCCTGCCTGCGCATGGACCACAGCCCGGCTTCGGCCGGGTGCGAAATGATCCAGCGAGCGGCACGCTGCAACTCGGGCGTATAGCCCGCGTAGCCCTGTTGCAGGCGCTCCTGTGCCGACATGGCGGCCATGGCGCTTTCCCCTTGCATTGATGTTTTGAAACATATGGTACATGGAACTAAATAAAAAAAAACATACGTTTTCCTGCTTAGGGGAAAACCCGCCAGGCCACTGTATTTACAAGGGATTTGCGTCCGGGTGGAAGGTTGACAGCCTAGAGTGGCGCCGGTAGCATGGGCCTCAAATTATTCGTGCACTAATTAATCTTATTGAATTGGTTTTGTTATGAATGATTCTGTCACAACACAGCAGTCGGCACCCACGCCGTCGCCGCAGCAATACGACCTGCGGATCCTGCGCGCGCTGCGCCGCATCACGCGTTCTGTTGCGCTGCACTCGCGCCAGCTGGCCGCGTGCAGCCAGATCACGGCGCCGCAGCTCATCTGCCTGCGCGCCATCCTGGCCGCCGGGGGGCCGCTCACCGCGACGGCGCTCAGCCGCGAAATGCACCTGAGCCCGAGCACGGTGGTCGGTATCCTGGATCGCCTGGAGGACAAGGGCCTGATCACCCGCGAGCGGGGCCGCGAAGATCGCCGCATCGTCTTCGTGCGTGCCACGGCCGCGGGCGACGCCCTGGCTCGCGAGGCGCCTTCGCCGTTGCAGAAGCGCCTGGCGGATTCGCTCAACGCGCTGCCGGAACTGGAGCAGGCCACGATCACGCTGTCGCTCGAGCGCATCGTCGATCTCATGGAAGCCGAGTCGCCCCCGGGCGAGGCGCAGGCCGACCACGGCTCGCCCATCCTGGACGTGCCCACGCATGGCGCGCCGCCCGAATCGGGGCTGGTCGTATGAGCGAAGCCATGACGCTGGCGCCGGTGGCGGCCCACGCGCTGCGACCGCCGCGGCGTGAGGATGGCGCGGCTATCCACGCATTGATCCAGGCCAGCCCGCCGCTGGACCTGAATTCCGTCTACGCCTACCTGCTGCTGTGTGAACACCATGCCGGCACGTGCGTGATGGCCGAGCGCGACGGCGCGCTCGATGGTTTCATTTCCGCCTATGTGCCGCCCGGCCGCGACGACACCTTGTTCGTCTGGCAGGTGGCGGTGCACGAGCGGGCCCGCGGCCACGGCCTGGGCGGCCAGATGCTCTCGCATCTGCTGGCCCGGCCCGCGTTGGCCGGTATCCGTCATGTCGAGACCACGGTCGGTCCCGACAACCAGGCTTCGCGGCGCATGTTCGCGGGCCTGGCCCGGCGTCTCGGCACTTCGGTCGCCGAATCGCCACTCTTTCCCGCAAGCCTCTTCGGCGGGCAAGGGCATGAAGATGAAGAGCTGTTGCGGATAGGTCCGTTCGACGTTTCCAGCGAGGCTGGGAGGAGAGATCGGGGTTAGCCATCACCCCGGGGCAGGCAGAGACGCCATGCCTCGAAGTACGTACGCAGGTACCCAAACTCTAAGAGGGAGAAAGATATGGATTTGAAAATTTTTGATCGCATGGAGTCCGAAGTGCGCGGCTACATCCGATCCTTCCCGGTGATCTTCAACCAGGCCAGGGGCTCGGTGCTGATCGACGAGAACCGCAACGAATATATCGACTTCTTCAGCGGGGCTGGCACCCTGAATTACGGCCACAACAATCCTGTCTTCAAGGAAAAGCTGGTCGAGTACGTCGAGTCCGATGGCGTGGTGCATGGCCTGGACATGGCCACCAGCGCCAAGAAGCAGTTCCTGGAAACGGTCGAGCGCGTGCTGCTCAAGCCGCGCAACTGGCAATACACGCTGCAGTTCACCGGCCCCACCGGCACCAATGCCGTGGAAGCCGCGCTGAAGATCGCGCGCCAGGTCAAGGGCCGCCAGAACATCATTTCGTTCACGCACGGTTTCCACGGCGTGAGCGGCGGTTCGCTGGCCGTGACCGCGAACGCCAAGTTCCGCAATGCCGCCGGCGTGGCGCTGGCCAACACCAGCTTCATGCCCTATGACGGTTACTTCGGTCCCGATGTCGACAGCATTGCGTGCATCGAGCGCATGCTCGAGGATCCCAGCAGCGGGTTGGACAAGCCCGCTGCCGTGATCGTCGAGACCGTCCAGGGCGAAGGTGGCGTGAACGTCGCCACGCTGCGCTGGATCAAGGAACTGGAAAAGCTCTGCCGCCGTCACGACATGCTGCTGATCGTCGATGACATCCAGGTCGGTTGCGGCCGTACCGGCAGCTTCTTCAGCTTCGAGTCGGCCGGCATCCGTCCCGACATCATCACGCTGTCGAAGTCGCTGTCGGGCTATGGCCTGCCGATGTCGCTGGTGCTGATGAAGCCCGAGCTCGACATCTGGAAGCCCGGCGCGCACAGCGGCACCTTCCGCGGCAACAACCTGGCCTTCGTGACGGCCACCGCCGCGCTCGACACCTACTGGACCAGCGATGCGTTCTCCACCGAAATCCAGCGCAAGGAGCGCATGGTGCGCGACTGGCTGGAAAACGTGGTGCACAGCTATCCCAACGCCGGCCTGGCCGTGCGTGGCCGCGGCCTGATCCAGGGCCTGGTGACCAACGGCGATCCCTCGCTCGCCGGCCGCATCGCCAGCAAGGCTTTCGAGCAGGGCCTGGTGATCGAGACCTCGGGCGCGCAGGACGAAGTGCTGAAGCTGCTGCCGGCCCTCACCATCGAGGACGAGCTGCTCACGCGCGGCCTGGAAGTGATCGAGCGCAGCGTCGGCGAGGCGCTGGCCGAGAGCGGGCAACAAGGCGCCCGCGTCCTGAAATTTGGAGGTAAGGCACGATGATCGTACGTAACGTGAAAGACGTGATCGGCACGGAAAACGAAGTCAAGACCGATACGTGGATGAGCCGCCGCGTGCTGTTGAAGAAGGACGGCATGGGCTTCTCTTTCCACGAGACGACGATCTTCCCGGGCGGCCAGACCCACATCCACTACCAGAACCACCTGGAAGCCGTGTGGGTCGTCGAGGGCGACGGCGAGATCGAGACGATTGCCGATGGCAAGAAATACAAGCTCGAACCCGGCGTGGTCTACGCGCTGGACAAGAACGATGAGCACTGGCTGCGCGGCGGCAAGGAACCCTTGCGCGTGATCTGCGTGTTCAACCCCCCGCTTACCGGCCTGGAGGTGCACGACGAAAAGGGTGTGTACCCGATCGTCGAAGACCAGGCCGCCTGATTCGAAGGAGGATTCATGATTAGTCCTGCGAAAGATCCCTACGCGTCACGGACCGACCGCGGTTCGGCCATCATCGCCCGGCAGGATCCGGTGGTGCATGGCAACGGCGACTATGCCGATGCCCTGAAGCGCGAGCAGCTGGATGCCTATGAGCGTGACGGTTTCCTGTTGCTGGAAGACGTTTTCTCGGAAAAGGAAGTGGCGGCGTTGCTGGCCGAGGCCGAGCGCATGACGCGCGACCCCGCCATCATCCGCCGCGAGGAGTCGATCACCGAGCGCAACAGCGACGTGGTTCGGTCCATCTTCATGGTGCACGTGCTCAGCCCCGTCATCCTGAAGCTGGCGCGCGACCCGCGTCTCATCCACGTGGCGCGCCAGATCCTGGGCTCCGAGGTGTACATGCACCAGTCCCGCGTGAACCTGAAGCCAGGGTTCAAGGGCAAGGAGTTCTACTGGCACTCGGACTTCGAGACCTGGCACGTGGAAGACGGCATGCCCAACATGCGCGCGCTGAGCTGCTCGGTGCTGCTGACCGACAACAATGCCTGCAACGGCCCGCTGATGCTGGTGCCGGGTTCGCACCACCAGTTCATCTCCTGCGTGGGCGAGACGCCGGAGAACCACTACAAGGACTCGCTGAAGAAGCAGGAGTATGGCGTGCCGGATCCGGTGAGCCTGCAACTGCTGGTGGAGCAGGGCGGCATCAAGCCCATGACCGCCAAGGCGGGCTCGGTGGTGTTCTTCGACTGCAACACCATGCATGGCTCGAACAGCAACATTTCGCCGTGGCCGCGCGCCAACGTCTTCATGGTCTACAACAGCATGGAGAACACGTTGAATGCGCCCAAGTATGGGCTGGCGCCGCGTCCCGAGCACATCGCCACGCGTTCGAGCTTTTCGGCGCTGACGCCGCTGGACACGCTGAAGTCGGTGCGCTGATGCCTGCATGACCCGGCATCGCCCATGGGCGATGCCACGGCCGGCCCCTTCGTGGGGCCGGTTTCGTTTTTGGCGCCGGCCTGGCTGGGCCGTCCGCCCCCTGGGCCCGGCGGCGCGCATAGGCATCGCGGCCATGGGCGCAAGCCAAAAACTATAGAATGTCGGCCTTCTCACCTGAAACGAGCGAAATTCCATATCATGCAACGCATTATGCTGCGTGCGAAGCTGCACCGCGTTACCGTCACGGAAGCCGACCTGCACTACGAAGGTTCCTGCGGCATCGATCCCGACCTGCTGGACGCCGCCGACATGCGCGAGTTCGAGCGCATCGAGCTGTATAACGTGACCAACGGCGAGCGCTTCGACACCTATATCATCAAGGCCGAACGCGGCAGCGGCAAGATTTCGCTGAATGGCGCCGCCGCCCGGCGCGCCCAGGTGGGCGACCTGATGATCATCTGCACCTACGGTCCCATGTCCGAAGCGCAGGTGGCCACGCACAAGCCCCGGGTGATCCTGGTGGACGAGCAGAACCGCATCAAGGAAATCCGCAAGTTCGAGGACTGACCTCGGCTCGGGTGGCGGCCCGCCTGGCTGTCGCCCTTCATGCCCCGCGCCGTGCGCGGGGACTTCGACTGACCAGCCCCCCGTCACTGCCATGAGCTTCCAGGTTACCGTCCTTCCCAGCCAGCACACCTTCACCGCCGACGCCGGCCAGACGCTGCTGGACGCCGCGCTTGCCGCGGGCATCGTCCTGCCCTACAGCTGCCGCAATGGCGCATGTTCCACCTGCAAGGGCAAGGTGGTGTCGGGCGATTTCGAGGCCGGCGGCACGCCCGCCCAGATCCTCTCGACGGAGGAAATCGCGCAGGGCTACACGCTTTTCTGCCAGGCGCATGCGCGTTCGGACATGGTGCTGGAGTCCAAGGAAGTGCGGCTCGCCAGCGACATCCAGATCCGCAAGCTGCCCGCCCGCGTCATGACGCTCGAGCGCGCCGCGCCCGACGTGACGGTGCTGACGCTGCAATTGCCCGCGACCGAGCCGTTCCGCTATTACGCCGGCCAGTACATCGAGGTCATCCTGAAGGATGGCCGCCGCCGCAGCTATTCCATGGCCAGCCCCCCGGGCACGGGCGGCCCGCTGGAACTGCACATCCGCCACCTGCCTGGCGGGGTGTTCACCGACCACGTGTTCGGCGCCGGCGCCACGCAGATGAAGGAGCGCGAGATCATGCGCCTGGAAGGGCCGCTGGGCTCGTTCTTCCTGCGCGAGGACAGCGACGCGCCCATCGTCCTGCTGGCCAGCGGCACGGGCTTCGCGCCGGTCAAGGCGATCGTCGAGCACATGCAGCTGGCCGGCATCCGCCGCCCGGTGCGCCTGTACTGGGGCGGCCGCCGTCCCCAGGACCTCTACATGCACGCGCTGGCCGAGGGCTGGGCCGCCCAGATCCCCGACTTCCAGTACATCCCGGTGGTGTCCCAGGCCCTGCCCGAGGACAATTGGACGGGCCGCACGGGCTTCGTGCACGAAGCGGTCATGCAGGACCTGCCCGACCTGTCGGGCTGGCAGGTTTATGCCTGCGGGACGCCGCTCATGGTCGATGCGGCCCGCCGCGATTTCGGCGCGCGCTGCCAGTTGCCCGAAGAGGCGTTCTTCGCCGATGCCTTTACCTCCGAAGCCGACGTGGCTGCCCTGAAGGGCTGACGCCCAGGGGGATTGCCGGTGGATTGTTGCGCGGCCGCCCCCGGGCGGCGCCCGCCGCGCACGGAGTGCTTTGGGCGGGCGCGCAGGCCGCGTTAAACTGCGTGATCGCCCGCGCCCGCGCGGCCGCCAAGCCAGGCATCGTGCCGGGCAGGCGCGCCCCGGCAGGCCCGGGCCTGGAGCCAATCTGGAATGAAAATCGCGGTTTTGGGCAGCGGCATCCTCGGCACGTCCAGTGCCTGGTGGTTGCGGCAGGCTGGCCACGACGTGGTCGTGCTCGACCGGGCCGCCGGCCCTGCCCAGGAAACCAGCCTGGCCAACGGCGGCCAGATTTCCGTTTCCTATGCCGAGCCCTGGGCCAATCCCCAGGCGCCCCTGAAGCTGCTGCGCTGGATGCTGCGCGACGACGCGCCGCTGCTGTTCCGCCCCCAGGCGGACTGGCGCCAATGGCAGTGGGGCCTGGCCTTCCTGCGTGAATGCCTGCCGTCGCGGCTGGCTCCCAATATCCGTGCGCTGGTGTCCATGGCGGAATACAGCCGCGGCATCCTGCGCCAGATGCGCGCCGCGCTGGACATCGACTACGACCAGCTCTCGCGCGGCATCCTGAACATCTATCGCGACCCCGCCCAGTTCGAAGCCTCGCAACGCGCCGCCGGCATGATGCGCGAGTTCGGCGTGGACCGGCGCGCCATCAGCGCCGACGAGGCCGTGCGCATCGAGCCCGCGCTGGCGGCATACCGCCATCGCCTGGTCGGCGCGGACTACACGCCCGAGGACGAAAGCGGCGACGTGCACCGCTTCACCGTGGCCCTGGCCGAGCGTGCCGCCGACGCGGGCGTCGAGTTCCTGTTCTCCACCCAGGCCACCCGCCTGCATACCGAAGGCGGCCGGGTCAGCGGGGTCGAGCTCATCGGCGCCGACGGCCGCTACGGCCTGCTGAAGGCGGATGCCTACGTGGCCGCGGCGGGCAGCTTCACGCCGGCCCTGGTGCGCCCGCTGGGCGTGTCCTGCCCGGTCTATCCGGCCAAGGGCTATTCCGCCACCTTCCCGGTGCTGGACCCCGATGCGGCGCCCTCGGTCAGCCTGACCGACAGCGGCAACAAGGTCGTCATCAGCCGCCTGGGCGACCGCTTGCGCATGGCCGGCACGGCCGAGTTCGCGGGCTATTCCCGGGCCCTCAATCCCGCTCGCTGCCAGATGCTCGCGCAACTGGCCGGCGAGCTGTTTCCCGGCGCGCTCGACATCGGGCGCGCCGCTTACTGGTCGGGCCTGCGCCCGGCCACGCCTTCCAACGTGCCCCTGATCGGCCGCACCCGCGTTCCCAACCTGTACCTGAACACCGGGCATGGGACGCTAGGCTGGACCATGGGCGTCGGCTCGGGGAAGGCCTTGGCGGACATCGTGGATGGACGCCGGCCCGAACCCGAGTTTCCCTTTATTGGCTTGTAGACAGACGCTATGAACATGATGCAAAGCGCGGGCGTTCCCCGCATCGTGCGCGCCGCCGGGCACGCGCTGGTCCTCGGCCTGGCCGGTGTGTCGGCGCAGGCCATGGCCGCCACCGACGTGCAGGTCTGGCACACCCTGAGTCCGGCCAACAAGGACCAGCTGGAAAAGATCGTCAAGCAATTCAACCGCGACCAGAAGGATGTGCGCGTGGTGCTGAAGGGCTTCGACAGCCAGGCGAATCTGCGCGACGCGGCCACCCGCGCCGTCGCCGCCAAGAAGGGCCCGCACCTGGTGCAGATCGAGGACAACCACTCGCCCGACGTCATCGCCGAGCACAAGTCCATCCTGCCGCTGTACCGCCTGCTGGACGACTATCCCATCAAGGACCTGGGCTGGTTCCTGCCGCAGACCTCGAGCTTCGTGCGCGACAACCGTGGCCGCCTGCTCGCCTTCCCCTGGATGGCCGAGATCCCGGTCATGTTCTACAACCTGGATGCCTACAAGAAGGCGGGCCTGGACCCGAAGGCGCCTTCGCGCACCTGGAACGACCTGCAGGCCGACCTGCTGAAACTGCGCGACAACACGGATCTCAACTGCCCGTACGCGACCAGCCAGCAAGTCTCGGTGCACCTGGAAAACCTGGCGCCCATGAACAACCGCCTGTACACGAGCGCGAACAACGGCCTGGACAAGGGCACGCCCAAGTTCAACTTCGACTCGCTGTACATGCGCCACCTGTCGCTGATGGTGAGCTGGAAGCGTTCGCTGCTGCTGACCGAGCACACCGACGACGACCGCGCCGATGCGCTGTTCGCCAAGGGCCAGTGCGGCGTGCTGACGGCGGGCTCGGGCGCGCTGGGCAGCATCCTGGCGGGCAAGGTGCCTTTCGGCGTGACGCCTCTGCCTTACTACTCGCAAGTCGCCAAGCAGCCCGGCCGACCCTTCGTCAGCGGGTCGGCGCTGTGGGCCGTGGCGGGCCACCCCCGCGACGAGGACAAGGCCACGATGGCCTTCCTGGCCTACCTCGCCAAGCCGGTCGTGGCGGCGCAGTGGCACCAGAACACGGGCTTCCTGCCCTTGACCGACGCTGCCTTCCGCGCGGCCGACGTCTCGTTCTACAACCGCGTTCCCGGTGCGCAAGCCGTGGTCGAATCGGTCCGTGCCACGCCGGCGGCGTCGGCGCGCGGCTTCCGCCTGGCCAACTATCCGCAGGTCGAGCAGATCTTCAACGCCGAACTGCAGACCGCGCTGTCCGGCGACGTGCCGCCGATGCGCGCGCTGAACGTGGCATCCGAAAAGGCGGAAGCGGCGATGCGCCGCTGATGCCTGCAAGGTATCGCGCCTGATCCAGCCGGCCCTTCGGGGCCGTTTTTTTTTGCCGCCGGGCCGCCCCAAGGCAAAAAGCGGCCCCCTTGGGGGGCAGCAAGCCGAAGGCGCGGCGTGGGGGCTTTTTTGCCGCCGGGCCGCCCCGGCCCCTGTGTTCGCGAGATCCGTCGGGACTAGCCACGCTTTTCGGAGGCGGTGCGCCGGGCCACCATGCAGCCGTGATTCGATTTCCGCTGCAAGGTGAACCATGACGCGATCCGTCTTCCTGCTCTGTCTGCCGCCATTGCTGGCAGGGTGCCTGGCCACGCCCACGGGGCCTGCCTGGACACCGCCCGCGGCGGCACGCTACGACTTCAACTGGCGCCTGTCGGGCGAGCGCGCGCTGGCGCCGCAGCAGGTCTTTCACGATGGCCAGGACACCTGGCTGCAATTCGCGCCGGGGCAGGCCGTGCCGGCCTTGTTCGCGCAAAGCGCGCAGGGGGAACGTGCCTTGCCCTACCAGTCCCGCGATCCCTATGTGGTGGTGCGCGGGGTGTGGCCTGCGCTGCTGATGCGCGGCGGCTCGGCGGTGGCGCGCGCGCAGTACCTGGGGGCGGGACAGGAAGGCGGGCGCGCGCCGGCGCGTGGTGTGGAGCGGGATGTCTTGCCCGTGGCGCAGGCGCCGCAGGCCGCGCCTGTTGAACTGTTGCCTGTCGATGCGCCGCCTGCCGCCGCGTCTGGCCGGCCCGCGCAACCTCCCCCCATCGCGCCGTCTTCCTTGCGCTACGACGCTTCTCCCGCGCAGGGCACGATGCGTGCGGTGTTGCGCGACTGGTCCCGCCAGGCGGGATGGACGTTCGAGCCCGAGCACTGGACGGTGGCGGTCGATATCCCGCTGGCGGGCACGGCCTCGTTTTCCGAGGGCTACGAAGCCGCCGTCAGCGAATTGCTGCGCGCCACCGAACTGGGCGACCAGCCCTTGCAGCCCTGCTTCTATGCCAATCGCGTGTTGCGGGTCGTCAGCCTGCGCGAGGCCTGCGACCGGACGGCGCCTGTCGGGGAGGGCGCGGCATGAGCACGGCAAGCGTGGCGCGCGTGTGCCGCGGCCTGCTGTTGCTGGGCGCATGGCAAGGCCTGTCGGCGTGCGCATTGGTGCAGCGCCTGGACGAACGTTTGCTCGACGGCGAACGGCGCCAGGAAACGCTGCGCGCCGGTCACGATGCCTTCGCGCGCAGCGTGACCGACACCGCGTTGCGGCGCGGCGGACAGCACGTGGCGCGCGCCTGGCTGGCCGGCCGCGCCCAGCCGCTGGCGCGCGAGGTGACCCTGCCTGCCGCGTTGCGCCGTGACGTCAATACCACGCTGCTGTTTGCCGACGGACAGGCCAACCTGCTCGTGCTGGCCGAGCGGATTTCACGCGCAACGGGCCTCCCGGTGCGCGTGCAGCCGGATGCCTTGCTGCCGCAGGAGCAGTTCCTGCCAAGGCTGGCGGCAGGCGCAACCGGGGCGCCCGTGGTGGCCTTGCCGACACAGGCCAGCTTCGGCGATGGACCGCGTCCGCTGCCCGACGTGCTGGACGCCCTGTCGTGGCGGCTGGGCGTGCACTGGCGGTACCGCGAGGGCGTAGTCGAATTCTTTCGCGTGGAAACGCGAGTGTTCGACGTGCGTTTGTTGAGCCTGGATGCGCGGGCCGACGCGCGGCTGGGACGGCGGGGGCAGGACGAGCCGGGCGGTTTCGAAAGCGCATCCAGCACCGCATTGACCGCGGGTGAGCCCGACGGACTGGCCGCGCTCACGCGTCGCATCGAACCGTTCCTGTCGCGCGCCGGCGTGATCGCCGCGCCTGCCGGTGGCGCAGGGTCCATCATCGTCACCGATACCCGCGATGCGCTGGATCGGGTCGCGCGGTTTCTCGAAACCGAGAACCGCAACCTGACGCGCCGCGTACGGCTCGTGTTCGAGGAGGTCACGCTCATCGCGGATCGGCAGAACGAAGGCGGCATCGACTGGCAGGTGCTGCATCGCAGCGGCCGCGCGGCGGCCTCGCTGGCGGGCGCCGCCAGCGGCTCGGTCACGGAGGGGGCGAGCCTGGGAGCCGCCCTGGTGGGCGGTGGCGCGGAAGGCTCGCAAGCCCTGGTCAGCGCGCTGGCCAGGATGGGCACGGTGCTGCGCCATACCAGGGTGCCGGTCTATACGCTGAATCGCCGGCCGGTCACGCACGCGGTGCGCACCACCTTTTCCTATATCGACCAGGCGCAGACCGCCTCGGGCGGGGCCATCGTCGGCGCGCCGCTGGGCAGCGCCTTGCCGTCGGTGTCCGTCACGCAGAAACAGGAGACCACCGGCACGTTCCTGACCCTGCTGCCTGACGCGCAGGCGGACGGGCAGATCCTGTTGTCGGTGTCTTACGACAGCACGGTGGCGCAGCCGCTGCAGACGGTCACCCTGGGCGCCGAGGAAAACCAGGTGCGCATCCAGCAACTGACCGTCGATGGCTCGGGCACCGTGCAGCAGGTGGCCCTGCGGCCCGGGCAGGCCATGATCATCGCAGGCTTTGACCGTAGCCAGGACGATGCCCAGCGCAGCCGGCCCCTGGAGGGCTGGCCCCTGCTGGCAGGGGGGCGTGATCGCCTGTCGGGGCAGCGCGCCACCACGCTGGTGATGGTGAGCGCCGAGGTCGAGGAGGGGTTCTAGCCATGTCGTGGCAACTCGAATCGGCCGAGGCCGGCAGCCCGCTGCGGACCGCTCGCGCCCAGGGTCGTGTCCTGGTCTTCGGGCTGGATTGGCAGCCGCTGCTGGGGCGGGACGTGCCCCGGCTGGCCCTGGCGCGTGCCCGCGGCTTGCGTGCCAGTCATTACGTCTGGTCGGCAGGGCAGGGCGCGAGCGTGGGCTGCGCCCGGCTGCGGCGCCCGCGTGCGCGCCGACGGGAAGCCTGGTTGTCGGCGGCCGTGGCCGCGCGCCTGGCAGCGGGAACGCCGTCCGGGATGGTGCTGCTGGCACTGGATGCAGGGTGCGTCTGGCTGTCGGCGTGGCATGCCGGCGCTGTCCTGGCGGACAGTGACCGTGTCCATGACTCGCGCGCGTCGGCGGATGCCGCGCTCGACGCACTGGAGGCCCGGTATCCGGGGCTGGCGCGCTTCGGCAATGTGCCGATGGAGGGGGGATGGCAACCGCTGGAAGCCGCCCAGGTGCTTGCCGCGGCAGGAGACGCGGCGCGTCTCCTGCCCGTGGTGTCGCCGCGGCGCCGCGCGCTGGCAGGGCTGGCGGGAACGTCGCTTGCCCTGGCGTTCGGGTGGCGCGCCTTGCGGTCCGCCGAGCCAGCGCGGGTCGGCACGATGGCGGTGGACCCGGCGCAGGCCTGGGCCGATGCGCTGGACAGGCACGCGGCCGGCGTGCCCTGGCATGGACCTGCGGCGTTGGCGCGAGCCCTGGGCGCCTTGCGCGCCTTGCCTACCTCGGTGACGGGGTGGTTCCTGCGCGATGCGCAATGCCTGCCAAGGCACGATGGCTGGCATTGCCAGGCGCGCTATGCGCGGGGGACGCTGGGCCGCAATCTCGATCTGGTGGCGGTGGCGCCGCCAGGCTGGGCCGTGCATTTCGACCTGCTCGATGGTGCAAGGCTCACCTGGGTCGTGGCGCATGACGGCGCCGGCGTGCCTTGGCGGCGCCTGGGCAGCGCCCGCGACACCGAGCTGGTGCTGGCCAGCCGCCTGCAGCGCCACGCAAGGCTGTTTTCCGCCATCCGCCTGGATGCCTGGCAGGTCTTGCCGCTGGCGCCACCCGCGGATGCGCAGGGGGCGGCGTTGACGTGGCCGGAGGACTGGCCCGCCGTCGGCACGCGTCAATTGACGGTCGAGGGGCCGCTGTACGCCTATGCCTTGCTGCAGGACTGGGAGGTGGCGGCCGCCTGGCAGAGCCTGCAACTGCAGGTGCAGCACCCCTCCGACGCGGCCCTGGCCGCGCGCCGGGCCACCGTGCGTTTGCAAGGAGTCTTGTATGAAAAGCATTGATCCGCGAGGACCGTGGCCGGCATGGCCGGTCGTATTGCTGGCAGGCGTGCTGGCCTTGCCGCAGGCATGGGCGGACGAGCCCCTGGCATCCCCGCCTGCCGGCGCCGCAAGGGCGATGCCGGCCGGCACAGCCGTCCAGGATGCGCCGGCGCTGCCGGACGGCCAGCGGGTCTGGTCGCAGGCGCCAACCGTCCAGGACCTGGTTCGCCTGGACCTGGAGGCCGCGCTGGCGCAACGGCGCGGCCAGTGGCAGGCGCCAGGCGAGCCACCCCGTGGGGGGATGGCGTCCGCCGGCGGAAAGCCCGACACGCCGGCCTTGCGCCTGGCTGCCATCTACGGCGTGGGCAGGCAATTGCGGGCAGAGCTGCTCAGCGAGGGGCGGCGGGTCGTCCTGCGAGCGGGCGGTGGCGGCGCAGCGCCGCAAGGGTTGCGCCTGCTTTCCATCGACGGAGAGTGCGTGCGTGTGCGGGCACGCGATGACGTGGTCCATGCCCTGTGCCTGGCGCGTGCGGAGGCCTCATGAGCCGCGCGCGCATGCTGATGCCTGTGCCGCCAGCCGTGGCGCCCCCGCGTTGTGTCGCGCTGTCCGGGCAGGACGATCTGGCGCGCATGACGCCGCCGCTCGACCGGGTGCTCTGCGACGACTTCGATCTTGCCGGCCTGGCGGGCAAGCTCTGTCCGGCGCGGCGCGAGGATGGCAGCGCGGTGATCTTCGCGGTGCAGGACGAGGCGCGTTCGGATGCCGCCTGGGAGCTGGCGCGGCAGTTGCAGCAGCGTGGCTATCGCCTGGCCGACCCGGTGTGCGTCATCCTGCCCGCGACGCTCCTGCTGGCGCTGGCCAGCCGCCGCGTGCGCAGCGACACCCTGAACAGCCGGCGGCAGGTGCTGGCGGACCCACAGCGCTCGGCCCTGTCGCACGCGTTCGCGGAAATCGTGGCCTGGGGTGTCCGGGCGCATGCCAGCGACATCCACCTGAACGTGCGCACGCGGCACGCCGAGTCGCAGGTGCGCTACACGGTCGCGGGCCGCTACGTCTCGCCCGATTGCTATGCCCGCATGCCCACCGCGACGCTCAGGGAAATCCTGTCGGTCGCGTGGATGGAAGTGCAGGGCGGCAACGGTTCGGTCTTCGACCCGGCCATCGAACAGCAGGGCCGGATCTGGCACCAGGCCGCGGGCCGGCACGTCATGCTGCGCTGGGCCTCTCTTGCCACGGATGCCGGGCCGTCCGTGTGCCTGCGCATCGTGCGCCTGGACGATACCGTCGCCACGGCGGACCTGGCAGGCCTGGGCTATCTGCCCGGCCAGGTCGACATCCTGGCGCGGGCGTGCCGGGTGGAAGGCGGCGCGGTGGTGCTGGCGGGCGTGGTCGGGTCCGGCAAATCCACCACGCTCGCGGGCATGATGCGCACCATCCCCGAGACCCGCAAGGTCATTACCCTGGAAGACCCGGTGGAATACCTGATCCCGGGCGCGCTGCAGAACACGGTCGGCCGCGACCTGGAAACGCCCGAGGCCACCGTTTTCGACGCCAAGTTGCGCACCTTGAAGCGCAGCGCCATGAACGACCTGATGATCGGGGAAATCCGGGATGTGCAGACCGGACGCGCCTTCATGGACCTGGCGGGCTCGGGCGTCAGCGTCTACACCACCACGCACGCGGGTTCGGCGGTGCTGGTCGCCGAACGCCTGGCATCGGATTTCATCGGCATCGCACGCGATTTCCTGGCCACCCCGGGCGTGCTCAAGCTGCTGGGCTACCAGGCCCTGCTGCCCGCCTTGTGCCAGGCGTGCGCGCTGCCGCTAGCCAGCCTGGGCGCTGATCGGCGCGACACGCGGGACTGGCGTGGCTGGGTGGGCGGCATCGAGTCCGCCTACGGCGTGGACTGCGCAGGAATGCGGGTGCGCAATCCCGCGGGTTGCCCCCAATGCGCGCCGGGGCAACTGCCAGGGCTGGCCGGCACGCGCGGGCGCACGGTGGTTGCCGAGTTCGTCGAGCCCGACGCGGATCCGGAGTGCCTGCGACTCATCCGTGCCCGCGACAACCTGGGCCTGGCGAGGCATGTCGCGGCCAGCCGGCGCGCGGCTTTCGACAGTCCCGACATGAGCGGGAAAAGCGCGATGGCCTGCGGCTTGTACAAGGCCTTGCAAGGTTGGGTGGATCCGCGCGACGTCGAAGCCCGGTTCCGGCCCTTCGATCACGTGCCGGCCTGGGAGCGCGGGCGATGAGCGCGGCGGGTTGGCGGCACGCCATCGCGGCGCTGGCGCATCGCGCGGCCTGGTTCCATGCCTGCCGGCGGTTGCGCCGGGAGCGGGCGGATTACTACGAATACCTGGCCGAACGCATGGCCGCGGGCGTGGGCGGCAAGACGCTGCTTGCGCTGTTCCGTGGCGATGCCGCGCGGCGAGGCAATCCCCTGCGTGCGCGGCTGTCTGCGGAGTGGGCACGGCGTTGCGAGACTGGCGGCGGCGACCTGTTCGAGGTCTGGTCCGGCGTCTTCCCCGAGGAAGACCTGCTCCTGCTGCGCACGGCCCAGCAAGCGGGGGCGGCGGCGCTGGTGCAAGCGCTGCGCGACCTGGCCGATGCCACGCGGCTGGTCGAGGGCGCCCGCCGCAACTTGCGCCAGACCCTGGCCGCAGGCGTCGTGGCGCTGTGCGTGCTGGCCGGCATGCTGGCGGCCGTGCCGCACTACACGGCGCCACGCCTGTGGCGCACGTTCCAGGGTGTGCCGCAGGACCTCCACGGACCCACTGCGCAGGCCTTCCAGCAGTTCTCGGTTTGGCTGCAAGCGTGGCTGCCAGCGTGCCTGTCCGGCCTGTGCGTCGTGTTGGCCGGCTTCGTGCTGAGCCTGCCACGGCACACCGGCCACCTGCGCACCGTGCTCGACCGCCACGCGCCGTGGTCGCTGTATCGCGACTTCCAAGGCCTGCGTTTCCTGTTGCTGCTTGCGCTCCTGCTGCGTCCCCAGGGCCATCGGGTCATGGCCTTGCGCGACGCGCTGGCCCGGGTCGCGGGCAGTTCCGGGGTGTGGGCGGCCTGGCAGGCGCAGCGCGTGGGCGATCGCCTGGATGCGGGTTGGACCGGCGCGGATGTCTTCGATACCGGACTCTTCGACCCCCAGTTGGGCGGTTTCCTGCAGGACATGATCGATGCGCACGGCATGGACACGGGCCTGCGGCGAGCCACCGAGCGGCTCAGGACGCAGGCGTTGCGGCGCCTGTCGGGCCAGGCGCAGGCGTGGCGCTGGGTCTTGCTGCTGGGCGCGCTGGCCGGCCTGCTGGCCCTGGCAGCGTGGCACTACGCCGTCATCGACGACCTGCGCCGCGCCATGATGATCCACCACGCTGGTCGGTGAGGACCGGCGACGCTGCCCCTGGTTTTCCCGTGCTTCTGGAGATTTCCCGATGTCTTGCACCATTTTCCGATTGCCGCGCCCATCCCTGCCTCTCGCGCGAGGCCACCCGCGCGCCCGGGCAGCCAGCCAAGGCGGTTTTTCCCTCATCGAGGTCTCCATCGTCACGGCCATCATCCTGCTCATCGCAGTGGTGGGGGTGCCCGCGGTCAATGCCTACGTCATCGAGAACCGCGTCCCGCGCGTGGCCGAGGAACTGCAGCGTTTCGTGTTGAGGCTGAAGGTCGGCGCGCAGGGCGCCGGCAGCGGGCCGTACGCGGGCGTGGGCACCCGCCTGCTCGGCCAGAACTTCCAGCGTTCCGGCGTGCTGTCCGTGGCAGGCGAGGGCGATGGCGCCCAGGTGGCGCATGGCCTGGGCGGCAGCGGCCGGGGCGGCGACGGCGTCGTCACGCTGGCGCCCGAGAACGGCGCGGGCGATGCCTTCGTCCTTCGGCTGGGCGAGGTCAATGACGCGGCGTGTCCGGCGCTGGCGTCCATTTTGCAACGGCTGGCCGAGCAGGTCTCGGTGTCCAGCGACAAGGGCACGACCTTGCTCAAGAGCGACCTCGTCAATCCCCGGATCGCCTACAGCGCGGTGCTTGCCCAGGCAGCCTGCAGCGACGGAGACAGCAATGCGTTTTCCTTTGTCTTCCGCTAGCTTTCCGCTCGCCGGGCGGCGGCCTGCCCCGGTTGCGCGCCAGCGGGGTTTTTCCTTGCTGGAGCTGGCGGTGGCGGCCGCCCTGTCGGCATTGGTGGCCGTCTGGGCGGCCAGCGCCTGGGTGGCCAGGCTCGACGACGCGGCTGCCGAGTCGGTGGGCACCTGGCTGGTGGCGCTGCATGCGGCCGCGGCGCCCGTCGTGCGCGAGATCGAGCGCGCCGAACGGGGCGAGGCCGGCCAGCCGCTCTCGCCGGCGCTGACCGGACTGGCCCGGCTGCCCGTGGCCACGCTCAAGGCCCTGGGCCATCTGGAAGCCGGATTTCCCGAGCGGTCGGCCTGGGGGGCGCCTGCCAGGCTGGAGCTGTTGCGCAGCCAGGCTTGTCCCGGGTCGCAGTGCCGGATCGACCTGTTGCTGCATACGCCGGTGTCGGGTGCGGAGGGGCGGGCATCCGAAGACGTCGGGCGCATCGGTGGCGTCCTGCTGGCTGCGCGGGGGCTGGCTGGCGCCATCCATCCCCAGGCGCCCGGACAGCTTCGCGGTGCGAATTTCGCGTTGCCCAACCCACCCGCCCCCGGCCTGGCGGCGCTGCCGGTGGGCACGGTCGCATTGCACGCCAGGGGAGCGCCCCTGGCGGACGATCCTTACGTTCGCCGGCGGGACACCCGTGATCCTGACCTGCAGGGGCCGCTGACGGTGGCCGGCGCGATCCATGGCGGGGCGGACCTGCTCGTCGACGGAAGGATGACCGGCCGGGGCGACCTGCGGATCGCCGGCCAGGTACAAGGCGGGGAGATCGTTGCGCTCGGCGCGATCTCCGGTGCAGGGGTACGCAGCCACGGGCGGCTTTCCAGCGGTGAATACCTGATGCTGGAGGCCCAGGCCGTCCCGGGCTCCCCCTGTTCTTCGGCGGGCCTGGTGGCACGCGACGTATCTGGCGCGCTGCTGGCGTGCCAGCAAGGGACTTGGCGCCTGCAGGGAGGAGGCTTCGGCGGCATGTTCCTGATGGCGTCGTCGGGCCATTGCGTGACAGGGGGCGGGTTCAAACCCAATCCCGTGACCGGCGCCTGTTCGTGCCCCGCGGGTTTTCTCCCTTATCCGGTGGCCCAGAACCGGGGCGGTTTTCATGACGAGGACTTCCAGGTCTATCACACCTATGTCTGCATGCCTTGATGTTCGGGCCCGCGTGGAGGCACTGGCTCTATAATCAAAGATTCGCCCCTACCCGGCCCGCATCGCGATGAAAGTTTCCGAAATCCGCCAGAAATTCCTGCAGTTCTTCCAGTCCCAGGGCCACACCATCGTGCCCTCGTCGTCGCTGGTGCCCGGCAACGACCCGACGCTGCTCTTCACCAACTCCGGCATGGTCCAGTTCAAGGACGTGTTCACCGGCAAGGAGAGCCGTCCCTATCGCCGCGCCACGTCGGCCCAGCGCAGCGTGCGCGCCGGCGGCAAGCACAACGACCTGGAAAACGTGGGCTACACCGCGCGGCATCACACGTTCTTCGAGATGCTGGGCAACTTCAGCTTCGGCGACTATTTCAAGCACGATGCCATCCGGTACGCCTGGGAACTGCTGACCAAGGTCTATCAGCTGCCGGCCGAGAAGCTCTGGGTCACCGTCTACCAGGAAGACGACGAGGCCTATGACATCTGGGCCAAGGAAGTGGGCGTGCCGGCCGAGCGCATCATCCGCATCGGCGACAACAAGGGCGCCCGCTACGCCTCCGACAATTTCTGGCAGATGGCCGAGACCGGCCCCTGCGGACCCTGCACCGAGATCTTCTTCGATCACGGTCCCGACGTCTGGGGCGGCCCGCCCGGATCGCCCGAGGAAGACGGCGACCGCTACATCGAGGTCTGGAACCTGGTGTTCATGCAGTTCGAGCGCGACGCTTCCGGCACGCTCACGCCGCTGCCCAAGCCCTGTGTCGACACCGGCATGGGCCTGGAGCGCATTGCCGCCGTGCTGCAGGGCGTGCACTCCAACTACGAAATCGACCTGTTCCAGAAGCTCATCGCCGCCGCCTCGCGGGAAACCGGCTGCCAGGACCTGCACGAGAATTCGCTGAAGGTCATCGCCGACCACATCCGCGCCTGCGCGTTCCTGATCGTCGACGGCGTCATCCCCAGCAACGAAGGCCGCGGCTACGTGCTGCGCCGCATCGTGCGCCGGGCGCTTCGCCACGGCTACAAGCTGGGCCAATCCAAACCCTTCTTCCACCGCCTGGTGCCCGACCTCGTGCAGGAAATGGGCGCTGCCTATCCTGAACTCGAGCAGGCCGCCAGCCGCGTCGCGCAGGTGCTCAAGCAGGAAGAGGAGCGTTTCGGCGAAACGCTGGAACACGGCATGAAGATCCTCGAAGCCGCGCTTTCCAAGGTCGAGCAGGGCGGTCGTGTCGAAGGCACGACGCTCTTCACGCTCTACGACACCTACGGTTTCCCGGTCGACCTCACGGCCGACATCTGCCGCGAACGTGGCGTGGAGGTCGACCTCGACGGTTTCGAGACCGCCATGGACCGCCAGCGCGAGCAGGCCCGTGCCGCCGGCAAGTTCAAGGCAGCCGAAGGCCTGTCCTATGACGGCGTGCAAACCCGCTTCGACGGCTACGACACGCTCTCGGGCGACGCGCGCGTCGTCGCGCTGTACGTCGGCGGCACCGCCGCGCAGACCGTGCAGGCCGGCCAGGATGCCATCGTGGTGCTGGATGCCACGCCTTTCTACGCCGAGTCCGGCGGCCAGGTGGGCGATGCGGGCGTGCTGCAGGCCGATGGCGTGCGCTTCGTCGTCAACGACACCCAGAAGATCCAGGCGGGCGTTTTCGGCCATCACGGCGTGCTGGAATCCGGCACGCTGTCCGTGGGCGACAGCTTGGCTGCACAGGTCGACGTCGAGCGCCGCGCGCGCACCGTGCGTAATCACTCGGCCACCCACCTGATGCACAAGGCCTTGCGCGAAGTGCTGGGCGGCCACGTGCAGCAGCGCGGTTCGCTGGTCGACCCCGACAAGACCCGGTTCGACTTCGCGCACGATGCGCCCATGACGGCGGATCAGATCGCCGAGGTCGAGCGCATCGTCAACGCCGAGGTGCTGGCCAACGCCCCCGTGCAGGCCCGTGTCATGGCCTTCGATGACGCCGTGCAGGAAGGCGCCATGGCGCTCTTCGGCGAAAAATATGGCGACAGCGTGCGCGTGCTGGACATCGGCAGCTCGCGTGAGCTGTGCGGTGGCACCCACGTGGTCCGCACCGGTGACATCGGTCTCTTCAAGATCGTGGGCGAAGGCGGCGTGGCCGCCGGCGTGCGCCGCGTCGAGGCCATCACGGGCGACAACGCCCTGAAGTGGGTCCAGAACCTGAACGCCACGCTGGCGCGTGCAGCGGGCGTCTTGAAGACCCAGCCTGCCGAGCTGCCCGAGCGCATCGCCCAGGTGCAGGAGCAGGTGCGCGCCTTGGAGAAGGACCTGGAGCAGGCGCGTGCCAAGCTCGCCGCCAGCGCCGGCAACGACCTGGCCGCCAGCGCCGCCGTGGACCTGGGGGGCGCCAAGCTGTTGGCCGCGGTGGTCAAGGACGTCGATCCCAAGGCCCTGCGCGGCATGGTCGACCAGATCAAGGATCGCCTGAAGCCTGCCGTGGTGCTGCTGGCTGCCGGTGGCCCCGATGGCAAGATCAGCGTGGTGGGTGGCGTCACGCCCGAGCTGGTCGGGCGCGTCAAGGCCGGTGAACTGGTCGGGCACGTCGCCGGCCAGATCGGCGGCAAGGGGGGCGGCCGCCCCGACATGGCCATGGGAGGGGGCGTCGATCTCGCGGCCTTGCCCGCGGCAGTCGACAGCGTCCGCCAGTGGGTTCAGGAACGGCTATGATCATTGGCCTGCGTCGGCTGTTCCGTCGCGGGCCGGCGCCCGAGGCGCCCAAGACACCCATGAGTGAAAACGAAACGCCTGACGGTGCCGTAGAGCCCCCCATGCACCACCTGGTGGTGGATGCCTGCGGCCTGACCTGCCCCTTGCCCATCCTGCGCGCCAAGAAAGCCCTGGCCCAGCTGGAGAGCGGGCAGGTGCTGAAAGTGCTGACCACGGATCGCAACGCGGTCAAGGACTTCCAGGCCTTTTCCCGCCAGACCGGCAACACGCTGCTGTTGCAGCAGACGGTCGGCGCCCGCGTCCTGCATTACCTGGAGCGGCGCTGACCGCCGGGTTTCGTCCGGTTTTTCCCGCGTGGAAGGCCCTGAAGTACACTGCGGCTACAACATTTTTACGGCAACGAAGGCTTTTTGTTGCCAATCCTTCTGGTTGGGTGCTATCCTAACTGGCTTTTCTCAACATTTTCAAGGAATTACCTATGGTGGTGATTCGCCTGGCCCGCGGTGGGTCCAAGAAGCGACCGTTTTACAACGTAGTGGCAGCTGATTCGCGCAACCGTCGCGATGGCCGCTTCATCGAGCGCGTGGGTTTCTACAACCCCGTCGCCAACGAAAACGAAGAACGTCTGCGCCTGGCGCTGGACCGCGTCAAGCACTGGACCGACACCGGCGCCCAGCTGTCGCCGGCCGTTGCTCGCCTGGTCAAGGACTACTCGGCCAAGGTTTCGGCTGCAGCGTGATGGGCCACCCCCGGGGCGCTGTCGCGCTTCCCTGCCAAGGGGGCGCCACCGGCGGACCGGCAAAGCCGGCTCCGCGATGGCCTGGATCGGGGGTTACCGCCGCACTGATCGTGGGCGGGACTGAATGAGCACTACGCAAAACGCCAGGCCCGACGATCTCGTCGAGCTGGGTCGTATTACGTCAGCCTATGGCGTCCGTGGCATGGTCAAGGTGCAGCCGCACTCTGCCCAGGCCGAGGTGCTGCTGGCCGCAAGGCAATGGTGGCTGGGACGTCAGTCTCCGCTTGCCGCCTCGCGTGACGCACCAGACAGCGTGCCTGCCGATCTGCGGCTCGTCGGCGTGAAAACCTCCCGTCCCCAGGGCGCCACGGTCGTGGCTGCGCTGGAAGGGTTGGTCGATCGCGATGAGGCCGAAGCCTTGCGCGGCACCAGCGTCTTCGTGCCGCGGTCCGCTTTCCCGGCGCCGGATGATGACGAGTATTACTGGGTCGACCTGGTCGGCTGCATGGTCTATGGCGTCGACGACGCCGATGCTCCCGTGCTGCTGGGCCGGGTGGATGCGGTAACCGAAAACGGCGCGCATGCGCTGCTGGACATCGCCTGCCTGCAGGCAGTCCAGGGCGAAGCCGAGCCGTCCCCGGTGTTGTCGTCCAAGGGGCGCCAACGCTCGCTTCTCGTGCCGTTCGTGAACGCTCACGTGCTCAATGTCGACCTCGGCGCACGCCGCATCGACACGAACTGGCCGGCCGACCTCGACTAGGGTCTCCTAACGCGCGGCTTCGCCCGCGCCTTTGCCATGCGCTTCGACGTGCTTACGCTGTTTCCCGATATGTTCGGGGTCGTTCGCGACCTCGGCGTGACGGGGCGCGGGCACGCGCAGGGCCGCTGGGCCTTGCGTGCCTGGAATCCACGCGACTACACGCATGACGTTCATCGCACCGTGGACGACCGTCCCTATGGCGGCGGACCCGGCATGGTCATGCTTGCCCAGCCCTTGGAAGACACCCTGGCTGCCGTGCGCGCCGACCGTGCCGCCACGGGCGCGCCGCCCGCACGCGTGGCCTTGCTGTCTCCCACCGGCCGCCGCTTCGACCAGGCGGCCGCGGGCGAGCTGGCGCAAGGCGGCGGCCTGATCCTGGTCTGCGGCCGCTACGAAGGCGTGGACCAGCGCTTCATCGACCGCTGCGTCGATGAGGAATGGTCCTTGGGCGATTTCGTGCTGTCTGGCGGCGAACTGGCCGCCATGGCCATGATCGACGCCACGGTGCGGCTCTTGCCCGGCGTGCTGAACGATGCGGAGTCCGCCTTGCAGGACTCCTTCCATCGCAATGTGTCGGGCCTGCTCGACAGCCCGCATTACACGCGTCCCGAAGTCCATGCGTCCCTGGCCGTGCCGGCGCCCCTGATGTCCGGGCATCACGCCCGCATCCAGCGCTGGCGGCGTGATCAATCCCTGGCGTTGACTGCCGCGCGCCGTCCGGAGCTCATCGAACAGGCGCGCCAGCGCGGGGAGTTGAGCAAGGAAGACGAGCGCGTCCTGGCGGCGTTGCGCGACGTGTCTGCCCAGGCGGATACCTCCGCTTCCTGAGCACTGGACACTGGACACGCGCGTCCATCCCGGCTGCTCACCGCAGACGCGCGCTTTTCAGTCCTTCCTTTCCGCGGCGGCCGACGCCGCCGCCACTTGCGGGCTGCCTCGCAGGACCAGCCACAAGGCCACGGCGATCAGGCCCGTGCTGCCCAGATGGGCCAGCGTGACAGGTTCGTCGAAGATCAGCCAGTCCCACAGCACGCCGAATATCGGGATGATGAAGGTCACCGTGGTGGCCTTCAGCGGCCCGATGTCCGCCAGCAGGCGAAAGAACACGATGTAGGCATAGGACGTGCACAACAGGCCGAGTCCCAGCATGGCCAGCCAGGCATTCAGCGGCGCGTCCAGCCAGCCCGGCGGCGCATCGCCCAGGCTGGCGTGCAACATGAAGGGCAGCAGCGCCAGCACGGCGCCGACCTGGCTGCCCAATGCCATCAGGCGGTTGTCGAGCCCGCCGCGCTCGGTGATCCAGCGGCGGGTCATGAAGCCGCCCAGCGCATAGCACAGGGTGGCCACCAGGCAGGCGCCCACGCCCGCCAGCATGCGGGCCTCCACCGCCACGGGGCCGGCCTGCGTCAGCACCGCCACGCCCATCAATCCCACGCAGACCCCGGCCAGGCGCGCCAGCGTGGCACGCTCGCCGAAGCACAGCGCGCCGATCAGCACGCCCATGAGTGGCGTCATGGCATTGAAAATGGCGCTGTAGCCTGCCGGCAGGCGCTGGGCGGCGAAGGCGTACATGAGGAAGGGCGCGGCCGAGCTGAGCACGCCCAGCAGCAGGGCGTGGCGCAGCTTGCCGTGGAAGCGCAGGGGCACGCGCAGCGACAGCACCACGGCCAGCAGGCCCAGCATGCCCAGCGAGACACGGAAGAAGGCCGACGGCACGGTGCCCAGGTAGGGCGCTGCCGCACGCAGGAAGATGAAGCTGCTGCCCCAGAGCGCGGCCAGGAACAGCAGTCTGGCGAGATCGACGGGGCGCAATTCAGGTCTCCTGGGTGGGCTGGGGCCCGGCCAGGGCAGGGAAGGTGATGGTCACCTGGAAGCCCCGTCCGTCCAGGCCGCTGCCGCACAGGCGCGTGGCGCCGTGCAGGGCGGCCACCCGGGCCACCAGCGACAGCCCGATGCCGCTGCCGCGCTCACGGTTGCCCGGCACCCGATAGAAACGGTCGAAGATCTTCTCGTGTTCGTCGGTCGGCACGCCGGGGCCGTTGTCGGCCACCGACAGCGTCACGCCGCCGAGCGGGGCGGGATGGCAGCGCACCTCGATGCGCCCGCCCACGTGGCCGTGGCGGATGGCGTTATCCAGCAGGTTGCCCACCAGCACCCCCAGCGCGTCGACGTCGCCGCGGATGCGGCAGGGCGCCACGTCCAGCTTCAATTGCAACTGCTTGGCGCGTGCCTCGCTTTCGAACTCCCGCGCCATGACGTGGATCACGCGGTCCAGCGCCACGGTCTCGGTCAACTGGGCATCGTGCAGGGCGTCCAGGCGCGCCTGGTCCAGCAGTTGCTCGGCCAGCCGGGCGCTGCGGGCAATGCCTTGCTGCAGCTTGTCCAGCGCTTCGCGCGTGGCGGCCGGGTTGTCCGCCTGGCGGGCCACTTCGGCATGGCTGGCCAGGACGGCAAGCGGCGTGCGCAGCTCGTGCGCGGCGTCTGCGACGAAGCGCTTTTCGTTCTGCACGGCTTCGTCCAGCCGCGCCAGCAGGCGATTGATCGCATCGATGAGCGGCTGCAGCTCTTCGGGCAGGTTGGCGTGGGGCAGGGGCGTCAGGTCCAGCGCAGGCCGGGCCAGGATGTCCTGGCGCAGCGTGTTCAGCGGACGCAGCGTGCGGCGCAGCACGAACCACACCGCGCCGGTCATGGCCACGACGAACAGCAGCGTCATGCGCATGCTGCGTTTCAGCAGGTCGCGGAATTCGGCGCGCAGTTGGGTCTGGCTCTTGGCGACCTGCACCTGGATCAGGCCTTCGGCATCCGAGATCGAATAGACCCGCCAGTTTTCCTTGCCCAGGTGGATGTCGCTGAACCCCAGGCCGAAATCTGGCCGCAAGGCCGAGGGCGGCGAGCCGGGCGAGCGCATCAGCAGCACATTGCGATGCAGATCCCAGATCTGGAACGAGAGTTCGTCGCCCTTGAAGAGATAGGGCGGGTCGGCGGCCAGGCGATAGTTCTCGGGCCCGCCGGGACTGGCGGCGGTCTGTGTCAGGCGCCTGGGCGTGGACATGACGATCTGGCTGGCGACATCCTTCAGCGACTGGTCCCACAGGCCGGTTTCGGCGCGGGTGTACTCGTGCATCCACTCGATCCGGCTGATCACGCTGAAGACCACCAGGATCAGCATGAACGTCAGGAAGAGCCGCTTGCCGAGGGAGTTCACGCGGTGGCCTCGCCCAGCCGGTAGCCGTAGCCGTGGACGGTGACGATGAGGTCGTCGCCCAGCTTGCGCCGCAGCTGATGGATGTAGACGGCGATCGTGTTGCTTTCGATGGTGCCGTGATCGCCGTAGACGGCGTCCTCCAGCTGGTGGCGCGTCAGCGTGTGGCCCTGGCGTTGCATCAGGGCCTGCAGGGTGAGGTATTCGTGCAGGCTCAGTGCCACCGGCGTGCCCTCGCGCGTCACGCTGCGCGTGGCGGTCTCGATGGCGACGTCGCGATAACTGAGCAGCGGCAGGACCGTGCCGGTGCTGCGCCGCAGGACGGCACGCAGCCGCGCCAACAGCTCGTCCAGCGGAAAGGGCTTGACCAGGTAGTCGTCCGCCCCGGCGTCCAAGGCCTTCAGCCGCTCGCTCAGGTGGTCATGCGCGCTGATGACGAGCACGGGCGTGGGGTCCAGCCGTGCACGCATGGACTCCAGCACGCTGTGGCCCGAGCGGTCGGGCAGGCCCAGGTCCAGCAGGACCGCCGTGTAGGCATGATCGGTCAGGGCCAGGCGCGCGGCCGCGGCATCGCTGGCCCAATCCACCAGGTTGGCGCCGCCTTGCAGCAATCCCGCGCGCAGGCCATCGCCCAATAGCGCGTCATCCTCGACCAGCAATATCCGCAACGCCGCACTCCCATTCATTCATGCGTGGCGCCCGCCCGGGCGCCACGCGGCAGGCGCCTGTCTAGGCAGCCAGCTTGGCCCGTTGCGCCCGCACCATGCCCAGCGTTCCGCTGAACTGCGCCAGGCGCGCCTTTTCCTGTTCGACCACCGCAGCCGGCGCACGCTCGACGAAACTGGCGTTCGAGAGCTTGGCGTTGGCTCGGGTGATCTCGCCTTCCAGGCGTGCGATTTCCTTGTCCAGGCGCGCGGTTTCCGCCGCCACGTCGATTTCGACGTGCAGCATCAGGCGGGCCTGGTCCACGACTTGCACCGGCGCGCCCAGGTCGGGCAGCGTCGCCACGACGTCCACCTTGGCCAGGCGCGCGAGCGCGGCCAGGTAAGGGGCGTTGCGGGTCAGCGTTTCCGCATCGCCTTCCGCCAGCAGCGGCACGCGCTCGGCGGGCGACAGGCCCATCTCGCTGCGCAGCGCGCGCACGGCGTCGACCTGGCGCTTGAGCGCCGCGACGTCGGCTTCGGCCGCCTCGTCCAGCGCGGCCGGGTTGGCCACCGGATAGGGCTGCACGCTGACACTGCCGGCGGCGTCGGCGGCGCGCACGCCTGCCACCACCGAGACCTTCTGCCACAGTTCTTCCGTGATGAACGGAATGACCGGGTGCGCCAGGCGCAGCACCACTTCCAGCACGCGGATCAGCGTGCGGCGCGTGGCCTGCTGCTGGCCCGGCGTGCCGCGCTGCAATTGCACCTTGGCCAGCTCCAGGTACCAGTCGCAATACTCGTCCCACACGAAGCGGTACAGGGCGTTGGCGATGTTGTCGAAACGGTAGTCGTCAAAGCCCTTGGCCACTTCCATTTCCAGGCGCTGCAGCTGGCTCACGATCCAGCGGTCGGCGAAGGACAGATCCGCCGGATTCGGCTGCTGTGCCGCATCGGCGTGGCCTTCGGTGTTCATCAGCACGAAGCGCGTGGCGTTCCACAGCTTGTTGCAGAAGTTGCGGTAACCCTCGCAACGCTTGAGATCGAAGTTGATGTTGCGGCCCAGCGTGGCATAGGCGGCCATGGTGAAGCGCAGCGCGTCGGTGCCGAAGGCGGGAATGCCGTCGGGGAACTGGCGGCGCGTCTTCTTCTCGATGTCGCCGGCCTGCTTGGGGTTCATCAGGCCGTAGGTGCGCTTGGCCACCAGGCTTTCGAGGTCGATGCCGTCGATCAGGTCCACGGGGTCCAGGGTGTTGCCCTTGGACTTGCTCATCTTCTGGCCGTCGGCGTCGCGGATGAGGCCGTGCACGTAGACATGGCGGAACGGCACCTGGCCGGTCAGGTGCGTGCTCATGAAGACCATGCGCGCGACCCAGAAGAAGATGATGTCGAAGCCGGTGACCAGCACGCTGGAGGGCAGGTAGCGCGCCAGGTCGGGCGTTTCGTCGGGCCAGCCCATCGTGGTGAAGGGCACCAGCGCGGACGAGAACCAGGTGTCCAGCACGTCGGCATCGCGCGTGAGCGGGCCGTCCACGCCGGCGGCGCGGGCCTGTGCGATGGCTTCCGCCTCGTCGTGCGCCACGAACACCTGGCCGTCGGCCGCGTGCCAGGCCGGGATCTGGTGGCCCCACCACAGCTGGCGCGAAATACACCAGTCCTGGATGTTTTCCAGCCACTGGTTGTAGATGGTCGTCCAGTTCTCGGGATAGAAGGTCACGTCGCCATTGCGGACCACTTCCAGCGCGACTTCCGTGATGCTGCGGCCGGCGTGGCGCGTGCCGGCGGGCGCGGGCTGGCTCATGCCGACGAACCACTGGTCGGTCAGCATGGGTTCCAGCACCACGCCGGTGCGGTCGCCCTTGGGCTGCATCATCTTGTGCGGCTCGATCTTGACCAGGTAGCCGCCGGCTTCCAGCGCCGCCACCACGGCCTTGCGGGCCTCGTAGCGTTCCAGGCCGCGGAAGGCCTCGGGGCCGTTCTCGTTGACGTGCGCGTCCAGCGTGAAGATCACGATGAGCGGCAGCTTGTGGCGCTGCGCGCAGGCATAGTCGTTGAAGTCGTGCGCGCCGGTGATCTTGACGCAGCCCGTGCCGAAGGCCGGGTCGACGAAGTCGTCGGCAATGATCGGGATGTTGCGGTCGCACAGCGGCAGCTCGACCTGCTTGCCGACCAGATGGCGATAGCGCTCGTCGTCGGGATGCACGCACAGCGCGCCGTCGGCCAGCATGGTTTCCGGGCGCGTGGTGGCGATCGTCATGCCGCGCAGCGTGACCGTATTGCCGTCCTTGTCGGTGATCGTCTGCGGTCCGTCGACAAAGGGGTATTCGATGTGCCACAGGAAGCCGTCGGTCTCTTCCGACACCACTTCCAGGTCGGACACGGCGGTGAGCAGCTTGGGATCCCAGTTCACCAGGCGCTTGCCGCGATAGATCAGGCCTTCGCGGTACAGGCGCACGAAGGTTTCCACGACGCCGCGCGACATGCGCTCGTCCATGGTGAAGTATTCGCGCGGCCAGTCGGCCGAGGCGCCCAGGCGGCGCACCTGGCTGGTGATGGTGCTGCCGGACTGTTCCTTCCACGCCCAGACTTTCTCGACGAAGGCCTCGCGGCCCAGGTCGTGGCGCGAGACCTTCTGGGCGTCCAGCTGGCGCTCGACCACGATCTGCGTGGCGATGCCGGCATGGTCGGTGCCGGGCACGAAGACCGTGTCGTCACCCTTCATGCGGTGGTAGCGCACCAGCCCGTCCATGATGGTCTGGTTGAAGGCGTGGCCCATGTGCAGGGTGCCCGTCACGTTGGGCGGGGGAAACTGGATGGCATAGGGCGCGGCGACGCCGCCAGCGGCGGGTTGTACGTGCTGGCCGGCCTTGAAGTAACCCCGGCGCTCCCACTCGGCGTACCAGCGCGACTCGAGCTCGGCGGGTTCGAAGCTCTTGGACAGTTCGGGCGTATCGGCGGAGGCGGGGGCAGTCATGAACGGGAATTCCGGGGTGATGGGGCTGTCGAATAAGGGCCGGCGTGGCGGCGGGCGGGGCGAAATGCGGGGCAAAAGCCGCCGTGCCCGGTGCTCGCGCCATGAGGCGAACCCGCAATTCTAAGAGATATGGATTGAAGCCTTGGCATGCTAGAATTCCGGGTTAGTGAAAATATTCGCGAAGTGTCTGAATTCATTCAACAAATTCAGGTCAAACAAAGTTGCCGGGAAAAGTGCTGCCCGCGGTGTTGTCCGTGTGTTGCCCGCCAGCTTTGTCCAGCAAAAATCACTCGGCGGACCCGCCGACAAGTTCGCTGCTCAGTCCGCTGAGCAAACCATTGAAGAAACCGGAGTTTTCCAGCATGTCCACTATTGAGCGCACCCTCTCGATCATCAAGCCCGACGCCGTCGCCAAGAACGTCATCGGCCAGATCGTGTCCCGCTTCGAACAAGCCGGCCTGAAGGTCGTGGCTGCCCGCCTGACCCAACTGTCGCGCGCCGAAGCCGAGCGCTTCTACGCCGTGCACAGCGCCCGTCCTTTCTTCAAGGACCTGGTCGACTTCATGATCTCGGGCCCCGTGTTCGTGCAAGTCCTGGAAGGCGAGAACGCCATCCTGAAGAACCGTGACCTGATGGGCGCCACGGACCCCAAGAAGGCAGAGAAGGGCACCATCCGCGCCGACTTCGCCGACAGCATCGACGCCAACGCCGTGCACGGTTCGGACGCCCCCGAAACCGCCGCCGTCGAAGTCGCTTTCTTCTTCCCCCAGATCGACGTCCACGGCCGCTAAGCCACCGGACCCGGTCCCCCGCGCCATGACTGCCACCCCCTCCGTCAACCTGCTTGGACTCGATTCCGCCGCGCTTGCCGACCTCGTCGGACAGTGGGGGGGGAAGCCGTTTCGCACCAAGCAGTTGATGCGGTGGGTGCACCAGCGTGGCGTGGGCGATTTCGACGCCATGAGCGACTTGGCGCGCGATTTCCGCGCCCAGCTCGCCGGCCAGGCCGAGATCGCCACCCCGCCCGTGCTCACCGAGCAACGCTCCACCGACGGCACCCGCAAGTGGTTGTTCGACGTGGGGCAGGGCAATGCCATCGAGACCGTCTTCATCCCCGAGGACGACCGGGGCACGCTGTGCATTTCCAGCCAGGCCGGCTGTACCGTGGCCTGCCGCTTCTGTTCCACCGGCCATCAGGGGTTCAACCGGAACCTGACGACCGCCGAAATCATCGGCCAGCTGTGGCATGCCCGCCGGACCCTGTCCGACGACTCGGGCTCCGCGCGCCTGGCCGGCGCCGGCCAGGCCGATGCGCCCGCCAAGCTGATCAGCAACGTGGTCATGATGGGCATGGGCGAACCCCTGCTCAACTACGAGCCCGTGCTGGCGGCGCTGCGCCTCATGCTCGACGACAACGCCTATGGCCTGTCGCGCCGCCGCGTCACGGTGTCCACGTCCGGCGTGGTCCCCATGATGGACAAGCTGGGCCGCGATTGCCCGGTGGCGCTGGCCGTCTCGCTGCACGCGCCCAACGACGCGCTGCGCGACGATCTCGTGCCGCTGAACCGCAAGTACCCGCTGGCCGAGCTGCTGGCCGCCTGCGAGCGCTACCTCGAACACGCGCCGCGTGATTTCATCACTTTCGAATACTGCATGCTCGACGGCGTCAATGACTCCGACGCGCATGCCCGCGAACTGGTGCGCATCGCGCGCCAGGTTCGTTGCAAGCTCAACCTGATCCCTTTCAACCCCTTCCCGCAGTCGGGGCTCAAGCGCTCGCCCGCGGCGCGCGTGAAGCAGTTCGCGCAGCGCCTGATGGACGCCGACGTGCTGACCACCGTGCGCAAGACGCGCGGCGACGACATCGACGCCGCCTGCGGCCAGTTGGCCGGGGATGTGAAGGATCGCACCCGCATCACCGAACGCCTGTCCACCCGCAAGAACGCCATTCCTATCGTGGAGCTCCGCGCATGAAGCTGGATACCGCCGCAGTTCCCGCCCCTGCGCGCGCGCAGGCCGTGGGTGCCAGTGGGCAGCCTGCGGCGTCGGCTTCCAGCGTGGCGGCCTCCGCGTCGGTGGGGCCCGCGCTGCGCGCCTTGCGCCAGGCCAAGGGCCTGTCGCTGGAAGAAGTGTCCCGCCGCCTGAAATTCTCCGCCCGCCAGATCTCGGCCCTCGAGGAAGAGCGCTGGAAGGACCTGCCCAGCGGCGTGTCGCTGCGCGGGCTGGTGCGCAACTATTCCCGCCTGCTGGGCGCCGACCCCGATGCGCTCACGGCGGCGCTCGAGCCCTACCTGGGCGGCACCGCAGCGGGCCTGGCGCGTTCCATCAATCATGTCCATACCGCCACGCCTGCCGAAGAGCGGCAGGGGTCGGGCTCCGGCCTCTGGCTGGGCCTGATCGTCCTGCTGCTCCTGGCCGGCCTGGGTTACGCTTTCTGGCAGGGCTGGCTGCCCACGCAATGGCTGTCGTCGTTCGGCCTGGGCGCGACGCCCGCCGCCGGCGGCAACTGAGCCCGCCACGACCGGATTGCCGCGTGAACACTTGCCGCGGCCATCGGGTCTTCGTCCGGAACCACGCATCATGCAAGACACCCTGATTCCCTGCGCCGAGCCCCAGCCCGCGCCCGTCGGTCCGCTGGGCCGTCACGCCACCCGCGCCGTGGCCGTCACCTGGGGTGACCGCGTCGTCACCATCGGCGGTTCCTCGCCCGTGGTGGTGCAGTCGATGACCAACACCGACACCGCGCTGGCCATCGATACGGCCATCCAGGTCAAGGACCTTGCCCTGGCGGGTTCCGAGCTGGTGCGCATCACGGTGAACACGCCCGAGGCCGCCAAGGAAGTGCCGGCCATCCGCGAGCAGCTCGACCGCATGGGCGTGCCGGTGCCGCTGGTGGGCGATTTCCACTACAACGGCCACAAGCTGCTCACGCAGTTTCCCGAGTGCGCGCAGGCCTTGTCCAAGTACCGGATCAACCCGGGCAACATGGGCGGGGGCAAGAAGCGCGACGACAATTTCGCCCAGATGATCGAAGTGGCTGCCCGCTACGACAAGCCGGTGCGTATCGGCGTGAACTGGGGCAGCCTGGACCACGAGCTGATGGCGCGCATGATGGACGAGAACAGTCGCCGCGCGCAGCCCTGGCCGGCCCAGGCCGTCATGCGCGAGGCGCTGGTGGTGTCGGCCATCACCAATGCCCGGCGCGCCGAGACGCTGGGCCTGGGCGGCGACAGGATCGTGCTGTCCTGCAAGGTCAGCCATGTCCAGGACCTGATCGCGGTCTATCGCGACCTGTCATCCCGTTGCGACTACCCGCTGCACCTGGGCCTGACCGAAGCCGGCATGGGCAGCAAGGGCATCGTGGCGTCCACCGCCGCCCTGGGCGTGCTGCTGCAGGAAGGCATCGGCGACACCATCCGCATCTCGCTCACCCCCGAGCCGGGCGGCGACCGCACCCGCGAAGTCGTGGTCGGACAGGAAATCCTGCAGACCATGGGGCTGCGCGCGTTCACGCCCATGGTCGTGGCGTGCCCGGGTTGCGGACGCACCAGCAGCACCTTCTTCCAGGAACTGGCCGACGACATCCAGTCCTTCCTGCGCCGCCAGATGCCCATCTGGCGCGAGCAGTATCCGGGCGTCGAGTCCATGAACGTCGCGGTCATGGGCTGTGTCGTGAACGGTCCCGGCGAAAGCCGCCATGCCGACATCGGCATCAGCCTGCCCGGCACCGGCGAGATCCCCTCGGCGCCGGTGTTCGTCGATGGCGAGCGCACGGTCACGCTCAAGGGCGACCACATCGCCCAGGAATTCCAGGCCATCGTCGAGAACTACGTGGCGCGCCGGTATGGCGCCCCTCTCGTGGTCCAGGACTGAACCCGCGGGCGGCTTTCCGGTCCGACCCTTGGACGCAGGAGGCGTTCGTCTCCTGCGTCCCTGCAGCAATCTGTCAGAAGCAAGTAAACTGGCCGCCGCGCGCGCGAGACACGCTCAGCGCCACGGACAACAAACAATGACCCAGGCTTTCCAGAAACTCGCCGCCATCCGCGGCATGAACGACATTCTTCCCGAGGCGGGCGCCCGCTGGGAGCAGTTCGAGGCCATCGTGCGCGACTGGCTCCAGTCCTACGGCTATCGCAACATGCGCGCGCCGGTGCTCGAGCACACGCGCCTCTTCACGCGCGGCATCGGCGAGGTGACCGACATCGTCGAGAAGGAGATGTACTCCTTCACCGACTCGCTGAATGGCGAATCGCTCACCATGCGTCCCGAGTTCACCGCCGGCATGGTGCGCGCGGCCATCGAGCACAACCTGCTCTATGACCGGCCGCAGCGCGTCTATGCCATGGGCCCGGTGTTCCGCCACGAGCGCCCGCAGCGCGGCCGCTATCGCCAGTTCCACCAGATCGACGTCGAGGCCCTGGGCTTTGCCGGTCCCGATGTCGATGCCGAGATGATCGTCATGCTGGCCCGCCTGTGGCGCCAGCTGGGCCTGGCCGACATCCGGCTGGAATTGAATTCCCTGGGCCAGCCCGAAGAGCGCGCCCGCCACCGGGAAGCGCTCATCGCGCACCTGGAGCAGCACCGCGACATCCTCGACGAGGACGGCCAGCGGCGCATGTACACCAATCCCCTGCGCGTGCTGGACACCAAGAATCCGGCCATGCAGGCCATGGCCGACAGCGCGCCGCGCCTGTCCGACTTCCTGGGCGAGGCCTCGCGCGCGCACCTGCAGGGCGTCTGCGACCGCCTCGACGACGCCGGCATCGCCTATCGCATGAACCCGCGCCTGGTCCGCGGCCTGGACTACTACAACCTCACCGTGTTCGAGTGGGTCACCGACAGGCTGGGCGCCCAGGGCACCGTCTGCGGCGGCGGCCGCTACGACGGCCTCATCGAACTGCTGGGCGGCAAGCCCGCGCCTGCCGTCGGCTTTGCCATCGGCGTGGAACGCCTGCTGGACCTCTGGTCCCAGGGCGAGGCGCCCGAGGCCCGGCCCGAGTGCGACGTCTACATCGTCCACCAGGACGAGGCCGGCCAGCGCCAGGCTGCCAGACTGGGCGAACAGCTGCGCGACGCCGGCCTGCGGGTCGTCGTGCATGCCGGCAGCAGCGGTTTCAAGTCCCAGTTCAAGCGCGCCGACGCAAGCGGCGCCCAGGTTGCGGTTATTCTTGGCGCCGACGAGCTGGCCGCCCAGGTGGCCAGCGTCAAGTGGTTGCGCAGCACGCAGCAGGAAGGCAGCGGGCAGCAGCAGGTTCCGTTCGCGGAGTTGGCCAATGTTTTGCTGCCGGGCCGCCCCAAGGCAAAAAGCGCCCCCTAGGGGGGCAGCAAGCCGAAGGCGCAGCGTGGGGGCTTTTTTTGAAATTCAAGGTGTAGTGGCATGGCATACGATCTGGACGAACAGGAAAAACTCGACTCCCTCAAGGCCTGGTGGGCCCGCTACGGCCTGGCCGTCTCGGCCGCCCTGCTGGTGGTGATGGCCAGCCTGGCCGGCTGGCAGGGCTGGCGCTGGTACGAGGCGCACCGCGCCACCCAGGCCATGGGCTATTTCGAGGCGCTGCAGGAAGCGGCCGGACAGCAGGGCGATGACGCCGCTGCGCGCATCAAGGCCGCCAGCGCCACGCTGCGCGACGACTTCCCCGGCACGCCTTACGCCGGCCGCGGCGCGCTGCTGGCCGCCCACGCGCTGGCCGAGCGCAAGGATGTGGCTGGCGCGCGTGAGCAGCTGGAATGGCTGGCCCAGGCCAAGGACACCACGCTGCAGGGCGTGGCCCGCCTGCGCCTGGCCGGCCTGCTGCTGGACCAGAAGGAATACGATGCGGCCCTGGCGCAACTGAATGACGTGCCCCCGGGTTTCGCGGCGCTGTACGCCGACCGCCGCGGCGACGTGCTGGCCGCGCAAGGCAAGCGCGAGGAAGCCCGCGCCGCCTGGGACAGCGCCGTGAAGTCGCTCGAGCCGGGCAGCCCGCTCACGGCCGCGCTGCAACTGAAAATCGACGCCCTGGGCGGAGCTTGAGATGCTGAACCTGAACTTCCTGCGCGCCGCGCGCGCCGCTTTCTGCGTCACCGCCGCGCTGTCGCTGGCAGGTTGCGGCCTGTTCGCCAGCGATGACGGCCGCTACGACCCGGCCGACCTCACCGACTACGCTCCCGGCGCGTCCGCGCAGGTGGCGTGGCGCACCTCCATCGGCAGCGGCGGCGGCATCGGCCTGTCGCCCACGGTGGTGGACAGCGCGGTGTACGCGGCCTCGGCCAATGGGTATGTCGGCAAGTACGACCTGCTGACGGGCCGCGAGGTCTGGCGCACCCGCGTCGACGGCGACCTGACCGCCGGTGCCGGCAGCGACGGTGTCACCACCGCGGTTGCCACGCCCAAGGGCGAAGTCGTCGCCTTCGACGACACCGGCAAGGAAAAGTGGCGCAGCCGCGCCACCAGCGAAGTGACCGTGCCGCCCGTGGTGGGTTATGGCCTGGTCATCGTGCGCAGCGGCGACTACCGCATCCAGGCCTTCAACGCCGACAGCGGCGAGCGTCTCTGGAACGTGCAGCGTCCCGGCCCCGCGCTGGCCCTGCGCAGCAGCGCGCAGATGATCCTGGCCGAAGGCATGGTCATCGCGGGCATGCCCGGCGGCAAGATGTTCGCCGTCCAGGCTTCCACGGGCAATGTCCAGTGGGAAGGCACGGTCGCCACGCCCAAGGGCTCGAGCGACCTCGAGCGCGTGACCGACGTGGTCGGCGTGCCGCGCGTGGCCGGCCGCCTGCTGTGCGCCGTCGCCTACCAGGGCCGTGTCGTCTGCTTCGACGTTTCCGCCGGCGGCCGTCCGCAATGGGCGCGCGACTTCTCCAGCAGCGTCGGCCTGGCGCTGGATGACCGCTTCCTGTACGTGCCCGACCACACCAGCGTGGTGCATGGTTTCGCGCTGGACAACGGCGGCAACATCTGGAAGCAGGAAGCCCTGCGCAACCGCCGCCTGAGCTCGCCGGCCGTCCTTGGCCGCGCCGTCGCGCTGGGCGACTATGATGGCTACGTCCACTTCCTGGCCCGTGAAGATGGCCACCTGCTCGCCCGCGTGTCCGTGGGCGGCGGTGCCATCCAGGCGCCCCTGCAGGCCACGTCGCAAGGTGTGCTGGTGCAAACCGGCAACGGCGACCTGGTCATGATTTCCGTTAACTGATCGATACCGCTGTGTCCCTGAAACCCGTCGTCGCCCTCGTGGGCCGCCCCAATGTGGGCAAGTCCACACTGTTCAACCGCCTGACGCGCTCGCGCTCCGCCTTGGTGGCCGATTTTTCCGGCCTGACGCGCGATCGTCACTATGGCGAGGGGCGCGTGGGCGAAAAGCCCTTCATCGCCATCGACACCGGCGGCTTCGAGCCGGTGGCAAAAACCGGCATCCTGCTGCAGATGGCCCGCCAGACGCAGCAGGCCATTGCCGAGGCCGACGCGGTGATCTTCCTGGTCGATGCCCGCGCGGGCGTCAATGCCCATGACCACGAGATCGCCCGGCAGTTGCGCCGCAACAGCCAGCGCGTGCTGCTGGCGGTGAACAAGGCCGAAGGCATGGCGCACAACGCGGCCATCTCCGAATTCCACGAGCTTGGCCTGGGCCAGCCGCTGGCCATCTCGGCCGCGCACGGCGACGGCATCGTGGAACTGATCGAGATGGCGCTGGAAGGCCTGGGCGAGGCGCCCGCGCCGGTGTCCGACGAGGACGATGATTTCGGCGACGCCGATCCAGGCTTCGACCCCGATGCGGATCCGCAGGCCGAGGACGTCCCCGAGGCGCCGGTGGCGCACCGCATCAAGCTGGCCATCGTCGGACGTCCGAACGTGGGCAAGTCCACGCTCATCAATACGCTGCTGGGCGAAGAACGTGTCATCGCCTTCGACATGCCCGGCACCACCCGCGACGCCATCGAGATCGACTTCCAGCGTGGCGGCCGGGATTACACGCTCATCGATACCGCGGGCCTGCGCAAGCGCGGCAAGGTCTTCGAGGCGGTCGAAAAATTCTCGGTCATCAAGACCCTGCAGGCCATCGAGGCCAGCAACGTCGTGCTGCTGATGCTGGACGCCCAGCAGGAAGTCTCCGAACAGGATGCCCACATCGCCGGCTTCATCCTGGAGACGGGCAGGGCGCTGGTGGTGGGCATCAACAAGTGGGACGGCCTGGACGACGAGCGCCGCGAACGCATCGTGCGCGAATTCGAACGCAAGCTGCGCTTCCTGTCGTTCGCGCGCATGCACACGATCTCGGCGTTGAAGGGGCAGGGCGTCAATGCCGTGCTGAAGTCCGTCGACGCCGCGCACGCCGCGGCCTTCGCCAAGCTGTCCACGCCCAAGCTCACGCGCGAGCTGCAGGCCGCCGTCGAGCAGCAGCAGCCGCCCCGCAAGGGCATCTTCCGCCCAAAGCTGCGCTATGCGCACCAGGGCGGCCAGAACCCCCCGCGCATCATCGTGCACGGCAGCGCACTGGACGCCATTCCGGACTCGTACCGCCGCTACCTGGAAACGCGTTTCCGCGAAGCCTTTAAGCTGGCGGGCACGCCCCTGCGCATCGAATTCAAGTCCTCCCACAACCCCTACGTCGACAACTGATCCATGAGTCGCTTTTGGAGCGCCGTGGTCCACGGCCTGTCGCCCTATGTGCCGGGCGAGCAGCCCAAGCTGCAGAACCTGGTCAAGCTCAACACCAACGAGCTGCCCTACGGCCCCTCGCCGCGCGCCATTGCCGCCATCCAGGCGGCGGCCGATGACAGCCTGCGTCTGTATCCCGATCCGGGCGCCAGCGCGCTGCGCGAGACCCTCGGCAGGCACTATGGCGTGCCGGCCGACCACGTCTTCGTGGGCAACGGGTCCGACGAAGTGTTGGCGCACGCCTTCATGGGCCTGCTGCGCCACGAGCGTCCGCTGTGGTTTCCGGACATCAGCTACAGCTTCTATCCGGTGTATTGCGGCCTGTACGGCATCACGTCGCGCAGCGTGCCGCTGGCCGATGATTTCAGCATCGACCCGGCGGACTACCTGCCGGGCGAGGCGGGCGCGGCCGGCGCCATCATCCTGCCCAATCCCAACGCCCCGACGGGCCGCGCCCTGACGCGCGCCGAGGTCGAGCGCATCGTGGCGGGCAATCCCGACGCGGTCGTGGTCATCGACGAGGCCTATGTCGATTTCGGGGCGGAGTCCGCCGTGCCCCTGGTGGCGCAGTACCCGAACCTGCTCGTGGTCCAGACGCTTTCCAAGTCGCGCGGCCTGGCCGGCTTGCGGGTCGGCTATGCCATTGGCCAACCGGCGCTGCTCGAGGCGCTCGACCGGGTCAAGAACAGTTTCAACTCCTACCCGCTGGACCGCCTGGCGCTGGCGGGCGCGATGGCGGCCATCGAGGACACGGATTATCTGGCACGGACCTGCCAGACCGTCATCGACAGCCGCGAGACGCTGGTTGCCGGCTTGCGGCAGGCGGGTTTCGAGGTGCTGCCCTCGGCGGCCAATTTCGTGTTCGCCCGCCACCCGGGGCGCGATGCCGCGGCCCTGTCGGCGGCGTTGCGCGAGCGCGGCATCATCGTGCGCCATTTCTCCCGTCCCCGTATAGACCAATTCCTGAGGATCACCGTCGGTACCGACGCCGAGTGCCGGACGCTCCTCGACGCACTGGCGCAGATCCTCTCCTGACGCGGCTTTGCGGCCGGTTCGACGGCTCACGGGAACTGTCTTCCCGTGGCGCGCTCAAACTGGCGATGTGCGGGAAAACCCTGTAGAGTGCAGGTATCCGTGCCTTACCCCCAAAAACAACACATGGAGCCTGGCCAATGAGCAATAAAGGGCAAACACTGCAAGACCCGTTTCTGAACACCCTGCGTAAGGAACACGTTCCGGTTTCCATCTATCTGGTCAACGGCATCAAGCTGCAAGGCCAGATCGAATCGTTCGACCAATATGTCGTCTTGCTGCGCAACACCGTGACGCAGATGGTCTATAAACACGCCATTTCCACCGTCGTGCCTGCGCGCGCGGTCAATTTCCAGGTTGATACGCCTGCTGAGTAAGTTCCGGCCGTCTCCCGCCCTGACCGCAGTGCCTTGCGCCCGCCGCACGTTTTCGTGCAGGCGGGCGTTGTTGTTCTCACCCCCCGAGGCGCTGCGCGCCTCCCCCCTCAAGGAGGGCGTTGCGGGTGGACCGGCAAAGCCGGCTCCACCGCAACCCGGATGGGGCCGCAGTATTCTGGGGGGATTGTTTGCATAACAAGACTGTCCTGCGCCGTGCCTTGCGCGACAAGGACGCCGCAATGAGGAGGGCGCCATGCGCGCATTGATTATCAGCGTCGACCTGGGGAATCCCGACTTCCTGCCCCATGCCGAAGAATTCGCCATGCTGGCCAAGGGCGCCGGGGCCGAGGTCGTCGCCACGCTGACCGTGCGCCGGTCCCGGCCCGATGCGGCCTATTTCATCGGCACCGGCAAGCTGGAAGAGGCCATCGCCATCAGCCAGGCCGAGGAGGCCGACATCGTGCTGTTCGACCAGGCCTTGTCGCCGGCGCAGCAGCGCAACCTCGAACGCAAGCTGAATCTGCGCGTGGTCGACCGCGTGGCGCTGATCCTGGACATCTTCGCGCTGCGCGCCAAGAGCCATGAAGGCAAGCTGCAGGTTGAGCTCGCCCAGCTGCAGCACTTGTCCACGCGCCTGACGCGCCTGTGGTCCCACTTGGAGCGGCAGCGCGGCGGCATCGGCATGCGCGGGCCCGGCGAGTCCCAGCTGGAAATGGACCGCCGCATGATCGGCGCCAAGGTGCGCGTCCTGCGCGAACGCCTGGACAAGGTGCAGCGCCAGCGCCAGACCCAGCGGCGCGCGCGCGAGCGGGGCAGCCACCTGTCGGTGTCGCTGGTGGGCTATACCAACGCGGGAAAATCGACGCTTTTCAACGCGCTGACGCGCGCCGGCGCCTATGCGGCCGACCAGCTTTTCGCCACGCTGGACACCACCACGCGGCGCATCTGGATCGAAGGGGCAGGGCAGGTGACGCTGTCGGACACCGTGGGCTTCATCCGCGACCTGCCCACGACGCTGATCGCCGCCTTCCGCGCCACGCTGGAGGAAACCGTGCACGCCGACCTGCTGCTGCACGTGGTCGATGCCTCCAGCCCCCAGCGCGATGAGCAGATCGCCGAAGTCGACAAGGTACTGGTCGAAATCGGTGCCGCGGATATTCCCCGCATACTGGTCTATAACAAGATAGATGCGGCGGGATTGGAGCCCCGGGTTGACAGGGACGCACATGGTACGATTGCGCGAGTATTCGTAAGCGCCGTTGAGCGCGCTGGCCTAGAGGCGTTGCGCGGGGCAATTGCACAGGTCGGCACAACCGCAGGAAACAATGCGTCCATTCACCAAACTGTTCAATCTGAATGATCCCGGCTGGGGCCGGGGCAACAATGGCGGCTCGCAGCCGCCGCGCCGCCCCCAGAAAGGGGACGGCCCGCCTGACCTCGACGAAGTCTGGCGCGATTTCAACCAGCGCATCAGCGGCCTGTTCGGCCGCAAGGGCGGCGGCCGCAACAACAATCCCGGTGGCGGCGGTTTCTCGCCGTCGCCGCGCGGCACCCGCATCGGCGTCGGTCTCATCGCCGGCATCGCGCTGGCGGTCTGGCTCGCCAGCGGCTTCTTCATCGTGCAGGAAGGCCAGGTCGCCGTCGTGACCCAGTTCGGCAAGTACAAGACCACGGCGCCCGCGGGTTTCCAGTGGCGCCTGCCGTATCCCATCCAGAGCCATGAAGCCGTCAACGTGTCGCAACTGCGCACGTTCGAAGTGGGCTTCCGCGGCAGCTCGCGCAACAAGGTCATGCCCGAATCGCTGATGCTGACCGACGACGAGAACATCGTCGACATGCAGTTCGTGGTGCAGTACCGCCTGCGCGCCGACGGTGCGCCGGACTACCTGTTCAACATGCGCGACCCCGACGAGTCGGTGCGCCAGGCGTCCGAAACCGCCATGCGTGAGATCGTCGGCAAGCAGCGCATGGACTTCGTCCTGTACGAAGGCCGTACGCAGGTCGCGGGCGAGGTGCAGAACCTCATGCAGCAGATCCTCGACCGCTATCGCACGGGCATCCAGGTCAGCACGGTCGCCATCCAGAACGTGCAGCCGCCCGAGCAGGTGCAGGCAGCCTTCGACGACGCGGTCAAGGCCGGCCAGGATCGCGAGCGCCAGATCAACGAAGGCCAGGCCTACGCCAACCAGGTCGTGCCGCTGGCACGAGGCCAGGCCTCGCGCATGCTCGAGCAGGCCGAGGGTTACCGCGCCAAGGTCGTCGGCGATGCAACCGGTGATGCCGCGCGCTTCACCAGCATCGTGGCCGAATACCAGAAGGCGCCTTCCCTCATGCGCGAGCGCATGTATCTCGAGACCATGCAGCAGGTGTTCCAGAATGCCAGCAAGGTCATGGTCGACACGCAGAACGGTAACAACATGATCTACCTGCCTCTGGACAAGATCGTCCAGCAATCGGGCAAGGATGCAGGCAAGGGCGCGCCCACCACCAACGCGCCTTCCAGCCTGCCTGGCGCCAGCCAGCCTGCCGTCCCCGCCATGCCGCGCCCCACCGTCGGGCAGACCGGCGCCGGCGCCAACACCTTGACGCGCGATCGCGCGGCACGCTGAGGGGAGGCTGACCATGCAACGTTTCACTCCCATCGCCGTCATCCTGCTGATCGTCCTGGCAGCGCTGTCTTCCTGCATGTTCATCGTGCGCGAGCGCGACTACGCCCTGGTGTTCGCACTGGGTGAAGTCCGCCAGGTCATCAGCGAACCCGGCCTGTACTTCAAGGCGCCGCCCCCGTTCCAGAACGTGGTGACGCTGGACAAGCGCATCCAGACCATCGAGTCGCCCGATGCCGAGCGCATCCAGACTTCCGAAAAGAAGAACCTGCTCATCGACTCCTACGTGAAGTGGCGTATCGTCGATCCGCGCCTGTATTACGTCACCTTCGGCGGCAATGAGCGCGCCACCCAGGAACGCCTGCAGGCCCAGATCCGCGACGCGCTGAACGCCTCGGTCAACGTGCGTACCGTCAGCGACGTGGTGTCCAAGGAACGCGACAAGATCATGTCCGAGATCCTGACCAACGTGGCTCGCCGTGCCGAGCCGCTGGGTGTCGAGGTCGTGGACGTGCGCCTGAAGCGCATCGAGTTCGCGCCGGAAATCTCCGAATCGGTCTATCGCCGCATGGAGGCCGAGCGTACGCGCGTGGCCAACGAGCTGCGCTCCATCGGTGCCGCGGAAAGCGAAAAGATCCGCGCCGAGGCCGACCGCCAGCGCGAGGAGATCATCGCCGAAGCCAACGCCAAGGCACAGGCCACCATGGGCCAGGGCGATGCCCGCGCCAGCCAGCTGTACGCCGAGGCCTTTGGCCGCGACCCGCAGTTCTACAGCTTCTACAAGAGCCTGGAAGGGTATCGTGCGGCATTCTCGGGCTCGGACGACATCCTGGTCGTGGACCCCTCGTCGGAGTTCTTCCGCTTCATGAAGTCCGCCCAGGGCGCGCCCGGTACGCCGGCGCAGGCGGGCGCGCAACGCTGATCCCACGCGCCGCCACCAGGGTGTTGCCCCGGGGTGGCGCGATGAGTCAAAACGGGTACAATATCCCGTAAGCTAGAGAACACTACGGCTTGCCGAATATGCGGCGGCTTGGGGCTTACACCCCAAGCCGCTTTTTTATTGCGTTTTTGATTTATTCCAGGCAATCAATGATAGGCAACTGGCTGCTGCCGGAAGGTCTGGCGGACACGCTTCCCGCCGAGGCCCGGCGCATCGAGGAACTGCGACGCAAGCTGCTTGATCTCTACCGTACCTACGGTTTCGAGATGGTTGCGCCGCCGCTGGTCGAATACATCGATTCGTTGCTCTCCGGTACGGGCGGCGACCTGAATCTCAGCACCTGCAAGCTGGTGGACCAGTTGTCCGGCCGCACGCTGGGCGTGCGCGCGGACATGACCACCCAGGTCACGCGCATCGACGCCCACTTGCTGAACCGTGCCGGTGTCACGCGCCTTTGCTATTGCGGCACCGTGCTGCACGCACGGCCGGCGGGCCTGCTGTCCAGTCGTGAGCTGCTGCAGATCGGCGCGGAAATCTATGGCCATGCCGGCTTCGAGGCCGACATCGAGGTGCTTCAGCTGGCCCTGGAAAGCACCCGCCTGGCAGGGGTGCGCGAGCCCCGCCTGGATCTCTGTCATCCGGGCCTGGTGCGCGCCATCCTGGATGCCGATGCGGGCACCGCGGCGCATGCCGAAACGATCTATGCCATCCTGCGCGACAAGGATGTCCCGGCCCTGGTCGAGTTGTCCGGGCGCGTGGAAGGGGTACGTGCCGAGACCTGGCAGGCCTTGCGCAAGCTGCCCGACCTGTATGGCGGCGCCGACGTGCTGGCCCGTGCGCGCCAGGAGCTGCCCCTGCTGCCAGGCGTGGCGGCCGCGCTGGATGCGCTGGGCCAGCTCATCGCCGCGCTGGATGGCGTGAGCGTGGGCGTGGACCTGGCCGATGTGGGGGGCTATGGCTACCACTCCGGCGTCACGTTCTCGATCTACGCGGAAGGTTGGCACGACGCGCTGGTGCGCGGCGGCCGCTATGACGATGTCAGCCGCGCCTTCGGGCGTGCGCGGCCGGCCACCGGCTTCAGTCTGGACCTGCGCAAGCTGGCAGCCGGCCTGCCGCCGGCGGCGCCTTCGCGTGCCATCCGCGCGCCGTGGGGACAGGACCCTGCCTTGGTGCAGGCCTTGCGGTCCTTGCGGGCCGCGGGAGAAGTGGTCGTGCAGAACCTGCCCGGCCATGAGCATGATCAAGACGAATTCGTCTGCGATCGCGAATTGGCGCTGAAGGATGGCGCCTGGACGTTGCGGACGCTGTAGCGCTTCAAGCAAGCTGTTTCTCGCTCCGTCCTCGGGGCGTGCCTTCGGGCGCGCGCGCTGGGCGGTCAATACGGAATTCCGTGGACTTTTTCATCGTTGGCGACAATGAGCAAGAACGTTGTGGTGATCGGCACCCAGTGGGGTGACGAAGGCAAGGGCAAAATCGTGGACTGGCTGGCCGAATCGGCCCAGGGCGTGGTCCGCTTCCAAGGTGGCCACAATGCCGGCCACACCCTCTGGATCAATGGCCAGAAGACCATTCTGCGCCTGATCCCCTCGGGCATCATGCACCCGGGCGTGACGTGCTACATCGGCAACGGTGTGGTCCTGTCGCCCGAGGCGCTGCTGAAGGAAATCGGCGAGCTCGAGGCTGCCGGCCTGGACGTGCGTTCGCGCCTGCAGATCTCGGAAGCCTGCCCGCTGATCCTGCCGTATCACGTGGCCGTGGACCAGGCGCGCGAGTCGCGTCGTGGCGATGCCAAGATCGGCACGACCGGCCGTGGCATCGGCCCGGCCTATGAAGACAAGGTGGCTCGCCGCGCGCTGCGCGTGCAGGACCTGTTCGACGCCGCCACCTTCGACGAGAAGCTCGCCGAGGCGCTGGATTATCACAACTTCGTGCTGACCCAATACCTGGGCGCCAAGGCAGTCTCCGCCGACGAGGTGCGCGACCAGGCCATGGCGCTGGCGCCTGCCATCGCCCCGATGGTGCGCGATGTGTCGAACAACCTGTATGCCGCCCAGCAAGCCGGCCAGAACCTGCTGTTCGAAGGCGCGCAGGGCGCGCTGCTGGACATCGACCACGGCACCTATCCCTATGTCACCAGCAGCAACTGCGTGGCGGGCGCCGCCGCGGCCGGCGCTGGCGTCGGTCCGCAGACCCTGCACCACGTGCTGGGCATCACCAAGGCCTATGCCACGCGCGTGGGCTCGGGTCCGTTCCCCACCGAACTGATGAACGACGTGGGCGCGCACCTGGCCTCCGTGGGCAAGGAATTCGGTTCGGTCACCGGCCGTCCGCGCCGTTGCGGCTGGTTCGATGGCGCCGCGCTCAAGCGCTCGGTGCGCCTGAACGGCATCTCCGGCCTGTGCATCACCAAGCTGGACGTGCTCGATGGCCTGGAAACGCTGCAGCTGGGCGTGGGCTATCGCATGGATGGCCAGTTCCATGACACGCTGCCGTATGGCGCCGCTGCCGTCGGTCGCGTCGAACCCGTGTTCGAGGAGCTGCCCGGCTGGACGGAGTCCACCGTCGGCGTCACCGAGTTCGACAAGCTGCCCGCCAATGCGCGCCGCTATCTGGAGCGCATGGCCGAGGTCAGCGGTGTCGGCATCGACATGGTGTCCACCGGCCCGGATCGCAACGAAACGATCCTGCTGCGTCACCCCTTCAAGTCCTGAGTCGTTCCTGACGCAAACGGAGATCGCCCTTGAGCCTGCCGCCCAGCACCGACCGCGACCTGTGGGTATCGTGGGAGCAATACCACCGCCTCATCGAAACCCTGGCGCTCAATGTCTACCAGTCGGGCTGGCGCTTCGACCAGATCGTCTGCCTGGCGCGTGGCGGGGTGCGGGTGGGGGACGTCCTGTCCCGCATCTACGACGTGCCGCTGGGCATTCTGGCCACCAGCAGCTATCGCGAGGCGGCCGGCACGCAGCAGGGCGAGCTCGACATTGCGCAGTTCATCACCATCACGCGCGGCACGCTGTCCGGCCGCGTGTTGCTGGTCGACGACATGGTGGATACGGGCCTGACCTTCAACCGGGTGCGTGAGCACCTGCACCGCCAATTCCCGGGCATTACCGAGATGAAGAGCGCCGTGCTGTGGTGGAAAGGCCATTCCCAGGCAATTCCCGACTATTACGTGGATCGCCTGGATTCCAATCCCTGGATCCACCAGCCCTTCGAGGATTACGACAGCCTGCGTCCGGATCAGCTCGAGGCCTGGATGCGCAAGGGCGTTCGCGGTTGATTTTGCTTGATTTTCAGCATTTTGGTGCTAGAATCCATGATTGCCTGAAATCTTAGTCAGGGAAAGGTCGGAGGCATGTCGCATCCGGCCGCATTCATGACATTTTCCCGTGTGCGGGTTTTTTGCCTGGCGCCTGTTGCGAAACTGATTTGCAAAGCTGACTTGCCAAGCAAATAGCCAAGCGATTCCAAGGTTCCGCTGGAAGGCCCCTGCACACTGTTCAGAACACAAACCCAGAGCAAAGCACTTACATGCCTATTGTCCGTCTGAAAGAAAACGAGCCGTTTGAGGCCGCCCTGCGTCGCTTCAAGCGCACGATCGAAAAGACCGGTCTGCTGACCGAGCTGCGTTCGCGTGAGTTCTACGAAAAGCCCACCGCCGAGCGCAAGCGCAAGGCTGCTGCCGCGGTGAAGCGCCACTACAAGCGTATCCGTAGCCAACAGCTGCCTCCGCGCCTGTATTGATTCCTGGGTGATCAGGATTGATTCCTGATTCATTCATCCAGGAGTTACTCGCCCGGGTCGACATCGCTGAAGTCGTCGGGCGCTACGTCCAGTTGCGCAAGGGCGGGGCCAACCTGCTTGGCCTCTGCCCCTTCCACAACGAAAAATCCCCGTCGTTTACCGTCAGTCCCGTCAAACAGTTTTATCACTGCTTTGGCTGCGGCGCGCATGGTAGCGCCATCACATTCCTGATGGAGCACACGGGGGCCAGTTTCCCTGAAGCGGTTCGTTCGCTGGCCTCGACGGTCGGCCTGTCCGTTCCCGAGGAAAACCGCAGCCCTCGCCAGCAGGCGGAAGACGCGCGCCGGCGCGAGGAAGTGTCGCGCCACAGCCAGATGCTGGAAATGGCGCTGGCCCACTATCGCAAGTCGCTCAAGCAGTCGCCCGCGGCCATTCGGTATCTGCAGGAGCGCGGCTTGACCGGCACCATCGCGGCCCAGTTCGGGCTGGGGTGGGCTGACGCCGACCGGCAGGGGCTGGCCAAGGTCTTTCCGCGCTACGATGACCCCTTGCTGGTCGAGGCAGGTCTCGTCATCGAGTCCGAGGACGGGCGCCGCTACGACCGCTTCCGTGAGCGGGTGATGTTCCCCATCCGCAACGCGCGGGGGCACCTCATCGGTTTTGGTGGCCGGGTGATCGGCAAGGGCGAGCCCAAGTACCTGAATTCGCCCGAGACGCCCATCTTTTCCAAGGGCAATGAGCTGTATGGCCTCTGGGAAGGGCGGCTGGCGGTGCGCAGCGAAGGCCAGGTCGTGGTGGTCGAGGGCTACATGGACGTGGTGGGCCTGGCCCAGCAGGGCGTGGGCAATGCCGTGGCCACGCTGGGCACGGCCACCACGCCCACGCACGTGCAGAAGCTGCTGCGCGCCAGCGACAAGGTGGTGTTCAGCTTCGATGGCGACAAGGCTGGGCGGCGCGCCGCCTGGCGGGCGTTGCAGGCTTGCCTGCCGCTGTTGCGGGACGATATTTCGATCCGCTTCCTGTTCCTGCCCGACGACCACGACCCCGATTCCTATGTGAGGGCGTTCGGGCCGGAAGCGTTCCGGGCCTGCCTGGACGAGGCGGTTGCCCTGTCGCGTTTCCTGCTCGATGAGCTGGCGTCGCGGCATGACCTGTCGGAAGTGGAGGGCCGTGCGGCATGTGTACATGAGGCCAAGCCGCTGCTGCTGGCGGTGCCGGAAGGCACCTTGCGCCTGCAGTTGCAGCATGAGCTTGCCAGGCAGGTGCTGTTGACGTCGGATGAACTGGCGGGGATTCTCGCTGCTGCCGGCCCGGGGCCTGGGGCCAAGCCTGCGCCCGGCCGGCCGTCGGCGCCGGCTGCCCCTGCGTCGCCCGCGGGGCAGGGGGCTGGCGATCACGGCGAACTGCCGCCGCCCTGGGAGGGCGGCATGGCGGTGCCGGACGACCCCGACATGGGCTGGCAGCCTGCCGAAAGTGCAGGCGACGAAGGGTATTACGGCGGCTATCCCGATGCGGGATCGTCTTCAGGATACGGAGGGGGGCAGGCCCAGCAAGGGCAGGGCTACGGCAAAGGCGGCGGCGGCCGCAGGAATTTCGGCGATCGCAAGGACCGCGGCGAGTGGAAGGGCAAGGGCAGGGGGCGGGACGAAGGTCCGCCCAGCCTGGCGCCGCCCCCCGGACGCCGGCCCGTCACCAGCCTGGCCAAGCGGTTGTTGCGCCTGCTGCTTTCGCATCCGGAGCTGGTGGACGAGATGGGCGAGCAGCAGCTTGAAGTTCTGGACAAGGGCCCCCATCTACACCTTGTGCGGGATCTCGTGGTGCTGGCGCAGGCAAGCGGGGCGCGTCATCTGGGGGCGCTCCTGCAGGCCGCGGAGCCCGATTCCGACCTGGCGCTGGTGTTGCAGCAGGCCCTGGCCGACGTGATGGCCCAGGCGGAGCTGCCCGAGCCCCAGGTCGAATGGGAAGACGCGTTGCGGCGCATCGAGCTGGATGCGCTGCGGATAGAGCAGTCCGAGCTGGTGCGCGGTGGCCTGGCCGATCCGGCGGCCAAGGCGCACTACCTGGAGCTGTCACAGCGTATTACGGTGCTAAATAAGTCTTCCGCACGCTAAATGCGGTAAAATAAAGGGTTTCGCGGACGGGAAACTGTCCGCTTGTTTCTCCGAAGCAAGCCAAAGTGCTGTCCGGTCGCGGTTTGCCCGGCAGCCATCAGTACAACTGCAGTGGAAAGCGCAGACAACGCGCATGACAACGCGCAGTGAGCATCTTCAGGTCTGTCCGTGTTGCACGGGCAGCACTCCATAGGTAATGTGGCTGATATTCCTGGCCACGGAAGCGAATATGATCCAGTCCAACGGCAAGAACTCCCCCGCAAACAACGCGCCTGAACAGGTGGCCGCCGACGTGTCCCAGGGCGCGCCCAAGAAGGCCGCGCGCCCGGTCGTGCGTGCTGCGGAAAAGCCTGCCGTCAAGGCTTCCGTGAAGGTCGCCGCGAAGGCCGCGGCCAAGACCGCGGCGCCTGCCAAGAAGGCTGCCGCCAAGACTGCCGCCCCCGCCAAGGCCGCCGCGAAGACGACGCGCGCCAAGGCCGGTTCGGCCGACGCCGCGCGCGCCGAGGAAAAGCTGACCGAAATGGTGGCACGTCCCACTGGCACGGGCCGTCGCCCTGGCCGCCCCTCGAAGAATGCCTCGGCCGGCAACAACAACGGCGATGGCGATTTCGATGACGGCGGCGATAACGACGGCGAAGGCGAAGTCGTGCCGGATTTCAAGCCGGCCAAGCGCGGCAAGCGCGGCAAGGCCGACCCGAAGGACCTGATCGCGCGCGGTCCGGTGTCGCCCGAGGAATACGAGGCGCGCCGCAACCGCCTGAAGCAGCTGATCAAGCTGGGCAAGGACCGCGGCTACCTCACCTACGGTGAAATCAACGATCACCTGCCCGATGACCTGGTCGACGCCGAGGCCATCGACGGCATCATCAGCACCTTCAGCGACATGGGCATCTCGGTCTACGACCAGGCGCCCGATGCCGAAACGCTGCTGATGAGCGAAAACGCGCCCGTGGCCGCCACCGACGACGACGTCGAGGACGAGGCCGAGGCCGCGCTGACCACCGTGGACTCCGACTTCGGCCGCACCACCGATCCCGTGCGCATGTACATGCGTGAAATGGGCTCGGTCGAGCTGCTGACGCGCGAAGGTGAAATCGAGATCGCCAAGCGTATCGAAGACGGCCTGAAGCACATGGTCATGGCCATTTCGGCTTGTCCCACCACCATCAACGAGATCATCACCCATATCGGCCGCGTGCGTGAAGGCACCGCCCAGATCGACGAAGTCGTCGACGGCCTGGTGGATCCGGAAGATGGCGAAGAATACGCCGGCGCCGGCGTCAGCGACGACAGCGATGACGACGGTCCCGCCGGCGGCATGAGCAGCCGCCAGCTGGAAGACCTGCGCGTCAAGGGCCTGAAGAAGTTCGACGACGTCAGCAAGTGGTTCGACACCATGCGCAAGGCCTACGAGCGCGATGGCTACAAGTCGGCCACCTACATCGAGGCGCAGGAAGCCATCCAGAACGAAATGATGGGCATCCGCTTCACCGCCAAGATGGTGGAGCGCCTGGCCGACACGCTGCGCAACCAGGTGGAGGAAGTCCGCCAGCTGGAGCGCGCGGTGCTGCACACCTGCGTGGATCGCGCCGGCATGCCGCGCAGCCACTTCATCAAGGTCTTCCCTGGCCACGAAACCGACCTGGCCTGGGTCGACGGCGAAGTCGCCGCCGGCCACGACTATTCGGCCACGCTGGAGCGTCACGTGCCTGCCGTGCACGAGCTGCAGCAGAAGCTGATCGACCTGCAGTCGCGCGTCGTGCTGCCGCTGAAGGACCTGAAGGAAGTCAACAAGCGCATGGCCACCGGCGAAGCCAAGGCTCGCAAGGCCAAGCGCGAAATGACCGAGGCCAACCTGCGCCTGGTGATCTCGATCGCCAAGAAGTACACCAACCGCGGCCTGCAGTTCCTGGACCTGATCCAGGAAGGCAACATCGGCCTGATGAAGGCCGTGGACAAGTTCGAATACCGTCGCGGCTACAAGTTCTCGACCTATGCCACGTGGTGGATCCGCCAGGCGATCACGCGCTCCATCGCCGACCAGGCGCGCACCATCCGTATCCCGGTCCACATGATCGAAACGATCAACAAGATGAACCGGATCAGCCGCCAGATCCTGCAGGAAACCGGCGCCGAGCCGGATCCCGCGACGCTGGCCGCCAAGATGGACATGCCGGAAGACAAGATCCGCAAGATCCTGAAGATCGCCAAGGAACCGATCTCGATGGAAACGCCCATCGGCGACGACGACGACTCGCACCTGGGCGACTTCATCGAGGACACCGCCACGCTGGCGCCCTCGGACGCGGCGCTGCACGGCTCCATGCGCGACGTCGTCAAGGAAGTGCTGGACTCGCTGACCCCGCGCGAAGCCAAGGTCCTGCGCATGCGTTTCGGCATCGAAATGAGCACCGACCAGACCCTGGAAGAAGTGGGCAAGCAGTTCGACGTCACGCGTGAACGCATTCGCCAAATAGAAGCCAAGGCACTGCGCAAGCTGCGTCACCCCAGCCGCGCCGACAAGCTCAAGAGCTTCCTGGAAGGCCAGTAAACCGCTACATCGGGCCTCTAGCTCATGCCTGGTTAGAGCAGCGGACTCATAATCCGTTGGTGCCGAGTTCGACTCTCGGGGGGCCTACCAAAAAAGGCCTGTTAAATCAGGTCCCTACAGCCGCCAGCAATGGCGGCTGTTTGCTTTTTCGGGGGGATTGCCTACGCGTCCTCAGCAGCCCCTGCCAGCGGCGGGACTGGCGAGAGGACACTGCGCAGGGTGTTCCCGAGGGTCAGCGGCACTGCCCCGCGGCCCGCTGCAGGTCATTGCACTTGCCTGAGGTGTTGACCGAGTTGGCACCGGAACAAACGGCACTCGAATTCACCGCACCCATCATCGATGTGATGTAGCACTGATGCTTACGGCCACGCGTCGTGGCCACGTAGTTGATGGCACCCGACACTTCGGCCGTACGGTCCGACACGGTGACCTTATCGGCGGTGGTGTCCAACGCAAACGCGGCCTTGCGTGCAAGTTCGTCGTCGGATACCACGGCATTGCCGACAGTTCCGCAGCCAGCCATGAGAAGAGCCAGCCCTGCGGCCAGGAGAGTTTTGGTCGAGTTCATTATTGTCCTATGCGGTTTCTCGAAATACGGGGTCGCCGATTCATTGCGATTCATTGCAATCCAGCAAGCGGATTGTAAGGTGAAGTCGAGCATTCGGACGTTCTGGGTCGTTCCCGCCGCAATGCCTGGCTGCCGGAACGAGGCAATGCGGCTGTGGCGCCATGGGCGCGAGCGGGAATCGGAGGGCAGTGGTTGAGGACCAGCCTAGCCGGTGCGGCGGTTCTTCGCGCCACCCTGGCGCGCCTTGAAGCGCGGGTTGCTCTTGCAGATCACGTAGATGCGGCCGCGTCGGCGCACCACCTGGCAATCACGATGGCGTGTCTTGGCATCTTTCAGGGAGGAAAGGACTTTCATGCGAGGCTCCTTGAGCAGGGATGGGATCAACAGGAGCGCATGGGGTGTCTGGATGCGTGGACATTGTGATGATATAACGTATCATAACTTGCTTCCGTCCTGCCCCGACAGTGATCTTTTTTTATGGTGGAATGTGGGCCCGTTCCCTGACGATGCTGGATCTGCAATGCCTACGACCCTTTTTCGCCGGGCCGCCCAAGCCGATGTGGCCGCCATCGTCGCCCTGCTGGGCGAGGATCCGATCAGTGCGGCCCGCCAGGCGGGCGTCCAAGTGGACCCGGAGGCCTATGTGCAGGCCTATCAGGCGATCGATGCGGATCCGAACCAGCTTCTTGCGGTGGCCGAGGAAGGGGGGGAGATCGTGGGTACGCTCCAATTGACCTTCATCCCAGGCCTCTCCCGCGGCGGGGCCTGGCGTGGCCAGATCGAAGCGGTCCATGTGTCTTCCGCGCGACGCGGGAGCGGCGTGGGGGCTGCCTTCCTGCGCTGGGCCATCGAGACCTGCCGTGCGCGAGGGTGCAAGCTGGTCCAGCTGACGACGGACAAGCGCCGCGTGGATGCGCATCGCTTCTATGAGCGATTGGGCTTCGAGGGCAGCCATTTGGGCTACAAGATCAAGCTGGATTGTCGAGGCCGGATGGAGAAAATCCGGACCGGCGACTGTAAGCGGTGACCCGGGCAAGTTCATGCCCCGCTGCTTGGGAAGCGCCTGTTCATGCGGGTTTGGGAAAAAATCCCGTGCTGCAACAGCCTCCCGACAAAATCCCCATTTGTGCAACAAAGCCCCGGAAATCCACGATTGGCCGGGGTTTGTCCGTAGTCTACGTAGCAAGCGAGCTGCTTGGTCAGATCGCTTCCCTCGTCAGACTTTCCCCTCTACGACCCGGAGACGATCATGGATCCCTTGACTGAGTTCGCGGTGCTCGCGGTTTGCTGGTTGATGCTGGTGGCGTACATCTTTACCCGCGGCCGTCAGGTTGCCGAGTGGTTGCGCCAGCGTGCGGGTGGGCTCAAGCCTGCGCCCGTGATGGTGTCCAAGACCCCGCAGCGGCCGATGCCGGCCCGGAGCCGTTCCGGCTACTGAGCCTGGTGGGCGTGAGGGCGCAAGCGCTGGAGTCGCCCTCATGCCCAATCGTATTTCAGGCAAATGGCGTGCCATTGTTTGAAACGGCATAATCTGTGATTTTTTCATTTCAGTGCGGCATTTTCAGTCATTAAGGCGTCTTCTTCGGCGTTCAGAATCCTGGGCTTTCCTGTTTGGAGAGTTCCGTGTCCCGCCGTCCCGTCAATCAAAACGAAGCTGCTCGCGTCGAACCGCAGGCATCCGATGCCCAGCAAGACGCACGCATTTCGCCTGCCGCGTCGTCCTCCGCGACGCTCGCCGTTACCGTCAATCCCCTGCGCCGTGCCCTGTTGAAACTGGGCGCCAGTTCGTGGCTGCTGCCGTCGATGGGTGCGGCCGGGCTGCTGAGCGCGTGTGGCGGCAGCGATAACGACGATCCCCCAACGGGAACGCCGGGCGAGCCTCAGCCCGAACCGGAAACGCCGGTTGAGGATGGCCGCATCTCGAGTTTCGGTCTGGCGGTGCTGCCGGACACGCAGTTCTATTCCCGTTATTCCACGGTGGCCACGGGCAATCAGTTCGATGCGCTGTATGGCAGCGAACCGTTCCGCGCGCAGACGCAATGGATCGTGGACAACGCCCAGGCGCTGAAGGTGCCGTTCGTGATCCACGTGGGTGACATCGTGGACCGCGCAGGCGTGCAGGCCGAGTGGGAAGTGGCGGATGCGGCGATGAAGGTGCTGGAAGACGGCGGCGTGCCGTATTCGATCCTGGCCGGCAACCATGACGTGAGCAATCCTGTCGGCTATGGCGATGACCCCGTCAACGGCACCGATGAGGATCGCAACCTGGCCACCGAGCCTTATCTGCAGTGGTTCAGCGCCGCGCGCGCCGCCGCCCAGCCAACTTTCGGGCAACGCGACGGCAGCGGCTTCCACGAATATCACATCTTCACCGCCGAAGGTCAGCGCTTCCTGGTGCTGTCCATGTCGTGGCGCGCCTCGGATGCGGCGCTGGCCTGGGCCCGCCAGGTGCTGCGCGATCATCCGACGCTGCCCGCCATCCTGGTCAATCACGACCTGCTGAACATCGACCGCGATGGCGTGAGCCCGCTGGAAACGCCTTACGGCCTGATGCTGTGGGACAAGCTGATCCGCGACAACGACCAGATCTTCATGACGTTGAACGGCCACTTCCATGGCACGGCGCACCTGACGAAGCTGAACGATTTCGGCAATGCGGTCGAGCAGATGGTGGTCGACTTCCAGATGGCGTACCAGGGCGGCAACGGCCTGATGCGCTTCTATGAGTTCGACCTGACGGGCAATCGCATCAAGGCGCTGTCCTTCTCGCCCTGGGTGCCGCAGAAGCCCGCGGACAAGCTCAACGAGTTCGACCAGGCGATGCTGACGGGACCCAACGAGCAGTTCGAGATCGAGATGAATTTTGCGCAGCGTTTCGCGCGCTTCAATCCCGAATTCGCCGCGGCCGAGCCCAGCAACCTGCCGCTGGCCGAAGCGGCCACGGCCCTGGTGCTGGGCAACTTCCAGGACCTGGAGCCGCCGGTGCGCACGCCGGCAGCCGATGCCGACGACTATCCGAAGATCGCCGAGACACTGGCGCATTGGCGCTTCGCGGGCGCGGCCGGCAATGCCGTGGCCGACGGCGCCACGGTGGCGGATTTGTCCGGCAACGGCAACGACCTGACGCGCGGCGCGCTGAACGTGCCGCCGGCGAACACCGCGCAACTGGGCGACCTGCAGTGGGTCGGCGACAAGCATTTCCTGTCCGCCAGCCCCGGCAGCGTGTCGTTCCGCAATGCCAGCGGCGCGCCGCGCCTGAGTTATTTCCATACCGCCGCGGGCGCGCCCTTGAATGCCGAGACCTTCGACAGCGGCTATACGGTGGAAGCCTTCGTCAAGCTGGACAAGAGCTGGACGGCGGACACCAACGCCTGGATGAACATCATGACCCGAGGCGGGCGGCGCGGGAACATTCCCGGCTTCAGTGGCGGGCCGCAGTCGCCCCCCCTGCAGTTCGCGATCTCCAACCTGCGCGAAGTGCAGTGGGAAGTGGCGACCGAGGACAACAAGGCTTCGCGCACCAATTGGTCCGGCGAGATCATGCTGGATACGTGGCTGCACATCGCCATCGTCAATGACCCCACCACGCGAGCGACCACGATGTATGTGGAAGGCGCGCCGGTGCTGCGCAACGCCGTCGATGGCAGCGGCCTGGCGACGCTGGATGAGCCCTGGTACGTGGGCGCGGGTTTCTGGGATGCCGGCCCGCCCTCGAATGGCTTCCTGGGCGACATCAGCGAAATCCGCGTGGTGTCCCGGCCGCTGGCGCCGGCCGAGTGGCTGACCGCGCGCGAAACGCGCTGAGCCGCTTGCCGTCCTGGCAGGACAGGGCGCCGGGACCGGGCACCGATCTCGGTGTCCAGTCCCGGCATCCGCATTAGCGGCGCGTCATGGCGTGGCAGGACCGAAGGCCGGTCCGGCTCGGACTAGAATAGCCGGACCTTCTCCGGATGCTGCCCGCGCATGGCGACTGACTCGCTCGAATTTCTCTTTCTTGGCATGGTGGCCGTGGTCGTGGCTGCCATGCTTGGCGGCGCCCTGGCCGGGCGCGCACGCACGGTGGGCGCCAGCCTGCGGGCCTGTGCCGTGCTGGCCGTCGTCTCGGCGGGCGGGGCTTACGGATTGGCCCATGCCAGCGGCCCGCAAGGGGCCGCGTCCTATGCGCCGCTGCTCGCTTGCGCGGCGTTGCTGTTCACCCTCGTCATTGCCTTCTGCGCATCCCTGATGGCGCGCCGTCTCCACGCGCGTCGCTGACCTGCGCTGCCGCCGCGCGTCGCTCTCTCTTTTTTCCTGTCCTACGCATGCCGCTCATCGAATTCACGCTTCAAGCCGATTACATCGAAGTCAATCAATTGCTCAAGCTGGCTGGCTTGTGCACCAGCGGCGGCGAGGGCAAGCAGTGGGTGGCCGAGGGCCGTGTGCGGGTGGGAGGCGAGATCGAGTCGCGCAAGACCGCGAAGATTCGCGCGGGGCAGATCGTGGATTGCGAGGGCACGCGCATCGTGGTGCGAGCGGCGCCCGCCGAGGATGCTGAAGAAGAGGGCGCGCCCGCCTGAATGCATGTCCAGGCAGGGCGCGCGCCGGCCCGGTGAGCCCGGGCCAGGCAGTGCCTCAGATCGCGCCGGGCGCGATGCTGCGGTGGGCCGGGATCTGCAGGCCTTTTTCCAGTGCCGCCATGCTGGTGGGCAGGTCGACCTTCACGCCCAGGTCGCGCATGGTGGACCCCAGCGCGTGCACCGTGCGGAAGAGGTTGTGCGAGCGGCATTGTTCACCCATCTGGCCGATGCGCACCACGGGCAAGCCGAAAGAGCCAGAAATCTCGACGTGATAGCGCTCGGAGATGTGCGCGCACACCTGGCCGTTGTCCAGCGCGCGGGGCACCTCGATGCCCACCACCGAGTTCAGGCGCGAAGCCGTGGGGGCGAACAGCTGCAGGCCCATGGCCTCGATGCTCTGCTGCAAGGCCAGCGAGCAGCGGGCATGGCGTTCGAAGCGGGCAGGCAGGGTTTCGGCGCAGACCAGGCGCAGGGCCTCGTGCAAGGCCAGCACGCCCGAGACCGGCGCGGTGTAGTGGTACGACCCCTTGTGCCAGAAGTTGGTGGCCAGGCGCGCGTCCAGGCACCAGTGGCTGTTGCTGTCGGTGCGTTGCGCGATGCGCTCCCAGGCTTCGTCGGAGAAAGCGATCAGCGAGACGCCGGGGATCGAGGACAGGCCTTTCTGGCCGCCGGTGATGACGGCGTCGATCTGCCAGGTGTCCATGTCCAGCGGCATGGTGCTCAGCGTGCAGACGGCGTCGACGATGACGAGACAGCCATGGCGCTTGGCGAGCCTGGCGATGGCGGGCAGCTCGCGGTTGAAGACGGTGTTGGAGGTCTCGCCCTGCACGATGGTCAGGCACTCGGGCCGGTGGGCCAGGAGGGCGGCCTCGACCTCGTCCAGCGTGGCGGCGCGGTGGCCGTCGATTTCCAGGATGGCGACATCGGCGTTCAGGCGCCGGCTCATTTCGGCCATGCGCGCGCTGAAGAACCCGTTGACCACGCACAGCACCTTGCTTTGCGGACGCACCAGGTTGCTGATGGCCATTTCCATGGCGGCCGAGCCCGGGCCCGCGACGCCCAGCACCCAGTTCGAACGGGTCTGGAAGACGTAGCGCGCCATCTCCTTGACCTGCGTGATGATGGTGGACATGGTGGTGCCCAGGTGGTTGATGACCACCGAGTTGGCGCGCGCCACGGCATCGGGGATGGGCACGGGGCCGGCGCCCATCATGAGCAGGGGGTCGTCGGGCAGGATCTCGCTCAGCGGACGCACCACCGGTGCGCTCAGGTAGGGGGAGGTGGCAGCCGGGGAGGGCGCGTCCGCATCGAGAACGGAAGGGACGGAAAGGCTGCCGGATACGTCTAACATGGTCGCAAGTCACCGCTAGGAAAAGGGGACGCGCGTCGACTGGCGCGCGTAGCCTCCTATCATACGACTGCGGCAGGTCCTGTGTCGGACGCTTGCGACATATCCCTCGCACACGGATGCCAGCCCGGCTGGGCTGGAGTACAGTGTGCGATTGCCCGGCGCGCCCATTTCCGCTGTTGCGCCGCCTCTCTTTCCTGCGCCTTTTCCCTTCATGCCCGCCTATCTCTCCGGCCTGTGCCGCCGCAGCTTGCGCCTGTTCCTGACCCTGCTCAAGGTCATGCTTCCGGTGCTGATCGCGGTCCGAGTCGGGGAAGCGCTGGGGCTGGTGCAACTGGCGGGGCAGGCCCTGGCGCCCATCATGCAGGTGTTCAATCTGCCGCCCGAGGCAGGCCTGGTCTGGATGGCGTGCCTGGTGGCGGGCATCTATGCCGGCCTGGGCGCGCTGATCGGCCTGGCGGCCGTCATGGACCTGACCGTCGCGCAACTGAGCGCGCTGGCGGCCATGATGCTGTTCGCCCATGCGATTCCCGTCGAGCAGGCCATCGTGCGCCGTGCCGGCGCCAGCTTCTGGTTCACCAGTGCCCTGCGTGTCGGAACGGCGGCCCTGTATGGCGCGGCAGTGTCCTGGTTGTGCGCCGCGCTGGATATCCTGCAGCAACCGGCCACGCTGGCCTGGTTGCAAGGCTCGGGGGCGGGCGAGCGCGCCGCCCAGGATCACCTGGCCTGGGCGCAGGGCACGCTGGTGTCGCTGGGCACCACCTATCTCATCATCGTGGCCTTGCTGGTGTTGCTGGACGTGTTCGAGCGCATCGGCCTGACCCGGCGCATCACCGCGCTGATGGTGCCGGTGCTGCGGGTATCGGGCCTGGAGGCGCGGGTGGCCCCGGTGACGACCGTGGGCGTGCTGCTCGGGCTCACGTATGGCGGCGCACTCATCATCGAGGCTGCGGCACGCGAAGGCTATTCGCCGCGCACGCGCCTGCTGGCCCTGAGCTGGCTGTCACTGTCGCATTCGCTCATCGAGGACACGCTGCTCATGATCGCGCTGGGCGCCGATTTCTGGATCGTGCTGGTGGGCAGGGTGCTGCTCACCATGCTGATCGTGGCGGGGATGGCGCGGGTCTGGCGCCAGCCGGCGGGGCAGCCATTGGCAGGCGCCGCCTGAGGGATGCCGCAGCGGTTGGGCCGGCCGATGGCGGGTTCCACCCGGTCGCCCAGCAAGGTATTTCAATTTGATGTATACTTCTTTTCTCAGACGCGGGGTGGAGCAGTCTGGCAGCTCGTCGGGCTCATAACCCGAAGGTCGTAGGTTCAAATCCTGCCCCCGCAACCAGTCATGTGAAAAAACCTGCAAGCCGCTGCTTGCAGGTTTTTTTTACTTCTCCGTCCGGGGCGCTTCGCACGCCACCTCGCGGATGACGGGTTCGCCGTCGCCCGCCGAATAATCCGTCTCCTCGCAAGCCGCTGCCCGGTAAAGGGCGCCATCGTGCCGATAGCGGGTATGCCGGTACAGGCCAGCCGCCGCCCGTACGTGAACGCGCAGGTCCAGCCAGCCTTCATGGCGCGTGGCAAGCGTTTCGAGCCCGCCCGCCTCCCGTAGGATGACCTGCCACCGCTTGCTGGCACGTCGCAGGACGGCCATGTCGCAGTTCACGCCGCCGCACGATTCCCAGATTGCGTATTGCGGCATGCCGCTGCCATCCAGGTGGAGGGCCTCCGTGGGAGAGCGCCACGTCTCAGCGCCTGCCTCTTCCTGGTAGGGCAGGCTGGGCGTGGCGAGTCCGGCGGCCATGAGCAGCCGTCGGGCCAGCCAGAATTCGCCCGCCTCGCCGGACATGGCCTGGTCGGTCGCGCCAGCTTGCCTCAGGTCCCGCGCGACGTCGTCACGGTCGAAGGCGGCGGCGATCGCCAGTGGCGTCGCGCCGGCCAGGGGCGCCTGGGGGTTGGCGCCCCGCGCCAGCACGGCGGACAGCACGGCGCGCGGCGCCGCCGGGCTCGCCTCGTCCTCCAATGGCGGCAGGCAGCCCAGGTAGCGCGCCAGCGCCTGGTCCGGCGCCACCTGTTCCAGCAGCCTCAAGGACAACTCGGCATCGCCCACGCAAGCCGCCGCCTCGAATGCCGCGACGGGATCGGCCAGCGGGACGTGGCGCGCCAGCGCCACGGTGGCGAGATCGCCGCCGTCCTGGCCGATGATCTGCGGCCAGGGCAGGGCTGCGATGCGCGTGGCATCGCAGTGCGTCACCAGCCAGCGGGTGGCTGCCTGCCGCTGGATGCGCACGGGGTCGGGCGTCGCCGGGCCCGCGGACAGGTCCGGCGGCACGGTGGCGCGCCAAGCGCCGGCGGCCTCGCTGACATTCTCCTGGGTGCATGCCTGTGGGTGCGGCGCGTGGGCAGAGAGCGCCGCCTGCCACGCCGGCGTCTCGGCCAGCATGGCCTGCAGCGGACTGCCGATGCGCTGCAAGGAGACCTTGAGCAGGAAGGCGAACAGTGTGGGAGGCTGAGGCGTTTGCGTCCAATGCGCCGCGTGGTCCAGCGGTGCATCGAGAGGGGTTTGCGCCACCAGCCGCGCGAGCAGGGGCTTGGCAGCGTCTTGCGCCGGCAAGGCCTGCAGCAGCGCGACGGCTTGCGCCGGCGCGGGCCGCAGGCCTGCGGAAAACAAGACGTCGAGCCGCTCGATGCGGCCGCCCTGCGCGTGCTGGACGGCGACATCGAAAAGCGCGCGGCAGGCCGGCGAGGCGCGTTGCGGCGCAGGCACGAGGGCCAGGCCCGCCGTGGCGTTTTCCCATTGTCCGTCGTGGCCGTCCTTCGCCATGTCGACCAGGAGCGCGCAGCGGGACTCGACGGGCGCGATGCCCACCAATTCAAGGGCGAAGTCGCGTTCGCCGGCGATGCGGGCGATCCACGTCGTGGGCATTCCGATCGGGCCGCCGAACACGCTCTGGAACGGCTCTGCCAGCGGCACCCTGGCCTGCGCGACGAAGACACGGATGATGTCGCGGGCGGGCTCGCGCGCGGCAGGCGGCGCGGCGTCCAGCCGGGTGATGGCCCGCATCAGCAGCGGCCGGGGCCGCGCCGTGTCGGTGTCCGAGGGCGTGGCCTGGGCAAGCGCCTGCCGCAAGGCGTCGACATCGCTTGCCATGATCGCGCGTTCCAGCGGCGTGGTGTCGCCAGCCAGCGCGGGGGTGGGGCAGGCGCCGGCCAGCAGGGCGGCGGCCACCACGAGCGCATGGGCCAGCGGTGGCCAGGCGGTCGTCATTTCACCGCTGCACGCGCCATGCGCGGTCCGCGTGGACGATGCGCACGCGCCGGAAATGGAGCCGGGTGCCTTCCTGGTGGCACAGGAACCTGGCGGCCAGCAGGCGCAGGGAAGGAGGGGGGCGTGGGAGCGTTCATCGTTGCGGTCCGCTTGCCAGGTTCCGGGCCCGTGAAGGTGGTGCGAGGATAGCATGCAGCCTTGGGCGTAGAATGCCCGCATCCGGCAAGCCGTCAGGCCCGGGCAAGAGGTGGCTCGCCCTATGTCCCTTTCCTATCTGCGCAGTCTCACCGCGAGTGAGCGCAGCCCCGAGGCCAATCGGCATCTGGCCTATTACCTGACCTTCGTGGCCGGCGCGGCCAACGCGGGCGGCTTCCTGGCGGTCCAGCATTACACCTCTCACATGTCCGGCATCGTGTCCGCCATGGCCGATCACCTGGCGCTGGGCGCGGTGACGCTATTCATGGCGGGGGGCCTGGCGCTGGCTTCCTTCATTGCTGGCGCCGCAGTCTGCGCCCTGCTCGTCAACTGGGCGCGTCGCGCCGGCTTGCACAGTGAGTATGCCCTGCCTCTGATGCTGGAGGCGGGCTTGCTGCTGACCTTCGGCCTGCTGGGCGGCAACCTGGATACCTTCCGTCAGTTGTTCCTGCCCGCGACGGTGCTGCTGCTCTGCTTCATCATGGGTTTGCAGAACGCGATGGTGACCAAGGTGTCGCGGTCCGAGATCCGCACCACGCACATCACCGGCATGGTCACGGACATCGGCATCGAATTGGGCAAGTTGTTTTACTGGAACGTTGCGCGAGGAGACGAAGCGACGATGGTGCGCGCCAACCGCGGCAAGCTGCGGGTGCTGAGCGCGCTGGTGGGCCTGTTCTTCGTGGGAGGGCTGGCCGGCGCCTGGGGGTTCAAGCATGCAGGGTTCATCGCCACGCTGCCCCTGGCCGCGCTGCTGTGCGTATTGGCGATGGTGCCCGTGCTGGATGACCTCAGGGCGCGGGTCGCCGCGCGTTGAGGTTCCGGCAGCAGAAAAGGGCGGGCCACGGGCAGCCCGCGCCTGTCATGCCTCAGTTCAGGTTGGCCGGCGTGCGGTCGCCGTCGTAGCCCAGCACGTCGAGCGCGGCATCGTAGGTTTCGACTTCCGAGCACAGGAACACGGCCACGTCGCCCGGATCCATGTTCTCCAGCACCTCGCCCACCTGGTCGTAGGCCTGGTCCACGTTGTTGACGGCGGCCGCATGGATCTGCGCATCGCTTTCGAATTGTTCGGCCGGCACGATTTCGGCGAGGGCGTTGAGGTCGGCTTCGCTGATGACGACGTAGGTGCTGATCACGTGGCCTTCCACGGTGCTTTCCAGTGCAACGCCGCCCCGGGCGTCGGCGATCTTGGTACTGACGATGTCCATGCGTGTCCTGCCTGAAAGAAGTTGCGGTCCGGCGCCCTGCGCCCCGTCCGCTTGCGCAGCAGACTATACCAGCGGGAGGGTGCGCTTCCCGTGGCACAGCAGGCGTTCGCCGCGTGCATGCGGCCTGTCTGGCAGTGCCAGCGTTGCGTCAGATAGACGAATTGCGTCGTACTGCCGCCGTTTTGTTCTGACAGATGGAGCAATGAGCAGCTTTCGGCGCTAGTCTCAAGCAAGGGGAAGTGCGGACGTACAGTTGTCTTGTTCCGGAGGTATGCTGTCCTTTTCCCTAGGGGCCCCTATGCTTCCGAACCACTATGTCTACAAGGGGTACCGACTGTCGGCGAACGTCGAGCGAGTCCTGTCCGGGTCGGACGGGGGCCTGGATGGCGTGACGTTCCGTGCAAGCCTGCGCATCATGCGCGCCGACTTGTCTGATGAGCCTGGTATCGAGTGCGAAGTGCCTGCGTTTTCCGACGGGCAGGGCCGGCATAGTCCGCGCGAGGCCATCCATGCGGCGGTCGAATATGGTTGCCAAGTGGTGGATGCCTTGCCAGCCGCCAACCCATCGGGCGTCGCTGGTGTCAATACCCAGGGGTAATTATCTTATCCGGGGGGTTGACGTTGTTGCTTTTCACCGTCATAGTTCGCGGGCAGATCGTCAAGCGACGCGGTTTTCGGTGCACCAGTCGCCCTAGTTGGTACGTCGGTTGTTCTCCTTCCCTTCCTTGATCGTTCTGGCACTTTTCAGGCTCGCGTCTACATAATTCAAGGAAGCAAAAACATCATGGCAACCGGTATCGTCAAGTGGTTCAATCCCGAAAAGGGTTTCGGCTTCATCGTTCCCGATGAAGGCGGCAAGGACCTGTTCGCTCACTACTCGGAAATCCGCGTCGAGGGTTTCAAGTCGCTGGAAGAAAACCAGCGCGTGAGCTACGAAGTCGGTGCTGGCCCCAAGGGCCCCAGCGCCAAGAACATCCAGCTGGTGTAAGCCTTCGGGCTGCGGCGCCAGCCGCGCACAGCAGGAAAAACCCGGCTTCTGGCCGGGTTTTTGTTTTGGCGTGCCTCCTTTGGTCGTAGCGTGCGGCCTCCCCCCATCCCAGCATGCGGTTACAAGCTGACAGGACACCATACCTGCCGCGTCAAACGAGGCGGCTAGAATCGGGGCTGTTACAGATATGGGAAAGAGGGAGTTCTTCATGCTGCGAGCCAGTTTCATCGCCACCAGCTTGCTCGTGCTGGCTGGCTGCGCCACCCAGGCGCCCGCGCCGGCGCCCACCACTGGCGGCTCGGCGCCTTCAGGCGTCACACCCCCGCCTCCGCCGCCAGAGGTTCCCAGCGCCAGCCAGGAGCCCGTGGAGCGCCTGCGTGGCGCCTACAGCAAGACACAGGGCTGGACGCTGTGTGGACAGACGGCGCCTTCCGCCTTGCAGACGCCTCTGCGGAGCGAGCTGGATGCATTCGCGCCGGGCACCGACAGCTACTTCCTGGATGGCTGGGGCCGCCGTGGCCCGCAGGGCGTCGAGCTGGTGAGCGTCGAGCGCATGCATACGGAAGGGCCGGGTTGCGAAGAGCCCCTGGATGGCTTCGTCTGGGTGGCCCACGGCCAGGAGCCGTTCTGGGCTTTCGGCGTGACGACGTCCGGCATTCGTTTCAAGCCCGAGGGTGAGCCTTCGCGCACCTATGCCTATGTCAAGCCCGAGATCGTGGGGCAGCAGCTGGTGTATCGCGGCGCCGATTTCGAGTTGGTGCTGAACAAGGAAGGTTGCCAGAGCACGATGGCCGACGCGCGTTATGCGTGGGCCGCGCGCCTGCAGGCGGATGGCCGCAGCTGGCAAGGCTGCGCCTGGCAGGGTCTGCAGTCGGAGGGCGAGGAAAAGCTCTGAGGCAAAAGGGGGGGGCTCACCGCCCCCTGCCTGACCGGCACCCATGGAAAAACCGGCGATTCACGCCGGTTTTTTTTCGTCGTGCACGGGTGCCCGGCGTCAGACTTTCTTTTCGCCGCCCAGGGCCTCGACCAGATCGTCCAGCATCTTGGTGAGCTCCCCGGTCATGAGCGCCATGTCGGTGTCGAAGCGCTGGTCTTCGGCAAGCCCCGCCGAATCGGTGTTTTCCTTCAGCACGTCGAGCGGTGCGACGCGCTTGACGTCCAGCCCTTCGGTGAGCACGAAGGAGACGCGGTCAGCCCAGGTCAGGGCAAGCTTGGTGCACTGCTTGCCCGAGGCGATGTGGCGGCGCAGGTCGTCGGGTTCGGGCGTGTGCTTCACGTAGCGCACGGCCGCGCGGCTGTCGCCGCCGGCGCTCAGCTCGGTGTCCTGGTCGATGGTGAAGTTCGACGGCGCCTCGTCGCTGGCCAGCCAGCCCGTCATTGCGGCGGCGGGCGAGATCTCGACGTAGAGCGGCTCGACCGGGAAGGGGTCGACGGACTTGGCGAGCAGGCCCAGCACTTCATCGGCCTTGGCCGAAGCCGCCGCATCGATGACGAGCCAGCGGCCCGTGGGATTGATCCACACGCGGGTGTCGCGCGTGATGCTGAAGGCGCGCGGCAGCAGCTCATCGAAAACCTGTTCCTTCAGGTCCTTCATCTGCTTGCGGCCCGGTTTGAAGCCTTGCTGCGCTTCCAGTTCCTGGGCGCGCGCCTTGGCAACCTGGTTGACCACGGTCGTGGGCAACAGCTTCTTTTCCGTGCGCAGCGACAGCAGCATCTGGCCGCTTACCGAATGCACCAGGGGACCGTCCTCACGCACGGGCACCCAGCCCAGCGTCTGCATTTCCAGGGCGTTGCCCGACACGAAGGCCGCAGGCGCAAGCTTGGCCTCCAACTCTTCAGCGGACAGTTTCCAGGCGGAGGTAAGGCGATAAGTCTTGAGATTCTTGAACCACATGGCAGGCGCTGGGCAAAAGGGAAGATTCTATAACGAGCCGGCAACCCGACCCCAGGACACTTCCGCAACAGCCGTTGACAATGGTGCTCGAAGGCGGTCGGCCGAGGTCATGCACCAGCAGGCAAACACCTCAGGAAGCCGGGACGCAGCGGAGCCGGCTTTGCCGGTCCGCCAGCGTCGCCCCCCTGGGGGGGAGGCGCGTAGCGCCTCGGGGGGGGGCTTAAAAAAAAGCGGCCCGGCTGAATCCAGCCAGGCCGTCAGGGGGAACACACGATGCCGCGCATATAAAGGCTCGCGGGGACGCGACAAAGGTGCCAGAGAACAGATGCTGCCGGTTCCCACCTTGGGGATCATTCGTGGCAACCGGGGTTTCGGTGCATGTCTCTGGAACGAAGTCTACTGCCGCGCGTCTGAATTCCGCCTGAACGGCGGCGCGGCGGTCAGGCCAATATGCGGCCTGGCGAAAATCCTATTGGATGCAACTTGTCCGCAAAATACGCCAGGGCCAAAAAAAGCCCCCTTTTCAGGAAAAGGGGGCCTGAAAGCCGGATGGGCGCAGCAGTGCCACCCGGCGGGGGACCGTCGATTTACGCGTTGATGTCGTTGTCCTTGGTTTCGCGCACGAAGAGGGCGCCTACCACCAGGGTCATCAAGGCGATGATGATCGGGTACCACAAGCCATCGTAGATGTTACCGGTTGCCGCCACGACTGCAAAGGCCACCGGGGGCAGGAAGCCGCCGAACCAGCCATTACCGATGTGATACGGCAGGCTCATCGAGGTGTAGCGGATCCGGGTCGGGAACATCTCCACCAGCATGGCGGCGATGGGGCCGTAGACCATCGTAACGTACAACACCAGGATGAAGAGGAAGAATACGACCATGGGCTTGTTGACTTCGGCCGGATTCGCGCCAGCGGGATAGCCGTGGTCACGGATGGACTGGGTCAGGGACTTGTTCAGCTCGGCCGAGCGGGCGGTGAAGGCTGCCTTGTCCATGCCGGCGCCTTCGAACGACTCGAACTCGTCCTTGCCGATGCGGACCTTGGCCACCGTGCCCGCGGGCGCCGCCTGGTTGTCGTAGTTCACCGAGTTGCGCGCCAGGAAGGACTTGACGATGTCGCACGAGCTGGTGAACGACGAGGTGCCCACCGGATTGAACTGGAACGAGCACGCGGCCGGGTCCGCGATCACCGTCACCGGCGCTTCCGCCTGGGCACGCTCCAGCGCCGGGTTGGCGTAGTGCGTGATGGCCTTGAAGATCGGGAAGTAGGTCAGCGCGGCGATCAGGCAGCCTGCCAGGATGATCGGCTTGCGGCCGATCTTGTCCGAGAGCCAACCCCAGAACACGAAGAAGGGGGTCGCCAGCAGCAGCGCGATCGCGATCATGATGTTGGCCGAATTGGCTTCCACCTTGAGCGTCTGGGTCAGGAAGAAGAGCGCATAGAACTGCCCCGTGTACCAGACGACCGCCTGGCCGGCCGCGAGGCCGAAGAGGGCGAGCAGCACGAGCTTCAGGTTGGCCCATTGGCCGAAGGATTCCTTCAGCGGCGACTTCGACCCCTTGCCTTCTTCCTTCATCTTCTTGAAGGCGGGCGACTCGTGCAGCTGCATCCGGATCCAGACCGAGACCGCCAGCAGCACGATCGAGATCAGGAACGGAATGCGCCAGCCCCAGGCGCGGAAGGCTTCCTCGCCGAGCGCGGTGCGCACGCCCAGGATCACCAGCAGCGACAGGAACAGGCCCATCGTGGCGGTGGTCTGGATCCAGCTGGTGAAGAAGCCGCGGCGGCCGTGCGGCGCGTGCTCGGCCACGTAGGTGGCGGCGCCGCCGTACTCGCCGCCCAGCGCCAGGCCTTGCAGCAGGCGCAGGATGATGAGGATGATCGGGGCGATCATGCCGATGGATTCGTAGGTGGGCAGGATGCCGACCAGGAAGGTCGAGGCGCCCATCAGCACGATGGTGACGAGGAAGGTGTACTTGCGGCCGACCAGGTCACCCAGGCGGCCGAACACGAGGGCGCCGAAGGGACGCACGGCGAAGCCGGCGGCAAAGGCGAGGAGGGCGAAGATGAAGCCCGCGGTGGGGTTGACCCCGGAGAAGAAGTGAACCGCGATGATCGCGGCGAGCGACCCGTAGAGATAGAAGTCGTACCACTCGAAAACGGTGCCCAGGGAGGACGCGAGAATGACGCGCTTTTCCTCCCTGGTCATTGGCGCCTTGGCGCCGGCTGCGGGAACGGCAGTGTTCATGATGTCTCCTCGTTATTGGCCAGCATGGTGTGCCGCCTGACTGGGCCTGGGCATGCGTGGCCCCTTGCGGGGTGGCGGGCCGATGGCGCAGCGTGGAGGCTTTTATCGCCGCTCTGCTGTGTTCCGGATGTGAGCCCTTCCCGGGACGGAACGGCTCACATTCAGGCGCAGCAGGTCAGCGTTCCCTTGTGGTGGGGGCTGTGCAACCCCGGGGATCGGGGCCGTTACAAGGTAGGCGCGAAGACTGACGTCTATCTGACGGAACCCTTACTTGAATCTTAATTGTGTAATTATTTGTGTCTTTTCCCTGGGGGCTCAGGGATAGTCCCGATCCGGCAGGCCGCCGTCGCCGGACAGATAGGCGGAGGCTGGCCGCAAGCGTGCCAGCGTCAGGCGCACGCAGGTGCCGGTCGCGCCGGCGTCCAGGTAGGGGTTGTCGATGATGCCGACGTGGGCTTGATGGCGCTGGGCGATTTCGCGCACGATGGCCAGGCCCAGGCCGCTGCCGTTCACGCCGGTGCCCAGGACGCGATAGAAGCGGTCGAATACGCGTTCCCGCTCGCCGGGGGCGATGCCCGGTCCGGTGTCATCCACTTCCAGCACGGCCTGGCTGCGGCCGTCGCGGATGCGCACCGTGACGTGGCCGCCTGCCGGGGTATAGCGCAAGGCGTTGTCGATCAGGTTGTTCAGCAACTCGGCCAGCAGCAGCGCGTTGCCCAGGACCGGCACGCGCGCGTCGGGGCCTTCGAAGCCGAGGTCGATGCCCGCCAGCATCGCCTGTGGCACCCAGTGCTGGGCCTGCTCCTGCGCCAGCGCGCTCAGGTCGACCTCCGCCATGGGCAGCGCGTCGGCATTCTCGGCATTCGCCAGCAACAGCAACTGGTTGACCAGCCGCGTGGCGTGTTCGGAGCCGGTCACGAGCTGCCGCAGGCTGAACTGCATTTCCTCCGGCGTGGCGTCGCGCAGCGCCAGCTCGGCCTGCGTGCGCAGGCCTGCCAGCGGGGTCTTCAACTGGTGCGCGGCATCCGCCACGAAGCGGCGCTGGGCCTGGATGGTGGCCGACAGGCGCGCCAGCAGGTCATTGACCGCGCCCACCAGGGGCGCGATTTCCGACGGGGCGGCGTTTTCGTCCAGGGGCGACAGGTCGTCGGGACGGCGCGCGCGCAGGCGTTGCTGCAGCGCGTTGAGCGGCGCGATGCCGCGCGACAGGCCGAACCAGACCAGCAGCACGGCGATGGGCAGGACCACGAACTGCGGAATGATCACGCCCTTGATGATGTCGTTGGCCAGCTGTTCGCGCTTCTCCAGCGTCTCGGCCACGGTCAGCAGCACGGGCCGCGCGCCGGGCGAGGCGGGTTCCATCCAGATGTAGGCCTGGCGGATGCCGAAGTCGCGCAGCGTGTCGTCGCGGTACAGCACCTCGCCGGGCCGCGAAGGCGTGCCCAAGGCGGGCAGCGGCAGTTCACGGTCGCCGCCCAGTATCTGTCCCCTGTCGTCCTGCACCAGCCAGAAGACGCTGTCGTCCTCGTCGGTGCGCAGCAGGCGCCGGGCCGCGGGCGTCATGTCCAGGCGTGTCTCGCCGTTTTCGACGATGACCTGCGCCGCCAGCACGCGCAAGGTGTTGGCCAGCGTGCGGTCATAAGGCACGTTGGCGATGTTCTGCGCCACCACGTAGGTGATCGCCACGCTCATGGGCCACAGCAGGAAGAGGGGGGCGAGCATCCAGTCCAGGATCTCGCCCAGCAGCGACCGGTGGGCGGGCGCGAAGTTCGGGCCGGCGCTGCCGCGCTGGATGATGTCCAGCGCTTCCTGGTTCAGGGCTTCGGAGGGGGTTGCGAGCTCAGTGGGCGGTTGCTGGCTGATCCGTGCCACGGAGGTCTCCGCCGTTGTTGCGATCGATGGCGGCGTCGCGTTCCAGGCAGTAGCCCAGCCCGCGCACGGTGGCGATCTTCACGTCGCTGGGCTCGAGCTTCTTGCGCAGGCGATGGATGTAGACCTCGATGGCGTTGGAGCTGACTTCCTCGCCCCATTCGCAGAGGTGATCGACGATCTGGTTCTTGCTGACCATGCGCCCGGCGCGGGTGAGCAGGATTTCGAGCAGGCTGACCTCGCGCGCCGAGAGGTCGAGCGTGTGGCCGTCGACCTGGGCCACGCGCCCGGTCTGGTCGAAGACGAGGCGCCCATGGCGCAGCACCGTGGCGCCGCCGCCCGCGCCGCGGCGGGTCAGGGCACGCACGCGGGCTTCCAGCTCGGACAGCGAGAAAGGCTTGGCCATGTAGTCGTCGGCGCCCAGGTCCAGGCCCTTGACGCGCTGCTCGACGCTGTCGGCGGCGGTCAGGATCAGGACGGGCAGGTGCGAGTTGCGCGCGCGCAGGCGGCGCAGCACTTCCAGGCCGGGCAGGTGGGGCAGGCCGAGGTCCAGGATGAGGAGATCGAAGGCTTGCGCGGCCAGCGCGGAGTCGGTGGCCAGGCCGTCGTGCAGGCTGTCGACGGCATAGCCGTTGCGGCGCAGCGAGCGGGACAGGCCGTCGGCCAGGATGCTGTCGTCTTCTGCGATGAGTATGCGCATGGCCGGAGTGCCGCGGTTAGGAGGGCGGCCGGCATGGCGGCGGCGCGCCCGGGACCGGACGGCGCCGGGTCTGGGCCCGCTCACCGCCAGTGTCTTGTCTCTCGGAACCGATTCTGTCACAGGGGCCGACCGCTTGGACACAGGGGATAACGCGGGGATGGGCAAGGGCCGGGAAGGTGGAAAAAAACCTCCTCACTGTGCTTTTATCCAGTACAATCCGATGCCATAATTCCCCGCAAGGAAAGACGGTGGCGCCCGGCAGGGGCCCCGCAGGAACCCTCCGGGACAGCTCGAAGCGCGCCGCGCCGGGCAGACCGATCACCATCAAGGACTCGTACATGGACGACAAACAGAGCAAGGCCGCCGCGGCCGAAAAATCCAAGGCGCTGGCCGCTGCGCTGTCGCAGATCGAAAAGCAGTTCGGCAAGGGCTCGATCATGCTGTACGGCGGCAACGAGGTCGAGCACGACATCCAGGTCGTCTCCACCGGCTCGCTGGGCCTGGACATCGCCCTGGGCGTCGGCGGCCTGCCGCGCGGCCGCGTGGTCGAGATCTACGGCCCGGAATCGTCGGGCAAGACCACGCTGACCCTGCAGGTCATCGCGGAAATGCAGAAAGTGGGCGGCACCTGCGCCTTCGTCGACGCCGAGCACGCGCTCGACGTGCAATACGCCTCCAAGCTGGGCGTGAAGCTCACCGAGCTGCTGATCTCGCAGCCGGACACGGGCGAGCAGGCGCTGGAAATCACCGACGCGCTGGTGCGCTCGGGCTCGGTCGACCTGATCGTCATCGACTCGGTGGCGGCCCTGGTGCCCAAGGCTGAAATCGAAGGCGAAATGGGCGACTCGCTGCCCGGCTTGCAAGCCCGCCTCATGAGCCAGGCGCTGCGCAAGCTCACGGCCACCATCAAGCGCACGAACTGCATGGTCATCTTCATCAACCAGATCCGCATGAAGATCGGCGTCATGTTCGGCAACCCCGAAACCACCACCGGCGGCAACGCGCTGAAGTTCTACTCGTCCGTGCGCCTGGACATCCGCCGCACCGGCTCCATCAAGCGTGGCGAGGAAGTGGTCGGCAACGAAACGCGCGTGAAGGTCGTCAAGAACAAGGTGGCACCGCCTTTCAAGCAAGCCGAGTTCGACATCATGTACGGCGCGGGCATCTCGCGCGAAGGCGAGATCATCGACCTGGGCGTGCAAGCCGGCGTGGTCGAGAAGTCGGGCGCCTGGTACAGCTACAACGGCGACCGCATCGGCCAAGGCAAGGACAACGTGCGCGAATACCTGCGTGAGCGTCCGGCGCTGGCCTTCGAGATCGAGAACAAGGTCCGTGCCCAGATGGGCGTGGCCGAGCGTGCCGCCGGTGTCGTGGCGGCCACGGCCGGCTCCGAAGAGGACTGATGTCCTCCTGGGGGACCCGCAAGCCTTCAGGCCCTGGTGCCCGCCACGCTCGATCCGAGCGAGCGGGCACGCAGGACGAAGCGTCAGTGCAGGGGATGGCGGACGAACAGTCCGAGCATTCCGGTAGTGGCGAAAATCCCTCGGCGCGTGGGTCCGCGCGCCGAGGGCCCTCCCTGAAGGCCCGGGCCGTCGATTTCCTGTCGCGCCGTGAGCATGGCCGCCAGGAACTGGGCCGCAAGCTGGCCCGCCACAGCGACGACCCCGAAGAAATCGAAAGCGTGCTCGACAGCCTGGCCAAGGAAGGCTGGCTGTCGGACACCCGTTATGCGCAAAGCATCGTGCAGCGGCGCGGCGAGCGCCAGGGCACGGCGCGCATCGTGCAGGAGCTGCGCCGCAATGGCGTGGATGCCCAGTTGGTCGACACCTTGCGGGCGGAACTGCAATCCACGGAATATGAACGCGCCCGGCAGGTCTGGGCCAAGCGTTATGCCGACAAGCCCGCCACCACCCCCACGGAATACGCGCGGCAGGCGCGCTTCCTGGCCGCGCGCGGGTTTGGCGCGGGCATCATCAGCAAGATCCTGAAAGGCAGCGGTCTGGACGACGACGCGCTGTAGCGCTATCCCCGCACCGACTTGATACCCGCCAGGGTCTTGAAGCAGCCCTCCCGGGCAATGTTCAGGAAGTCCTGGATATAGGACGCCTGCGCATCTTCCGTCCGCACGGCGGCATGCAGCGTGCACCAGACGCCTTGGGGACCCAGGTGCACCACGTTCATCCAGCCTTGGTCCAGATACTCGGTCAACGCCCAATTGGGCAGCGCCGCAACGCCGCGGTTGCTGGCCACCAGCTGGGCAATGATGGGCGTGAGTTCCGCGCGCCGGATGCTGGCGGGCTCGACGTCCGCCGGGTCCAGGAACTGCGTGAAGACATCCAGGCGCTGCTTGTCCACCGGATAGGTGATGAGCACCTGATCGGCCAGTTGCGCCGGATCAATGAACTTGCTGCCCGCCAGCGGATTGGCCTGGGCCACGGCCAGCACCACTTCATAGCGAAAAAGCGGGATGTATTCCACGGCTTCCAGCGGCTGGGGGTCGGAGGTGATGACCAGGTCCAGGTCGCCGCGTACCAGGGCGGGCAGGGGGGCGAAGGAGAACGCGGCGGAGAGGTCCATGCTGACCTCGGGCCATTGGCCGCGGAAGGTATCCAGCGCAGGCATCAGCCACTGGAAGCACGAGTGGCATTCGATGGCCAGGTGCAGCCTGCCCGTGCGGCCGGCTGCCAGGCGTTGCAGTTCCCGTTCCGTGGCGCGGATGCGGGGCAGCACCTCATCGGCCAGGGCCAGCACGCGCAGGCCCGCGGTGGTCAGGCGCGCGGGACGCGTGCGGCGGTTCAGCAAGGGCGTGCCCAGGCGTGACTCCAGTTCGCGCAATTGATGCGACAGCGCCGATTGCGTCAGGTGCAGCCGCTCGGCGGCCTCGAGCAGGCTGCCGCCGTCACGGATGGCAGTCAGGGTTTCCAGGTGGCGAATTTCAAGCATGGGAAAGGGCGGCGGGCGCGGCGGCAGGGAAGAGGAGCCCTGGCGATATGCGCCGGGGTCAGAAGTCTATATGTTATGAAATTTCCTCAATCATTTCATGCAAAATTTGATTTTGATTCATGGGATGGTCCGCTGACAATATCGCACTGATTGAAAATTCTTTGCGAAAAGGCGGGCTCACCATGACGACCATTCATAATCTGGGCTTCCCCCGTATCGGCGTGCAGCGTGAGCTGAAGCATGCGGTGGAAGCCTATTGGGCAGGCAAGCAGGATGCTGCTGCGCTGGAAAACGTGGGCCGCGAATTGCGCGCCCGCCATTGGCAGGTGCAGGCCAGCGCCGGCGTGGCGCGCGTGCCGGTGGGCGACTTCGCCTGGTACGACCAGATCCTGGAGTGGACGACCACGCTGGGCGCCGTGCCCGCCCGCTTCGGCCAGCCGGAAGGCGCGCCCGTGTCGCTGGACACCCTGTTCCGCATGGGCCGTGGCCGCGCGCCCACGGGCACCCCGGCAGCGGCTTGCGAGATGACCAAGTGGTTCGATACGAACTACCACTACATCGTCCCCGAACTGACGCCGGGCCAGACCTTCCGCATTGCCCGGGAAAGCCTGTTCGACCAGGTGCGCGAGGCGCAGGCCCTGGGCCATGACGTGAAGCCGGTCATTCCCGGGCCGCTGACCTGGCTGTGGCTGGGCAAGGGCGACAGCTTTGGCGCCGGCGCGGGCGACGAAGGCAAGTTGGCGCTGCTGGAGGCGCTGCTGCCTGTCTATGAAGACGTGCTGGCCCGCCTGGCCAAGCTGGGCGTGGCCTGGGTGCAGGTCGACGAGCCCGTCCTGGTGCTGGACCTGCCGCCGGCGTGGAAGCAGGCTTTCCAGGCGGTGTATGCCCGCCTGGCCGCCAGCCCGGTGAAGCTCCTGCTGGCGACGTATTTCGGCGGCCTGCGCGACAACCTGCAATGGGCGGCGGCGTTGCCGGTGGCGGGCCTGCACGTGGACCTGGTGCGCGCGCCGGACCAACTCCAGCCCGTGCTGGCTGTGCTGGGCAAGGACAAGGTCCTGTCGGCGGGCGTCATCAATGGCCGCAACATCTGGCGCGCCGACCTGGATGCGGCGCAAGCGCTGCTGGCGCCTGCCGCCGCAGCCCTGGGCGAGCGGCTGTGGGTGGCGCCCTCGTGCTCGCTGCTGCACGTGCCGGTGGACTTGGCCAAGGAAAGCGGCCTGGACGCCGAGCTGCGGGGCTGGCTTTCCTTTGCCACGCAGAAGCTGGACGAACTGAGCCTGCTGGCCCGCGCGCTGGGCGGGTCGCCGGATCCCGCTGCCCAGCGGGCGCTGGCGGCGCAGCGCGATGCCCTGGCCGCGCGCCGGCAGTCGCCGCGCATCCACAATCCGGCCGTGGCGGCCCGGCTGGCAAAGATCCAGGCGGTTTCGCGTGACCGGGCGCCCTTCGCCGAGCGTATCGCCGCCCAGCAGGCAGCGCTGTCGCTGCCGGCCTATCCCACCACCACCATCGGTTCCTTCCCGCAGACGGCCGAGATCCGCGGCCTGCGCCGTGACTGGAAGTCGGGCGCCCTGGGCGACGCGGCCTATGAGGAGGCCATCCGCGCCGAGATCGAGCGCGTGGTGCGCTTCCAGGAAAAGGCGGGCCTGGACGTGCTGGTGCACGGCGAACCCGAGCGCAACGACATGGTCGAGTATTTCGGCGAACTCCTGGCGGGCTTTGCCTTCACGCAGAACGGCTGGGTGCAGAGCTATGGTTCGCGTTGCGTGAAGCCGCCCATCATCTTCGGCGACGTGGCCCGCCCGGCGCCGATGACCGTGGGCTGGTCCGCCTATGCGCAGTCGCTGACCAGCAAGCCGATGAAGGGCATGCTGACCGGCCCGGTCACCATCCTGCAGTGGTCGTTCGTGCGGGACGACCAGCCGCGCCAGGAAACCTGCCGCCAGCTGGCGTTGGCGCTGCGCGACGAAGTGGTGGACCTGGAGCAGGCGGGCATCCGCGTCATCCAGATCGACGAGCCGGCCTTCCGCGAAGGCCTGCCGTTGCGCCGTGACGACTGGCGGGCGTATCTCGACTGGGCGGTGGATTGCTTCCGCCTGTCGACGGCGGGTGTGCGGGACGACACGCAAATCCACACCCATATGTGCTATTCCGAGTTCAACGACATCATCGCGTCGATCGCGGCGATGGATGCCGACGTGATCACCATCGAAACGTCGCGCTCGAACATGGAGCTGCTGGAAGCCTTCGAGGACTTCAGCTATCCGAACGACATCGGCCCCGGGGTGTACGACATCCACTCGCCCAACGTGCCCGAGGTGGACTGGATGGTGGGCCTCATGAAGAAGGCCGCCTCGCGCCTGCCCAAGGAACGCCTGTGGGTGAATCCGGACTGCGGGCTGAAGACGCGCGCCTGGCCCGAGACAGAGGCCGCGCTGGCCAGCATGGTCGAGGCCGCGCGCCAACTGCGCCAGGCGGCCTGAGGACGGCAGGGGCAGGGGTTCGGGTAAACCCGAATCCTTGCTGCGCGCGGGTTGGCGGGACATGGGTTGTTCATTAGGCTGAGCTATACTTTTGTGCTTTGTTGCTCCGCAACACTCATCGTTTCAGCTTACAGGTCCGCCCACCGCCGCCCGCGTTCGTCATGCCGCTTTCGCCCTCCACCGCCAGTCGCCAGCCGCTGCACACGCGTTGCGTGCGCGTCGAGGCATTTGGCCGTGACGATGGGCTCTGGGATCTGGAAGCCCAGATGACAGACGTGAAGTCGTACGACTTCCCCGGCAGGAAAGGCCTGCACAAGGCAGGCGATCCCGTGCACGACATGCACCTGCGGATCACCATCGACGCCGATTTCAACGTGCTTGCCGCCGAGGCCGCCTACGATGCGGCGCCCTACGGCACAGGCTGCTCCGCCATCGAACCCTCCTATGACGGCCTGGTCGGCCTGAACCTGCTGCGCGGCTTTCGCCAGCGGGTCAAGGAGCGCTTCAGCCGCGAGGCAGGCTGTACGCACATGACCGAACTTGCCGCCGTGCTGCCCACGGTGGCGGTGCAGACCATGGCGAATCGGCGCCGGACAGAACCCCAACCCGAGGACGTGCGTCCCTTCCAGCTGGGCGGCTGCCATGCCTTGCGCCTGGATGGGCCCATGGTCAAGGAACACTATCCCCGCTGGTACGTCGAGCCCACGGGCTAGGCGATGGGGGCCGCTCTTTTGCTTTTCACTCTCCTTCTGACAGACAGGTAACACATGAAAATCCACGAGTACCAAGGCAAGGAACTTCTAAAGCAGTTCGGCGTTCCCGTGCCGCGCGGCATCCCCGCATTTTCCGTCGACGAAGCCGTGGCTGCCGCTGAAAAGCTGGGTGGACCGGTCTGGGTCGTCAAGGCGCAAATCCACGCGGGTGGCCGTGGCAAGGGCGGCGGCGTGAAGCTGGCCCGTTCGCTGGACGACGTGCGCAAGCTGGCCTCGGAAATCCTGGGCATGCAGCTGATCACGCACCAGACCGGCCCGCAAGGCCAGAAGGTCAACCGCCTGTACATCGAAGACGGCGCCGACATCCAGAAGGAATACTACGTCTCGCTGGTCACCGACCGCGGTACGCAGCAGGTCGCCTTCATCGCCTCCAGCGAAGGCGGCATGGACATCGAGGAAGTGGCCCACGCCACCCCCGAGAAGATCATCACCGAATTCGTCGATCCGCTGACCGGCCTGTCGGCCGAGCAAGCCAAGAAGATCGCCGACGCGATCGGCCTGCCCGCCGACTCGACCGCCCAGGCCGTGGACGTGTTCCAGAAGCTCTACAAGTGCTACATGGACACCGACGCCTCGCTGGTCGAAATCAATCCGCTGAACCGTGACGGCAAGGGCAACATCATCGCCCTGGACGCCAAGTTCAACTTCGACTCGAACGCGCTGTTCCGCCACCCCGAAATCGTGGCCTACCGCGACCTGGACGAAGAAGATCCGGCTGAAATCGAAGCCAGCAAGTTCGACCTGGCCTACATCCAGCTCGACGGCAACATCGGCTGCCTGGTGAACGGCGCCGGCCTGGCCATGGCCACGATGGACACCATCAAGCTGTTCGGCGGCGAGCCCGCGAACTTCCTGGACGTCGGCGGTGGCGCCACGGCCGAGAAGGTCACCGAAGCCTTCAAGATCATGCTGAAGAACGAAAGCGTGAAGGCGATCCTGGTCAACATCTTCGGCGGCATCATGCGCTGCGACGTGATCGCCGAAGGCGTGATCACCGCGTGCAAGGCCGTGAACCTGAGCGTGCCGCTGGTCGTGCGCATGAAGGGCACGAACGAAGAGCTGGGCAAGAAGATGCTGGCCGAGTCCGGCCTGCCGATCATCAGCGCCGACACGATGGCCGAAGCCGCCACCAAAGTCGTTGCCGCCGCCAAGTAAGAATTAGCCAAGGAAACTGTAAATGTCGATTCTCATCAACAAGGACACCAAGGTCATTACCCAGGGCATCACGGGTAAGACGGGTCAGTTCCACACTCGCATGTGCCGTGAATACGCGAACGGCAAGAACGCGTTCGTGGCCGGCGTGAACCCCAAGAAGGCCGGCGAGGACTTCGAAGGGGTGCCCATTTTCGCCACCGTCAAGGACGCCAAGGCCGACACCGGCGCCACCGTGTCGGTGATCTACGTGCCGCCCGCGGGCGCTGCCGCCGCCATCTGGGAAGCCGTCGAAGCCGAACTGGACCTGGTCATCTGCATCACCGAAGGCATCCCCGTCCGTGACATGCTGGAAGTGAAGAACCGCATGAAGGCCAAGGGCAGCAAGACCCTGCTGCTGGGCCCGAACTGCCCCGGCCTGATCACGCCCGACGAAATCAAGATCGGCATCATGCCCGGCCACATCCACCGCAAGGGCCGCATCGGCATCGTCAGCCGTTCGGGCACCCTGACGTACGAAGCCGTGGCGCAAGTCACCAACCTGGGCCTGGGCCAATCCAGCGCCGTCGGTATCGGTGGCGACCCCATCAACGGCCTGAAGCACGTCGATGTCCTGAAGCTCTTCAATGACGATCCCGACACCGACGCCGTCATCATGATCGGCGAAATCGGCGGCCCGGACGAAGTGGCCGCCGCCGAGTGGGCGAAGGACAACATGAAGAAGCCGGTGGTCGGCTTCATCGCCGGCGTCACCGCGCCTCCCGGAAAGCGCATGGGCCACGCCGGCGCGCTGATCTCGGGTGGTGCCGACACCGCCGACGCCAAGCTGTCCGCCATGGAAGCTTGCGGCATCCGCACCACGCGCGATCCGTCCGAAATGGGCAAGCTGCTGAAGTCGGTGCTGTAACAGGCACGGGCTTGCCGTGACCGGCGCGCCAGCAGGCGCGTCGGGTCACGGCGCCAGGCACGATCCGCACCCCGCCAAGCAGGCGCATGCCTGTCTGGCGGGGTGTTTTGTTTTCAGCGCATGTCCTGCATCGTCATGGGGCACCGATGCCGTGTCGCCCAGGCCCCACGGGCCTTTTCCCGTTTTCCGCATTCAAGCAAACGTCAGGTTGGGAAAGCCGCCTGAAACTACAATGACAGGAAAGTCGACACAAGAACGACACAGCCATTCCGTCCGCAACAATCGCCACCCTCGGCTCGCGCAAGGCGATGGACGTCCGGCAACCGCGCGCCTTTGCGTCTGCCCATACCTATATATTGGAACCGAGGGAAAATGGAACTGTCTTCCACCGCTTTCTGGATCGCCCTGATCCAGATCATCTGGGTCAACATCCTGCTGTCCGGCGACAACGCCGTCGTCATCGCGTTGGCCGCGCGCGCATTGCCGCAACACCAGCAACGCACCGCCATCGTGGCGGGCTCGGCCGCCGCCATCATCATGCGGATCGTGCTGACGCTGGTGGCCGCCCAGTTGCTGCTGCTGCCGTGGCTGAAGGTCGTGGGCGCCATCCTGCTGGTCTATATCGGCGTGAGCCTGCTCATGCCCGAAGGCGAGGAAGAGGGCGGCGGCGCCAAGCAGGGCACGCTGTGGACGGCGATCCGCACCATCATGGTGGCGGACCTGGTCATGAGCCTGGACAACGTGGTGGCCGTGGCCGCCGCCGCCATGGGCGACACGACACTGCTGGTGGTGGGCCTGGCCATCAGCATCCCGCTGGTCATCTTCGGCAGCTCGCTGCTGCTCAAGATCATCGATCGCTTCCCGCTCATCGTCTGGGTCGGCGCCGCGCTGCTGGGCTTCGTGGCGGGCGAGATGTTCGTCGGCGACCCCGCGCTGGACGCGCCGCTGCATCGCTTCGATGCCATGCTGGGCATCTCGCACCATACGCTGTCGCTGGCCTCGGGTGTGCTGGGTGCGCTATTGGTGCTGGGGCTTGCTAGGGTTTTCCTTAAAAATAAGCAGAAAGTCGAAGGCTGAATGAAAGCTGAACTACAATCCTCGGCCTCGACACAGCGAGAGGCGCCAAGTTCCCGGCGCCGCCGTTTTTTTCCAAAGCCGTAGGGGGAGTTCAAAGTGCTAGAGTTTTTCCAGACCCTGAGCTGGGCAGCAGTGTTCCAGATCATCCTGATCGACATCCTGCTGGGTGGCGACAACGCCGTCGTGATCGCGCTGGCGTGCCGCAACCTGGAGCCCAAGCAGCGCATGCAGGGCATTCTGTGGGGGACGGCGGGCGCCATCATCCTGCGCGTCATCCTGATCTTCTTCGCGCTGACGCTGCTGACCATCCCGTTCCTGAAGATCGTCGGCGCATTGCTGCTGGTGTGGATCGGCGTGAAGCTGCTGATTCCGGAAGATGACCATCACGACAACATCAAGGGCGGGTCTTCCATCCTTGCGGCCATCAAGACCATCATCGTGGCCGACTTCGTGATGAGCCTGGACAACGTCATCGCCATCGCCGGCGCGGCGCAGAACGCCCACGCCGACCACCAGCTGGGCCTGGTGATCTTCGGCCTGGTCGTGAGCGTGCCCATCATCATCTGGGGCAGCACGCTGGTCCTGAAGCTGATCGACCGCTTCCCGCTGGTCGTGACTTTCGGCGCTGCACTGCTGGGCTGGATCGCCGGCGGCATGCTGATCACCGATATCATGATCGAGCGCAACTTCGGCGTTCAGCCGCTTGTGGTCAAATTGACGGCTGAAGTCATCGGCGCCGTGCTGGTGGTCCTCCTGGGCCGCTACCTGGCTAGCCGCAAGAAAACCGCCGTCACGGAAGCCTGAGTCATGAGTCTGCGCAAGTCCTCCCAGCCCCACCAAGCCGAAACTGGTCTTAGCCTGTTGGGAGGCTTGCTCGTGCTGGCGGTGATCGGCATCGCCGTCGCCGTCGCGGCCCAGTTCCTGATCTGATCGCCAGAACAGAAGCCGTGTCCGTGCCAGTATTGCCAGACCCGTCACGCTTGGTCATCGCGACCCGCGCGAGCCGGCTTGCCCTGTGGCAAGCCGAGCACGTGCGGGATCGCCTGCTGAAGCTGTATCCGAACTGCGAGGTCGAGCTGCTCAAGCTCACGACCCGTGGTGACCAGATTCTCGACCGCACCCTGTCCAAGGTGGGCGGCAAAGGCCTCTTCATCAAGGAGCTGGAAACAGCCCTGCTGGACGGCCGCGCGGATCTCGCCGTGCACTCCCTGAAGGACGTGCCGGTCGATCTGCATTCTCCTTTCTCCCTGACCGCCGTGCTGCAGCGCGCCGACCCGCGCGATGCGCTGGTGTCCCCGCGCCATGCCTCGCTGGCCGAGCTGCACGATGGGGCCGTTGTCGGCACGTCCAGCCTGCGCCGCGAGGCGCAACTGCGCGCCCGCCATCCTGGCCTGGTCGTGCGGCCGCTGCGCGGCAATCTCGACACCCGGCTGGGCAAGCTCGACGCTGGCGAGTACGACGCCATCGTGCTGGCCGCAGCGGGCCTGGAGCGCCTGGGCCTGGGCCATCGCATCGCTGGCCGTCTTTCTCCGGAAGACAGCCTGCCGGCCGCGGGGCAGGGCGCGCTGGGCATCGAAGTCCTGGAGACCCGCGATGACCTGCGCGCCTGGCTGGCGCCGCTGGCCTGCGCCGAGACGACCGCCTGCGCGCTTGCCGAGCGCGCGGTGTCGCGGGCCCTGGGCGGTTCCTGCCAGGTGCCGCTGGCGGCCTACGCGGAATGCGAGGCCGGGCAGTTGCACCTGCGGGCCCTGGTGGCATCGCCCGATGGCCGGGCCATCCTGCGCGCCGAGGTGAATGGCCCCGTGGCCCAGGCGCAGGCCCTGGGCGAGGCGGCGGCCCACACCCTGGTCGAGCAGGGCGCCGACCGCCTGCTCGCCGGCCTGATCGAACCCTCGTCGCCGGACGCCTGAGCATGCAGGCGTCGCGCCTGGCCGTGCTGACCCGTCCGGCAGGGCGCAACGAGGCGCTGGCCGAGCGCCTGCGCGCGCGAGGCTGGGAGACGCTGGCGCTGCCCGCGCTGCGCATCGTGCCGCTGGTGCCCCAGCCCTTGCCGCGGCCCGCCGATTACGACGTGGTCGTTTTCGTCAGCGGCAATGCCGTCAGGCATTACTTCTCTTCCCTTGCACAGACACCCGGCACACCCGTGTGGCCTGCCGCCACGGCGGCCGCCGTCGTGGGAGAGGCCAGCGCAGCCGCGCTGCGCGCCGTGCCGCGGTGGCCGGCCGGCGCGGTGCTGCTGCAGCCCGCCGAGGGCGCCTCCCAGGATTCCGAGGCCTTGTGGGAGGTCTTGCGCGCCCGCCCGGCCTCGCGCCGCGTGCTGATCGTGCGCGGCACCGAAGGGCGGGACTGGCTGGCCGAGCAGTTGGCCGGGCAGGGCGTGCAGGTGGACATCTGCGCCGTCTATGTGCGACAGCCGGAAACCTGGTCCCCAGGAGCGCTGGCGCGCCTGCACGAGGCTGCCCGCGACGGCCAGGCCGCGCACTGGCTCATCACCAGTGCCGAGAGCCTGCAAGCCGTCACCCGGCAGCTCGAACAGGCGGGCCTGCAGGCCTGGTTCGCGGCCTGCCCCGGCGTCACCGTGCACCCGCGCCTGGCCGATCTGTGGCGGCGATACGCCGCTGATACCATCGGACATGACGAGGCCTCGCGGGCGATGGTACAAATCAGCATGCCTGCCGACGAAGCGCTTGCCCGGGCGTTTCCCCAGCAGAACTGAAGGTGGGCCTGATGCGCGGGGCGCATGGCGTCTGGCCGTGCGCCGTTGGATGGCCGCAACGACTACAATCGCGACATGACTGACAAGACTCCAGATACGACTCCGGGCGCCAAGCCGTCCGTGCCGAGCCCTACGCCAGCCAGCACGGCCCCCGTGCCGCCGTCCCCGCCGCCTGCCGCGCCTGCTTCACCGCCTGCCGGCAAGAAGCCCGCGCCCGTGCGCAAGTCCTCGTCCGGACTGGTCTTCATGCTGCTGATCCTGGGCGTGCTGGTGGTCGCCATGGCCGCCGCGCTCTGGTATCAACGCCAGCAGTCCGAGCGCACCACGCGTGAAATCGCCGCGCGTCTCGATACCCTCACCAGCCAGTTGAACCAGGCCCGCAACGATGCGCGCCAGGCCATCACGCTGGCGCAGACGCAAGGCTCGCGCCTGGCCGGCCTGGAAACGGCCGTGCAGGACGCGCAGACCCAGTTCGACTCGCTGGAACAGACCTGGCAAAGCTTCAGCGACAGCTCCGCCGGCGACGCCGTGCTGCTGAACGACGTGGAACGCATGCTGGCGCTGGCCAGCCAGCAACTGCGTCTTGCCGGCAACGTCAGCAATGCCATCGTCGCGATGGAAACGGTGCAGGCCCGCCTGGCGCGCGCCGACCGTCCGCGCCTGGCTTCCCTGCAGCAGGCCGTGAATGGCGACCTCGATCGCCTGCGCGCCGTGCCGCTGGTCGACGTGCCCGCCGTGTCGGGCCGCATCGACCGGCTGATCGACCTGGTTGGCCGGGCCCCGCTGCTGGTGCCCGACGCCGCCGCGCCCGAGGTCACCAGCGCGCCGATTTCCTCGCGTGAGCCCGGTCCGCCCGTGGCGGGCCGCAGCGAACCCGACATCGCGGCCGATGCGCCGTGGTGGCAGCGCACCCGCGCCGAAATGGGCCTGTGGTGGGGCCAGGCCCTGCGCACGCTGGGCGGCGAGTTCGGCGACCTCATCAGCATCCAGCGCGTGGGCAATCCCGATGCGCTGCTGCTGTCGCCCGACCAGGGCGCGCAACTGCGCGGCAACCTGCGCATGCGTCTCCTGACCGCGCAACTGTCGCTGCTGATGCGCCAGTCCGATGTCTGGACGAGCGAACTGGACACCGTGGAGCGCGCACTGGCTGGCCAGTTCGACACCCATTCGGCCGATACCCAGCAGGCACAGCGCCTGGCGCGCGAACTGGCGGCCACCCGCATCGCGGTCAGCGTGCCTGACCTCGCCGACAGCCTGAGCGCACTCGAAGCCGTGCGAGCCGCCGGCAACGGCGCGGCCCGCGGAGAATAAGCATGCGTACGTGGTTCTGGACGCTGTTGCTGGCCGCCGTGGCCGTCGCGCTGGCCGTGTTCCTGCGCGAACACGAAGGCAATGTACTCATCCTGGTTCAGCCCTGGCGCATCCAGGTGTCGCTGACCTTCGCCGTCCTGCTGATCGTCGGCGCCTTCCTGGCGCTGTACATCGGCCTGCGGCTGCTGGCCTGGCTGCTGTCCATTCCCAGCCGGGTGCGTGCCTGGCGTGGCCGCCGTGCCCAGGTGCGCGACCATGAGCTGCTGGAGCGCGGCTGGATCGGTTTCCTGGAAGGCCGTTACGCCCATGCCGAGAAAGACCTGACCCGCCTGCTGGGCCAGACGCGCGCGCAGAACCGCAAGGTGGTGGCGGCGTTGTCGGCCGCGCGCGCCGCGCATGCGCTGGCCGAGTTCAGCCGCCGCGACGAACTGCTTGCCCAGGCGCGTGACCACGCCGATGTCGATGCGGGCCTGAACGAAGCCGTGGCCACCGTCGCCGCCGACATGCTGCTGGAGCAGGGCAAGGCCGAAGAGGCGCTGGCGCTCTTGACGCCGCTGCAGGACGGCGGCGCCCGCCACCTGCACACGCAACGCCTGCTGCTGCGCGCCCACAGTGCGCTGGGCCATGACGAACAGACCTTCTCGCTGTCGCGCAGCCTGTTGCGCCGTGGCGTGCTGCCCGCCGCCGAGGGCCGCGTGCTGCTCGAAGGCGCAGCCGCGGCGCGCTTGCGGGCCGCCGGCCCTGGCGACGCCTGGCGTGCCGTCTGGAAGGACCTGAAGAGCGACGAGCGCGCATTGCCCGAAGTGGCGCTGGCCGCCGCCGTGCGTTTCGAGGCCGATGAACAGCCCGACGAAGCCGCCCGCGCGCTGGAAGCCGCCATTGCCGAGAAGCAGGACACGCGCCTGGTGCTGGCCTATGCGCGCTGCGAGCCCGCCCAGGTCAAGCGCCGCCTGGCCAAGGCCGAGGAATGGCTGGCGCGCAACCCGAATGATCCCGACCTGCTCTGCGCGCTGGGCATGCTGTGCCTGGCCGGTCAGATCTGGGGGCCGGCCGAGCGCTACCTGCTGCGCAGCCTGAAGTACCGCAACGATCCGCGCAGCCATGCCTTGCTGGGCATCCTGTACGACCGCCTGGATCGTCCCTCGGATGCCACGCGTCACTGGCGCCTGGCGACTGTCGCCGGCATGCCGCTGCCGGTGCTGGCCTCCGACGGCTCGCTGCCGGCCGCCGACACGGGCGCCGACCCGCTGGGCCTGGACGCCGAAGGCATGGACTACTACCTGGCCGAGCCCGTGCCGTCGGAGTTGCCCGAAGCGCTGCCCGAGCCCGAGCCCCTGGAGGCCGCGAGCGCGGCCGACTACGTGCTCGATCCGGATGCGCGCACGCATGGCGAGGCGGGCGCGGCCGCGCCGGCCTCGGCGCCGGTGCGCCGCCTGGACGACGACCTGGACGAGTACTTCGACAGTGCGCCCATCCCGGGTGTGAACTTCGACGATGGCGACGAGCACGCGCCCGCGGATGGCAAGCCGGGGCAGGGTGGCGCGTCCGGCGCGTCCTGGTCCTCGCCCAAGAACTGAATCCCCTTACCCTGATATATACAAGGTCGAACAATGAGTCTTGATCGTGTCGCCGCTGGCAAGAACCTGCCCGACGAATTCAACGTCATCATCGAAATTCCCGCCAATGCGAATCCGGTGAAATACGAAGTGGACAAGGAAACGGGCGCCGTTTTCGTTGACCGCTTCATGCTGACCGCCATGCACTATCCGTGCAACTACGGCTACATCCCGCAGACCCTGTCCGACGATGGCGACCCTGCCGACGTGCTGGTCATCACCCCGTTCCCGGTCGCCATCGGCGCGGTCATCCGCTGCCGTCCGCTGGGCATCCTGCACATGGACGACGAAGGCGGCGGCGACGCCAAGCTGATCGCCCTGCCGGTCGACAAGCTCTACCCGGTTTACCGCGACATCAAGCGTCCGGAAGACCTGCCGGCCGAAGACCTGGCCCGCATCCAGCACTTCTTCGAGCACTACAAGGATCTCGAGAAGGGCAAGTGGGTGAAGGTCAAGGGCTGGGGCGGCCTTGATGAAGCCCGCGCCGAAGTCCAGAAAAGCGTCGCGGCCTACCAGGCCGCCAACAAGTAATCGACAGCACCCAGCGATAGAAGACCCGGAGGAGACAGGCAGCATGGCTTTCGTCATTGATTCAGTTCAGCAGGTGTCGGTGCCCGTCGCGGGCAGCGACAAGCGTTTCCCGGTGCGCCGCGTGTACTGCGTGGGCCGCAACTACGCCGAGCACGCGAAGGAAATGGGCTTCACCGGCCGTGAAGACCCGTTCTTCTTCTCGAAGCCGGCCGATGCGATCCTGGCCGTGCCGCAAGGCGAGACGGGCAAGATGCCTTACCCCCCCAAGACGTCCAACCTGCACTACGAAATGGAGCTGGTGGTCGCGATCGGCAAGGGCGGCAAGGACATTCCCGTCGACCAGGCCCAAGCGCACGTCTGGGGCTACGCACTGGGCCTGGACATGACCCGCCGCGACCTGCAGGCCGATGCCAAGAAGCAGGGCCGTCCGTGGGAAACCGCCAAGGGTTTCGACCTGAGCGGCCCCATCGGCCCCATCCATCCGGTGTCGGCCACCGGTGTCATCGACAAGGCGGCCATCACGCTGGACGTCAATGGCACGCGCCGCCAGGTCAGCGACATCGACCAGCTGATCTGGAACATTCCCGAGACCATCGCCTATCTGTCGGGCCTGTTCGAACTGGCGCCTGGCGACCTGATCTTCACAGGCACGCCGGAAGGCGTGGGCGCCGTGGTGCAGGGCGACGTGCTGGTCGGCAAGGTCGATGGCCTGGGCGAACTGCGCGTGCAGATCGTCTGAGCGGCACGGTCTCTTCGTTCGTGGAAATGCCGCCTTCGGGCGGCGTTTGCGTTTGCGAGCCGTGTTGTTGCCGAGCAGACTAGGCAGCAGTTGCCTCCGGTTCGCCAGGCCTGCCGGCGGGGGTTTGTCTCAGCCTGCCTGATGGGCCGCGCCATCGCGGTTGTGTAGATCCCGTTTAGCGTTCCGGGCTCGTCTCCTGTCCGCTGATGCGGGCCAGGACCGATTGCATGGCATGTGCCAGCGCTGTCGATCCGCCTTGCGCCGTGAACTGCGCGTGCATCTGTTCGTTGATGCCGCCCGCCGTCGAATGGTCGGCGCGCAGCGCCGACAGCTCGCGGTCCGGGTGCCGGCGCGCCACGTCCGTCACGCTGCCCACCAGGGATTCGACATAGCTGCGGGCGGCCTCGGGCGCCATGCCTTGCGCGGCCAGCCAGCCCGAGGCCGTCTCCAGCAAGCCGAAGAACGTACCCATCAAGGCGCTGCCCACGCCCGCCAGTTCGTACTCCGCCTGGGTCGACATGGGGACCGCCGTGCCCAGCGCGTCGAACAGGGCCATGACCTGCGGCGTGGGCGGAAACACCGCCGTCACGCCCTGCTGCTGGGCGACGAAGGGCAGGGGAATGGCCTGCGTCAGCGTCACGTCCGGTCCTACCCAGCCGCGCAGCGTCTCGGCGGACGTCGCCGCGATCAGGCTCACGACCTGCTGCCCAGCGCGAAAGCGCAGCGCACCCAGCACCTCGGCGGCGATCTGCGGGCGAACGGCCAGGAACACCGTGTCGGCGCCATCGATGACGGCCTGGTTGCTGTCGGCGATGCGCACGTGCGCGTGGCGTTCGGCCAGCCGGGCCGCGATGTCCGCATTGCGCGGCGAGGCAAGGATGGCGGAGACCGGGTGCGCCGTGCCGGCCAACCCGTCGATGATGGCTTCGGCGATGGTGCCGGTGCCGATGAATCCGAGTGTCATGGGGCTCCTTTGCTTGCGTGGCTTCAGGCAGGGAGGATAGCCCGGATGTCCTGCCCGGGGCTTTTCGCTCAAGCTGCCACGCGGGCCAGGAGGCGTGCCTGCCGGATATGATGGCTCACCGTCAGGCAGGACGGATTCAGGAAGGATGAGCCATCGTGAGTGAAACACCACCGCCACCGGGCAGCGCCCACCCAGTCACGGACCTGGCCGCATTGGAGGCCCTGTACGGCACCCCCGCCGCCGCATCGATAAAGAAAGAGATCGACTACCTGCATCCGCATTACCAGGCCTTCGTGAAGGCCGCGCCCTTCGTGGCCCTGGCGACCCAGGGCCCTGACGGCCTGGATGTCTCGCCCCGGGGCGACCCCGCGGGCTTCGTGCACCTCCACGACGACAGGACGCTGCTGCTGCCCGACCGCCGCGGCAACAACCGCATCGACAGCCTGCGCAACATCGTGCACGACCCGCGCGTGGCCCTGCTGTTCCTGATTCCCGGGGTGGGCGAAACGCTGCGGGTGAATGGGCGGGCGGTGATTACTACTGATCCCGTGTTGCTGGCGCGCTTCGCGGTGGCGGGCAAGCTGCCCTTGTCGGTCCTGGTCGTGCACGTGGAAAAAGTGTTCTTCCAGTGCTCGCGCGCGGTGCTGCGCGCCAGGCTCTGGGATCCGGCAGTGCAGATTGCGCGGACGGCGCTGCCGAGCACCGGGACGATCCTGCAGGACTTGAGCCAGGCGGAGATCGACGGGAAGGCGTACGACGCGGCCTTGCCGGGGCGGGTGAAGGCGACGATGTATTGATGCCGCCGGGCACGAGGGGGACGAGGTAGGCGCGAAGGCCGGACATTCCCACCCATCACGGCTTTCGCGCATGGCGCGCCGGGCTTGGCACGGCCAGACTGGCTCCTGCACATACCGTGCAACGGGAGCCCATCATGACCTCAGTCCAGCTGCATCCTTTTGTTCATGCCCGCCGCCGCCAGGCCGGCCAGGGGATGACCGAGTACATCATCGTCGTCGCCCTCATCGCGGTGGCGGCCATCGCGGTCTATCAACTCTTCGGCCAGGTCGTGCGCTCGCAGACCGCGGCCATGGCCCGTGAGCTGGCGGGGGAAGACGGCACGGCCCAATCGCGTGCCGCTGCCCAGGCGGCTGGCTCGGCCGCACGCCAGACCAGCGAGCGCACGCTCAAGTCCTTCACCGGCAACGGCAAGTGATCGCCATGCGCGCGCGCAAGGACCGCATGGCTGGCCAGGCCTTGCCGCTGGCCTTGTTGCTGGCGGCTGCCATTGCCGTCATGTGGCGTCATCTGCACGAGGTGGGCACGACCGCCGCGGCGCGCACGCAGCTCACGCACGCCGCGGATGCGGCGGCCTACAGCGGCGCGGTGGTGCAGGCCCGCGGCCTGAACCTGCTGGCCACGATGAATCGCGCGCAGGTGGCCCACCAGGTCGCCATGGCGCATCTCGCGACCCTGGCAAGCTGGGCGCAGTTCGGCGCGGCGCAGGCGGAACGTGGCGGCAGGGGAAACCCGCCGTCGGTGCTGATCGGCATGCTGTTCGGGCCGTCCCATGCAACCGGGTATTCCGCCGCGCGCGCGGCCCGTTCCTTCGGCAGCCTGAGCCAGCCCGGGGGCGGCTTCGCCCAGGCCCAGGCGCGACACGAGGAAACCGTGCATGTCATCCTGGAGCAGGCACGCCATGCTGTCGCCAATGACCTGGGGCGCGCGCGAGACGCCGCCATCGCGGCCGTGCTCGCGGCGAACTATGCCGCGACGGCAGGCGAGCCTTCATTCACCGTCAACGACGACACCTTGCCAGGCAAGCTGGTGCACCATGGCGCGTCGCCGCGTGGCGACCTGCGGGCGGTGGTCGAGCTCGCGGTGTCACCCTATGGCTTCCTGAAAGCCAGGAATGACACCGCCCGCAACCCCTGGCCGGTGTCCAGGCAATGTCCGTGGCTGCGCCATGAGTTGCGCCGCCGCGGAGACACCCGGTTCGGGCTGGACGGCCGCTGGCAGGCGCACGACACGCTGTCGTTCCACGCCTTGCGCAGCAACCGCCGCATCGGTTGCTATTTCCGTTAGTATTTGTCAATGGTTTAAGTTATTGATAAATATATAAAAATTTACTTCATAAGGGTTTGAGGTACAGAATCGGGGAATTCTGAGACGGATGGCTAATACGATCACTTCGTTCGGATCTGAGGATTTGCTTGGCTGACTCGGCAATTCTCTGCTCTTCCATGTTAGATTTGTTACATGCTCAGCTAGAATTTCTGCGATAGGCCGGCTGCCAACCTCGGCGTATCGAGCTGCTTCCGTTTATCGGCACGGTAAGCGGGCCCACCAGGCTAAGGTGCAATGTTCAAAGAGGAGATGAATTGGAGAAGCTTGTACGCGATAAGATCCCCGATTTAATGCGCGAAGCTGGTGTCGAGCCTCAGATTCGCCGGGCCAACCAGAATGAGCGGATACGCTTACTAATTCTGAAATTGCACGAGGAAGTTGAAGAATTGGAACTGACGCCGTGCATTGAAGAATGCGTTGACGTTTTTGAAGTTGTGGCAACTATTGCCGAAGAGCTTGGAGTGAGTCGGGACGAGCTATTCGCCGCTGCACTGAAAAAAGCCACTGCGCGTGGCCAATTCCGCATGGGCTACATTCTTGAGATTAGGGAATAGACGACGTGGGGCATTTCAGAGAGGAACTCGCTCAAGAATGTATCCGTGAGGATTGCTTTCTTTGCCGGCCAAATGCCGCCCTTTTGGCCCATGTAGGCGACGCTGGATACACAGTTTCAGGTCTTGGGCCGCTTGCCGAGGGTTACGCTGTAGTTGCTACACACGAGCACCTTAAAGGGCTTGAGGAAGCAGATTTGAATTTGCGATCGGCGTACGCTTCTTACGCTAATATGGTGGCCAACCGGCTTGCTGAGCAGTATGGTGGATGTTTTGTGGTTGAGCACGGAAATATGGCAGTGTGTGGCGTTTCCGTCGAAGGACGTGCACACTGTTTTCATCCCCATTTTTTAATGATTCCAGCGCAGTGCTTACATGTAGGACCATTCCTCGAGTATTTCAATTCGTCAGAAACTTTCGGGCAGCTTGCGGATGCGATCGAATTTGGTGTAGGCCGAGGGCAGTATGTGCTAGCTGGGCAAGCCGGGGGGCAGTTCCATATTTTTCTTCCTAATGGTGAAGTGCCACGCCAATTCGCTCGCGGTCTTGTGGCCGAGCAGCTTGGCATCACACATCTAGCTAGTTGGAAGGCTGAACCTAATCTGGCAAAAGCGTTGGCGAATGCGAAAGTGCTTAGAGAGGTCCTTTCCTAATGAGCGAGGCAGTTGAGCTGGACGGGCAGATAACCCATCTCACGCAGCTGTTGCAGACGCAGCTGGAAACCGTTGCGAACCAACAATCAGACGATAAGCCCGGATTGTATTGGGGACAATTCGTAGTGGCGGGAGGAGTTGCGAATTCGCAAGTCGGAGTATACGGTTCCTCGTGTGCGGCTGTAATTCTGAATCTCAATCGAGACGATGACGTATCGCGTGCTGCTGTACGAAATCTAGAAAATTATACGAATGCTCCGGGAGCTGAGTTAGAGCTAGCGCACAATATTAAGCTTGCGATAGTTTGCCTGGCGCTGGCGCCTCATGTAGGCGCTGAAGCTAGTGAGGCAATGAAGCGTCAGCTAGCTGAGTTGCTTGGTCGGTTTTCGAGGAACGCGGGTCTATGGCCGGCATACTCGTTGCCTCAGAAATTTCAAGAATCTCGCTTTGTTCCTCGCCCATCTGTGGTCGCTAGTGCCATTATCGTAATAGTGCTTAGCGAAGTTGAGCGCCGACTTTCGCATCAGGCGCACATCGAATCAAGAGGTGCGATTAGGGGGATTCTTAAAAGCGCCGCAGATCGCTTAGAAAATGCTATTGATGCTAAAAGAACAATTGAGGCGCGTTATGGTGGCCTAATTGCCACGGCTGTCATTTGTATCAAAGGATCCAATGCCAGGGCCGCGGCGAGAAAGATTTTTAGCGAGGCGGCGCAGAAGCGAGACTTCGCAGATAGACGCGTGTTCTTCTATGACTGCTTGCGCGAGGGCGGATCTCCCAGCCGAGACTACTTTATCTTGCCGGCTGCAACTTTGCTTCCTTTGGTTGCGGATGCTTCAAACGCAAGTGCCACACAGCAGGCGCTTGCTTTGGAAGTCGGTCGAGCCCTGCTGAACGAGCTCGATGATAATGGCGTCTTCAAGGGAGGGCAAGATTTGCCCAGCACAGTGGAGCAAGGGCTTGTTGCATTGTCTTTGGCGTCTACAGCTAGAGCAGCTATGCGGACGACGATAAAGGTCCGGCTCGCTCAGGGTTGGCTTTATATGACGCAGCCCAGCCCCGCTGGCACCCCCACTAAGGTAGTGACTACCGTTGTAACGATATTGTGGGCGTTCGTTATTGTCGTCGTGCTAGGAAAGTATTTGCCGGAGACTTTACGGAGCTCCGCGGTAGTAGGGTGGGTGGCGTCCAGGATTTACTGGGTCTCTACGGAGATTCCGGATCCTGTGGCTCAATTTTCCCTATTTGTTGTTGCTGCTTGGTCACCATCACGATCCGCATTTATGCGTTTAATTAGAAGGAAAGATCGTGAAAATCTATGATCCTCTTTACGGCCGTTTCGAGCTTTTGCCCATCTCTAGCGAGTTGTGTGTCCTCCCTGAAGTTCGTCGCCTCTCACAGATTCGGCTTCTGAACTCTATCTCTCCTAGTCTTGCCACATTGAGTGAGCTACGAAGATACGCGCATACAATGGGTGTCCTTCACCTATTTGGGCGATGGAAAACTGGGGCAGGACGTAAATACTCTAGAGAAGAGCAGGATGCACTAGAGGTAGCCATAATTTTGCACGATATAGCGACGCCTCCATTCGGCCACTTGTTCGAATACATATTGAAAGATGCAACGGGATGGGATCATGAGGCTGAAGCGGTCACAACTTTATTAAAGTCTTATAGTCCGGCCTCTACCGCGCAACCGATTTATGCTGGTAAAACGCCAAAAGTCCTGGATCGAATAGAGCGTCATGGTGTAAATCTAGAGCTGGTGAGGGCGATTCTCACAAAAAAACATAAATTGTCCGGGCTAATTATGGGGGTCATGGACTTCGACAATATTGACAATGTGTGGCGCATGGCTTGGGCGTTGGGTATTCCTCTGCGTCAGGAGCAAGGCGCTGTTCTGGCAGAAGCTTTGGACGTCGATGACAATGGGGTTTTGGTTGTACATCGCTCAGCAGAGGAAATTCTGCAGGTATGGTCCGAACTCCGTCGGGCTGTCTATAATGTTTTGGTTTTTGATCAACCCACGGTGGCCAGTCAAGCAATACTTACATATTGTATACGTACAGGAATCGAGACGGGGGCAATATCGGGCAGTGATTGGTTTTTAACTGATGAGTCATTACTAAGTAAACTGTCTGTTGACCCAAAGATCAGAGTTCTAATTGAACAACAGTACCTCGGAGTGTTACCGGCCCCTTTGTTGACCATCCAGGTTCCGTGGAAAGAATTACCTCTATATGGCATGGCCCGTCGAGATATTGAAGCTGAGATTTTAGCTCGACTTCGGCGGGTCGGGGTAGTGCAGGGGTGGGTGTATGTTTTCAAGGAGAGGGGGAGTTTTGAGAAACGGGTTCGATACTCCGTTGAAGGTGGGAAGATTATCTCATTCGGAAATGTATCTCAAAGCCTCATCATTTCTGTTTTTTCTGGTAAAGCCCTGTTGGCGTCTCAACGAAAAGCGGCTGTTAAAGTAATAGTGGATTTTCTTAAAGATAACGAAGTTGATGCTAACAACTTCACTCGGATTTTAGAAGCTGGTGATGAATCACTTACCCACGATAGCGGACTCCCTCTCTAAGTTGCACGAGTTAAACTGGGATTTTCCTGGGGATAAGTCGGATTCTCCATTTTCTGATCTGCATTTTCATCCTGGTCGATTTGTTCCTCAGATTCCCGCGGCGTTGATCGGGACTTTGACCCAGCTTGGCGATACAGTATTGGATCCATTTTGTGGATCTGGTACGACACTTGTGGAAGCTCAACGGCTGGGCCGAAACGCCGTCGGAATAGACTTGAATCCGGTCGCATGTCTAATCTCAAAAATAAAGACAAAAGCAACAGTCGCTAGCGAGATCGAGCTTGAACTTACAAAGTTTCTAAAAGAGTTGGCAGTTTATAGGTTGGAGAATATCTCGTCTTTGCAGGGTGAGATCCCTTCAACTGTTCAATTATCCAAGTGGTATCATCCAGAAACCGGGCGCCAATTAGTAAATATTTGGTCATGCATTCAATCAAAATCGAATGCTGATTTCCGGGATGTGGCACTATTTTGTTTTAGTGCGACTTTGCTGAGTTGTTGTGGGGAAACGCGTCATTGGGGGTATGTCTGCGACAATGTTCGCCCACTTGAACGTCGCTACGTCGACGCGCATACTGTATTCGTTGAGCGTGCCGAAGCCCTAATGGAGGCATTTCGTCGGCGTGAGCAAAGGAGTGTATCGCTTGAACAGCTCATGGCGAGCACTGTTGCGGTTAGGGAAGGTGATGCCGCCACAGAACTAAAGAGTTTACGTAGTGATTCTGTGGATTTGGTTGTGACGTCTCCTCCGTATTTCGGAGTGGTGGATTATATAAAAGCGCAACGACTATCTTTTGAATGGTTTGGCAGAGAAATTGAGCCTTATCGACGTGGCGAAATTGGGGCTCGGAGCAAACGTCACCGCTTGTCAGCGCTTTCTCAATACTTAAATGAGCTTAGTGAGACAATCTCGGAGATTCATCGGGTGCTCAAGGCCGGACATATTGCTGCGTTTGTTATTGGAGAGTCGGGCCGAAGGCAAGGGGCTTTGAAAGAATTTTTGACTATCCTTCAGAGCGAAGGGTTCACCATTGAAATGAGCATAACTCGGAATATTGGTCTTCTTAGAAGGCAGCCAGCCTCACTAGCAAGCGAGGAGCTCCTTGTTTGCAAGAAAAGATAATTACCGCTTGTGCATAACTAGCATCGTTTCAGTCGCCATAGTAGCGCCCTGGGAGTTTCTATGTGGCGTACGCTTTGATTGAATGCTGCGCGTAACCTGCGCAACCGGTTTCATGCCAAGGAATTGATTGATTTCCTGACATATTTTTACTAGCGGGACAGGTAGTCCACCTATACGTCTCTCGCCAAGAATCCAGATCGCCATTCCACCTGATTCGAGCCGAGGCAGTACGGCGTCGACAGCATCAAATAGATCTGCTGTAAAACTTGCTGCCTTGGCCTCAAGATCTGAACGGTTTTGTTTTCGAAGTCGCTCAAAGAAGGTCTTGAAATTGTCAGAAATTTCGATCATGGCTTCTCCTCGACGAGTGTGTTCGCGTGAGCTCCCCCCCAAGCTTGCAGTGTCAATTGCATATGCTGATTCACGAAAGTCAGCCTGCCCTTCCAGATCTTCGTCCGCTATCCAGCGTAGAGCAAGATATGAGAATTGCCCGTACGGGACAGTGGACTTATTGTCCCCGTAAGGTGGAGATGTAATCAGCAATTGGGCTGGCGTCGTTTTATTTGTGTGCATTGTGCGGACATCACAGCAACTCAAGTTTGCTCTGCGTTTTGCCGTTACCCTGTAATTTCCTCCTCCGGTGTGCGCTGCCTCATCAGAATATTTTTTGATTGCCTGTAGCGCGATTTGCTGAAAGCATTTTATAGGATTCTCGAGTTTTTCAAGCTCCGTAGCAGGCCTTATATGCAATTTGTAAGTGCTTTCACGGCTCAGGCTTATGTACCGTATCGTTTCCGCAAAGATGACCCACAAGAACCTTCGTAGGTCTTGATTGCTTTGCTCAAGAATTGCGCGGCGAATCCGCGAAAGTTCTACGCACGCCTGCGGCGTAAACCACTTGTCCCGACCAGGAAAGTTAACATTTATGGCTTTAGATCTGTCTGCACTGACCTGCCTAAGTAGTTTATGTATTCGTGAGTTTACTGTTGCGGGTGAGAGTGCCAAGAGTTTTGCTCGGCATATGAGAATCGCGAGGGGGTTAATATCAATGCCATCAAACGTTAGCCCACGCCGAAGTGCTTCCAGCATAGCCGTGCCAGACCCAACAAAAGGGTCGACGACATGTTTTATGTGCGGCATTGCAATAATGGCAGCATCTAGTACGTCTGCTAGCATTCGAGGAACCATCATTGCAGGATAACGAATTAATCCGTGTAGGCCAGGCCGCTGGCCCAGGAGCTTATAAGACCAATAATCACTGTCGGATTTTGCTGTTAGCTGCAATGCTGAAATAAATTTTTCTTGATGCGCGAAGCTATTCATTCATGTTCCTGGGTCGCTAGTCTTGTCAATTTCTAAGAGACACTCCTCAGCCGTGTTTTTGAGTGCTCAAAAAGACTTGTTATTGCATTTTTGCTTCGATTAGCGAAGCTTGCCGGAAAAAAGCTAGCTATGAAGTAAGTCGCAGGGAAGCTGACCATTAGTATGGCTATCTTAGTATGATATACGGCTTACATATCATTACACTGCCCAAGGTTCTTCGAACGCGCCCGTAAGCGCTCGGCGGGCAATGAAGTTTCCGACAATCGGTGTGCCAGGATAAAAATCGGCCAGCTTGCGCATCACAGCAAAGTAGTGTGCGCCAGTGGTGAGCATGTCGTCGAAGACAAAGATTAGGTCGGGCGGTTGGTGCGGTCTGCCGCCGGCGGCGTCGAGGCTCAGTGTCCTATAGAGGTCGTCGGGGGATGGGCGCTGGGGGCCTTCGTGGCTGGCCGCGTGAGTGCCGCTGAAGCTCAAGCAGTCGCGGATGTCCAGTGGCATGCCGACATGCCCAGCAAGCTGTCTGAGCATGATTGCGAGGCGCGCGTCGTATAACGGGTCGTCACGTGGCTTGGAGGGGGGAATCGGAATCAGGGCCAGGCGGTAGTTGTGGTGTATCTCGGCCCACTTCCAGAAGCCGGCGAAGGCCTCTGCGATTTGTTGGATGGCCTGCTGTTTGTAGGGCCAGTCCGGCTTGTTCTGCCGCTCCATGCCTTTTTTGAAGTTGGCGATAAGCCGATTCGTGGGCGAATAGTCCCACCGTTTGCCTTTGGTGTGTTCGTAAGGGGTGTATTCGCCCCAAAAGAAGCACTGCGCATCTGGAGGGAGATAGCGGTGATCCGGTCGTTCAAGGTCGCCGACGAACGTCAAGCGCTGCGGCATCTTCATGCGAATTCTTGCGGTGTTTCCTCGAACTCGCGCAAGATGTCGTCGATCTCGCGCACCCGGATGGCGCCGCTCTGCTCGAACTTCGCGGGCCAGGTGATAGCCGGGTTTTGGAAATTGCTTTCCAGAATGAAGAGTTTGCGGCCTTGGTCGAGAGCGGCACAAGCCTGCGTCAACGTGCCGGAGGTCTCACCGGCCTCGACGATGATGGTCGCTTCTGAAAGCGCCGACATCGTCTTGTTGCGCTCGGGAAAGAAGAAGCGGTTGAAGTTCACGCCCTGGGACTTGTAGCGAAGGATGGGAACCTGGCTGACCAGCAGGAAGTCGCTGGCGATGCGTCGCTGCAACTCCGCGTTCTCCTTCGGATAGACTTCGGAGATAGGCGTGCCAATGACGGCGATGGTGCGGCCGCCGCTTTCGATGGCCGTTTGGTGGGCGATCGTGTCCACGCCTTGAGCCAGCCCCGACACGATGGTGAAGTCGTGTTCGACGAGGCCGCGCACGAGCTTGCGGGTGCGGGCTGCGCCTTCGCTGCTGATCTTGCGTGTGCCGACAACGGCCACGCGGCGCGGGGCTTCGGCCAGCTCCCAAGAGCCTAGGAAGTACAGTAGCTCGACCGGCTCAACGGCATCGCGCAGGCGGGTAGGGTAGTCGTGTGTGCCGTTGATGCGCAGGCCGAATCGCCCGATACCGCGCTTGGACAAATGCTGCATGACTTCTTCGGCGGCGCGTTGGGCTGCGTCGTCATTCACCAGATCTGACGGCAGGCTGCCGGGGTTCGCTTGGAACAGTTCGGCCAGCCGCTTGGTACTCGACTGCGGCTGTTGCCACAGGTGCTCGTAGGCACCCATTTCGATACGGGTATCGACAGGTTTGTCCGCAAGGAACTCCGGCCATGGGTTCATGACGTCCTCTCCGTTTTCGTCGTCAGTGTATCCCGGGCGTTCTTGTAAGGTGAGCATGGGCATATTTAACTGTTTAAATATACAGAATTTGTGGGGGGGTGTCATTCTTGTAGCGGGACGGAGCCGCGGCCGCTACGAGGCCGGTTCGTCTTCCGACGCGGCCGCGTATCCAGTTGGATCGTCGATCCAGGTTTGCAGGGCCTGCGCAGTCCAGCCGCTGGCTCGGCCGCCCAGCTTGACCGGCGCGGGAAAGCGCCCGGCGGCGATTCGGCGGTAGAGCGTGGGGCGGCTCAGGGCGGTGATGCGTATCACGTCTTTCATGCGATAGAAGGCGGGTCGAAAGCCATCCGCAGTGCTGTCGTGTTTCGTGGTAGCCATGCCAGTCTCCGTGTGTGTCGGCATGGCTCTATCGTGCAGGCGCATCGGTGGACGCTCAACCCGACGGAGCGTATTTGGTCGCAGAGGGGAGGGCATATGGCACCGTAGATCCTGTTTCAGGGGACTAATCGACATTTTGCCGGCTCTGGAACACCTATCTGCCCGCTTGTGGCCCCTCTGGTGAAAAACCGGCGCTTGCGTAGGATAATGTTTCAACGCCGCACACCTGCAGACTGGTTTCTTTCCGCCAACCCCCATTAGGACAATTTGCCAATGACCACCTCCAAGAACGGGAATCGAAGTCCCGCCACCCCGCCGATAAGCAGACCCCGCGGCATCCCGCCCGCCGGAACGACTCCAGTCAAAGGCGGTATTCCTACGTCCCATATGCCTCCAGTGCCGCCCAAGCCGCAGGGGGGTGGAGACGGAAAGTGACGGAACTGAAAGCTTCTACGGCCGAAGGCATGGCGTCATCGTCGCCTGTGGAGATTTATGTGCCGTCCGAGGAAGCCAAGCGGCTTTGCAAGGAGTTCCTTGACGATGCACGAAAGCGCCAGCTTTCAAGCTCGGAGAACTTCGATAAGTCCATCTTGACGTATTCCAGCGGTGGGCTCGCCCTGTCCCTTGCGTTTCTCAAGGATTTCATCCCAATCAAAACGGCCACGATGCCCTACTTGCTGTATGGGTCTTGGACGTTGTTTGTTCTGGCAACGGCTTTGACGATCATCTCGTTTCTGGTGAGTTACCGTGCGCAGACGATGTCCATAACATTTGCAGAGAAGTATTATCTTGAAGGGAATGTGGACTATCTCAACAAGACGTCCTGGTGCGATCTGTATACAAAATGGTCCAACCGTTTTGCGGGTGGCTCGTTTATCCTTGCCCTTATCTTCACGTCGGTATTTGTCGCTGTAAATCTCAACGAGGCTAATCAAATGGCTGAAACCAAGAGCATAGTTGTGAATGGTGTACCTGCTGCCACAATGCAAAAAACGACGGATGCACCGACGGGGACGTTACTTCAAAAGGGCTTGCCTGCTGGAACAATGACGCCGCTTTCGCCTCAAGCCGTACCCCAGGCAGTCCAGGCGGTACCTCAAACAGGGGCTGGCGGCACGAGCGGTGGGGCTACCTCTGCTGGTCAGGACTCCAAATAGCAACATGCCATCGGTAATGACTTCTCTCGATCCTGTGACCCGCAGCCTCGCGATCGTTGACAAGGCACTGCGCGCGACTTTCCCTGATGACTTCGATAAGCGCTGCATGTATGCAGCATTCGGCCTGAGGCAACTGCTCCAAGAGGCGGGCCAAACGGCGCAGATCGTCGGAGGTGAGTTCCTGTGCCTAGTCATATCGCCAGATGGCAGGCAGGCTACATTTCAAGGCTTTGGCACACCCTCGGAGCAGGCGTCGGAGCCATCTCATTATTGGGTGGAAGTCGGGCAGACTCTCGTGGATCTAGGACCGCACTATTTGCCACGTCGTTCTCCCCATCGTGCCGCGTCAATGCCGTTGGTCCGTTGGTCCTTGCAAACCAATCTGCCGCCGTTCCTACGATACAAAGAGACGGTGCGCTACGATCAAAACGTGGAACTGGTCGCTGACGCTGCTATCTCAAAGCGCATGGACGATTTCCTCTTTCGTTGTCAGCAAGAAAGCCGAAGCGCAATCGGCGACGTGAAGCTGCCGGGCTGGCAGTTTAGAGATATTGGATCACTTCAGCACGCAGCCCAGCGAGGTGATGCTTGGGCGCGTGGAGCAATGTCCTTTATCAAGACTCGTCCGACCGTCTCGCTGCCTTTCTAGCAGTTGCCGTGAAGAGGTTCTCGCGGCGACGATTGCACATAGGCTGTGGGGCGTCTCCGGCTGAGCCGGACCGCGGTTCTCCAGGTTTCGCTATCCGCTTATCCCTGGCGGGACGGGCCATGCCCGCCTTGCGTATCGCTGACGTCTGCGCGCTGCGCTTACTCGGCCTCATCGTCATTTGCTGTTGGGGGAATGGGCGGCCTTGCTATCTGGACATCATGTCACGGCGTGCTCCCCGTCAAGGGCGGCGCGCGCTGGAGCGCGCTTGCGGCCTATGCTCGTCTGCGACCCTGTGACGGCGTGCGCCGCGCCGTGCCCCATCGGTCTCCGGGCAATTCCGCCCAGTAATCGGAGATCGTCATGCACGAAAAATACCACGTCTCACTCGAACAGCACGTATGCCTGGTATGCGGCATCCCGTTCGATACGGGCAACCTGCTGCTCGACAAGCGCCTGCGCGCAAGCTTAGCGCATCACACGGTGACCGGCTGGGGCTTGTGCCCCGAGCACGAACGGCTCTCCAAGAACGGCTTCATCACCTTGGTCGAATGCGACCCGCAGCGTAGCGGCGGCGCACCGTCGTCGGGGAACATGAAGCCCGAGCAAGCCTATCGCACGGGCCGACTGGCGCATTTGAAGCGCGAGGCTTTCGCCAAGGTGTTCAACGTGCCGCTGGCCCTCGATCAGTCTTGCGTCTTTGTCGAAGCAGGCGTGATCGAGCGTCTGCATGCGATGACTGAACCTGCGGCGGGTTGATCTCCAGCGCAAGCACTGCGCGTCGCTTTCCCGGTGGAGGGCGGCGCGCGCGACGCGTGTCGCGCAGGATTGGCCCGGACGAACCGAACGATCGCTGTACGCCTAGCTTGCCGAAGCCGGTAGGCCAGGCGTCAGGTGTTGTCCTTGACCGTCGCCGTCGGTCCGTTGGTTTTGACAGAGGCGATGCCGTTGTCGCGCGCCGAAGCACTGGAGTAGGTTTCGCTGCGTCCGATAGTCTCGCCGTTGCCGCCCGACAGCGTGAAATACGGCTGGCCGTTGGTGGCGACTTTGCGTTGATACCGGGCGTCGATCGGCGAGTTCTTGCGTACCGATTCGATGCCGTTCAATGCGCCTGTTTTTGTGGTGTAGCGCTCGCTGGTGAGAATGGGCTCTCCATTGCTCGCTTTCAAGTTGAACATGAACTGGTCGCCGCTGCGCTTCAAGTCGTAGGTGCCGCTCATTGGGAGTCTCCGATAGGGATGCAGGTTTGAGAACGGGCGAGGTTCGCGCCGTGTCCGGCGATTCAGCGCTTCTTGTTGGACTGCGAAACGACCGAGCCGGCCAAGGCCTTGGTGACGGGGGCGGAACGGGGATTGTCCAGCGCCCGCGAGGCCCGGGCCTCGATCCCCGCGCCCGTCTGCGCGCGAGAGCCAGTCTGACGCAGCGCCGAGCCGGCCAGCGATTTCTGCAGTGTGCTCGACGATGAACTGCCCAGCGTTTTGCCGGCCGTGGAGGCCACGCGGGAAGACGTTTGTTTGCTGTTGGTAGCCATACGAACTCCAAATGCCCGGAGGGCGAAAGGTTGTTTCTCTGCAATACCGACTGCGATGTCTGCATGAATACTATATATGGTGTTTTTATTTTTATCTAGCGCTATATATGGTATTTCACATTCATGCTGATTATTGCGTTGGCGGGTGGCGAAATGACACGTGCGGCACACGGTAGCGTCGGAAAATCCCTAGCAATTTCTGGCCGACGGCGGATTAAGGCGGGTCATCGGGTCGTCACGCGCACCGGCTATACGTGCTGAATCTTCGACAGTCGCTCGTGAAGATCCCACCGTCTCTCAGGGAGTTTCTATGGCCGCGCGGTATCACCTTGCTTTCTGGAACCTGGAAAACCTCTTTGCGCCGGAAAACTACCCCGAGCGCGAGCCCTGGATCGCCAGCGCCGTGGGTGCGGATCTCAAGGGCTGGACGCAGGCGCTGTTCGATCGCAAGCTCGCCCAGTTAGCCTCGGTCATCGGCCGAATGAACGAGGGTAGGGGGTCGGACATCCTGGGCGTGTGCGAGATCGAGAACAAGTATGTGCTGGACGCGCTGATCGCCGCCGTGGCGCCCTTGTTGCCCGAGCGCCGCTACAAGGCGATCCATGCCGATGCCAGCCGGGACCGGCGCGGCATCGACACCGCCTTTCTGTTCGACAGCAAGGCATTCAAAGCCCGCGATCTGTTTCACCACGCCGTGCTGCGCCGCACCGGTACGCGCGACATCACGCAGGCGACCTTCGTCACCCAGGCCGGCGCCGAGCTGGTGGCGATGGCCAATCACTGGCCTTCACGCACCGGCGGCGCGGAATTGAGCCGGGGTTTTCGGATGACGGCGGGCGAGACCGTGGGCTACTGGCACGAACGCATCCGCGAGGAAAAAGGCGAGGAGGTGGCACTGATCGTCATGGGCGACTTCAACGACGATCCCTTCGATCCGTCTTTGACGATTCACGCCGGCGGCACGCGCGAACTGTCGGATGTGCAGCGTGCCAGAAGCGCCAGGCTCTACAACCTGAGCTGGCAGTATCTGGCGCAGGAGCTGGTGGACGTGGCGGGCAAGACGCGGGTGGTCAACGGCACGATCTACTACCAAGGCGATGCCAATCTGTTCGACCAGATTCTGGTGTCGCGCGGGCTGCTGTTGGAGCGGGCGCCGCTTGTTGCGGAACTGCCCAGCGCGCGCATCGTGGCCTTTCCCGAGCAGGTGTCCAAGAGCGTCGCCACGCCCGAGCCGATCCGCTTTGGTTTGCCAAGGGGTAATGCTGAGAAGAACGTGAACCGCGATGGTTTCAGCGATCACTACCCTGTGTCAGTTGTTCTGGTCGAACGCTGAGTGCGTTCGTGCGTGCCGCGCGAGCTATACCCTTATCCTCGCTCCCAATGCGACTTGGGCATAGCTTGGTAAATATCCTCCGGGTCCTGCCACTTCGTCAGACGGGCCAGCGTGTCATCGCTACCAAAGAGGGCGAGTGCGGCGGCGAGTTTTTCCTGGACCTGAGCGCGCATCTCGGGCGGGCAGTCCTTCGCGTCGGCGAGCAATTCGGCGAAAAAGGCCGCGACGCGCTTGCCTTCGCTCCATTCCGTGATGATGTCGCGCAGTTGCGCGCGGGACGTCTCGATGGCTTTCGCGCGGCGTTTGGCTTGCTCTTCACGAATGTTCTTCTGGACGGATTCTTCCCACTCGCGCTGGCGTCGCTGCTGTTCCTGGTGGGCTTTTTCTACCTGTGCATTGATGGTGGTCGGCGCCGCTTGCAAGGTCTCGGTGATTTCGTCCAGTTGCGTGCCAAGCGCGCCTGCCGAGCCTCGCCATTGTTTGCGCCATGTCGTGCCTCGATAGGGCGAATAGGCTTGCAGGCAGAATTCGCCCGAGGGTACGTTGCGCTGCGTGGTCGAATAGGGCGAGCGAACCAGGGGCACTTTGTTTGAGCTTCCCCGGGAAGGGACCGGGACTAGCTCGCTGCCCACGTACATCATTTCTTTCTCTACCAAGGTCTCGAACAAGGAAAGCCCGATCGCCACCCCATCGACATACACGACGGTGGGGCGTTCGGGGTGCCAGAGCGAGTCGTGATAGCGCGGTTGCTTCGTGGCCGGACGCGGATCGACGACTTCCCGTTGGAAGGCGTCGCTGGCATTGGACAAGCGCACGCGGTGGCCCTGTGCTTCCAGATGCCGATAGAGCCGGTTGGCCAGGCGCACGATGGTGTCGAGCTGCTTCGGCGACGTGAGGATGTCAGGCAGTAGCCGCTTGCGGGGCTTGTAATACCCCTCGCTGGAGGTCTTGCCTTGCGGGATCAACTCAAGGGCCCCCGCGATGAGCGGATGCGTGGCGGGGATTCTCTTGCGTGGCGACTCACGCTTGGTTGCCGGGTTAGATACCGGCACGGTAGGCGCGGGCTCTGATTCTGCAGCCGTGGCGGTGATATTGGCGACGGAGGTGTCCGTGCTGACAGCTCTCACCGTGTCGCTCGGGTCAGCCTTGGGCGGGGTGGGCTTGGGCTTCGTGCTGCGAGTCGCTGGCAGCGGCGCGTTGGGCATCCACTCCGTTTCATCGCCCGGCTCGGCTGTGGGCAGGGGCGGCCTTGGGGGCGCTTTGCCCACCGCGAGTTTGGCCCAGTAACCCGTCGGGGGCCTAGGTACGCGCAGGCGTTCGCATACCCGTGCCAGAAAACTGCCCGACACACCATATCGGGCGGCAAGATGCATGACGGGCTCGGACCATACCGCCGAATAGAGTTGTTCGCGCGATAGGGGTTGTAGCGGGTTCGAGGTTTGGTGTGGTGACGGCGCTTGATCCATGTGCTTGCGGTCGCGATGCCGATGCGAGGGGAGCCGCCACAGTGTAAGGGCTGTTGGACGCCGATGGGCCTGTCAATGCATTGGCGCCGCGTCTAATTCCGCCGCTATGTCCGAGGAGTGCTCCGACACGAGATCCCTATCCATCAGGGCATTGAACACCGCGATCGTCGCACGCTCCGAATATGCACCCAACACGGACGTTGATACATCGCGCGCGAGGGCGAACAACTGATGCGTCCTCAGTATCGCTTGGCGCGTATGCGCATCGATGTGTTCGTCGGATAAGAATAGGGCCTGGAGCCGGGGTTGTTTGGTTTGCAAGGCGATTCTCCTGATTGCGTAAGGATGCACCGCCGGGCGCGGGCTGGCTATACGTAATTACCGAATGGCGACGTGGCGGCCGGAATCGGGCCACGTGTTGTCGCGCCACCGCTCGCTCTGGTTTGGTAGCATTGGGTTACATGGAGGGCGTAATGGCGGAGAGCATCAGTGTTTTTTTCACGCGCTTAGGATTTCCTTTGCGTAACGAACGCACCTCATGGGGGGCGGTGAGTGGTGACGCCGTGCTGCTGCGGACATGGGAGGATCAATACAGCGCGCGCACGAGCCGTGTGCAGGTGTTCGGGTGGCTTGGTGGTCTTGCTGGCACGTCCTCCACGGGTTGGAACGAGCGCCAGGCGCATTTGCGGCTGCTGTGGCAGGGTGGCTGTGCCGCCTACACCGTGATCGTTCAGCCCGCTGAGAAAGAAAAGAACGGCGTGCGTCAGATTCAGGGCTTTCGCGACGATGTGGTTTTCCCTATCGAGAAAGTCGTGCAGGAGGGCGATCTGATCTACGCCGTCATCAACAAGGTCGGCGTGCCGGTGGGGCAGTTGGACGAGCATCGCAAGACGCATCGGGTCCAGTCCAATGAGGCCCCGTTGCCGGACATCTTGGTCGACGTGCGCCCTCGCGAGCCTGATGATCCGAAGCAGAGGGTCGCCTATAAGGCCGAGGCGATGCGGGAATACCTGATTGAGGTGGCCGCGCGTGGTGAGCCGGCGACGGTGACTTACGGACAACTGTTCGATGCATTCGAGCTTAACCGGATGACGATTCCAGCCGTGTTGGCTTTTGTCGGCCATCGATGTCAAGAAAACGGCGAGCCAATTTTGACCGCTTTGGTGGTGTTGCAGGAAACGGGGCGCTGTTCGGACGGGTTGGAGCGGGAATTCGCTGTCGATGAGGACGAGGAACGGCGGCGGGTCTATGCCTATTGGTCGCGTGACAGCGCTGGCCCGCAAGCGCGTAACGGTCAGGAGTGGACCGAGGAGGAGTTGGCCGCGACGGCGCGGGCCTATCGCGATATGTATGTGAAGCTGCAAGCCAACGTGCCGTTCGTGAAATCGCGCTACTACGAACAACTGTCCCAGCAGTTCGATCGGTACGACGGCGCCTACGAACGACGGATGCAGAACTTCTCCGCGATACTCGATGAACTAGGGCTGCCTTGGCTGCCGGGCCTGAAGCCCCAAGCCAACATCGGGGCCCGCATGCGCCCTGTCCTGCTGCGTTGCTTGCAAGATCTCGTTGCGGAACTGCGCGCGCCGATCACGCTGCCCGAGGAGGTGCCCGAGTTGGCGACGCTCATCGAGGGTGCGAAACGCCAGATCACCGTCAATGCGTATGAGCGCGATCCCGTGGCGAAGCCGCGTTGCTTGAAGCGTTGGGGGACATCATGTGTCGTGTGCGGGTTCAGTTTCGGCGCGGTGTATGGCGCGCTGGGAGAGGGCTTTATTCATGTTCACCATCTCCGTCCGTTAAGCACCATTGGGAAGGCCTATGAACTGGACCCTGAAGAGGATCTGCGCCCAGTGTGTCCTAACTGCCACGCGATGTTGCATCGAAGGCAGCCGGTACTGAGCATCGAGGAACTGCGCGGCCTGCTTCAGCGCGAAGGCGGGACGGTCGACGCATAGGGATGGAGCGAGTCAGCCTCGCATGCCGCACCCTGCGCCGAATTCGCATCAGCCTTGGGCGGGGCAGGCCGGCTCAACGGAGCCTGAAATCGTAGGTGATGGCTTTTGACGAACGAAAGGTTTTCCGCCAATCACGCAGGTACTTCTGTTGCAGGGCCGGCAATTCCAACGGACGGTAGTACGTCAAGATGACGCGGTAGGTCTTTAGGGCGATTTGCCCGACGGCGCCACATATCTCATGGGCATCCTCAAGGTGCCGGATAGGTTTGAGCACCGCGTGGTCTTCTTGGGTTAATACCTGCCGTGAAAAGGAGTCCGCATGCATGACAGAGCTGCCGTGTCCATACCAAAGTGAGTAAGCGGCGGCCTGGTCCAGGTCCTTGGCAACTTGATGCAAGCTGGCGAATCCTAGGCATTGATACCACGCGGCTTCACGGCGTTTCTTGTTGGCGTAGCTTTGGAAACTGCGCTCGATATGATCGAGCGGGGGGCGCCGCAACGCATCATTGATCTGCGTAATCTGCTGCCGAGCCAACGCTTTTGCTCGGGGGTCTAGGTCGGATGTCTTGACCCCGATCGTGGCGAACTTCGCGTTGAAGGAGCCTGGCGCGTTTGTATCGTCAAGCACGCTCAGAGCGAAGGCGCGGCGGGCGCGATAGTCGCTGACCAGATAGGTTTGCGCGCGGTGCTCGGGTTGCCCCTTCAAAATGAATTCGATATATAGCGACGCTTCAAATGCCGACCGGGCCTGCGGAAATGCATGGGTGGAGTGGCCATTCTCCAGCAGAACGACGGCGGCATCCAGCATGCCCACCACGTGCTTAAGCAACGCCCCGCAGACAACCTGTTTGGTGATGGTGTCTGCCGCGGGTCCTAGCGTGCGCACGATCAGGTGCGTGCCGTAGTTCACCAAATCCGTGAGATAGGCCAGCTCCTCGCCCAGGTTCTCACGAACATGCCGACGCGATTCATCGGGGTCTAGAAGGGCTGAGTGCGCGGATTCATTCATGGAAGGCGATCCCGGTTCGGGGGCGAGGAGGGTACGGCTACAGGCTGAGGATTTTCTCATTGTTGATTTTCGGGCATCTCCGGTCAGCTCGTGCTGGCCGGCCGCGCTGTCGTGCCTAGCATCGAGCCGCCCGCGGCGTCTCGCCCCTGCCGGGCTTTCATCGCTGATGCCGTAACCCCGTCGGCACGGGTTGCTGATCTGGGGGCGGGGCGGCCTTGCTTTCCCGTCATCGTGTCACGGCGTGCTCGCTCGTCAAGGGCGGCGCGTGCCATGCACGCTTGCAGCCTGGCGGCCGTCTGAGACCCTGTGACGGCTTGCGCTGCGCCGTGCCCCTTCCGGTTCCCGGGCAATTCCGCCCGATTCCGAACCGGAGGCAGTCATGTCGCAATATTCCCTTTTCGTCGATGGCAACACGAATCCGAACAACGCGCTGCTGGTGCGCGAGGCCGGCGGCGCCGTGCGTCTAGCCCAGCGGGCCGAGATCCTGGCCGTGGCGCGCGATCTGGTCATGATCGACGAGCTGCGCGACGAAGACCTGAGTTCTCCCGACAAGGCCATGGCGTTCCTGCGGCTGCGACTGGCGGGGCTGGAGCACGAGGTCTGCGGGCTGATGCTGCTGGACAACGGTTTTCGTCTCATCACCTACCTGGAGCCGTTTCGCGGCACGTTGACCCAGGCGGCGGTCTATCCCCGCGAAATCCTCAAGCTGGCCCTGCAACACAACTCGGCCGCGCTCATGATGGTCCATAACCATCCGTCCGGCCAGGCCGAAGCCAGCCAAGCGGACGTGCAGTTGACGAAGGCGGTCCAGCAGGCCTTGACGCTTATCGACGTGAGGCTGCTCGACCACTTCATCGTCGCCGGCGCCGAGGTGGTGTCGATGGCGCAGCGCGGGCTGCTGTAGGCCCTCGCGCCGAAGGCGGGCGATGCCCGCCTTGCCCATTTTTCTTCTTCTCTCATGGTGGCGGTCTGGTCGTATCTGATTGGCGATGCGGACGACCATGGCGTCTGCGCGCGCCTAGCGGCGCTTGCCTGGCATGTCTGGGGCGCAACCGTCAAGGGTCGCGTCCGGCCCCCGTGTCCTCGCTGCGCTGCGGGCCGCGCCAGGGCCGCCCGCTTTTCCCCCTTGACGGTGCGCTCCCTGGACATGCCGCGTGGTGGCCATGGGCACGAAGGGCCACCCCGGCCCTTCGTGCCCAGGTAGGAACTCACCCCCCTGGCTTCTCTCACGCAAGGAGCGCATCATGAACATCGCCACCATTTCTGAAACTGCTGCCATCCAAGCCGTCAATGACAAGGCAGCGCAAGACGCCGCCCAGCAGGCGCAAGCTATTCTGAACCAAGCCCAGGCCTCCGCCCTCGCGGGCGAAGCCGCCCCATCTGAAGAAGCCCAAGCACCAGCCGCCGAATTGCGCTTTATCGCGCTGCCGCGCCTTCGCCTGTCCAGGCGCAACGTGCGCAAGACCGCCGTGCCGGTCGATGCCCTGGCCGACAGTATCGAGCGCGTGGGGCTGCTGCAAAACCTCATCGTTGTGCCGCACCCTCACGGCGAATCTTTCGATATCGTGGCGGGCGGACGGCGCTGGGCCGCGCTGCGGCTGCTCGCCAAGAAGAAGCGCATCGCCCGCGACCAGACTATCCCTTGCCTTGTGGTGCCGGATACCAGCGCCGTCACCGTGAGCCTGACCGAGAACGTCCAGCGCCAGGACATGCACCCGGCCGACCAGTTCGAGGCATTCCTGGCGCTGGTGAATGAAGGCCGGCCCATCGAGGACATTGCGGCGGATTTTGGCGTCACGCCCCTGGTCGTGCAGCGCCGCCTGAAGCTGGCCCGCATCTCGCCGCGCCTCATGTCCGACTACCGCCAAGGCCGCGTCACGCTGGAGCAGTTGATGGTGCTCACGCTCACCGATGACCACAAGGCCCAGGAAGCCGCGTTCTATGACGCCCCGGCCTACGAGCGCGAACCCTACGCGCTGCGGCGGCGGCTCACGCATGGCGACGTGGATGCGGCGCGCAGCCCGCTGGCCCGCTTCGTCGGCGTGGACGCCTACACGGCGGCGGGCGGCGGCATCCGGCACGACCTATTCGCCCAGGACCGCGAAGGCGTCACCCTGACCGATGCCGATCTGCTGGCGCGGCTGGCGGCGGACAAGCTGGAAACCCTCGCGGCCGAGGTTCGTGCCGAGGGTTGGAAATGGGTCGAAGCCGTGGCCGTGTTCGGCTACAGCGAACTGGCTGCGTTTCGCCGCGCCCCGCAGATCGAGCGCCAGCCCACCGCCAAACAGGCCAAGCGCCTTGCCACGCTGCAAGCCAGACAGGAAGCCATCGAAGACGCGCTGCATGCGGAGGAAGACGCCGAGAACGAGGACGCCGCCGCCAAGCTCTATGAGGAAGGCAGCCGTGTGGGCGAAGCATTGGACGCTCTCTATGCGAGTTTGCTGGCCTACGCGCCTGAAACGATGGCGGCATCCGGCGCGGTCGTGACGCTTGACCATGCCGGGGAAGTCATCGTGCATCGCGGGCTGCTGCGCCCCGAGGATGCCAAGGCCATCGCCCAGGCTGCGCAAACGGAACGCGCCGGGGGCAACGAAGGAGACGGGGACGGCCAGGACAACGGGGATGGCAAGGCCGCACCGGCCAAGACGCTTTCCGAGCGGCTGGTGCGCAACTTGAGCGCGCATCGCACCGCCGCCTTGCAAGCCGAACTGGCGCAGAAACCTGATGTGGCCCTGGTCGCGCTGGTGCATCGGTTGGCCTTGTCCGTGTTCTATCACAGCGGCGACAGCTTGCTGCAAATCACTGCGCATCCGCAAGACGGTTTGACGCAGCATGCGCCTGAACTGGCCGAAGGCAAGGCGATGGGCGAGTTCGATGCGCTGCGCACCGCATGGCGCGAACGCCTGCCCGCCGACGATGCGGATTTGTTCGACGCCTTGCGGCAGATGAAGCGGGCCGACCTGTTGGCGCTGCTGGCCGTATGCGTGGCGGGCACGGTCGATGCCGTGGTGCGCAGCGAGCACGACACCCGCGCCGATGCGCTGGCGCAGGCCGTGAGGCTGGACATGAGCGCCTATTGGCAACCGAGCGCCGAAGCGTACTTCCAGCACGTTCCTAAGGCGCAGGCCCTGGCATGGTTCCGGGCCCACAAATCCGCTGAACTGATCCGCATGGCGGGCTACAAGAAGCCTGATCTGGCCAGGGAAGCCGGCCAGCATGCCAGCAGCGCCCAATGGCTGCCGGATATGCTGCGCACGCCCGCAGCCTAAGTCGCAACCTGGAAAGCCTGGCCCTAGCGGCAACCCGCCGCCGGGCCGCCCGGCACCGCCCGCCGTTCACCGCCTTGCAAGGTCGTGAACGGCGGGCGTTTTTGCGCGGGCGGTTTGCCCGTCCATCGAGGAGCGTGCAAACCGCGTCCGGCCGTGCCTGGAAATGCAGGCGCGGCCGTGCAACGGCAGGGCCGCATCTGCATGGACGCGGCCAATATGCGCCGCTGCACGGCGAGAGACGAGGCGGACCGCACAACCGATAAGCATGCGGCACGGGCCGTGGGCACGCCCGGCCAGCCGGCCGTGCGTGCCGCCACTACGCCAGAGTGCGACCAGGCCGGTTGCGTGCCTGCCATTCGTGCTCGAAGCTGGTGTAGGGGCGTGCTGGGAGCGGTAAATCGGCGCTGAGCAATGGGGACGGGCGAAGACCTTCCACCAGGCCGTAGCGATGGCGCCCACCACGCGGCACAGGCGTCTTGCGCCGACTTCGGACGGAACACCGGACATGGCCAGGCCATTGCACACCGCACCGCTGTATCGTCATGGCGTTGACCGTACCCGCCATGAAGACATCTCCCGCAATTCCGTCCCATGGCGGCCTTGTTATGTGAATCCTGGCTCCGGCGCGGCGGCCCGGCACACACCGCCGGGCCGCCTCGGGCTTGTGCGGCGCAACCGGCGGGCACAACGATTTTCCCCTGCGCTGCGCGCATTCCTCGCGAGACAAAATCGCCGTGCCCGCCGGTCGTCCACGCTGTTACCGCCCCTGTGGGGTGCGCCGCGCCCGGCCTGCGCCTGATCGGAATCACCAAGGACGCGATGGGCGCGGACTTGAAAACCAGGAGATTCATCATGGCTAACATCGGCACCTTCACCGCGCAGGACAACGGCTACACCGGTACCGTTCGTACTCTGACCTTGAACGTCAAAGTCAAATTCGTTCCGGCCGAGAAGGACAGCGACAAATCGCCGGACTACCGCATCGTGGTGGGCGGCTACGAGATCGGCGCGGCATGGCGCAAGGTCTCCAAGCAGGACCGTCCCTATCTCTCGGTCACGCTCGATGACCCGTCGTTCCCGGCCACCATCTACGCCCGGCTGATCGAGAATGAGGCCGGCGACTTCGACCTCATCTGGTCGCGTCCGGCCAAGGCGAACTGAGTTTCGCCCGCACGCCCGGCTGGCCGGGCGTGCCTCTTCGGTTGTGCCCTGGTCGTTAGTACGGTCCCGCGCGGCATCCGCTTCGATGGCTACGTGCCCCGAGCGTGATGTTTTTCGCCGTACGGCGTCCTGGACGCCGACGAGCTGGGGCGAGGCCAACCGACGACGCAGGTGATCGGTGGCGGTGATTGGTGCATGGTCGGGGAGGACGACGTGTGGGTGCTGTGCGATGTCCTGGTGGATGAGGCATTGTGGGAGCCTTGGCTTAACATGCTGCGTTGAAAACAGATCTGAGCGTCCTCAGCGATGCTGGGCCGCGCTGGCGCGCTGCGAATCGAACCGTCTGGTGGTATTTCGACCCGCCGGTTTTCGTCGCTGACCCTATCTAAGAGCTGCTTCGAGTTTCCTATCAACTGAGTTTGTAGGCTCTGCCCGTTTGGTGCTAAGCCTGGCTAGAATAGCTGGCGAAATGCGTTTCCAATGCTGCACTACTTTAGCCGTCTAGCATCGGTCGTTGCTTAGAAATCCCGCAGACGCGAGGTCTCATGGCTGTAAATGTGGGTTCTGACTCGCCTCCCAGAATGTTCGACCTTCCAGATTCGGACGGAGTGAACGCTTCGGAGAAAATTCTAACGGCACTGTGCCGCCGGTCTTTCTTGCGACTTTGGTCGCAGACCAATGTCTTTACGGACGAAGGCTTCAAAGACGGCAAGGGCAGCACAAGGGAATTGTGTGATGCGCTGGTCGTTTTCGGGAACGATGTCATCATCTTCTCCGATAAGCACGTTGCATTTCAGCCCGGAACTACGCTTGAGGTAGCTTGGCCGCGCTGGTACAAGCGCGCGGTGCTGGCTTCCTGCAAGCAGTTGCACGGTGCGAAGTCATGGTTGCAGCGATTTCCTGCACGGGCATATTTGGATGCGATATGCACTCGGCCGCTTCCCGTACCAGTCCCCGAAGGAGCCGTGAGGTTTCACCTGGTGGCGGTGACAAGGGGTAGCCGAGAGGCTGCCTTAGCGTACAAGAATGGTGAGGGTCTAGGGTCCTTCTACCTGAACAGTGCCGTTGAAGGACAGGCCCATCTACAAGCGTCCTTTACGATCGGTTTGGTCCAGCCGGACAAGCACTTCGTGCACGTCTTCGATGATGTCTCGATTGAACTGGTGTTGAGCGAGCTCGACACTGCTGCGGACCTGCTTGACTATTTGAAGAAACGCGAATCCCTCATGGGACGCCGCGGCACGCAAGTCGCAGCTTTTGGCGAGGAGGAGTTGCTCGCCGCCTACCTGCGCACGATGGATGCGACAGGTGAAGAGCACGTCTTTTTCAATGTCCCTTCGGTCGATGCTCTGCCCGATGTTGTCTACTTCGAGCCAGGGTTTCACAAGGCACTTTGCGACGATCCGGCCTACCAGCGCAAGAAGCAAGCGGACCAAATTAGCTACGAGTGGGACAAGCTTGTCGACCGTTTCCTAGAATACGGAGATCCGCGGTTGCACGAAAATTTCGTGGACCAGACAGCAGCGGACACGGAGCGGGGACTCCGTCTCATGGCGGCGGAGTCCCGCTTTCGTCGTCGTCAATTGGCTCAGACATTCATCGGTGCCTTAAGGCGTGTCGAGGCTGGGGAACGTCTTGGCCGGCTGATATGTGGTGGAGGGGAGGGGGAACCCGCTTATGTTTTCGTGGTGGTCCCCAAGCGGGATGATGAAACTTACGATGACTACCGGCAATATCGTATCGCGTTGGTACATGCGTACGCTCGGACAGCTAAGCTGAAGGCGCCTCGAGCCACGACGTTCATCGGCATCGGCTTTGACAATCCCCACAAGAATTATGAAGGGGGAGCCGAAGACCTTTTCGTACTGAGTCAGGAAAGATGGACTGCTGACGACCTCGACGAGTTGGAAAGAATGCGGCGTGAGTTGGGGCTGTGGGGAGAGGCGATGGAGTCCTGGAGGTATCGTCAGGACGAGTTCCCGCAGGTGGATCAGCGCAACCCTTTCAGGCGGGTGGCAAATGCGTTTGCAGATAACGTAAAGCCGAAAAGAGACCGCAAGAAAGCAGAAAAGCGGCTCAGGACAATGAGGAAGAACTCTCGGCGCCAGAATCGCGGGAAGCGCTAATTGCCTGTTGGGGCTCGCTATAGCCGCCGCTTGTGGCGCCGCTGAGCTCGGCCGGAGAGCATAGCTGGCCAGTCCTCGCCATCTTAACCACGTGGTTGACTAACCTTTGCCCGAATCGACTGCAGTTCCTTGTTGACCTGCGCCAAAAGGCTTTCAGCCTCGCTGGCGGTTCCCGCATAGGCCATCGTCATCAGCGTGAGTGGGTGGATCTGCATGACCTCGCACAACTCGGATAGCTTGTTCAGCGTTGGATTCTTGAGGCCGCGCTCCAGGCTGCTCAGATAGGTGCGGCTCGACACGTCGCCAAACGCCTCCTGGCTTAAGCCGCGCGCCGTGCGCACCGTTCGGAGTGCCTGCGCCAGGCCGTGTTTTGCCATCATGGCTTGCCATCCTCAAAATCAAAGATGACAACCGATTGATAACTATAGGACTACAATCTATAGTGTTCATTCCATCGTGTGCGATCTGTGTCCACGGATCGGCGGCTATCTGAATCTACAGAAAATCGCTTCTGCGCTTGGCCGGTTCGACGTCAAATCGCCAAACCGGCGTTACGATCATCTGTAGTGCCGCCGTCCCGGTATTCCGTTTTTACGATAGTGCGACAGGTCGCCTTGCCGCAACGTGTCTCTGGCCCGGAGGTTTCGATGTCGCTGCTCACTGACGCCCAGCATGCGCAGTTGTTGGCACACGGCCGGCGGCGCGCCGAGGACCCTGGCTTCGACCCGGTGCCTGTGGTGAAGCTCTATACGCCTGACGCGGGCGTGGTCTGGCTGCTGGCCTTTGCCTACCCGGTCGATCCGGGCCGTGTCCACGGCCTGTGTGATGCTAATACCGGGTTCCCGCAACTCGCCGATGCACGCCTGGACGACTTGCTGGCCATCCGCGGGCCGAACGGCTACGGTCTGGCCGTGGACGAAAGCTTCGTTGCGACGCGCACGCTGTCGGACTACGCCGCCCGGGCAGTGGCCCAGGGTGCTTACCTCGAGCATTGACGGTCGGCCTCGCGGTCTGGCCGTCACGACTTCCCAGCATTGCGGTGGCGCGCCTGGCTCGGCCGCCCCGTCTTCCAGACCATCACGTGCGGGGATAGGGGGCTTTTTGCCAGAGGAGCGACGATGTCGGAGTCCACAGTATGCACGGCGGTCTGGCAGGTTACGGCCGCATACATCTATGTGCTGCGTCTGGACGCGGCTGATCTGGCATGGGAGTATCTTCGCCGCCATCCTGACTATCGGGCCAACTGGCACCGAGCGGGCCGCCGGGCTGTGGCCCAGGAAGCTGCGCCGTGGGGCCTAGCGCGATTCGAGGACCCAGCCCTGGACGCGCGGCAGGCGCATCCCATTTGGGATGTCCGCCTGCCTGCAAGGCTGCATTTGCGAGCCGTCCAGACGGCCGAGGGAGCCCCTGACGCCGGGGGCGAGGCCACTTTGGACCTTTGGCGCATTCCCGGCCGTAAGGATCTGGCCGTGCTGCCAGACGGCATCTTCCTGCAGGCGCGCGACGCTGCGCGCTGCCTGCGAGCCCGGCTGGAGCCCGGTGTGCTCGATGGCCGGCCGGCGTTATGTATCGTGCCGCTCGATACGCGTGCCCATACCCAGGCGGCGTTGCTGGCCGGCCACGCCGCCCATCTGGCGCCAAGCCGGGCGGCGAATTCGCGGGCCGCTGCGCGCGCCCATGCCCACCGGGTGTCTCAAGCGGGTTTGCACCACCTGCAGTCTTTGCAGGCGCTCGATGGTGTGCAGGCGGGCGCTTCGCATCGCATGATCGCCGAGGAGCTGTACGGCCGCGAGCGCGTGCGCCGGCAATGGCATGCCGACAGCGCGCTGCGGGCGCAATTGCGCCACCATCTCGCGCGCGGCTTCGCCCTGATGCGCGGCGGCTATCTGGATTTGGCCGGCCTGCGCCGGGCTAGCCAGAAGGGGTAGATCACTACAGGGAGAAATTTCGAACCCCATGAAATCTCTCCCTTCCCGCTACGCCGTCCTCTACCGAGACTGTCTCCAGCAGGCGGGATTTGGCCCGCCGCCGCACGGTACTGCTGGAGGCTTCATGGCTGCGTCCCACGTTTCCCTGTCTGTCCCGACTTCGTCCGTACATCCGGTTGCCGCGCCGTCGGCGCCACGCTACCTGACCAACTGCGAGGCGGCCGCCTATCTGCGGCTCTCGCCCAGGACGTTGGAAAAGCTGCGCGTGCTGGGCGGCGGGCCGCGCTTTCGCAAGTTCGGGCGGCGCGTGCTCTACGCCGTCACCGACCTGGAGGGCTGGGCCGACGAGCATAGCTACGGCATGACATCCGACCCGGAATACCTCGAACACCATGCCTGCCGTTGACGGCCTGGCGTGAGACGGGGAACGGACATGGCCGCGCGGCGCCGCCCGCCCAGCGAACGCGAACAGCTTTCGCTATTTCGGGCGCTGCCTGGCGACATGCGCCCGCGCGATGCGCGCGACCTCATGGCGTATCCCTTCTTTTCGCTGGCCAAGCAAAAGCGCACCGCGGCTATCGACTTCGCCGCCGGGCCGGTGCGCATTCGGGTGGAAGGCGTACCCGAACACGGGATTGCCACCATCTGGGACGCCGATGTTTTGATTTGGGCCGCCAGCCAACTCGTCGCCGCCCGCGACCGCGGGCTGCCGACCTCGCGGCTGATCGCGGCCACCCCGCACGAGATCCTGACCTACACTCGGCGCGGCACGTCGCAGGACGACTACCGCCGCCTGCGCGCGGCGCTCGACCGCCTGCAATCGACCACGGTGGCCACCTCGCTGCGCCAGCTTGATGCCCGGCGCATGCATCGGTTCTCATGGATCAACGAATGGAAGGAGATCGTGCAGCCTGATGGCCGCTCGGCCGGGCTCGATCTGATTCTGCCCGACTGGTTCTACACCGGCGTGCTCTCGGACGCGCTGGTGCTGGGCATCGACCCGCGCTACTTCCAGCTCACCGGCGGGATTGAACGCTGGCTGTACCGCCTGGTGCGCCGACACGGCGGCACTCAGCGCATGGGCTGGCGCTTCGAGCTGCGCCACCTTTACGCCAAATCGGGCAGCCGCGCCCGCTACACCGACTTCGCGCTCGACATTCGCCGCCTCGCGCAGCGCCAGGCGCTGCCGGGCTACTGCCTGCGGGTAGCCCGCGTCGGCGGCGTGGAGCAACTGTTTTTCCATCGCCAGCCCACGCAGCCGTCGGCCACGACGGTGCCCTGACGCATCGTGCCAAGGAGAGTTCGAGTGTGGATAACGTGTGGACAACACTGTGAATATCCTGTGGATGCGTTCGGTGTTTTAGGCGCACGGGAGTCGGGGTTTTGGGCGCAGAATGTTCGGCGTTTTAGGCGCAGCGATGCCTGGAAATCCGCGCCAGAACTGGGTTTCCGGGCCTCTCCTAACTCTCTAACTAAAAGACTAACTAAGATTGATAGCGGGAGACTGTCTGTTCAAAGATTGACCATCGGTCCATGCGAGGCTGTCAAAAGCGGTCTGCAATCGGACCCGCTGCCGACGGCGGCCAGCGCGCTTGCCGCTGGGCTCGGCCAGCCACAAGGCGGCCGTGTCATTGCGTTGCTGAACCAGAAAGGCGGTTCCGGCAAGACCACGCTTGCCACCCACCTGGCCGGCGAGCTGGCCTTTGAAGGCTACAAGGTCGTGCTGATCGACGCCGACCCGCAAGGTTCGGCCTCGGACTGGGCCGAACGACGTGCACAGAACGGTCAGAAGCGCCTGTACGGCGTCTTCGGCCTGGCACGCGAGGCCTTGCATGCCGAGGTGCCGCAAATCGCGCAGACGGCCGATTACGTCGTGATCGACGGTCCGCCTCGGGCGGCGGCGATTACGCGCTCGGCGCTCTTGGCGGCCGACCTGGCGCTGATTCCGGTGCAGCCCTCGGCCTATGACATCTGGGCCAGTCAGGAGATGGTGCGGCTGGTTGAAGAAGCGCGTCTGTACCGGCCTGCGCTGCGCGCGGCCTTTGTGGTCAATCGGCGTGTGGTGGGGACGGTCATCGGCCGCGAAGCACGCGCCGCGCTCGCCGAACAGATCCTGCCGGCACTGGCGGTGGAGATCTGCCAACGTATCGCCTTTGCCAACAGCGTGGCCGGCGGCCTGCTGGTACGCGAGCGCGATGCACGTTGCGCGGCTGCTCACGAGATCGCGCGGCTGGCTACCCAGGTGCGGGAGATGGTGCGATGACCGGCTCGCCTGATCGCCGTCAGCGTCCCGTGATCGGCCCGCGTCCCGCGCCCGCCGCCGCGACCGCCTGGGTGCGGCACGGCGACGGCCAGGTGCCTGTCTACTGCGCGCGGCTCACCATTGATGTCACACCCGCCTTGCGCGGGCGCATCAAGATGGCCGCGTATCAACGAGGCGTGACCGCTGCCGCCATGCTGCGCGCCTTGCTGGAGCGCGAGTTCCCGGAGAGCGCGTCATGACGGCGCCGCCCGTGCAATCACCGATGCTGCCGTGTATGCAACCGCCAGTCCCGCTCACGCGCGTGGCGCTGGCGACCGTTGGCCGTCATGTCCGCATCCGGCTGCGCTTTGGCGCGCCGCAGCGTGTCGTGCGCCTGGACGCCTACCGGCGTCTGGCCATCTTCCTGCCTGGCGCCGTTTTCTGCCGCATGAGCTGGGCCGCCAATGCCTACGGCACGACGGCCTGGACGCTGATGGTGATGCAGGCGGCCACGCCGCTGGACGCCATCCAGCGCATCGCGGGCGTGATACCTGGCGCGCGCCTGCTGCTGCGCGTCGATGGCAAGCCGAACGTCAAGACCGTGCTCGCGCTCATCGACGCCATCGAGGCCGACGGCATCGCGCTGGTGGCGGTCTCGCCCGCCTATTGGCGCACCGTCGCCAACCGGCTCGCGGCCCGGCAGGCGCCGCCGGCCTACACGGCCGAGCGGCATGCCGCCTACCTCGCGCGCTGCGCCTTGCAAGGAGACCGTCATGCCTGATGCCTCGCCTGCCGTCATGTCCGCTGCAGCGTCTTTGCCATGCCGGCCCACCTGGCGCTACCGTGCCGTGGTGCTTGGCGGCATGGCTGTCAGCCTGGCGGCAATCTTTGGGCCCGGCCTGCTGCACGCTGTGGCGCCTGCGGCTGGCCCGGCGGGCGCCTTCGCGCTGCGCTTGGTCTACAACGCCAGCGACAGCGTGCCGCGCGGTTTTTACGCCATCCGCGCGCAGCCGCCGCGCGTGGGCGATGCCATCCTCGTGCGTCTTCCGCCGTCCGCCGCACGGCTGGCCGCCGAGCGCGGCTACCTGCCGGCCGGCGTGCCGCTCATCAAGCCGATTGCCGCCGGCTATGGCGATCATGTGTGCGTGCGCAATGGCGTTGTTCGCATCAACGGCCGCGTGGTGACGCTCACGCTCACACACGACCGCGAACGCCGGCCGCTTGTGGCTTGGCCCGGCTGCCGGCTGCTGGCCGAGCACGAATGGTTTCTGCTCGGGACCGAACATTCGGCATCGTTCGACAGCCGCTATTTCGGTCCTGTGCCGCGCACGGCCGCCTACGGCGTGGCCGTGCCCGTCTGGACCTGGGGCGCGCCATGAATGGCATGCCGCCTTGCCTGCGCCTTGCGCCGGACGCTGCGCGTCCCGTGCGCCCGTCGATGCGCGGCGGCTGCACGGCGCGATGCAGCGCCGATGCTGCGTGGCCTGCACGCCGCCTGCGGCGTTCGGTGCAGACCGTTTGCCCGCGTCCCGGCTCGCCGGTCACGCCAAGCTGGCCCGGCCTTCGGCCATCGCCTGCGCCCGGCGTGCCCGGCATCGGCCAGGCCGCCAGTTGGTCCCCGCAGCCCCGGCGGCGGGGATGGGCGGACGGATACGGCGAGGGCAAGATAAAAGGGCCAGCACGTACTTGGCCGCAAAGCCTTGTCTGCACGTGGTGGGGGACGGCACGCTGGCCTGTGGCGCGCGTGCCGTGGGGTGGCGTTTTGGCGCATGGATGCGGGCTTCGCCGGGTGCCGTCTGCGCCTTGCTGCGCCTGCCTTGCCGGGAGTGTGGCCGATGGCCCGCGCTGACGACGATCGTTTCCGGCCACGTCCAGGGGCACCCCGCGACCGCGGTGGTGGCGGTGAACGCTTTGTGTCGCTGGTGCGCCGCCAGGTCGCCAAGGCGGGCCAGGCCGGCGGCCGTTCGACGCGCGGCGGCCAGTTTGGCCGGGGCCGAGTCGCAGCTCGATTGCGCAGCCGGTCCCCGACGCTGCGCAGCCGGCGCGTGGTCATCAAGTCCCGATTCGTGATGGTCAAACCGGGTTCGGATGCCATCGCCGCGCACCTGCGTTATATCGAGCGCGATGGGGTGACCCGCGAGGGCGAACGCGGTCAAGCCTATGGCGCTCAGACCGACGAGGCCGACACGCGGGCCTTTGCAGAGCGCTGCGAGCAGGACCGGCACCAATTCAGGTTCATTCTTTCAAGCGAGGACGCGGCGCAGATCGGCGATCTGCGCGCCTTCACCCGCACCTTCATGCAGCGCATGGAGGTTGATCTGCAAACCCGGCTCGATTGGGTCGCCGTCGATCATTGGAATACAGACAACCCGCACACGCATATCGTGCTGCGCGGGCGTGCTGACAACGGACAGGATTTGGTCATCGCGCCGGAATACATGAGCCACGGCATGCGCGAGCGCGCCGCCGAGCTGGTGACCGAATGGCTGGCGCCACGAACCGAACGCGAGATCGCCGACACCTTGCAGCGAGAAATCTATCAAGAGCGGTTCACCACCTTGGACCGTTCGCTGCTGCGCCTATCGGTCGAGGCCGACCCGATGGGCGCCTCAAATTTGCGCGGCGACTCGCCGTACCAGCGCGCGCTGGCGGCCCGCTTGCAGCACCTGGCCGGCATGGGCCTGGCCCACCAGCTTGAGGACGGTCGTTATCAGCTTGACGAAAAAATGGAAGCGACGTTGCGACGCCTGGGCGAACGTGGCGACATCCTGCGCGCCATGCGCCGGGCGATGCGCGGCCAGGCGCGCGAATGCGTCATCGAAACCGGACCGGAACTGCGCCAGCCCATCATCGGCCGCATTGCCGACAAAGGGCTTGCCAACGAACTCTACGACAAGGGCTATATCGTGATCGACGGCGCCGACGGCCGGGCACATTACCTTGCGCTGCCGCCCGGCATCGTGCTGGCGGACTTCCCGACCGACGGCATTGTGGAGGTACGGCCCATCCCGGAAAGCGCCGCCGACAAGAATATCGAACGGTCGGCACGCGGCGGCATCTACCGTCCGGCCGAACACCTGGCCGAGCTGGAGGAATGGCAAGCGAAGAAAAGTCCGGGCAAAGGCCAGGAACGCCTGCCCAGTCCCAAGGCCATCGTGCGTTCGCACGTGATGCGTCTCGAAAGCCTGCGGCGCGCCGAGATCGTCGAGCGCATGGAGGACGATACCTGGAAGGTGCCCGCCGACCTCATCAGGCGTGGCCGTGAGCACGACCTGAAAATGCGCCACGGCATCAACGTCACCGTGCGCTCGCACTTGCCGCTGGCGCGCCAGATCGACGCACCAGGCGCGACTTGGCTGGATCGCAAGCTGATCGACGGCGGCAAGGAACTGACGGGAGAAGGTTTTGGTGGCGAGGTGCGACAAGCCATGCAGGCGCGTGCCGCCCAGCTTGAGGAGCAAGGGCTGGCCCGTCGCCAAGGAGAGCGCGTCATCGTCGCGCGCGGGCTGCTCAACACCTTGCGCGAGCGCGAAGTGGACGCGGTGGCGCAGAAAATCGCCATCCAAACGGGCCTGACGTACCAGCCGATGGGCGAGGACGGCCAGGCCAGTGGCGTGTATCGGCGTTCTGTGATGCTGGCCAGCGGCCGGTACGCCATGCTGGATGACGGACTGGGTTTTACGCTGGTGCCGTGGCGGCCGGTTCTGGCGCAGCGTCTGGGCGAATCCATGTCTGTGTCCGTCGAGGCCGGCCGCGCAACGTGGGAGTTTGGCAAGCAGCGTGGCCTGGCGTTGTAAAACCGCAGCCAGCCACTTCTAAATGAGAATTATTGTTAATATAAAGGGTTGCTACGCCGATTTGTCCCGACATACGCCATGTCTCGCCTACCTGCGCCCAAGAAAGGTTGGCTCGCTCATTACAGCGGGCTGGTCGGGACGTGGGCGAAAGGCAATGTCAATCCCCAGGACGCCGAAGATGCTGTACAAGATGCGGCGGAACGCTTGTTGGGTACGGACACGCTTGCCATCCGGGATACCCGCGCTTATCTGCATCGCAGCGCCGTCAATGGCTTGGTCAGTCGCCATCGCAGAGAACAGGCATTCCCCCCATCCCCTCTGCACGACTTGGCGGAAGAAGAACATCCCCTCATCGAGGACGTAGAATCCGCCGCTTATGTGGCCCAATTGTCGCAGGCCTTGTCCGAGGCGCTGGAGGAACTGCCTTTGGTTTGCCAGCAGATATTCGCCTGGCATCGCATCGAGAACTGGACGGTACCGGAAATCGCCCGGCACATGGGGTTGTCGGTCAGCACTGTAGAAAAGCACCTGACCAAGACCATGCGGCATTTGCACCAAAGGTTACAAAGATTCGCCTCGTAAACTTACGGGGTTTGCCTCCACCACACGTCTTTCTTATAGAGGGGTAGCAAAAATCTGCATTTACCGGCTTTTGCGTCCAGCATGACCACAAACGACCCAAACATCCCTGACGACCCGCACGACGCAGCCGCTCACTGGTTTACCCGTGATCATGGCGGCCTGATGACGCCCGATGAACGGCGCATCTTCGAGGCCTGGCGCCAGGCCGACCCTCGGCATGAGCTGGCCTATCAGGACATGATGCGCGTATGGGGCGTTGCTAAGGCGACCCCCGATCAGGTTTTCGAGAGTATCCTGCGGCGTCCCCACCAGCCGCCGGCGGCGGGATTTTCATCCCGCCGCCGCATACTGGCGCTTGGCGCCGGGGCCGCCTGTTGCGCCGCTGCGGCGACCGTATTCGTCGGGCCGGAGCGATGGTTTCACGCTCCGACATTTTCTGAGAGCTACGTCAGTCGACGTGGCGAGCGCCGCATGGTCGATCTGCCCGATGGTTCGATGCTGACGCTGAACACCGACAGCATCGTGCATGTCCAGTTCTACACATCCGAGCGGCGTATTCTGCTGGAGCAAGGCGAGACTTTTTTTTCGGTTGCCTCGGCGCAGGACCGCCCTTTCGTGGTTGATGCCGGTGTGGCCACCGTGACAGTCACCGGCACGGAATTCAACGTGCGCCGCGATACCGAGCAGGTGTTGGTCGCTGTGGAGTCAGGTTCTGTGGAGGTCGCGGGCGGCAAGTGGTGGAACCGGACGGTTCGCCGGCTGAGCGCGGCCCAGTCCGTGCAGGTGGCCAGCACGGCGGGCATTTCCGAGGTTTCAACCGCGAACATCGAGACGTTGACTGCGTGGCGGCAAGGTAAAGTCGTTTTCGATGCTGTTCCCTTGGCGACAATCGTGGCCGAGATGAATCGTTACCGCGCCCAGCCGGTGCGTCTGCAATCCGCCTCCTTGCGGGGTTTGCGTGTGGCGGGCGTGTTCAGCACAGACGACCCCAACGCATTCCTCGATGTTCTACCCTCGCTGGCCCCGGTGACGGTGCTGCGGCTGCCTGATGGCCGCAGCGAAATCGTCTCTCGCTAAAAAAATTTCCTGTTCGGCAGTTCCAGGGTAAGTACCTGTTTAAGAATGAGATTTCATCTCGTTCGCCATGCAATTGAAATATTTAGTTTCAAAATAGAGCCAAAAACCTTTACGGGGTTCACCCTTCCCAACTCTCTTTATTAATGAAGGGCCTGGTTTTCGTCGGGGGCGAAGCCAAGCCAGAACGAACCTTTGGCCAAAGGGTTTGGCGCGCATGCGTCGCTTTCATTATCAAGAGAACGTCCGGTGAACCATCACATCACTCAACACACATCGGCTGCAACCCGCAGCAACCGGCTTGGTTCGAGCCTGAACGCGCTGGCCATTTCGCTCGCGCTTGCCTTTGGCCTGTCGCCCGAAGCGACATACGCGCAAAGCACGACCCCGACACAGATCAATATCCCGGCGCAGTCGCTGAATCAGGCACTGCTCCAACTGGGTCAGCAGACGGACATCCAGATTTACTACCTGCCTGAAACTGTAGCCAATCTGAATGCCCCGGCCGTGGCGGGTACGTTGACTGCAGAGCAAGCGTTGGCGCAGTTGCTACGAGGAACTGGGGTCGACGTGCGCTGGAATGGGAAGACGGCGTCGCTTTCGAAACCAGCATCAGGAGGAGCAACGCAGTTGGCGCCAGTGCTGGTGACAGGCTCCGTTGACCCAACGACGGAAGGCACGGGCTCCTACACCACACCTGTCACCAACTCCGCCACCAAGCTCAATCTGTCAATCAGAGAGACGCCGCAGTCCATCAGCGTGATTACTCGTCAGCGCATGGACGATCAAGCCCTCACAGACATGGTTGGTGTCCTGGAACAGACGCCAGGCGTTACGGTAAATCAAACGAATGGCCATCGCTTCACTGTATTTTCACGTGGTGATGAAATCACGCGTTATCAGATTGATGGCGTAAGTACCAACTTGATGAACATCGCACAATTTTCACCGCAAAGTCAGCTCGACATGGCTTTGTACGATCGTGTTGAGGTGGTGCGGGGTGCCACGGGCTTGCTGACTGGCGCGGGGGCGCCAAGCGGCGTTGTCAATGTGGTTCGTAAACGGCCGACCAAAGAATTTCAAGCCAGTATTCAGGCCGGGGTTGGCAGTTGGGATGATTATCGCGCCGAGGGCGATATCGCCGGGCCATTATCGGAGAACGGTAGGGTGCGCGGTCGTCTCGTAGCCGTCAAGCATGACAAGAACAGCTTCACAGATTCGTATGGGCAGGACAAATCCATTTTTTACGGCGCAATAGAAGCCGATCTCACCGATTCTACGCTGCTGCGGCTGGGAATGGATTACCAAAAGGTTAAGTGGCATGGCGGCGGTGGTGTCCCGCTCATGTACAACGACGGCACCCAGACCAATTTTTCCCGCTCCACCGGCGTAGCCCCCAGATGGTCTAGTGCGGAATTCGAAACCTACACGTATACGCTGAATTTCGAGCAAAAGCTCGCTCGTGGGTGGGAGTTTAAAATAGCAAGCAATTACATGGATTCTCGTCGTCACGAATCCGGGGTGGAGTATGCCGCCAATGCCATGAATTATGTAATAAAAGAAAAGAATCAAGCTTGGCAGGTGGATCAGACCAATCTGGCCGCAGATCAGAAGCAAAAAGGGATCGACATTACGCTGCAAGGTCCGTTTAAGCTGTTTGGTCGAGAGCATCAGGCCATTGTTGGCTTCAACTTTGCCGACTATGAAAACACCCATATTGGCCTGGGTGAGGATACGGTCAATAATATCGGTCTTTCTGATATCAAGGATGTCCCGGGTATACCCAAAGTGCATACGTACACCATGTACCATAAGGATCAACAACGGGGATATTATGGCGCACTCAGGCTGAATCCAATCGACCGTTTGCACGTCATCGTGGGGGCCAGGTCGTCAGATAATCATTATAAATATCATTATGGTCTGGCTGATGGTACGTGGTCGACTTCTACGAATTACAGCAAGAGAGGGGAAGTTACTCCTTACGCTGGAATTGTCTTTGATCTGACCCCACAGCAGTCTATTTATGCGAGTTATACGGACATCTTTCAACCAAATTCCGTGGTGGATTCAGGTAGAAATATTCTAGATCCGCAAGTCGGGTCGAACTACGAGTTGGGCTGGAAAGGCGAGTTTTACGATGGCCGGCTAAACGCCAATGTCGCAGTTTATCAAGTGGAGCGGGATAATGTTCCCGAGTACGTCGGGACTGTCGATGGCATTGACACTTATCGGGCTGTCAGCGGTGTGAAGACGAAGGGTATAGACGTAGAGTTGGCCGGAGAGTTGTTGCCGCAGTGGCATATGAGTGCCAGCTACAACTATTCAGCCAGCGAAGATAAAGATGGCGTTCGCCAGTTCACTCATCGCCCTCTGAATACGTTCAGGCTTTTCACTACCTATCAGCTTAGTGATAAGTTGACCATTGGCGGTGGCGCAAGCTGGAACTCCAAGACTTTTATTGATTATCCGCGGGTCAACAATGGGATGGCTCGGCAGGGCAGCTATTATGTGATCAATGCGATGGCTCGATATAAATTCAATAAAAGCCTATCCGCTTCCCTGAATATAAACAACCTTCTTGATAGGAAGTACTACTCTTCTATTGCCAGAGTTGGGTACGGCTATTATGGCGCGCCGAGAAATGCCTTCTTGAACATTCGCTACGATTTCTAACGACCAAAAATTTTTTCTTGTTTTCCATCTGCATAGCCGGTGCTGCAGGCTATGCAGATGATGTCTCTGATTTTGATGGGCGGGGCAGTGTTTATCACGTATTTGTAAATCTTGTTGATTTTTAACTGTTGGGATTTTCAATGTTTTTTCACGTAAAACTCATGCCCCGCCTAGTCTTACTATTGACCGCCACCGTGGTGCTGGCCGGCTGCCAATCCCAAGCAGTACGGCCACGTGCATTTAACGATGCCGCAGCTTCCATCGCCACATTGCCACTGCTACGTCAGGATGCCTTCAAAGGCATCTACGAAGTGGCGGTGTCTGGAGATGGCACATCGGTGTTTGTAGCCGCCATCAACGATTTCGATAAGAACAGCGCTGGCTTTGTTCATCGTCTGGATGCCCGCACATTGCGTCCCTTGCAAACCGTGCAAGTGCCGCGCCGCTCCTTTGCGCTGGGCCTGAACAACGCGACTGGCACGTTATATGTCGGCAACACGATGGAGGGTGCCCTCTCTGTAGTGAATGCTGACAGCGGTCTGGTCGAAGGCCAAATTCAGTTGGCGAAGGCCAAGAAGGACGACGATGGCGAAGAAATATATGCGCATAGCCGCAAGGTCGTCGTTGACCAAACGAACAACCGCATCTTTGTCACCAGTCCGGGCAGGCCGGGATTGATTTGGATTGTGGATGGTGTGACGAACGCGCTGACCCATACCATCACCAGTGACGGCATTTGGTCCGCAGGTGCGGCCTATGATTCGGACGCCAACCGCCTGTACGTTGGCCAGGGTGGCGTCAATGAGGTGCTGGTGATCGACCCGGATGCCGGTACGGTGGTGAGGCGCTTCTCAACGGGCGAGACAACACCGGCGGACAAAGATAAGTCCGCGAACTTCTTCATCAACATCGCGCTCGACGTCAAGGGCAAGCGCCTGTTTGCTGCGGGTGGCCAGAAGAACCAAGTCTATGTCTGGGATACCGTCTCCGGGCAGGTTATCCATCGCATTCCGTTCCAGACCAGCGCCCTGGACATCATCTACAACTCGGTGCGTAATGAAGTTGTCACCACGCATCGCGGCAACGGCGAAACGGGCAGCGGCTTTGTTGCGGTGCTCGACGGCGCGACCTATGAAGTCAAGCGCACGATTGACTTGCCTGTGCACCCTAACAGCGTCGCACTGTCGCCTGATGGCAATACGTTGTATGTGACGGTCAAAGCGCCGCATAGCGACAAACATCCCGCTTGGCGCAAGGATGCCGCTGACAGTGTGGTACGTATCGACTTGCTCTAGTTGGTCATGACGTCGATGTCCGCCGACACACAGTTGACAGGAAGCGCCATGCGTACGATGCATGCGGCCGGCTTGGCCGTGACTGTGCCGCGCCTGGCCGTTTGGATGGTGTTGGCCAGAAGCGACGAGCCGCTGCATGCTGCGGACATTCAACGGCGACTGATTGAACGTGGCGTGGGCGTGCCGCTGTCATCCACCTATGCCGCCTTGAAACGACTGACGACGGCAGGCTTGGTGACCAGCCATGCCTTTAGCGACAACAAGGCACGCTTCGGACTGGCAAACCGCATGACTCGCAACCGGCTGACTTGCTTGGAGACAGGCGATGAGCATTGGCTCGACGATGCACAGTTCACGCATGGCATTGCGGCCTTATGCCGCTCGCATGGTTTCGAGTTGCACGATTACACGCTGTCGATTCAAGCCAGGCGCATGACCAACGCACCTGGTGGACGCGGCGTTGACCGGCGGACACCCCGCCGGCCAGATAGCAAGGGCCAAGTCCCCTTGCGGCAAGGAGACGCTGACCATGAGGACGAAGTACCTGCAATGCTTTCTGGTTCTGGCTGAGGAACAGCACTATCAACGGGCGGCCGAACGCCTGGACATGGCCCAGCCGCAGTTGTCGCTGGCCATCACCCGTCTGGAGGCGGAGCTGGGCGTGCAGTTGTTCACCCGCACGCAGCGCAGCACGCAGATCACCGAGGCGGGGCGCCGGCTGGTGCCGGAGGCGCGCCGGGTGCTCAACGCCTGCGCCGAGTTCCAACGCAACGCCACCGATGTCACGCAAGCCGTGGAGCATCGCATCCGCCTGGGGCTGTCCGGCATGACCATTGGCCTGGCCCATCCCCGGCTCGACGCCTTGCTGGCCCACGTGCGCCAGGCGGTCGCCGACATCGACTTGTACGTGACCGAGCACGAGTATTCCTCGCTTATCCGGGGGCTGCGCGACGGTTCGCTGGACGTGGGCATTACAGTGGGTAGCGTGCGATATGAGGATCTGGTGATCCAGCCGCTGTGGCATGACCCGATGTGGGCGGTGGTGCCAGCCGCGCACCCGCTGGCCCAGGCCGAGATCGTCACCCGAGATGATCTCAAGTCCAGCAGCCTGATCGTCTGCCATCCAGGCAGTGACGCTGGCGCCAGCGAACAACTGCGTGCGGCCGTTGCCGAGAAGATCGTCGAGCCCCATATCGCGCAGTACGCATCCAGCATCCCGGGAATGTTGGCCATGGTTGCGGCGGGCTTTGGCATGAGTTTCATCGCCGAATCCCAGATCGCTCGCAACCCGCGCGAGGGTGTGCGTTATCTGCCGATCGAACAATGCGAGGCCGAGTTCTACACGTCGGCGCTGTACCGTGCGGGCGGCCTGCGCCCGGAAGACCGGCGCTTTTTCGAGGCGGTGCGTGCATTTCTCGGCGCAACGTCCGATACGGATGCTGTGGCTGACGCCGATTGAGTGTGCGTGATCGCATGCCGGTTATGAGTGGCGGTCTGGGTTGATATTTGACTTGTCATGAAGTCATCATTCATGATGGGCTGCAACAGGTACGGCATTCGCTTGAATGCTCCCCACTTGGATGCCGTCCGCCACACCGCTCCGCGGTAGCAGTGCATCAAACATATGCCCCGGTGTGCCATGCCGGCATACGGGCCACGTCGTATCGACGCAATAACCGCTTATCCCGCATTACCTGCGCTGGACTACGCCCGCGCGGGTGTGTGTTTCTTTGCCTCTGAACGAGACTAACCCCGTGTTGGCACGGCACGCATTCGCGTGCATGCCAGGCACCAGGTCAGTGGAGGATAGGCATGGCGGACAAGGCCGCGGCGGCGCATACGGGCGTGTTGTTCGGGCAGATCGTGGTGGTTTGCACGGTGGCCGGCGTGTGCGTGTGGGCCGGCACGCAGTACACGGCTGCGGCGCTTGACTACTCACCCCGTCTGGGGCCGCCCGCAGGCCATGTGGCGGGCATGCCGGTTTACTACCCCTGGCAGCTTTTCCTCTGGTGGTATGCCTACGAGGCCTATGCGCCCGACATCTTCATGCGCGGCGGCGTCATCGCTTCGATGGGTGGCGTGCTGGGTGCAGGCACGGCGGTGGCGATGTCGGTGCATCGGGCGCGTCAGGCCAGGCGCGTGACCACTTACGGTTCGGCCCGGTGGGCCGAACGTGCAGATATCGAAAAAGCGGGCCTGCTCAAGCCCGCTGGGGTGTTTCTCGGCAAACTCGGTGGCGCAAAACGCGGCGACGCGCCGGCCTATTTGCGCCATGATGGCCCGGAGCATGTGATGGCGATCGCACCGACCCGTTCCGGCAAGGGTGTGGGGCTGGTTGTGCCCACCTTGTTGACCTGGCCGGGCTCCTGCGTGGTGCACGACATCAAAGGCGAGAACTGGACGCTGACGGCAGGTTGGCGCTCGCGGTTCTCGCACTGCCTGTACTTCAATCCCACGAGCCCGCTGTCGGCCGCCTACAACCCGCTGCTGGAAGTGCGCCAGGGCATCCACGAAGTACGCGATGTGCAGAACATCGCCGACATTCTCGTGGACCCCGAAGGCATGCTGGAGCGCAGAAGCCATTGGGAAAAAACCTCCCATTCGCTGCTTGTCGGCACCATTTTGCACGTGCTCTACGCCGAACCCGACAAGACGCTGCGCGGCGTGGCGGCTTTCCTGTCGGACCCGGCGCGTCCCTTCGAGTCCGCCTTGCGCGTGATGCTGCGCACGCGCCATCTGGACGATGGCCCGCATCCTGTCGTGGCCTCGGCCGCTCGCGAAGTGCTGAACAAATCCGAGAACGAGCGTTCCGGGGTCTTGAGCACGGCCATGTCGTTCCTGGGTTTGTACCGCGACCCTACGGTGGCAGCGGTGACGTCTCGCTGCGATTGGCGTATTGCCGATCTCATTGCTACGGACCACCCCGTGTCGCTGTATCTGGTCGTGCCGCCTTCGGACATTTCGCGTACCAAACCGTTGGTGAGGCTGCTGCTGAACCAGATCGGCCGGCGCTTGACGGAATCCTTGGACGGTTCCGACGGTATCGCCCGGCTGCGCGACTTGCTACTGATGCTCGACGAATTCCCCGCCTTGGGCCGGCTGGATTTTTTCGAGTCGGCGCTCGCCTATATGGCGGCCTATCGGTTGCGCGCCTACCTGATCGGGCAGAGCCTGAACCAGATCGACAAGGCATATGGGCCGAACAACTCGATTCTGGACAACTGCCATGTGCGCGTCGTGTTCTCGTCGAACGACGAGCGCACCGCCAAGCGGGTGTCGGACTCTCTGGGTACGGCAACCGAGCTGCGCGCGCAGCGCAATTATGCGGGGCATCGCCTGGCCCCCTGGCTCGGCCACCTCATGGTCTCGCGGCAAGAAACGGCGCGTCCACTGCGCACGCCCGGCGAGATCATGCAGTTGCCGCCCGATGACCAGATCGTACTGGTCTCTGGGATGCCGCCGATACAGGCCAAGAAACTGCGCTACTACGAGGACGGCAATTTCCGGCAGCGCGTGCTGCACCCGCCCGCGTTGCACGCGGATGGCTATGCCGACCGGCCCGCTGCCCGGCCCGATGATTGGAGCACTCGCGCGGCGCCGCCGATGCTGCCCGATTCACCAGACCCCGGCACACAGGGTCTGGACGACGAAGGCGGCTTGCAGATCCGCCCGGAGCTGGACATGCCGCCCGGCACGGCGCCGCTGGAGACGGATACCGACCTCGCCCTGATCGACGACGCCGACGACCTTCCGCTACCCATCGAGCCTGACCGGCGCCTACAACGCACGGCGCGCCTGGCCGCGCTCGACCCCGACGATGGGATACCGCTATGAGTCCCCGCACGCGCCTGAACCTCTTTATCGAACCCAGTCACGCCCGGCGCCTGGAAGACCTGGCCGCGCATCGAGGCATCTCCAAATCGTCGCTGGTGGCGGCTGCCTTGGCGTCGTTTCTCTCGCCCGATGCCGCCGACCAGCGCGAAGCCGCGCTGGCGCGCCGCCTGGACCGGCTCTCGCGCCAGCTCGACAAGCTCGACCGCGACCAGAACATCCTGATCGAAACCCTGGCGATTTATGTGCGTGTCTTTCTGACGGTCTCGACGCCTGTGCCGCCCGCGCATCAGGACGCGGCCCGCGCTCAGGGCAAGTTGCGTTACGGCCAATTCATCGACCAGCTTGCGCGCCACCTGCAACGTGGCCGAAGCCTGGTGCGCGAAGTCCATGAAGAAATCTATCCCGACCCGTATCCAGACGCCTACGGCCTGGCTGCGGGCGCGGACGACATACCGTCGGTCGACGAGGCCGAAGCGCCGGCACAGAACGGCAAGGAGGCAGACGATGCGTGAATCCGATGCGAGCCGGGACGCGGCGCGTGAACGCAGCGTGCAGATGCTGCGCACGGCGCTTGGCCCGGCCATTATCGAGGCGCTGGACGACCCTGGCATCGGCGAAGTCATGTTGAACCCCGATGGCCGCATCTGGGTGGACCGGTTGCGCGGTGGCCGCGAGCCCACGGGCGTGTCGCTGTCGTCAACGGACGCCGAACGCATCATCCGGCTGGTGGCCGCTTGCGTGCAGGCCGAGGTTCACCGCGAGCGGCCGCTGTTGTCGGCGCGCCTGCCGCTGCATGGCGAGCGCTTCGAGGGCGTCCTGCCGCCCGTCACGTACGCGCCGGCCTTCAGCATCCGCAAGCATGCCGTGGGCGTGTTCATTCTGAATGACTACGTGCGCGACGGCATCCTGCAAGCCGGCCATGCCGCGTTTCTGCGCATGGCGGTGCGCGAGCGCCTGAACATCGTCATCGCAGGCGGCACGAGTTCGGGCAAGACGACGTTTGCCAACGCCTTGCTCGACGAGATCGCCGACAGCGGCGACCGCATCCTGATTCTCGAAGACACGGTAGAGCTGCAATGCCGCAACGAGGACCGCGTGCAGCTTTGCACGCTGCCGGGCGTGGCGTCGATGGCGGACCTGGTGCGCTCGACGCTGCGCCAGCGGCCCGATCGCATCATCGTGGGAGAAGTGCGCGGCGCCGAGGCGCTGGACCTGCTCAAGGCCTGGGGCACCGGGCACCCCGGCGGCATTGCCACGCTGCACGCCAACTCCGCTTACGGGGCGCTGCTGCGCCTGGAACAGCTCACCCTGGAAGCATCCAGCCAGCCGCCGCGCCCGCTGATTGCCGAAGCCGTCAACGTCATTGTGTTCCTGGCCGGACGCGGCGCCGCCCGGCGCGTGCGCGAGGTCGCGCGTGTGACCGGGCTCGACGGCGAACGCTATGTCCTTGAACCCATCCCGCCCACTTTCGGAGAATCGTCATGAAGCCCCAATTTTCTTCCGTGTATTCGCGTCGCTCTTCGCGCACATCCCATGACCAGGCGCTGGCCTATGCGCAGCGTTGCGGCGGGTTGGTCCTGCTGCTGGCCGTGGGTGCGCTGCAGGCGGCTGGCTCCAGTATGCCCTGGGAGGGGCCGCTGCAATCCATCCTCGACTCGGTACAAGGCCCCGTGGCGCGCATTGTCGCGGTCATCATCATTATCGTGACGGGTCTCACACTCGCCTTTGGCGATACCTCGGGAGGCTTTCGGCGGCTGATTCAGATCGTCTTTGGCCTGTCCATTGCCTTTGCGGCGTCCAGCTTCTTTCTCAGCTTCTTTTCGTTCTCGGGCGGGGCGCTGGTATGACGACGCCCGCCAACTTGCCCGAGGGGTTCGAGACGCCGCTGCACCGGGCGCTGACCGAGCCAATATTGCTGGGCGGCGCGCCGCGCACCGTGGCGATTGCCAACGGCACGTTGGCCGCCGCCGTGGGCCTGGGCCTGCAACTGTGGTTGCCGGGTGTGGCCTGCTGGTTCGTCGGCCACATGCTGGCGGTTTGGGGGGCGCGGGCTGATGTGCAGTTCATGCAGGTCTTCGGGCGCCATGTGAAGCATCCGGCGCTGCTTGACGTGTAGGAGGCCTGCGATGCTGAACCTGGCCGAATACCGTAAACGTCCCGCGCAGCTCGCGGACTGGCTGCCCTGGGCGGCGCTGATCGCCGATGGCGTGGTGCTAAACAAGGACGGCGCGTTTCAACGCACTCTGAAGTTTCGCGGGCCGGACCTGGATAGCGCGACAGAATCGGAACTCGTGGCGGTCACGGCGCGCCTGAACAATGCGTTGAAGCGCTTTGGTTCGGGCTGGGCGCTGTTCATCGAAGCCGACCGGCGCGAGGCAGGGGACTATCCCACCTCGTCCTTTCCCGAGCCGCTGTCTTGGCTGATCGACGAAGAACGCCGCGCCGCTTTCGAGGAGGCGGATTCGCACTTCGAGAGCGTCTATCACATCACCGTGCTGTGGCAGCCGCCCGAGGATACGCGGGCGCGGGCGGGCCGCGTGCTCTACGAGAACGCCGCGCGTCAGGGCGTGGATTGGCGCGAGCGCCTGCAAGGTTTCGTGGCGGAAACCCAGCGCTTCGCCGGGCTGCTCGATGGCGTGATGCCCGAAGTGCGCTGGCTCGATAGCGCCGAGACCCTGACCTATCTGCATGACACGATCTCCACGCGGCCGCACCCGGTGGGCGTGCCCGACGTGCCGTGCCATCTGGATGCGCTGCTGGCCGATAGCCCCCTGGTCGGCGGCGTTGCGCCCATGCTTGGCGGCGAGCATCTGCGTGTGTTGTCGGTACGTGGCTTTCCGACGCGGACCTGGCCGGGCCTGCTCGATGACCTCAACCGGTTGGGGTTTGCCTACCGCTGGATGACCCGCTTCATCTGCCTGGACAAGAGCGAAGCGGAAGGCGAACTGAAGCGCCTGCGCCGGCACTGGTTTGCCAAGCGTAAAAGCGTACTGGCGCTGCTGCGCGAGACGCTGACCCAGCAAGAAAGCCCACTCGTCGATAGCGATGCCGACAACAAGGCAGCCGATGCGGACGCCGCCTTGCAGGAGCTGGGGTCGGACGATGTGGCGTATGGGTATCTCACCGCTACCGTGGTGGTGCAAGACGCGGATGCGGCCGTGGCCGACGAGAAGCTGCGCCTGGCCGCGCGGGCCATCGAGGCGCGGGGTTTCGCTGTCGTGCCCGAGACATTGAACAGTGTCGAGACCTGGCTGTCGTCCTTGCCGGGCCATGTCTACGCCAATGTGCGCCAGTGGCTGGTATCCACGCTGAACTTGGCGCACCTGATGCCGGCCTCGGCGGTCTGGGCAGGCCAGGAACGAAATCATCATCTAGACGGCCCGCCGCTCATTGTCACGCGCACCGATGGCGCGACCCCCTTCAGGCTCGTGACGCATATCGGCGATGTCGGGCACGCCGTGGTGGTCGGCCCGACCGGCGCCGGCAAGTCGGTGCTGCTGGCCCTGCTGGTCTTGCAGTTCCGCCGTTATGCCGGGTCTCGCCTCTATATCTTCGAGATGGGGCGTTCGCTGCGCGCATCCATTCTCGGCCTGGGTGGCGAGTATCACGACCTGGGGCTGGAGGGGGAGGCGGCGTTCCAGCCGCTGGCGCGTGTGGACGACCCCGCGTATCGCAGCCAGGCAGCCGAATGGGTGGAGGGCCGGCTGGTGATGGAAGGCGTGACGGTCGGCCCCGAGGAGAAGGCCGCCGTGTGGTCGGCGCTGGGGAGCCTGGCCAGCGCGCCGGCTGCGCAGCGCACGATGACCGGCCTTTCGGCCCTGTTGCAATCGAACCGGCTGCGCCAGGCGCTTGCGCCTTATGTGCTGGGCGGCGCCTATGGCCGGCTGCTCGATGCCGATCACGACCGGCTCGGCACGGCTGACGTGATGGGGTTTGAAATGGAGGAGCTGATGCCGTCGAAGGCGGCCGCCAATGCCGTCATTCGGCATCTCTTTGCGCGCCTGGACGAGCGGTTCGACGGCGCCCCGAGTTTGCTGATGCTCGATGAAGCGTGGCTCTTTCTGGATGACCCCGTATTCGCCGCGCGCCTGCGCGAATGGCTCAAAACGCTGCGCAAGAAAAACGTATCGGTGATCTTTGCCACGCAATCGCTGGCCGACATCCGGGATTCCAGCATTGCGCCGGCCATCATCGAAAGCTGCGCCAACCGCATCTTCCTGGCCAACCCGCAGGCGGTCGAGCCGCAGATTCGCACGATCTACGAAGGGTTCGGCCTGAACGCGCGGCAGATTCAGCTAGTCGCGCATGCCCAGCCCAAACGTGACTACTACTACCAGTCCAGGTTGGGCAACCGCATGTTCGATCTGGGCCTGGGGCCGGTGGCGCTGGCTTTCGCCGGGGCATCCACGCCGCAAGACCAGCGCGCCATCGACAAGGTTTTCGCCGAACACGGCCCCGATGGGTTCGCACCCGCCTGGTTAGCCCATCGCGGCCTGGATTGGGCGACCGAACTCATCGGCGCGGCGCCCGCGCACTCATCTTCGGGTACTGCTTCTGTTCCTGTCTCTCCCGTCCCTGACTTGTCGGAGGTCTCATCATGAAACTGCCCGCTTTCGCCATCCTTGCCGTCGCCTTGGCGACGGCTACGCCTGCCGCGCATGCCTGGCGCACGGTGTTCGACCCGTCCAACTACACGCAGAACGTCATGACGGCTGCGCGCACACTGGAGCAGATCAACAACCAGATCCAGCAGTTGCAGAACGAGGCCCAGATGCTCATCAACCAAGGCCGGAACCTCGCCACGCTGAACTTCGACAGCATCAACCGGCTGCGCTCGACACTGGCCACGACCACGCGCCTGGTCGATGAGGCGCGCGGCCTGGCCTTCGACGTGTCGCGCCTGGACGCGGATTTCTCGCGCCTGTATCCCGAGCAGTATGGTGCGGCCGTGACCCAGGACCAGATGGTGCAAGACGCGCGTGAGCGCTGGACTCAATCGCTCGAATCGCTGCGCACCACGATGCGCGTGCAGGCCCAGGCCGTGCAGAACCTGCGCGACGACGAAGGGGTGCTTACCGACATCGTGGCGCAAAGCCAGTCGGCCGTGGGCGCCTTGCAGGCGCAGCAGGCGACCAACCAGCTTCTGGCGCTTCAGGCCAAACAGGCGATTCAGCAGCAGCAATTGCAGATCGCCCAGGACCGCGCCATTGCGCTGGACCAAGCGCAAGCCGCGGCCGACGAAGCGCAGGCCCGCGAAGTACGGCGCCGTTTCATGGGCAGCGGCCAAAGCCAGTACACGCCGCAGTCGGTGACGTTCTACCCCTGACGGAGGTTGTCATGAACAAGGTGACGATCGCTTTGCTGGCATTGGGCGCGATGTTGGCCGCATGCGGCGACAAATCCGAGAACGCTGCGCGGTCCGGTGCGCCGGCCGTGTCCGAAGCGGATGAAGCTCAGGCGCAGCGTGAAGCTGACGAGAACCGCAAGCGCTTCATGGGCGATGGCAAAGCCACGTACACGCCGCAGCGCGTCGATGGGTTTTAGGGAGCGAGGGTTTCGTCATGAACGATCTGGCCGTCATCGACCGCTTCACCAACGTCTTCTCCCGCTACATCGACTCGGGCTTTGGTCTGGTCAATGGCGAGGTGGCGTTCCTGTCGGCCACGCTGGTGGTCATCGACATCACGCTCGCCGGTCTGTGGTGGGCGATGGATAGCGGTCGGAACGAGGTGATGGCACGGCTCGTGAAGAAAGTGCTGTATGTGGGCGTGTTCGCCTTCATTCTCGGCAACTTTAACTGGCTGGCCGGCATCGTGTTCCGTTCGTTTTCCGGCCTGGGGCTGACCGCCTCGGGCTCGGGGCTGACTGCGGCCGAGTTCCTGCAGCCCGGCCGGCTCGCGCAGGTGGGCGTCGATACCGCCGCGCCGCTGCTCGCCCGCGTGGGCGAGCTGTCGGGTTTTACCAAGGTCTTCGCCAACCTGGAGACCATTGTGGTGCTGCTGCTGGCCTGGCTCATCGTGATCTTGAGCTTCTTTGTGCTCTCGATTCAATTGTTCGTGACCTTGATCGAATTCAAGCTGACGACCCTGGCGGGCTTCGTGCTGGTGCCGTTTGCCTTGTGGAGCAAGACGGCCTTTCTGGCCGAGAAGGTGCTGGGCAACGTCATTTCGTCAGGCATCAAGGTGCTGGTGCTGGCGGTCATCGTCGGCATCAGCACGCAGGTCTTCAACGACTTTCGTACCGGGATTGGCCCTGAGCCGACGCTGGACCAGGCGGCCGCCGTCATGCTGGCTTCGCTGGCGATGCTGGGCCTGGGAATTTTTGGGCCGGGCATCGCCACGGGCCTAGTTTCAGGCGCACCGCAACTGGGCGCGGGTGCGGTGGCCGGCACGGCGCTGGGCGTGGCGGGAGTGGCCGCCGTCGGCACGGCTGCCGGTGCCGCCGCCGTGGGCGGCGCTGCCCGTGCGGCCGGTGGCGGCGTGCGGGCGGCCACATCCATGGCTTCCGGTGCACGCAAGGCCTATGTGGAAGGCGCCAGTTTCTCGGGTGAGTCCGGTTGGAAGGCCGCTGCCGCCGGGCTTAAGGACGTGACCCGGGCCGGGGCATCCGCCGCCGGCCGGCGCCTGAAGGCGGGATTGAGCGGTGCGCCCAGCGCCAGCGGCGGGACAGGCGCTGCGGCAAGTTCGGCCTCGGCGCCATCCGCGCCGCCGGCCTGGGCCAAGCGTGCGCAAGCACGCCAGCGCGCCACCCACGGCGCGACCCTGGCCGCCCACGCGGTGCGCTCGGGCGATGCCGGCGGTGGCGGGCTGATTCCCAGCCTGCGCGACGATTCCTGAAGGAGAGCACGATGCGTTTTCGACGACCTTCCGTGAAATATGCGGCCACGCCCGAACCCGTGACGCCGTACCAGAAGGCCGGACAGGTCTGGGACGAGCGGCTGGGCAGCGCCCGCGTGCAGGCGCGCAACTGGCGGCTGATGGCGTTCGGTTGCCTGCTGCTGGCCGCCGTATCCACGGGCGACAGCGTGTGGCGGCGCGCCGAAGGCACGGCCGCCGTCCCGTATCTCGTTGACATCGCCGACGGCGAAGTGCAATCGGTGCGCAAGGCCGTGCCGCTGGGCGAGCCCGCCGACCAGGACATCGCCAATCAACTGGCGCGCTTCGTCGAGAACGTGCGTTCGCTGTCCATTGACCCCGTGGTGGTGCGCAAGAACTGGCTGAGCGTCTATGACTACACGACCGACCGGGGCGCGGCGTTTCTCAACGAATACGCACGCGAACAAGAACCGCTCAAGAACATCGGCAAGCGATCGGTCATGGTCGATATTGTCAGCGTCGTGCGCGCCAGCGAGCACTCGTTCCAAGTTCAGTGGGATGAACATTCCTACGTCAACGGCGCCTCGGCCGGCACCGAACGGTGGACGGCCATTCTGACCATCGTGAAGCAGCGCTCGCGCAAGGAAGAGAGGCTGCGCGTCAACCCCTGGGGCATCTATGTCGATGGCATCAGTTGGAGCCGGCAGTTTTCCGCAAACGCTACGCCTGGAGGTACATCGCGATGACGCATACCCTGTCTTTTCCCACGCTTGAGACCATTACAGCACCGCTGGCCGACGGGACTGGGCAACGCGCCCGCCTGCCTTGGCGGCACCGCGGCTTGCAGGATGGCCGGCGGTGCCGTGGCCGTCCCGCGCACCGGCGCTTGCCCGGACATTTCCGGCCCACGCGGACAGGCGCCTATCGGCCTCGTCCTTGCGCACTGGCTCTGGCGGTGCTGGTCACTGCCTTGGCTGGCTGCGCCACGCGCGGCACGCCGCCGCCGGAAATCAGCTTGGATGAACCGAGCATGGGGGTGAGCCAGCCTGTCGAGGTGCCTGTCCCGCCCAAGCCGGTCGAGATCGTGCCGGTGCCGCAGCCTTTGCCGTTGCCGTTGCCCGGGCAGTTGAAACGTATCGACGACAAGCCCGCGCCCGAGCCGGCTAGCCCGGCGGTGCGGGTCGAACGTGCCAACCGCGAGGCGCGCATGGCGCCCACGCGCGACGGCTTTATCAATGCCATTCAGGTCTGGCCGTACACGGATGGCGCCTTGTACCAGGTCTACGCAAGTCCGGGACGCGTGACGCTGGTGCAGCTTCAAATCGGCGAAAAGCTGATCGACGTGTCTGCCGGCGATACGGTGCGCTGGATTGTGGGCGATTCGTCCAGTGGCAGCGGCGCGACGGCCCGGCCGAATCTGCAGATAAAGCCGGTGCGCGCGGGCCTGAAAACCAATCTTGTCGTGACGACCGATCGACGTATCTATCTGCTGGAGCTGGCCTCCACGGAATCGGCCTGGATGGCCTCCGTGTCTTGGGACTATCCGCAAGACCGGCTGGCCGAACTGAAGCAGCGCAACGAGGCGGCGCAGACCACCACGCCGTTGGCTTCTGGCGTATCGGTGGACCAGTTGCGCTTTCGGTACGACATCACCGGCGACACGCCGCCGTGGCGGCCGCTGCGGGCATTCGACGATGGCCAGAAAGTCTTCATCCAGTTCCCGGCCGGCATCGCGCAGGGCGAATTGCCGCCCTTGTTCCTGATCGGGCCGCAGGGCGATCTGCAACTGGTGAACTATCAGTACCGTGCCCCGTACTACGTGGTGGACAGGCTCTTTGGAGCGGTCGAGCTGCGCCTGGGTGGGGATGATGCCAAGATCGTCCGCATCCAGCGCAATGACAGCAAGACGGCGCGAGGTGGGTCATGAGCGAAGCCGCTGAACCCACGGCGTCGGCAGTACCGCCGAAGCTGCCGCCCGAGTCCGTCGAGTTGCGCGCCGCGCCTCGGCGGGTCACGCGCCTGAACCGCCGCACCTTGGCCGTCGGCATCGGCACGGTGTCGCTGGCGGTGCTGGGCGCTACGCTCTGGTCCTTGCAGCCACGCACGCGCGGCACGCAGGAGAACCAGGAGCTGTACAACGTTTACCGCATTACCCGCGCCGAAGGGTTGGAGTCGCTGCCCCGCGATTACAGCCAGGTGCCGCAGCCCGAGCCCCCGCCGCCAGTGCTGGGCGAGCCGCTGCCCGGCGACCTGGGCCGGCCGGTGCTGCGCGCCGAGCGCGAAGCCGGCCTGCATCCGCACGGCGGGCCGGATGCAGCCGAAGCCGAACGGGTGGCCAGGCTCAAGGAAGCCGAGGAAGCCTCTCGGTCGGCGATCTTCTATAAATCCGGCAGCCGGGGTTCGCCGGGGACCGGCGCGGCGCCCGCGCCTGGCGCCATGCCTGATGGGGCGTTCGCCGATGCGTCCGCTGCCGTGGTCGGCCCGGTGGACCCGATGCAAGCGCAGAACATGCAGGACAACAAGGTCGCCTTTGCGGGCCAAGGCCGTACGGCCACACGAAGCGCGCACCGCATGGAAGCGCCGCGCGGCCCCGACACGATCATGGCCGGCACCGTCATCTCGGCCGCGCTGGTCACGGGCATCAAATCTGATATGCCAGGCGACATCATCGCGACGGTCACCGAGCCTGTCTACGACAGCGCCACCCATAGGAATGTCCTGATTCCCCAGAGTGCGCGCTTGATGGGCCGCCACAACAGTCAGGTGGCCTATGGACAAAGCCGGGCGCAAGCCGTTTGGGACCGCATCGTCATGCCTGATACCTCGTCTATCCTGCTCGACAACCTGGCCGCCGCCGACCCGGCCGGCTACGCGGGCCTGGAAGATGACGTGGACTGGCATTGGGACCGGATACTGGCAGGCGCCGTCTTGACGACGCTGCTGGGGGTGGGCGCCGAGCTGGCCGCGCCGCAGAACCAGGGCGGCGGCAATGGCGTGGTCATTGCTGCGCGCGACGGGGTGCAGGACACCGTGAATCAGGTAGGCCAGGAGATCACGCGCCGCAACCTCCAGATCCAGCCCACGATCACTATCCGGCCCGGCATGCCAGTGCGGATTGTGGTGAACCGCGACATTACGCTTCGGCCTTACCGGCCGCTTTTTATCAACAGGTGAGGCGATGGCAACGAAACTGCGTTTAGGCCCGCTGCCGCGGCAGGAAACGGCGAAGATGACGATCAATCTGCCGGCTGATCTGAAAGCTGATCTCGATCGGTACGCCGCCGTGCACAGCCAACTCTACGGCGAGCAGGTCGATGCGGCTGCGCTTGCGCCACATATGCTGGCGTGGTTTATGAAAAACGATCGCGGTTTCTATAAAGGCAAGTCAAGAAGCTAGCTTTAAATAATTCCCGTGCGTTTTTATTTAACCGGTAATTCAATATTCGTGCGATGTCCGCCACAAAAATTTCAGACGCAACAACTGTGATTTCTGGATATACTTTGTTTCCATTTTGTGTTTAAAGGTATCGGTAATGGTTACTCGAGGTAAGCGGTATCAAATTCCAGATCCTAGCTCTGTTGCTCCGAATTCTGCACCTCTCATCGTGGATCGTGAGCGGGTTTTGGCACTTTACAATCATCAGACGGCCAGCGCCGCGCAGAAGGTGACCGGCAAAGTAGAGAGTTGGTTTAAAGAGGCCGCACATGCTGCTGGATGGAGCTATGCCGCTTTCACCGCTGCAACAAATGGTAATAGCGGGGGTTGTGTTCTTGTAAGCTCGTACCAAATTCAGCATCAACGTGCAGCAAAATTAGCATCCACTACAGCACCAGCTCAAGTGGGGACAACGGCTGACGAAGAAGACGATGAACTGTAATATGTTCAGGATTGCATAATCTAGGTGTGGCCGCTCTTGTATAGAAGCGGCCGTACTGACTGACGCGAAATCCGGGGCGGTTCACTGCAGGGCCGAAGTGCTGAAACTCGGCGCGCATGTTTGGCAGGATAAATTATGGGATTCTGGGAGTTCATCGCATCGGTAGTCGGAGCGATTGCCTGGCCAGTACTGGTGTTCGTGCTCGCGGTACGGTTTGAGGGGGCTATCAAGCTGCTGATAGAGCGCCTCAGGCATTTCAAGGCGCCAGGAGGTGTGGAAGGTACGTTTTCCGAGGAAATTCGAGAGGCGCAGGAGGCTGGTGCTGTCATCGTGCCACCAGACGCGCCGATCGATCCTGACGCGTCAGCCCTTCCTAATGATCCGCGGGCAACTGAGGCAAATCCGACGGGCGTCATCATGGAGAGTTGGTTGGCGCTCGAGTCCACTGCGTTTCGTCTCGCTGACCCGATGGGGCGTGGGGGTTTCTCTTCCCCCCGTCGAAAAGGTCAGACTATGGATGTCAGTTCACTATTACGAACGAACAACCTCCTGGCCAAGCCGGAAGAGGTCGATCTCTACGACAAGCTACGGTTGATTCGAAATCAAGCCGCGCATAGCCACACGCTTCGCCCTAGTCCCGATGAAGCTGAGGCGTTCAAGTCACTGGCCGATCGACTGGTGACACTGTGGGAAACGCGAATGCATATGGCTCAGCCTAGGCCAGTCACAAACGGTCCCGTGATGGGCTGAGGCTGACGGCCTAATGCACCTACGCAAAATGAAATCGCTGTGTGAATCGAGCGTGCGCTGGTCTCGTTAATTCAATCCCAGGTAAGAAACTCGTTCAAGCGTTGTTGCAGCTGCAGACGGTCAACGTTGCCGGATGCTTGTCGCAACTCGGCAAGTAATTTTTGGGCTACGTGAGCGGCGAGAAATTTCTCTTCGGCTTCCGGTAGGTGAGAGGCCGTGGTCCATTGGGTATGTTCGTTGGGAAGCAGGACGTGTTCGGGATTGGTTTCTTGGGGGACTTTTCCCCAATCCCTCGGGTGGCCGAGGAGCGCGATCAGGTAGTCGCTTAGAAGATCGAACGCCACCTTGCGGTCGTGCAAACGCTGTTGCCGCTGATAGGTGTAAACGATCCCTTTGTTGGCGGACCTGTGATTCAGGCATTTCTCGATCACTTCTTCTGGAACTGCCAATTCCCCCATCAGCGTGGCGCCGGTGCGCCGGACGTCGTGCATCACCCAGGCGCCGTTGGGCATGACCAGTGTGCCGGCGTCCTCGATGGTCGAGTCTGTTTTTTGGCGTTGGGTGATCTGATGGGAAAAGCTCGTATTCCTGGCGTGCTCGCCGCCGCGCGTGCCGGGGAACAGATAGCTGTCGCGGCGGTAAGGGCTATCGCGAAGCTGGCAAAGCCAGTGGTAGGCGAAGTCCGACAGGTGAATGAGGTGCTCACGTTTGGATTTGGTCTGGTGAGCATGCAAGAACCACGTCCGCTTTTCCCAATCGATCTCATCCTCGTGCAGCCGAGCAAGCTCGCCGGCACGCGCCAGCGTCGATAGCGAGAGCCAGATGCCTGCCTTGCAGGCGTTGGTCATCCGAATGTGGCGGGTGAGGGCGTTGCGCAGCAGGACAAGCTCGTGCGGAAACAGCACCCGCTTTCTGACCACATCGACGATCTCCAAGTCGCGCTTTTTGAGGTGGCGCACAGGGTTCGTGCCGATCCAGTAACGATCTTCCGCGTAGTTGAGCATCTGCACGATGTCGATGAGGATGCAGCCTGCCTGAGCGGGCCGGCCCCGGGTACGAATCCTGTCTAGCACGCCGATGATCTGTGGTCGGGTGACGGTGCGCAGCAGGTTGTTGCCGATCTGGGACAGGACATCCTTTTTCATCCGCATGCGGCATGCATAGATGCTTCTGTCGTTGCGCCGGTTCTTCAAAGATTCATTGACCCACTGCTCGAACGCCTGGTTGACGGTCTTGGGCACGTTTTGCGGTTTGGAGCGCGGGTCGATGCCATCGAGCAGAGAGCGCTTGCACTTGATGGCGAGTTCGCGCGCGTTGGCCAAAGAGCGCGCGGGATAGCTGCCGATGGCATGCTTGGCTGGCTTTCCCGCAAGGTCCGTGTACCGGTAGTACCAAGTCTTGCTGCCTGCTGGCATGATCCTCAGGTAGAGGCCTTTGCCGTCGCTAATCGAGTACTCTTTTGCCTTCGGCTTGGCGGCGGCGACCTGCCTGTCGGTCAGCAAATGTTGGGCCATTTTTCCTTCCTCCCGCAGGGGCTGCACCCCCAACGACGTTTGGTACGAAATCGGGATCAGTCGTGCATGCGCTCCAATGAGCCGATACGAGCCGAAATGGTCATAAGTATATGATTTTTCAGGTAAAATTATAAATCCAGCTTGACTCGTCGTGGTCCCTCTTGAGGACCTAAATTTTGCCGTTTCCGTGAATACGCCATGGGATGGGGGCGTGTATCGGTGCGCGATGGCGAGCCGCCCGGCTTCGTGTTCCACGATGATCCGCCGCAGGATTTCTCCGAACAGGATTTCTGGCGCTGGGTCAGCGCGGCAACGGATTGGGGCCTGCTGGACGGCCACGACAACCGCCTGGCGAATTCCTATGCGGTCTTGCGCGGCAGCCGCTGGGCAGCGCGGGGGCTGCCGGGTTTCACGGACCTGCGGCGCCAGGGCGATGGCGCGCAAAGCCTGTCCTTCGGCTTGCGGGTGGTGTTGTCCGTGCCGGGCAAAGGCGCGGGCGGCGTGTCTGCCGTGACGGTTCACAGCGCGGCCCAGACCGACTTCCTGCGCCCCGGCCGGCGTGCGGACGGCCGTCATGAATTGCCCAACCTCTTTCACCCATATTGGCAGGCCAGGCTGCGTGAAAGCGGGGAGCCGACATGAGCGGCCATGCATTGCGCCAGGAAGGGCAAGCCCTTGCAGAGGGCCTGGCCATGCTGCCACTGCTGGCGCTCCTGTGGGTGGGTGTCACGTGGACAGGCCAGGGCTTGCGGGCCGGCAGCGTGGCGCAGGATGCGTCGCGGCATCTGGCTTTCCTGGCGGCAGCCAGGCAGGACACCCAGCGTCCCGCTGCCGTCGCCGTCGATGCGTCTTCCTGGCAGGGAGCGGCGCTCGTGACCCAGGCAGCGGCGTCACGCCTCGCGCCGCTCGGCAATGGCGCCCAGGCTGGCGGGGACCATCCGCATGCTCGCCGCTTGCGGGAAGAATGGCAGGCCGCGGACGCCGGGCTGCTGCGCAGCGCTGCCACCGCGACATTCCAGCCCTTGCTGGGCGCGCGAGGCGGATTCCTGCCCCAGGCTGCCACGACCTTGCGGCGAGAGACCTGGCTGCTGACGGGTGCCGCGCACAGCGGCTCCGATGCCTTGGCGCAGGCAAGAATCGCGGATTCCGCGCTGGGGTGGGGCTTTGCCGCCAATCTGACGGCGCAGCAGGGTCGGCGCGTGGCCGACGTCATGCGGCGCGTGGATCGTCCGTGGGGGCGGCCGCAACCCGATTTCGATTGGCTGCAACCTTGGCGTGGCGCGGTGCCACAGGCGGTGCTGCGACGCGGCGGAGGGAGCGGAGGATGAGAGGCCTGAGCAGGAAAACGTCCAGCCGCCATGCACGCGCATCGGGCCGGAAAGGGCTGGCTTCGACAGGGCTGCTTTGCCTGGCGGCGGCGCTTCCCGGCATCGCTGCCACCGCGCCGGTGTTGCAAGCGGGGGCGACGCGCCTGGCCTTGCCGGCGGATAGCGAGATCCAGCCAGCCATGACGCAATGTTGGCAGGGAAAGTCCCTGTGGCGCCAAGCCTTCCTGGCACGCCGCTCCGTGGATGGCTTGCTTTCCGCGTGGCGGACGCAGGCGCCGGCGGGGGCCGATCTCTTCATCACGCCTGGCCTGGCCACGCTGGCCTGGTATGCCGCGCCCATGCACTGGATGGTCCAGTTGTCGGGGCGGGGCAAGCACGCCGTCGGACAGGTGTCCGGCATGAGCCTGACGGGCCAGTGCGACAGCAGCCTGGGGATAGCAGGCATGCCGGGACGGTTGGCCCTGTTGCAGCGGCAAGAGGAAGGCGAACGCGTGGCATTCGTGTATCGCGACCCCCGGCCCTTGCCAGGCAGCCTGGCCGACGTGCGCGAATCGCTGGCACGCGCCGGATGGATGCCGCTGCAGGGGGGCACGGGCGTGTCCTCCGCCGAGGTCGATCATTGGCGGCGGTCCGGCATGGCCTTGACCGTCGTGGCCGTGGCCCATGACGGGGGCAGCGGCTATGTGGCGGTCATGGCCCCGGCAGAGGGGGCGCCATGATGCGCTGGCCAGTCACCGCCCCGCGGCATGCGCGCAGCGTCGTCCTGTTGTTGCTGGCGATCGCTGCCGCGGGCGTGGCAGCCTGGGCGGCTCGTGCCCACATCCAGGGCACGGTTGCCCGGATCGAGGCGCAGAACCGGCGCGAGTGGGTCGCGCGCATCGTGGCAGACCAGGACCTGATGCCAGGCTTGCGGCTGGATGCCTCGCATCTGGCATTGCGCGATTTTCCCGTGGACGCGGTGCCGGCGGCGGCGTTGCCGGCGCAAGCCCTGGGCGCCTTGGAAGGACGGACACTGGCACACGGCGTGCCGGGTGGCGATGCCGTGCTGTGGGCGCATCTGGCGGATGAAACGCCCAATGCCCTGTCTGCGATGCTGGCACCGGGCCGCCGCGCCCTGACGCTGACGCGTGACGATCTCCGGCTGCCGGGCGGCTTGCTGGCGCCGGGCGATGCGCTCGATATCTACGTGGCCTTCGACCACGATGACCGGCGCGTCACCATGCCCCTGCTGCAGGCCGCGCGCGTGCTGGCGGTGGGGGATTGGCTGCTTTCCGATATGCCAGGTCCTGGCAGCGAGAGCGGCACGCTGACACTGGACCTCAGCCCGGACGATGCCGTCCGTGTGCTGGCGGCCCGCCAGGAAGGTGAGCTGACCGCCCTGTTGCGGCATGCCAGGGACGCCGCGCCCGCCGCGGCGGGCGCGCGGGGCGGCCTGGCCCGCGTGCTGGGGATGCCCCGGCCGCCCGCGCCGCCGCCCGTGCCCGTGGTGATCTATGGCGACGCCATGGGGGCGCTGGACGCGGCTTTGCCGCTTGCGGACTGGCCCGGGGAAATGCCGTCGTCCGGGACGGGCAGGCCATGATGCGCCGATTGCTCAGGCACGCGTGGCAGGGATGCGTGGCGAGCCTGCTTGCGCTGTGGAGCATGCCGGGAGCGGCAGCCCAGGGTGGGCCCGCCGCGGACACGCAGGCCCTGTCGCTGCAGGTGGGTGAAACCCGCGTGCTGGATGTGCCTGGCGTGCGCCGCGTGACGGTCGGACAAGGCGACGTGCTGAGCGCGGTCACCGCCGACGGCCGCGAAGTGGTGGTGTTCGGGCGCCAGTCAGGCACGACGTCCCTGCATATCTGGAGCGGCCAGGGCAGCAGGCAGGCCTATACGGTGGAGGTCGCGCCCGCCGGCATGCGGCGCGTGCAGCGTGAGCTCGATGCCCTGCTGGCCCGCGTGCCCGGCGCGCGCAGCAAGACGGTGGGGGAAAAGATCGTTATCGAGGGCGAGGATCTTTCCGACTCCGATCAGGCACGCATCGCCGCGCTGGCGCAGCGTTATCCCGAGATCGTCGACTTCACCAGCCGGGTCGGCTGGGATCGCATGGTGATGCTGGACGTGCAGGTCATCGAGATCCCCACCGCGCGCCTGCAGGAGCTGGGCCTGCGTTGGGATGCGGCCAGCCTGGGCGGCATCCAGGCGGGCGTGGCCTGGGAGGCGGGCGGATCGCGCTTGCTCGAACGGCCCGGAGAGGCCGTGTTGCCCGCGCCTTTCCCCGCGTCATCGGCGCGGGGCTACTTCGGGGTCGATGCCATGTTGCCGGCGCGCCTGCACGCGCTTGCCCAAAGCGGCGAAGCGGTCATCCTGGCACAGCCCCAATTGCTGGCGCGCAGCGGCGCCACGGCCAGCTTCCTGGCGGGTGGCGAGGTGCCTTATGTCAGCACCGACCAGGACGGGCGCAGCAATACCGTTTTCAAGCCTTATGGCGTGTCCTTGCAGATCACGCCGCAGGTGGATCGCAGCGGCACGGTCCGCTCGCGCATCGATGTCGAGGTCAGCGCGGTCGATGCCGCCATGACGACGCCTTCCGGTCCCGCCTTGACCACGCGCCGCGCGGCCACGGAATTCAACGTGCGATCGGGGCAGACGCTGGTGCTGGGAGGTTTCCTTTCGCGGGAGCAGTCCCGCGAGCGGCATGCCGTGCCGGGGCTGGGCAGCTTGCCCATCCTGGGCGCGCTCTTTCGTTCAGAGCGCTTCCAGCGCCGCGAAACCGAACTGGCGATCTTCGTCACGCCGATCGTCGTGTCGGCCTCGCATCCGGATCTCGCCGAACGCGTCAGGTTGGGGCGGGAGGCGCTGCAAGACGCGTTTCCCGGGCCCGCCAGGCTCAATACCGAGGTGCGCCCGGCCGAAGACCGTCCAGGCTGGAATCCCTATACAGGGCCGGGGAACCAATGGTCCGGCCAGGACGCGCGCTTGCGCTAGGAGTCATGCCATGTTGAGGATTCACCAGCACTTCCAGGACGGTAGCCGGCACACCCTGTGCGTCGCGTCTCCCGCCACGATCGGGCGCGATCCCTCCTGCGCGATCCGCCTGCGTCACTGGCGCGTGGCGCGCCTGCACGCCCGGCTCAGCCGCAGCGAGGCGGGCGTCGTGCTGGAGGACCTCGGGTCGCTGGCGGGCACCCACGTCAATGGACGCCGGGTGGCCCAGTTCGCGCCGATTGCGCGCCGCGATCAGGTACTGATCGGATCCTGCCTGTTCGAGGTGGAGGTCGTGGAGCAGGGGGAGTCCGCTGCCCCGGCCGGGGAAACCGTGCCGCACGCGTTGTTGGTGATGCCGCAAGGAAGCGAGGGGGGGCTGGCGGCGACCGAGCAGAACGGGGACGCGGATGCGGGCGCTGTGTGGGGGACTGACGCCGCCGTGCCGGGCATCCTGCCGCAAGCCCCCGAGTTGCCTCAAGGAAGCGCCATCATGGCCGATGCCGCGGCCGGCACTCGCGCCTTGCACGCGGCCTTGAGGCAGGAGTTGCGCGCGGCGCTGCTGCACGCCCTCGACCTGCGGCGGCGGGACGTCGCAAACATGTCCGATGCCATGCTGCGCACCGAGGCCAGCCAGCTGCTGGCGCAGATCGTCGCCCAGCGGGTGGCCGCGGGCGCCCTGATTGCGCCGGGCGTGCCTGGCGAGGTGCTGGATGAAACTATAGGCCTGGGGCCGCTGGAGCCCCTGCTGGGCGATCCCGCCATCACGGAAGTCATGGTGAACCGCTACGACGAGATCTTCGTCGAGCGCGCGGGCACCTTGCAGCCGCACGAGGCTTTCTTCAGCAGCGAACAATCCTTGCTGGGCGTGATAGAGAAAATCGTGGCTCCCTTGGGACGCCGGATCGATGAGAGCTCCCCGCTGGTCGATGCCCGGCTGCCGGATGGCTCCCGCGTGCATGCGGTGATCCCGCCGGTCGCGCTGAAAGGCGCCGCGCTGACGCTGCGCAAGTTTCCCGTCCGCCGGCCGGGCTTGCAGGATCTGCTGGCCGGTGGCGCGCTCGATGCCCGGATGGCGAGCTTCCTGTCCTTGTGCGTGGCCCGCCGCAAGAACCTGGTCGTGGCGGGCGGCACGGGGTCGGGCAAGACCACGTTGCTGAACGTACTGTCGCATTGCGTGCCGGAAGGCGAGCGGATCGTCACCATCGAGGATGCCGCGGAGCTGAAGTTGCTGCACGGGCACCTGGTTTCCCTGGAAGCCCGGCCTCCCAACCTCGAGGGCAAGGGCGCGGTCACGATCCGGGACCTGGTGCGCAACGCGCTGCGCATGCGCCCTGACCGCATCATCGTGGGCGAGTGCCGTGGCGCCGAGGCCTTCGACATGTTGGCAGCCATGAACACCGGCCATGAAGGCTCGTTGACAACCCTGCACGCCAACAGCCCGCGTGACGCGCTGGCCCGGCTGGAGACCATGATCCTGATGGCGGGCATGGCCTTGCCCTTGCAGGCGGTGCGCGAGCACATCGCGGCCAGCATCGACGTCGTGGTGCAGCAGACGCGCCTGCCGTCGGGCAGGCGCCTGGTCAGTGCCATCGTCGAGGTCACCGGCATCGAAAGCGGCCGCATCCAGCTGCAGGAACTGTTCCGTTATGACCGCAGGTCGCAGGCCTTCCAGGCTTGCGGCCTGGTGCCGTCGTTCTTCGACGAATGGCGCGAACAAGGCCTGGCCTGCGACGCTCGCCTGTTCTCGGCCGAGACCGCGGCGATGGACGGCGGCTCCCTTGCGTATGCCGGTCCGGGGCATGTGGAGGCTGCGGCATGCTGACCCTCGCCCTGCTCAGCGCCGGGCTGGCGGCGGGACTGCTGGCCTGGTGGGCCTCGCGCTGGCTCAAGCACGGATGGGAGGGGTATCGCGACGCGTTCACCGAAGAGGCCCGCTGGCGGCTGGATGAGTTCTTCGTGTTCGTCGACCCGGGCCAGCTTTGGCTATTGACCGTTGCGCTTTGCGCGGCGGCAGTGGCAACGGCGTATCTGCTGAGCGGCAGTGTGACGGTGGCCTTGTCGTGCGGCGGGCTGGGCTTGCTGTTGCCGCGCTGGCTGGCCGGGCGTGCGCGCCATCAGCGCCTGGCGCGTTTCGACACGCAGTTGCCCGATGCTCTGCTGGCGCTTGCCTGGTCCTTGCGCGCGGGCGCCAGCCTGCCGGTGGCCTTGCGCTCGCTCATGGAAGAGAGCCAGGCGCCGCTTTCCCAGGAGTTCGCCTTGCTGATGCGCGAGCAGCGCATGGGCGTGTCGCTGGACGCCTGCCTGAGCAACCTGCACAGCCGCATGCCGACCGAGTCGGCGGGGCTCATGTGCGCCGCCTTGCGCATCGCGACGCGCACGGGCGGCAACCTGGCCGATGCGCTGGAACGCATTGCCGCCAACCTGCGTGCCCGCCTGCTCATCCATCGCCGCATCCATGCATTGACGGCACAGGGACGCCTGCAGGCCTGGGTGGTGGGGGCCTTGCCGCTGGTCATCGGCCTGGCCTTGCAGCGCCTGGAGCCCGAGGCGATGCGGGCCATGTGGCAAACACCGGCAGGCTGGGGTGTCCTGGCGCTGATCGTGCTGCTCGAAGTGGCGGGCGTGTGGATGATCCGGCGCGTGATGCGCATCGAGGTATGACATGGCGTCAGGTGTTGTGATCGAGGGCGCGGGATGCTGACGTGGCTGAGCATGGCGGCGGCGGCGTGCGCCGTGGGCTGCGTGGTGCTACTGGTCTTGCGGCCCTGGACGCGCAGCCTGTCGCTGCCATCGGGCGAAGCGCGGCTGCCCTGGCCATGGCGCTGGGCCTGGCCCTGGTTGCAGGCTGCCGAGCCGGCGCTGCACGGCCTGGTGGGCTGGCGCCGCCGTGCCATCCTGGCCGAGGCGATCGCGCGTGCAGGCTACGGCGGCGCGCTGCGTCCTGGCCACGTGGCGGCGGCGCAGGTGTTGTCAGCCTGTGTCGGCGCAGGCGTCGTGTCGCTGATCGCGATCTGGCTGGACGCCGTGTCGTCGCGCATGGCCTGGCTGGCGCTGGGCCTGGGCATCGTGGCGGCGCTTGTGCCGGACGCCTGGCTGGGCGCCCGCCGGCGGGAACGCGCGCGACGCATGGGGCGGGAATTGCCGTTCCTGCTGGACATGATGACCTTGTGCATGGAGGCCGGGCTCAACGTGCAAGGCGCCTTGCAGCAAGCGGTGGAACGTGGCGCGGCGGGCCCCTTGCGTGAAGGCCTGGGCGACGTGCTGGCAGACGTCCGTGCGGGCATGTCGCGCGTGGCCGCCTTGCGGGCCCTGGCACAGCGCAGCGGCTTGCCGTCGCTGCATGCCTTGGCTTCCGCCATCGCGCAAGCCGACAGCCTGGGCATGAACCTGGGGCCGGTGTTGCGGGCACAGGCCGAGCGGCTGCGTGCCGAGCGTCTGCTGCGGGCGGAACAGCAGGCGCTGGAGGCGCCAGTGAAAATGCTGGCGCCGCTCATCCTGTGCATCTTCCCCTGCACCTTCCTGGTGTTGGGGTTTCCGATCGGCTATCGCCTGCTGCAGGCATCGTTCTGATGCGTGCGCCACCCCCCTTGCGCCTCATCCGGGCCGTCTCCTTCCCCCAGCGGCTGGCGGGCTGGTTCGGCCAGCCGCCGCCCGACCAGCATCATGGGCTGTGGATCCGCCCCTGCCGTGCCATCCACACGCTGGGGCTGCGTGATGCCATCTGCGTGGCGTTCGTGGATCGGGAAGGGCGGGTGCTGCGTGTCATCCCCGCTTTGAAACCCTGGCGGTTCGCCGCGTGCCTGCGCGCCGCCAGCGTGGTCGAGCTGCGGGTGGGGGCGCTCGACCACGCGCAGGGCGGCATCGCCCGCCTGCAGGCTGCCATCCAGCGTGCCATCCCACCCATTGCTTAACCAGGCTAACCAGCCTGATCAGCCCTGCCTGGCTAGTCGTCGCCCCATGCGCTCCCTAACATTCGTTCAAGCAACTGTCAGAGAGACCCCCATGCAACGACGCGACATCCTGCGGATTACCGCTGCCCTGGCCGCGCTGCCTTTCGCCCGCCACGCCCTGGCCCAGGCCAGCGCGCCGCAATGGACCACCGCCGCCGCGGCCTCCCTGGCCCGCCAGGAGCTTTACCCCACGGTGCTGAACAGCCGCATCTACGTGGCCGGGGGCTTGCTGAACCCCAACACGGGCTACTCGGCGCATTTCGAGTCCTATGACCCCGCCGCGGACCGCTGGACCCGCCTGGCCACCTTGCCAGCGGCCCGCCACCACATCGCGCTGGCCACCGCCGGTGGGCTGATCTACGGCGTGGGGGGCTTCAGCGGCGGCTTTCCCAATTGGCGCGCCGAGGCCTCGACCTATGTCTACGAGCCGGACGCCGACCGTTGGACCGACGGTGTGCCGCTGCCGTATCCGTCGGCCGAGGGCGTGTGCGCCGCCATCGGCAGCCGGGTGTATCTGGTGGGCGGACGCATCCGCGAGCATGACGGCGCGCGCCACTTCAACGCACACGCGGATACGACGCAAGGCGTGGTGTTCGACCCGGCCCAGGGCCGCTGGTCCGCCATTGCCCCCGCGCCCACCGCCCGCAACAGCGCGGCGGCGGCGGTGATCGATGGGCGCCTGTATGTGGTGGGCGGACGCCAGGCCGTCAAGCAGGCCGATGGCTCGCTGCGCCAGGTGAATGTGCCCGCGCTGGAGGTCTATGACCCGGCCCGGGACCGCTGGACCTCGCGCGCACCCATGCCGCAGGCGCAAGGCGGCCTGGCGGCGGCGGCCCTGGATGGCCGTCTGTATGTGTTCGGTGGCGAGCAATGGGTGCCCGAGCAGAAGGTGTTCGCCGAGGCCTGGGTCTACGAGCCCAAGCGCGACAGCTGGGCCGCGTTGCCTGCGCTGCCCACGCCACGGCACGGATTGGGCGCGGCCACGCTGGGCAATCGCATCCACGTGTTCGGCGGCGGCACCCGTGTCGGCGGCGACCACGCCAGCACGGCGCACGAGGTGCTGATGATCCAGGGCTGACGGCTCATGGCCAGGGGTAGTCGCGGATGAAACCCAGGAAGGCACGCATGGCGGCGCTGGTGTGGCGCCGGCTGGGGTAATACAGATACCAGCTGGGCAGGGTCTGCCTCCAGTCGAGCAGGACTTCGACCAGGCTGCCTGCCGCCACGTGCGCGTGGACGTAGTCATCGAGGGTGTGCGCGATGCCGGCACCCGCCAGCGCGGCCTGCAGTTCCTGCTGGGCCGAACTCAGCGTCAGGCGCCCCTTGGGCACGATTTCCAGCGTCTCGCCGTCCTTGGCGAATTTCCAGGTGACGAGCGTGCCGCCAGGAAAGCGCCGCCGGATGCATTCATGCGCCAGCAGGTCGCCGGGCTGTTCGGGCGTGCCGTGCGCTTGCAGGTATGCCGGCGAGGCCACGATGGCGTAGTGCAGGCGCGGCCCCAGCGGCATGGCGATCATGTCCTGCGCCAGCTGGTTGCCGAAGCGCACGCCCGCGTCGAAGCCTTGCTCGACGATGTCCACGATGGCGGCATCGCTGATCAGTTCGATGCTGACGTCGGGATGCGTCTGCATGAACTGGAAGGCCAGGGGGCACAGGACGTGATCGACGGCGGGGCCGGGGGCATTGATGCGCAGCGTGCCCGAGGGGTTTTCGCGGAATTGGTTCAGGCCGTCCACGGCCACCCGGATGTCCTGCAGCGCGGGCGTCAGCAAATGCAGCAGGTGCTCGCCGGCCTCCGTGGGCGCGACGCTGCGCGTGGTCCGGTGCAGCAGGCGGATGCCCAGCGCTTCTTCCAGCGCGTTGATGGACTGGCTGATGGCCGATGACGAGACGCCCCGGCTGGCGGCGGCAGCGCGAAAGCCGCCGTGCCGTACGACGTCACCGAAGATTTCCAGGCTGTCCAGGCGTAGGGGAGGGGGCATTGCAAAGCTCTGCTTAACACGCTGATCGGCCCTAATTTAGCGCATCCGACGGCTGCACAAGGGATGCCTTGGCTAAGATTTTCAAGACGCTTCCCGGTACTCGGATCCAGGGCTGGGGCGAAGACTCGAACAAAGGAAAACCATGACCAGACTTGCATGCGCATCCAGGGACCCAGGCGAGACACTGTCGTTCACGCGGCGGGACATCCTGCGGGGCGGCGTGGCCGTCACGGGGGTATCCGTCACCGGCATCGGCCTCTCCGGCACATCAGGCGCCGCCGCGTCGCCGCAGGCGGAAGCAAGGCCGGGACAGGACGTTCCCCTGCGGCTGCAGGTCAACGGACTGCCGGTGGACGTGCTGATCGATACGCGCAGTTCGCTGCTGGATGTGCTGCGCGAGCAGCTCGGGCTGACCGGCGCCAAGAAGGGCTGCGACCACGGCCAGTGCGGCGCCTGTACGGTGCACGTCGATGGCCGGCGCGTGGTGGCTTGCCTGACGCTGGCGGCCAAGATGCAGGGGCGCTCGGTGCTGACCATAGAAGGGCTCGCGCCCGAGGCTGGCACGTTGCATCCCATGCAGCAGGCCTTCATCGATCATGACGCGCTTCAGTGCGGTTATTGCACGCCGGGGCAGATCATGGCGGCGGTCGCCTGCGTGCGCGAAGGGCATGCCAGCTGTGCGGCGGACATCCGGGAGTCCATGAGCGGCAACCTGTGCCGTTGCGGCGCCTACGCCGGCATCGTGACGGCCATCCAGGATGCCGCGGCCAACATGGAGGCGACCTGATGCAGCCATTCGCCTATACCCGGGCTGCTACCCACGAGGATGTCCTGGCCGAGCAGGCGCGCACGGGCGCGCGCATCCTGGCCGGCGGCACCACGCTGTATGACCTGATGAAGCTCGGCCTCGAAACGCCGGCGCACGTGATCGACGTGACCGGCGTGGCAGGGTTGGCCGAGATCGGCGAAGCAGGCGGCGAACTGGTCTTCGGCGCCCTGGCGACGATGGGCGACGCGGCCGCGCATCCCCTCGTGCAACAGCGGGCGCCGGTGTTGGCCGAGTCCCTGTCGAAGGCGGCTTCCCAGCAACTGCGCAACATGGCGACGCTGGGGGGCAATCTCCTGCAGCGCACCCGTTGCGCCTATTTCCGCAATGGCCCGGCCTATCCCTGCAACAAGCGTGCGCCGGGCAGCGGCTGCGCGGCACAAGAGGGGCTGGATCGTGGCCATGCGCTGTTCGGCGGCAGCCCGTCCTGCATCGCGGTCTATCCGGGAGACTGGGCCGTGGCGCTGGTGGCGCTGGATGCCAGCCTGGACGTGGCGGGCCCCGGCGGCGTGCGTCGCGTGCCGGTTGCCGGGCTGCACCGCTTGCCGCAACAGACGCCGCAACTGGAAACCGTGCTGGCGCCTGACGAGATGATCCTGCGCATCCGGGTGCCGCTGGGACAGCGCGGGCAGTTGGGCAGGGCCTCCACGTATCACAAGATCCGTGACCGCGAGTCCTATGCCTTTGCGACGGTATCCGCCGCGGTGGCGCTGGAACTGGACGGCGGCGTCGTGACGCAGGCGCGTATCGCGCTGGGCGGCGTCGCGACCCGTCCCTGGCGCGTGCCCGCCGCCGAGCGTGCGCTGGCGGGAAAACCGCTGGATCGCGCGGCGGCGCAGCAGGCTGGCGTCATCGCCTTTGCCCAGGCCCGCCCGGGCCGCCACAACGGATTCAAGATCGCGCTTGGCGCAGAGGTTGTCGCCGATGCATTGATGATCGCTGCCGAACGCGGCAGCCAGGCAGGAGAGCAGGCATGAAGACGGCCACGTATCCCGACCGCGCCCGGGTCGATGCGCGCGACAAGGTGCTGGGCAAGACCCGGTTTGCCGCGGATGTGCCGTTGGCGCGCATGGCCCATGCCATGACGGTGCCCTCGCGCATCGTGCGCGGGCGCATCGTGTCGTTCGATCTCACGGCGGCCCGGGCCGTCAAGGGCGTGCTGGCCGTCCTCACCTGGCACGACTTCGAGGGCGTCAAATCGCCGGGCTTCCTGATGCGGGGCGGTTATGCGTTCCAGGGCCACCAGCCGATGCTGTCCGACAGGCTGGTGCACCGCGGAGAACCGATAGCGCTGGTGGTCGCGGAAAGTCTCGCCATTGCGAGCGACGCCGCGGCGCGGGTCCGGGCCGAGTACGAGGAAATGCCTTTCGGCGCCGTGATGGAAGCCCCCCTGGCGCAGGCGCTCGAGGCGACACCCACGCACACGCGTGGCGATACCAGGGCCGCGCTGGCGACGGCCGCGTTCCGTGTCGAAGGTGAGTACCTGTCGCCACTGCAATGCCAGAACCCGATGGAGCTCATCTCGACCACCGCCGCGTGGCAGGATGGCACGCTGACCCTGCACGAGGGCACGCAGAACTCCGGCGCGCTGAAGTTTGGCGTGGCGGCGGCGTTGGGCCTGGATCCGGCCCGGGTCGAGGTCAAGAGTCCCTATCTTGGTGGCGGTTTCGGCCAGAAGAATTCCCTGCAGGGCCAGACGGTCCTGGTCGCGCGCGCCGCCATGTTGCTGGACCGCCCGGTGAAGCTGGTCATGCCCCGCGCCCAGCTTTTCCACACCTCGAGCTTTCGTCCCGCCAGCCGCCACAGGGTCCGCCTGGGCGCGGATGCAGAGGGGCGGCTGGTGGCCGCCAGCCACGAGGCCGACATGCAGAACGGCCGCGAGGATACCTTCGCCGCGAACTTCAGCGAGCTGACCGCGCGCCTCTACGACACGCCCAACTATGAAAGCAGCGTCAGGCTGGTGCGCACGGACGTGCAGACGCCGGGCTTCATGCGCGCGCCATTCGAGCAGCCGGCGGCGTTCGCCTTCGAAAGCGCGATGGATGAACTGGCCCATGCCGCGGGGCAAGATCCCTTGGCGTTCCGGCTTGCGAACGATGCCGTGCGTGACCCGGTCACGGGGCATCCCTTTTCCTCGCGGTTCCTGAAGGCCTGCCTGGAAGAGGGCGCGCGGCGTTTTGGCTGGGAACGGCGCGGCACGGCCCCTGCGTCGATGCGTGCCGCCGACGGCACGCGCATCGGCTGGGGCGTCGCGGTGGGCGCCTACAAGGCGGCCATGTCGCCGTCGATTGCCCGCCTGCGGGTGCGCGCCGATGGCAGCACACGCCTGTCGGTCAGCGGCCACGAAATGGGGCAAGGCATACGCACCGCCATCTTTGCCGCCCTGACGGAAGGGCTGGCCATCGACCCGGACCGGGTCGAGATCGTCATCGGCGACCCGGGCGCCGTGCCGCAACACCTGACGGCGGGGTCGTGGGGCACGGCAAGCACCGTGCCGGTGGTGAGGCAGGCGGCCCAGGCCTTGCAGGCCCGCTTCGACGCCCTGCGCGACGGTCGGCCTGTCCACGGCAATCTGCACCAGATGCTGGCGCGTTGGCGGCGTCCGCATATCGAAGTCGAAGTGCGCCTGCAGGCGCCTGGCCAGCCGGACGCGGTGTTCGAGCGCCTGCAGCGGGGGCTGCCCGCCGCGGGCGGCCCGGACTATCCGGCGTTTGTGAGTTTCAGCCATGTCGCGCACTTCGTGGAAGTGCGTATCGAGCCGGGCACGCGCCGCATCCGCGTGCCCAGGGTGGTCAGCGTGGTCGATTGTGGCCGGGTGGTCAGTCCTCGCACGGCCGCCAGCCAGGTGCGGGGCGGGGTGGTGTGGGGGATAGGCGCCGCGCTGCGCGAGGCCGCCGAGGTCGATCCGCGCCATGGCGGCGTGCTGAACAACGACCTGGCCGAGTATGTCCTGCCGGTGAATGCCGATATCGGGGAGATCGACGTCGGTTTCATCGACCGGCCGGACCCGCTGCTGAACGAGGCCGGCGTGAAGGGTATCGGCGAGGTGGCGATGGTGGGCGTGGCAGCGGCGATCGCCAACGCGATCTTCCACGCCACGGGGCGCCGGCTGCGGACGCTCCCGATGCGCGCCGAGGACCTGCTATAGCGGGTCCTGAGCCTGCGCGCGCTCGATGCCGAACACCGTGGTGTAGTTGGCATAGAAGCTGCAATACAGCACGGCGCCCAGGATGATGTTCAGCGGCACCTGCAGCATGCCCACCAGTTGCGAGGACAGGCCGATGCCGGCCAGCAGTGTGCCCAGCAGGTCGATGGCCAGGAAGACGCCGCCCCAGACGATGCCATAGATGGCGAAGGCCCACTTGTTGCGCCAGCAGGCCAGGAGGGAGAAGAACAGGGCCTGGCGCAGCGGCACGTCGTTCAGCGCCACCAGGGGCGGCGTGAACCAGAAGAGCGTGGCCACCAGCACGTAGAGCACCGCGAAGATGATGAGCGGCGTGCGCATCGCATCCAGCAGCAGGGTGACTTCGGCGACGGCGTTGCCGTCGGCTGCCACCACCGCTTCCATGGCGGTTGTCAGTTCGCCCAGGAAGGGGACGAAGGCGATGAGGCCCGCCAGCAGGCTCAGGCCCACGTACAGCGCGCCGATGCCGCTCAGGCGCTTGAAGACGCCCGGCCGCTTGAGCGGATGCGTCCACATGGCGGGCACGAGCTTCTGGCCGGATTCTGCGAAGCGCGCGGCCGACAGCGTCATGACCGTGACGGTGGGCATGAGGCCGACGAAGAAGATGGGGCCGATGGGCGGCGTGAAGCTGGCCAGCATCAGGAAGAGGCTGATGCACATGGCCCAGGTGAACCAGGGCATGGGCTGGCTGGCGAAGAGCGCGTAGCCGGCGCGCACCCAGTACCAGCCTGCGGAGACGGGAAGGGAAAGTGCTTGCATGTGTGGTGGCGTCGTCAGGGTGAGGCGTCTGTGAGGCGTTGGAGGCTCAGGGCAGCTGCGGCAGGTCCTGGCCCTGGCGCGCGCGCAGCACGCGCTCGAAGTGGCGCGGATCGTGCGGCTTGAGCGTTTGCGCGGGGCGGGGACGATGGTAGTCAAACAGCCGTGACAGCCAGAAGCGCAGGGCCGCGCCGCGCAGCATCGCGGGCCAGGCCTGGCGCTCGGCGTCGGTGAAGGGACGGATCCCGGCATAGGCCTTCAGCCAGGCCTGCAGGCAGGACAGGTCGAAGGCGCCGGTCTCGCGCACGATGCACCAGTCGTTCACCGACACGGCCACGTCGAAGAGCCAGGTGTCCCAGCCCGCGAAGTAGAAGTCGATGAAGCCGCCCATGCGGGGCGATTCGAAGGTGCCGGCAAAGAGCACGTTGTCGCGGAACAGGTCGCAGTGGCCCGGGCCTTGGGGCAGGCCCTGCCAGGCCGGCGTGGCCGCCAGCGCGCGCTGTTCGGCCAGCGTGGCCTGGAGCAGCTCGGTTTGACCGGCATCAAGGAAAGGCAAGACTTGCGGGGTGGTGCTTTCCCACCAGGAAAGGCCGCGCAGGTTGGGCTGGTGGATGCCGAAGTCCTGGCCGGCCAGGTGGGCACGGGCCAGCGTGGCGCCGGCCAGCGCGCAGTGGTCGGGGCCCGGCGCGGGCTCATAGCCGCCGGGCAGGCGCGTGACGATGGCCGCGGGCTTGCCGTTCAGGCTGGTCAGGCGTGTGCCGTCCTTCAGCGTCTGGGGTTGCGGCACGGGAATGCCGCGCTCGGCCAGGTGGTGCATCAGCTCGATATAGAACGGCAGTTGTTCCGCTGTCAGCACCTCGAACAGGGTCAGGACGTATTCGCCGCGCGTGGTGTGAAGGAAGAAGTTGGTGTTTTCGATGCCGGCCGTGATGCCGCGAAGAGAAACCAATTCTCCCAGGTTGTAACGGTTTAGCAGTGCGCGGGCGTCGTCGTCGGAAACAGCGGTGAATACGGCCATTGGGGTGTGTAGTAGGGGAATGTCCGGGGATAAAAAGAGGGGGGCGGTGCGAGTTTCGGCCCTTCGGTCACGGGATTTTAGACCACCCTGGCTGGGGGTGTTTGACCAGTGCCCCAAGCCGCGCATACACTGCGCGCTGCAAAGATCTTTCAAGCGACGCGGTTAGTTCAGGTTGTCGCCGTCACTGGTGTAATTGCTGTGGCCAATCTCTTCCTTGATCGTCTGGCGTATTGGGCATTCAGCCCGGTTTTTCACAACATTTAAGGAATTAAGATGGCTAACGGTATCGTCAAGTGGTTCAACGCCGAAAAGGGTTATGGTTTCATCACCCCCGATGAAGGCGGCAAGGACCTGTTCGCGCACTTCTCGGAAATCCAGACCAACGGCTTCAAGACCCTGGAAGAAAACCAGCGCGTCAGCTACGAAGTGGGTCAAGGCGCCAAGGGCCCGACCGCTACCAACATCCAGGTTCTGTAAGAACCCCAGGCGGCTCTGCCGCCTCGCCGGATGATCGCCGTCCTCGTTGACGGCGCCAGACCCCCGACGGGAAACCGCCGGGGGTTTTGCTTTGTGGGGCAGGGCCCCGGCGCTGGGCGCTTTTCCCGCCGCGCCCGGCGGCGGCGTGACCGCGTGCGTGCGTTACAGCGGCTTCAGGCCCACGGTGTACGCGCCGGCATTGCCGTGGGCGGTGTTGCGGATCTTCAGCATGGTGCCGTTCGGGGCGAAGTCGAACGACTGCTGCGGCGCTTCGAACCAGACATGGAAGCTGGTGCGCGCGAACTCGGGCACCCAGATGCGGGGACGGTTCTCGTCGCAGTTGAATTCGACGGTGGTGCGTTCCACCGTCAGCGGGCGCGTGTTGCCGATGCGATAGCTGGCCTTCAGCTCGGCGCGTTGCGTCTTGCCGGGCGTCCAGGGCAGGCCCAGGCTGGCAAGGAAGTTCTTCATGGCGTCGACGTCTTTGGACACGGTGATCTCCGGCGCGGGGGCGCGCAAGGCAGGACTGCGGGGGATGATGAATGCCGCGCAAAACAGGGGCGCTGTGGTGCTGGCGCAACCCGGCATTCTAGGCGGCGTGCGCCCGGCGGGGCAAACCGGCGCGGCTTGATATGCCGCAAGGCGGGACCGCGGGGCGGCTGAGACAGTATGGCTTCGACATATTCCCTTTGGAGAAGACCATGAATTCCTCCGTACGCGCTGGCCTGATTGCCGCCAGTCTGCTGGCCACCGGCCTGACCATGGCGCCCGTTCAGGCGCACGAGGCAGGCGATTGGCTGCTCAAGGCTGGCGTCACGCAGGTGCGTCCGAAGTCGGACAACGGCAGCGCGCTGAACGGCGCGATCAATCTGGATGCGGACAGCTCCACGCGTCCCAGCCTGAGCCTGACCTACATGGCCACGCGCAACGTCGGGATCGAATTGCTGGCCGCCGTTCCTTTCAAGCACGATGTGCACGGCTCGGGCGCCGTGAACGGCAAGATCGTCGAAAGCAAGCAACTGCCGCCCACCCTGACGGTGCAGTGGCACTTCCTGCCTGAGTCGCGCGTGCAGCCTTACGTGGGCATCGGCCTGAACTACACGAACTTCTTCGACACCAAGGCCGTGGGCGCGCTGCAAGGCAGCAAGGTCAGCCTGTCCGATTCCTGGGGCTTCGCCGCCCAGATCGGCGCCGACGTGATGATCGACAAGAACTGGTTCTTCAACGCCAGCCTGCGCTACATCGACATCTCGACCGACGTGAAGCTCAACGGCCAGAAGATCGGCACCGCCAAGATCGATCCGTGGGTGCCCACGATCGCCGTCGGCTACCGCTTCTGAGCATTGCCTGGCATGGACCGTGCCCGTCCGATGGCGGGCGCGGGATTGGGGGGGAGGCTCATGCTTCCGCCTGGCCGCCTCGGCGCGTTGCGCCGCTGGCGGTTTTTTTCGTTCAAGGCCGACGATGCGTCGATCGCGTCGGCGGCGCGTCGTCGACCGACGCGATGATCTGGCCCAGCAACCGGTGCAGGTCGCCGCGGTGGCCGTTGCGGGCCGAGGCGCTGCGCGCGTCCGAGGTCATGACGACGGTCATGCCCAGCCTGGGCACGACATAGAGCATCTGCCCGCCATAGCCCCAGCCGTAGCGCACGTCTTCGCCCGCGATACGCGTCAGGAACCAGGCATAGCCATGGCCGTCGCCGGTCCAGGGCGATTGCGTGCGTGGCTGCCACGAGGCGTCGATCCAGGCCTGCGAGAGCAGGCGCTCGCCGGAGGCGTTGACCCCGCCGCGGCGATACAGTTCGCCGAAGGCCAGCAGCGAGCGCGGGCTCATGGCCATTTCATTGCCGCCCAGCGGAATGCCTTGCGGATCGCGGGTCCAGCTGGTGATCTCGAAGCCCTCCAGCGGTCCCAGCCAGTCGCGCGCCAGTTGCAGGGACGAGCGCCCGCTCTGGCGCGTCAGGATGGCCGACAGCAGGTGCGTCGAGCCGGTGGAGTAGATCATCCGGCCGCCCGGCTCGTCCTCGAAGGGACGCGCCAGCGCCGCGCGCACCCAGTTGCGGCTGGCGACCCAGGCGCCATAGTTCGCGCCGGATGTCGAGCCCAGCCCGGCCTGCATGGACAGCAGGTGGCCGATCGTCAGCGCCTGCAGGCGCGGGTCGGGGTCGGGCGGCAGCGCGGAAGCCAGCAGCGGCGCCACGCGCTGCTCGGTGCCCGTCAGCACGCCCTTGTCGATGGCGATGCCCACCAGCGCGGACATGACCAGCTTGGAGGCAGACTTGATGTTGGTGGGCTCGGTGGTGCGATGCTTGCGGCAGCCGCGTTCCGCAAGCACCTGCCCCTCGCGGGCGACGATGACCGTTTCCAGCGGCGCCAGCGCGCAGGCCTGCGCCAGCACGGTGTCCAGGGGCGTGGGGGATACGGCGTCGGCGGCATGCGCGGAGGATGCGCCCGATGCCAGCAGGGTGGCCGTGGCGACGAGCGCCAGGGTCTTGCGCATCAGCAGTGCGCGGGCACGGCAGGGGCGGAGGAGGGCTGGGACGGGCATGGCGGGTCGCTCTGTGACGGTGTTCTTGTTCAGACGCGTCATGCCCGCCAATGTTCCATGCGCCGGCGCGGGTCCGCGCCGCCCGTCAGCGCAAGGGCTTTTCCCCTGGCCGCAGCGTCAGCACCCGGACCCCGTCCGCCGTGACGGCCACCGTGTGCTCGAACTGGGCCGAGAGTTTGCCGTCGCGGGTGACCACCGTCCAGCCATCGTCCTCGGTCTCGACCTCGCGGCGGCCCTGGTTGATCATGGGCTCGATGGTGAAGGTCATGCCTTCGCGCAAGGCCTGGCCGGTGCGCGGCTTGCCCCAGTGCAGGATCTGCGGCGACTCGTGCATCTCGCGGCCGATGCCGTGCCCGCAGTATTCCTGCACGACGGAATAACCGTTGCGCCTGGCATGCTGCTCGATGGCGTGGCCGATGTCGCCCAGGCGCGCGCCGGGGCGCACCGCCTGGATGCCTTTCCACATGGCTTCGTAGGTGATCTGCACCAGCCGCCGGGCGGCGGGCGAGACCTCGCCGACCAGGTAGGTCTTGCTGGAATCGGCGATGTAGCCGTTCTTCTCCAGCGTGATGTCGAAGTTGACGATGTCGCCGTCGCGCAGGATCTCGGTGGCCGATGGCACGCCGTGGCAGACGACCTGGTTGCGCGAGGAATTGAGCGCGTGGGCATAGCCGTACTGCCCCTTGCTGGCCGGCCGGGCCTGCAGCGTGTCCGTGATGTAGCGGTCCACCATATTGTTGACCTGCAGGGTCGACATGCCGATGAGCGACAGGGTATCCAGGTAGGTGAAAACTTCCGCCAGCAGCCTGCCCGATTCCGCCATCAGGGCGATTTCCTCCGGCCGCTTGCTCATGCCGGGGCGCCCGTGAGCGCCTGCGCGTCGACGCCGGCCGCGCGCAACTCGCGGCGCACGATCTCGTTGAAGCTCAGCGTGGGGTTCATTTCGCTCAGCATGCCGATCTTGATCCAGAACGCGGCTTGCGCGTTGATGGAACGGCAGGCCACGGCGCTGGCTTTGCGGAGTTGGTCGTGCAGCTCATCGTCGATGTTTACGATGCCCATGGAATGCGCCTTTATATGAATCGTATATGGATCATATCATTCCTGTCTTTCCCTGGCCGGGAGGAGGCCTTGCCGGGCGTAAGATCAAAGGCTTGCCGCCTGTCTTCCGTCACTGTCTTCAGGAGCGTTCATGGTTCACCCCGATCCCACGTCGCGTCCCTCGGCCACGATTGAAATGTGGTTCGATTTCGCCAGCCCCTACAGCTATCTGTCCTTGGCGCGCGGGGGGGCGCTGGCTGCGCAGGCGGGCGTGACGGTGGTCCTGCGGCCCTTCATGCTGGGGCCCATCTTCAAGGCCCAGGGCTGGGATGACACGCCGTTCCGGCTCTATCCGAGCAAGGGCCTCTACATGCTGCGCGACGTCGTGCGCCGCGCCACGCGTTTCGGGGTGCCGTACCGGCAGCCCAGCGCCGTGCCCCGCCTGGGCCTGCTGGCCGCGCGCATCGCCATCCAGGGGCAGGACGAGGCGTGGTGCCGGCCTTTCTGCGAGGCGGTGTTCCGCGAGAACTTCGTGCACGACCGCGATATCCAGTCTCCAGCGGTCATCGCGGCGGTGCTCCAGGCGCTGGGGTTGCCCTCCACGCTGCTCGAACAGGCGGGCGAGGCGCCCGCCAAGGCGGCGCTGAAGGCCCAGACCGAAGCGGCGGCCCGGCGGGGCGTGTTCGGCGCGCCGTCGTTCTTCGTGGGAGAGGAAATGTTCTGGGGCGATGACCGCCTGGAGGACGCGCTGGCATGGGCCCGCGCGCCCGGCCTGCCGCCTGCCGCGCCAACAGCCACGCTGGCGGGCAGCGCGCTTCAGAAATAGACGCAGATGCGCTGGCCGTCCAGTTCGTGGACGGCGATGTCCATCTGGTAAAGCTCGCGCAGCACTGGGGGCTGGATGATCTCGTCGGGCGTGCCGTGATAGGCCAGCTTGCCGTCGCGCATGGCGATGATGCGGTCGGCATAGCAAGACGCGAAGTTGATGTCGTGCAGCACCACCAACACGGTCTTGCCCAGTTCGCGGGCGGCGCGCCTGAGCAGCTGCATCATGGCCACGGCGTGGCGCATGTCCAGGTTGTTCAGCGGCTCGTCCAGCAGGACGTAGTCGGTGTCCTGGCACAGCACCATCGCCACGAACGCGCGCTGGCGCTGGCCGCCGGACAGCTCGTCCAGGTAGCGGTCGGCCAGCGGCCCCAGCGACAGGTAGTCGATGGCACGGTCGATGTGCGTCTTGTCGTCCAGCGTCAGCCGTCCGCCGCTGTGCGGATAACGGCCGAAGCCCACGAGGTCCCGCACCGTCAGGCGTAGCGGCAGGTGGTTGTCCTGGCGCAGGATGGCCAGTCGGCGCGCCAGCTCGCGGCTGTCGCAGCGCGTGACGTCCAGGCCGTCGACGCTGACCCGGCCTTCGCTCATGGGCAGCAGGCGGCTGATCATGGACAGCAGCGTGGACTTGCCCGCGCCGTTCGGGCCGATGATGGCGGTCAGGCCTTTCGCGGGAATGGTGAGCGTGACGCCGTCGACCACGACGGTGTCTTCATAGCGCTTGCTGAGTTGCTTGACTTCGATCATCGGCGCAATCCACGGGTGACGAGGGCGAGGAAGACGAGTCCGCCCAGGAATTCAATGACGACGCTGACGGGTACGCTCAGTCCCATGACGCGCTCGAGTAGCGCCTGGCCACCCACCAGCATGACGACGCCCAGCAGCACCGCGGCGGGCACGACCAGGCGATGCCGGTCCGAGCCCATCAGGTGATAGGCCAGGTTGCTGACGAGCAGGCCGAAGAACGTGACGGGTCCGACCAGCGCGGTGGACACGGACACCATGACCGCGATGAGCGCCAGCGTCAGCATGAGCGTGCGGCGATAGTCCACGCCCAGGTTGATGGCGACGTCGCGGCCCATGGCCAGCACGTCGTAGCGATGGCGCAGGCGCCAGGCCACCAGCGACGCGCCCGCCACGGCCACCGCCGAGGCGCCCAGCAGCTCGGTCTGGATGCTGTTGAAGCTGGCGAACATGCGGTCCTGCAGCACCAGGAACTCGTTCGGGTCGATGAGCCGCATCATGAACGAGGACAGGCTGCGGAACAGCAGGCCGAACACGATGCCCACCAGCATCACGCGATGCAGGCTGTGGGCGGCGCCGGTGAAGAGCCAGCGGAACAGCAGGCAGGCAAAGGCCGTCATGAGCGCGACCTCGGCCAGGAACTTCGCCACGGGCGGCGCGCCCTTGCCGTTCAACTCCAGGCCGAGGCCGAAGACCAGGATGGTCTGGATGAGCACGTACATCGCGTCGAAGCCCATGATGGAGGGCGTCAGGATGCGGTTGTGCGTGATCGTCTGGAACAGCACCGACGAGACGGCGATGGCGTAGGCCACCAGCAGCATGCCGGCCAGCTTGCCGCTGCGAAAGGGCAGCACGAAGCCCCAGTTGCCGTTGGCGCCCAGCGTCATGAACGCGGTAATGGCGCCGGCCGCGGCCAGCGCAAGCAGCGCCAGCCGCCAGGGGGCGGTCAGGCGCGAGGCGCGGGGAAGAAGGGATATGAGGCTTGCGGTCACGGTGCGTCGTCGCGGGCTCAGCCGGCGCGGGTCCGGCGGTTGAGCAGCAGGGTCAGGAAGAGGGCGCTGCCGACGATGCCCACCACGGTGCCGATGGGGATTTCATAGGGGAAGTGCACCAGCCGGCCCAGGATGTCGCAGGCCAGCACGAAGCCGCCGCCCAGCAGCGCCACCCAGGGCACCGAGCGCCGCACGTTGTCGCCCAGCAGCATGCTGACCGCGTTCGGCACGATGAGGCCCAGGAAGGGAATGCTGCCCACGGTCACCACCACGACCGCCGCGATGGCCGAGACGATGAGCAGGCCGGTCAGCAGCAGCTTGCGGTGGTTCAGGCCCAGGTTGGTGGTGAAGTCGCGGCCCATGCCGACCACGGTGTAGCGGTCGGCGGCGAGCATGGCGGCACAGGACAGGCCCAGGCCGATCCACAGCAGTTCGTAGCGGCCGCGCAGCACGCCCGAGAAATCGCCCACGGTCCAGGCGCGCAGGGACTGCAGCATTTCATAGCGGTAGGCGAAGAAGGTGGTGGTGGCTTCCACCACCCCGCCCAGCACCAGGCCCACCAGCGGCACCATGAACGGCGAGCGCAGCGGCACGCGGCGCAGGATGCCCAGGAACAGCAGCGTGCCCGCCATGGCGAAGGCCGTGGCGACCAGCATCTTGCCGACCACGGGCAGGCCGGGCGCCAGCAGCGCGACGGTCAGCATGCCCAGCGCGGCCGACTCCATGGTGCCCGCGGTCGAGGGTTCGACATAGCGGTTGCGCACGAGCATCTGCATCATCATGCCCGCGACGGCGAGCGAGACGCCGGCCAACAGCAGCGCCAGGGTGCGGGGCACCCGGCTGATCAGCAGCAATTGCCAGGCGTCGGAGTCCAGCCGCCCGGCCAGGAGGTCATCGCGCAGCGCGGGCCAGGAGAGGTCGCCGGCGCCGATGCCCACGCTGATGACGCAAAGGCCCAGCAGCAAGGCCACCAGGCCGAACAACCACGCAGGGTTGGCCAGCCGCGCGGGTGGCGCGGCGGCCAGCGGGGCACTACTTGGCGGCATCGAGGGCGTCGGCGATCTGCTTGATGTTGGAGAGCATGGCAGGGACGCTGGCATTGCCCAGCAGGTACCAGTTGGCGCCGTCGAGGTAGATCACCTGCTTCTTCTGCCAGGCGGTGGTGCGGCGCACCAGTTCATTGTCCAGGTACTTGTTGGCGGCGACGCCTTCGCGGCCGATGGCGGCGTCGCGGTCGATGACCAGCAGCCAGTCGGGATTGGTCTTGGCGATGAACTCGAAGGAGATGGCCTGGCCATGGTTGGCCGTGTTCAGGTCGCGCACGGCTGGCGGGAAACCGTAGGCGTCATGGATGACGCCGAAACGCGAGCCGGGGCCATAGGCGCTCATCTTGCCGCCGGTGGTCAGCACGATGAGTCCGGTGCCGGCGCCCGCCGCGCGCTGCTTCAGGCCGGCGATGGCCTCCTGCAGCTGCCTGGACAGGGCCGCGCCTTCGGCTTCCTTGTGGAACAGCCTGGCCAGCGTGTCGGTGTTGCGCAGCACGCTGCCCACGAGGTCCTTCTGGTCGACGGTCAGGTCGATGGTGGGGGCGATGCGCGCCACGTCCGGGTACTTCTCGGCCGAACGGCCGCCCACGATGACGAGGTCGGGCTTGGCGGCGTGGATGACTTCGTAGTTGGGCTCGAAGAGCGTGCCGGTGCGCAGCACTTGGTCGGTCTCGTAGCGCGACAGGCGGGGCGGGAACTTGGCGACGGGCACGCCGGCGACGTTCACGCCCAGGGCATTCAGCGTGTCCAGCGAGGCCACGTCCATGGAGATGACCTTGGCGGGCGGCGACGCGACGGCGGTGGTGCCGCGGGCGTGCTTGACCTGCTGGGTGTCGGCATGGGCGAAGGTTGCGCACAGGCTCAGGGCGAGCGTGGCCGCGCCGCGCGTCCAGCGCTGGACGGAAAGGGAAGGGGAAAGCATTGGGATGGAGCTCCTTGTACTGCGGAGAAAACGTAACGGTCGTGCCAGGCGAATGCGTGTGCGGACGATGGGAAGTCCTGATGACAAGACGCGCATCACATCATGGGTGACGCCACCCGCGCAAGGCGAGCGGCGCCGAAGTGTTTCAAAGCGATGGATCAGAACTTCACACCCATGCCGAGCCAATAGCGGCGTCCGTCCTCGACATAGCCGTAATCGTCGTTGGTGACCGTCTTGTCGAAAAGGTTGTATATGCCGGCATAGGCTGTCACGCGTTCGGTCATGGCGTAGGATGCGCCCAGATCGAAGAACGTGTAGGAAGGCGCCACGATGGTGCTCGAAGATGCCTGGGTGATGGGCTGGCTCTCACGGCCGCGATAGGTGACGCGTGCCCAGGTCTGCAGTCCTTCCGTGGCTTGCCAGTTCAGCGAGGTGGTAAAGATGTGGCGGGGCAATTGGTTCAAAGGCTGACCTTTGTACTGGCCGGACTTCTGTTCCGACTTCGTATAGGTGTAGCTGCTCTTCACCGACCAGGCGGCCGACAGATCCCATCCCAGGCTGGCTTCCACGCCGCGCGAGATCGCGTCATCGACGTTTTCGTAGGTGGTGGGGTCACGCCCGAATTGGTTGGGACCATCCGTGCATTGCGTCGCCGGGCAAGTCACGCGGGTGATCTTGTCCTTGAAGTCGTTGTTGAATAGCGTCAGGCCGGCGTTCAAGCCCGCCCCGTCGTCATAATTCAGGCCGATCTCTTGCGTGACCGATTTCTCGGGCTTCAGATTGGGGTTGCCGTACATGTTGCCACCTCGACTCACCTGGCCCCAGCCCGGGACGGTCTGGCGCAGGTTGGGAGCGCGGAAACCGGTGGACACGCCGCCTTTCAGCGTCCAGCGGTCGGCGAGGTGCCACACGCCGTACACGCGGGGGCTGTAGTGGGTGCCGAAATTCTCGTCGTCATCCATGCGCAGGCCAGCCGTCAACGCGAAGCTGTCGGTCATCTGCCACTCGTTCTCGGCGAAGAGCGCCCATTGGTAGCGTTCGACTTTGGTGATGCCGGTGCGCAACTGGTTGCCGGTCTGATCATCCAGCTTCTGTTCCAGATAGTTGGCGCCGAGGGTCAGCATATGGTCACCCAGCGGTAGCGACCAGCTCGATTGCGCCTCGAAGTTCTTGATCTTCATCTGGCGCGAGCGGTTGTCGAAGGTTTCGTGTTGCAGGTAGCTGTCCGAGACTGCCTTGCCCCAGCGGCCCGTGTGTGAGAGCGAATACTTTTCCTCGCGGTAGTCGTTCAGCGACAGCGCGCCAGTGGTCTCGAGGGTCTTGCCAGGCGTTTCTTCCCGCTTTTGGCGTCCGGTGGTTGCCTGCAGCACGATGTCGTGGTCGCGTGTCGGCGTCAGTGCGAGCTTGGCCGTGGCGCTGGTCGCGCGGCGATCACGGAAGCCACCGATGATGCGGTCTTCGTCGCGCTGGGTGTATTGGCCGTAGATCTGCAGTCCCAGCAGGTCGGTCTTGATCGGCCCCCCCAGGTAGAAATTGCCCTGGTAGATATCGCCAGACCGATTGTTCTCCTGGATCGTCACATCGGTGCGGATTTCGCCTGACCACTCGGTGGGGACCTTGCGCGTGATGATGTTGATGACCCCACCCATGGCATCGGAGCCGTACAGCGAGGACATCGGGCCGCGGACGACCTCGATGCGCTCGATGGCCGACAGGGGAGGGGTCCAGCCGCCTTCGACGCCAGCGCCGTCGGAGTTGGTGCGCGTTTCACGGGAGTTCTGGCGCTTGCCGTCGATCAGGATCAAGGTGTATTGCGAGCCCATGCCGCGCAGCAGGATTTCCTGGCGATCACCACCGCCATCCACGATCACGCCGGGCACATCGGCCAGTGCGTCGTGCACATCGCGATAGAATTTCTTGTCGAGGTCATCGCGGGTGATGACGCTGATGGAGGCGGGCGCATCCTGAATGGCCTGCGCATGTCCGGAGGCGGTCACAACCACATTGTCCAGCGTCTGCACGGCGACAGCTTGCGACTGTGCCAGGGCGCTGGAGATAGCGCTGCCAGTGCCAAGCAGGCACAGTGCCGCGGCAAGTCTGGTGCGCCGTGGGACGCGAGAAATGTGATGTGTTGCCTGGGGCTGCATGATTCGAGCTTCTCCGTACTGTCGAGGCTTGTGCTGGCACCGTCTGCCAAAGCCGTTTCTGAATATGAATGAAAACAATTCTCATATTAGAATTGCCACAAAATGCCTCAGCAACACCTCTTGCCGATACTTTGATGTTCTTTGCGTTTCTTGACTTTCGCGGGCCCCGGCGCGCGCCGTGACATTTGGGGCTACGAATGAGTGCTTATCTGACTCCTGCCGATGAGAAGCGCCGTGTGCTGCTCGTGGATGACGACGTCGAGTTGGCGCAGATGCTGTGCGAGTACCTCGAACCCGACAACTACGTGGTGTCGCTGGCCCATACGGGCGCCCGGGCACGCGAACTGCTTGCCCAGCAGGACTTCGATATCGCTTTGCTGGACCTGATGCTGCCCGACGCCAATGGCCTGGATCTATTACGCCGCTACCGTGGCGCGTCGCACAAACCCGTGATCATGTTCACGGCCCACGGGTCGGAAACCGACAGGGTGCTGGGGCTGGAGCTGGGCGCCGACGATTACCTTGCCAAGCCTTTCAGTCCGCGTGAACTGAAGGCGCGTATCCACGCCGTGCTGCGCCGTTTCAGCGTGGCGGACAGCCAGGCGCGGCAGCCTGGCCTGCTGACGGCCGGCGCCCTGTCGATGGATCCGGCCAGCGGCCGCACGCGCCTGGGCGAGACCGCGGTGGAGCTCACCGGCGCCGAGCAGCGCATCCTGGAACTGCTCCTGCGCTCGCTGGGGCAGATCGTCTCGCGCGAGCGCATCGGGCTTTACGCACTGGGCCGCGCGCCCGGGCCGTATGACCGCAGCGTCGAGACCCACATCAGCAGCCTGCGCAAGAAACTCGACTTGACGGCCGACGATGCGCCGCTGACCTTGCGCAACGTGCGTGGGCAGGGCTACGTGCTGGCCTGCCCCTCGGTGCCCTGAGCGCCATGTTCTGGCGCAGCTTCCTGGCGTTCTGGTTGGGCATGGCCGCGATCGTGGCGGTGGGCGTCGCGCTGACGGCGTCCGTTGCCTGGCAGCGCGTCACCTCGCTGGACGGCCTGAGTCCGGCCAACCTGATGCAGGACGCCAGCCAGCTGGCGCGCCTCGAAGGGGAGACCGGCTTGCGGCGCTGGGTCCAGGCCATGGACCGCCGCTATTCCGCCTTGCGCATCTACCTGGTGGGCGAGAACGGCCAGGACCTGCTGGGCCGGGAGATTCCCTTGCGCGTGCGTGACCTGCTGGACAGCACGCCGGAAAGCTATGCCAGCGATGCGCTGCGTGGCATGGCCTATTACGCCGCGCCTTCCAGCCCCGATGCCGTGCGCCTGTCGTGGTGGGAGCCGCAATCCGTGGTGCTGCCTTCGGGCGAGTCGGTGCGCGTGGTGTTCCAGCCTTACGATGCCTCGCAATGGGATGCCCTGGGCGCCTGGCAGGTGCTGGTGGCGCTCATCGCCATTGCGCTGGTCGTGACGGCGCCCTTGTGCTGGCTGCTGGCGCGGGCCGTGAACAAGCCGGTGCAAGGCATCCAGCACGCCGCGCGTCTTCTTGCCGCGGGCAGGCTCGATGCCCGGACGCCCGCCGCCTTGAGCGGCCGGGGCGACGCGCTGGGCCAACTGTCGCGCGACTTCGACGCCATGGCCGAGCGCATGCAGGATTTCGTGCAGGCCCACGAGGCCTTGCTGCGCAACGTGGCGCATGAACTGCGTTCGCCGCTTGCGCGACTGCAGTTGTCGGTGGAGCTGGCGCGGCGCAAGGACGGCACGCTGGACCTGCAGTTGGACCGGATCGCGCGCGAAGGCGAACGGCTGGACGAGCTGGTGGGCAACACCCTGCGCCTGGCCCGCCTGGGCGGCATGACGCTGCCGGCCGATGCCGTGGACCTCTCCGAGATCGTCGACCAGGTCGTGGAAAACGGCCGCTTCGAGGCCTCTGCGCGGGGCGTGCGGATTGCCTGGCATGCGGCGGACGCGGTGCCGATGCGCGGCGATCACGCCAGCCTGGAAAGCGCCGTCGAGAACATCCTGCGCAATGCCATCCGGCACAGCCGGCAGGACGGCCTGGTGCAGGTGTCCCTGTCGGCCGACGCCGACCGTGCGCGGGTGGAAATCCTGGATGCGGGCCCGGGCGTGCCCGAGGCGGAACTGGCACGCATCTTCCAGCCGTTCTACCGGGTGCGCAGCGCGGTGCCGACGGGCGGCGGCGCAGGCCTGGGCCTGAGCATCGTGCAGGCCTGCGCACGCGCGCATGGCGGCGAGGTGCTTGCCGCCAATGCCGGCGGGCAGGATGGACAGGGCGGGCTGCGGGTCAGCCTGGTGCTGCCGCGCCGCCTGGCACGTGAGGGCGGGGCGTCAGGCCGCGACGGCTTCGCGGCGCCACACCAGTTTGCCGCCGAAGCCGAGCAACCGGTTGTCGGTCAGCTTCAGATGGTTCAGCGCGATACGCCATAGCGGCGCCGCCATCGCGATGGCCGAGGGGAAGCGGCAATAGAAGGCGCGCTGGGCGCTTTCGAGTTCTTCCACGGGGATGAGCCGGGCCGTGCCCGAAAACTGCACACCCAGGATGTCATCGACGGACAGCGCCTGCCCGGCAATGCAGCCCGCCACGCTGGGATTCAGCGGCAAGGTGCCGCCATGCCAGGTGTCGTGCGCGGCCTGGATGATGAGGCTGGTGTCGGCGTCTTCGTAAAGATAGAAACCGTTGGCGGCCCAGGGCTTGCCGGCCCAGCAGGTGGCCAGGGAAAGCACATGGTTGTCCTCCAGGAAGCTGGCGATGCGGGCGTCGAGTGTCTGCATTGAGAGTCCTTGGGCCGCGGCAGGCGGCGGAGGAGAGAAGCGCGCTTGCGGCGCCTCGGGGTTGGCACGGCCTGACCGGCCCGGCATGGCGTTTAAGGGGGGGCGCCAAACCGGACCGGGGGCCGTTGACGGAACAATAAGGGAGGGGGAGGTGGGGGGTATTGACGCAGGTCAATGGGGTGGAATTTGCCAGGTTTGGGGGTGTGTGCTGCTAGGTCGACGGTCATGCGCCGCTGGGTTGATGGCTTGTGTTGTGCACCGCTAGGTTGACGGCCGCCGAGGGTGGTCGTGCCGTCGGCCGCCTGCCGCGGGGTGGGGCGCCCACAGCGCCCCGCCCCCCGCAGAAGGCGCCCGCCGTCCCGCCCACCCTCGACGTCCTGCAGTGGAGTGGTTTGCACCGGAGTCAGCCACCGCAGTCCTGCTCGCATTCTTGCCTGCCGCTCGCTGCCTGTCCGAAGATCTCGGCTTGCCGCTGACCAATGGGCGCCCACAGCGCCCATTGGTCAGCATTCGGGAAAGCAAAAGGGGCAGCTTTTGAGAGAGGGGGGAAGGGGAGTGGAGGTGGGTGGCATCGCGCTTCGGGCGGCTGTCCCCGTCAGGCTGCGTTGTCTGCTTGGAGGCGTTGCTCCATTGTCGTGACTGAATGGCGGGTGTCTTGCGCGGGCAGAGGCGTCGAGACTTATTGATGAGCCTGGCGGCTTCGGCAAATTGGTGGCGGTGGTGGAGCAGCCTCCCCAAGCAGGTAACACGGCCAAGCGGCGCCCGTAGCCCGAAGCGCGCTGCCTCCCCCTTCCACCTCTCGCCCCCACTCTCCCAAAAGCTGCTCTATTGCTATTCCGAATGCTGACCGGTGGGCGCTGTGGGCGCCCTCCGGCCAGCGGCAAGCCAAGATCTTCGGGCGGGCAGCGAGCGGCAGGCAAGAATGCGAGCAGGACTCGGGTTGCTGACTCCGATCCAGAACCCCTAAGCGCAGGACGTCGAGGGTGGGCGGGACGGCGGGCGCCTTCTGCGGGGGGCGGGGCGCTGTGGGCGCCCCACCACGCGGCAGGCGACCGACGGCGCGACCACCCTCGGCGGCCGTCAACCCAGCGGTGCACAAACAGTCAACCCAGCGGCGCATAACCCTTAACCCCGCGGTGCATAACAACCCAAGCCAACGCCCCCGAATCCAATCAAACCCCCCTCCAGCAGCGTCTCTACTTGATCATCTGGTTCATCTCGATGATCGGCATCATCACCGCCAGCACGATCACCAGCACGACTCCGCCCATGATCAGGATCATCAGCGGCTCCAGCATCGCCGTCATCGCCATCGCCCGCCGCTCCAGGTCGCGCGACAAGGTTCCCGCCGCGCGCTCCAGCATCGGCGGCATGTCCCCGGTCCGTTCGCCGCTGGCGATCAGGTGGACCAGCAGGGGCGGAAAGACCTGCTGGGTTTGCAGCGAGGCGGCCAGTGCCGCGCCCTCGCGTACGCGGCTGGTGGCGTCGGTCACGGCGGCGCGCAGGCGCACGTTCGTCAGCGTGTCGCGCGCCGCGTCCAGTGCCCGCAGCAGCGACACGCCGCTGCCGCCCAGGATCGCCAGCGTCGACGCGAAGCGCGCCGCGTTCACGCCCAGTTCGAAGCGGCCGAACACCGGCAGTTTCAGCAGCTTGGCGTGCCACGCCAGCCGCGCCGCCGGCGCGCGCAGGCGCAGCCGCCACAGCGTCACGGCCAGGGCCAGCGCCACCGCGGCGATCACGCCCCAGTCGCGCACCAGGCTGCTGGCGCCCATCATCATGCGGGTCAGCAGCGGCAATTGCTGCTTGGTGTGGGCGAAGGCGCCCACCACCTGCGGCACCACGTAGCCCAGCAGGAAGAACACGATGCAGACGGACACCACCGCCACGATGGCGGGATAGATGAAGGCCGTCATCACCTTGCCGCGCAAGGCGTTGCGTTCCTCGATGTAGTCGGCCAGCTTCTCCATCACGCGGGCGAGGTCGCCGGATTCCTCGCCGGCCGCCACCAGCGCCCGATAGATCTCGGGGAAGTCGCGCGGGCGGGCGCCCAGCGCGTCCTGCAGGCGGTGGCCGGCGCGCACGTCCGCGCGGACGGCCGCCAGGGCGTGGGCCACGTGGCGTTTTTCCGACTGGTCCAGCGTCGCCGAGAGCGCCGCGTCCAGCGACAGGCCGGCGGCCAGCAGGCCCGACAGCTGGCGCGTCAGCCAGCCCAGGTCCGCGTCGGACAGCGTCGGTCCGAAGCGGCCCTGCACGCCCGCGCGGGTGCGGCCGGCTTCCTTGACCGACAGCGGCACCAGGCCGCGGCCGCGCAGGACGCCGCGCGCGCCGCGGTCGGAATCGGCGTCGACGAGACCGCGTTCGCGCTTGCCCGCGGCATCGACGGCTTCGTAATGAAAGGACGGCATGGCGGTCTCCTGTCCGGGCTCAGGCGTCGCGCGTGGCGCGGATGACTTCCTCTTGCGAGGTCAGGCCTTCGCGCACCCAGCGTTCGCCGTCTTCGCGCAGCGTGCGCATCCCGTTGGCGCGCGCGGCTTCGCGCAGCGCGGGTTCGCCCGCGTCGGCGTGGATGAGCCCGCGCAGGTTTTCGTCGATGACGAAGAGTTCGTGGATACCCGTGCGGCCCGAATAGCCGGTGTGATTGCAGCGTTCGCAGCCCACGGCGCGCCAGGCCGGCGAGCCGTCGGGCGTGGCGGTGGTCTCGCGGCAATGCGGGCAGAGCTTGCGCACCAGGCGCTGGGCCAGCACGCCGAGCAGCGAGGACGACAGCAGGAAGGGCTCGACACCCATGTCCGTCAGGCGCGTCAGCGCCGAGACCGAATCGTTGGTGTGCAGCGTGGCCAGCACCAGGTGGCCCGTCAGCGACGCCTGCACGGCGATCTGTGCGGTTTCCAGGTCGCGGATCTCGCCGATCATGATGACGTCCGGGTCCTGGCGCAGGATGGCGCGCAGGGCCAGGGCGAAAGACATGTCGATGCGCGAGTTGACCTGGGTCTGGCCGATGCCGGGCAGGTCGTATTCGATCGGATCCTCGACCGTCAGGATGTTGCTGGTGGTGGCATCCAGCCGCGCCAGCGAGGCATAGAGGGTGGTGGTCTTGCCGCTGCCCGTCGGGCCGGTCACCAGCACGATGCCGTGGGGCTGGCGCACCAGCCGGTCCAGCTGGCCCAGGATGTCCGGCGCCATGCCCAGCCTTTCCAGTTGCAGGCGGCCGGCTTCCTTGTCCAGCAGGCGCAGCACGGCGCGTTCGCCGTGGCCCGTGGGCAGGGTCGACACCCGCACGTCGATGGGGCGGCCGCCCACGCGCAGGGCAATGCGGCCGTCCTGGGGCAGGCGCTTCTCGGCGATGTCCAGGTTGGCCATGATCTTGATGCGGGAGATCAATGCATTGTGCAGCGCGCGGCGCGGACTGACCACGTCGCGCAGCGTGCCGTCGACGCGGTAGCGCACCACCGAGTGCGTCTCGAAGGCCTCGATGTGGATATCGCTGGCGCCGTCGCGCGCGGCTTGCGTGAAGAGCGCGTTGATCATGCGGATGATGGGGGCGTCGTCCTGCGCATCCAGCAGGTCGGTCACGTCTGGCATGTCCTGCAGCAGGCGGTCCAGGTCGATCTCGTTCTGGGCCGTGTCCATGACCGTCGCCGCATCGCCGTTGCCGGCATAGGCCGCGGCCAGCAGGGTTTCCAGTTCCTCGTCGGGCGCTTCACGCACCTGCGCCAGGGGGTTGCAGCGCATGGCCTCGGCGCGCGCCCACTTGGGCGTGCGCGGGCTGAAGGTCAGCCAGATGCCGTCCGGCCGCACAGAGAGCAGCGCGCGTTGCGCGCGCGCCCAGGCATAGGGCAGCGAGTTCGAGGCCTGCATCCCTGTCTCCTTACAGCGGCTGGGCGTTGTAGCCCAGGCCGCGCAGCAGCGCCTGGGCTGCCTGCACGGATTCGTTGTTGGCCACGCGGGTGCGCACCAGCGTGCCTGTCCCGCCCGGCGCGACCTGCGTGTAGGCGTTCAGGCCGGTGGCGCGGATGCGCTTGACGATGCCCTGCGCCTCTTCCGGCGTGGCTGCATTGGCCACTTCCAGCACGCGCGCGGGACCGTCCTGCGGCACGTCCTCGGCCGCCGCGCTGGCGATGCGGGGCGGGCCGCCGACCGGGGCGGCGGGCACGGGCGGCTGCACCGGCGCGGCATGGCGCTCGACGGTCTCCGCCGTGGCGGGCGGCGTGCCGTGGCGCAGCGTGTCGTCGACGTTCCCGGGGCGCAGGTCCAGCGACACGGGCTGGCCCTTGTCGTCCAGCGCGGGCAGTTGCGGCGTATCCGTGTCGGGCAGCGCGAAGTGGCTTTCCGGGCGTGCGTTGTCCTGCAGGCGGCGCATGTAGTCGTAGCGATCCAGCGAGACGCGGCTGCTGTCCTGGGCGGAGCGCACGATGTGCGGGCGCAGGAAGATCATCAGGTTGGTCTTCGAGCGCTGGCGGCGGTCGTAGCGGAACAGCGAGCCGATGAGCGGCAGGTCGCCCAGCAGGGGCACCGATTGCGTGCTGTCGCTGCTGGTGTCTTCCAGCAGGCCGCCCAGCACGATGATCTGGCCGTTGTCGACCAGCACGCTGGTTTCCAGCGCGCGTTTGCGCGTGATGATGCCGGCGGTCGACTGCACGGCCTCGTCGATGCTGCTCACTTCCTGGTAGAGATCGAGCTTGACGGTGCCGCCTTCGGAAATCTGCGGACGCAGGCGCAGCGTCAGGCCGACGTCTTCGCGTTCGATGGTCTGGAAGGGATTGCCCGCGCCGTCGCCCGAGTTGGTGACGTAGGAGCCCGTGACGAAGGGCACGGTGCGGCCGACGATGATGCTGGCCTGTTCGTTGTCCAGCGTCAGCAGGTTGGGCGTGGAGAGGATGTTCGTGCCCGAGACGCGCTGCAGCGCGGTGGCCAGCACGCCCAGGTTGACGATCTGCTGGCCCAGCACGTTGACCGTGCCGCGCACCACGCCCAGGCTCAGGCCGGCGCCCAGCGCGTCGATGGTCGTGCCGGCGTTGGGGTTGAGCCCGGTGCCGCCGAAGTTCGCGCCGCCGATGAAGGAGGTGCCATTGCCGTCCAGGCCGCCGCCGCCCGTCATCCACTGGATGCCGAATTCCGCCGCGTTCTCGCTGGAAATTTCCACGATCAGGGTTTCGACCAGCACCTGCGCGCGGCGCTGGTCGAGCTGGTCGATGACTTCGCGCAGGCTGCGATAGAGCGGTTCGGGCGCGGAGATGATGAGCGTGTTGGTGGTGGGGTCGGCCTGCACGGTGGCGCCGCCGGCGGAGAACGCCACCGACTGGGTGGTGTTGCCGCCGCCCAGCTGGCCGCTGCCGCCCATGGCGCCGCTGGTGTTGCTGTCGCCGAAAGCGCCGCCCATGCCATTGCGTGCGGTGGAGGCGTTGTTCGTGCCGGTGTTGCGGTTGCTGCTGCCGAAAGCGCCGCCGGCGGTGCCGCCGCCGCTGCTCAGGCTGGACTCGCCGCCGGTCTGGTTGCCGCTCTGGCCCGTCAGCGTGCCGCGCAGCACTTCGGCCAGCTTCACCGCCTGGGCGTTGCGCAGATAGACCACGTGCAGGTTGCCGGGGCGCGTGTTGGGGCTGTCCATGCGGCGCACCAGCTCGCGTGCGAGCTGCGCGCGCGCCGGGCTGCTGGCGCGCACCAGCACGCTGTTGCTGCGCGGATCGGCGATGACGGTCACGCGTTGCGAGGCATCGTTGCCGGCAGCGCCCTGGGGGGCGTCCAGCAACTGGCCCACCAGCACCGCGATGTCGCTGGCCACGCCGTGGTTCACGGGGATGATGTCGGCGTTCAGCGACGCCGGCGTATCGATCCCGGCGATGACCTGGGCGATGCGCGCCATGTTGTCCGCATAGTCGGTCACAACCAGGGTGTTGTTGTTGGGGTAGGCGTTGATCGGGTTGCTGGGCGCGATCATGGGGCGCAGCACGGGCACCAGGTTCGCCGCGTTTTCATACTGCAAGGCGAACACGCGCGTGACCAGGCCGCCGCTGCCGGTGGGGCCGCCGCTGCCGTCGGTGACGACGCCGCCCAGCAGCTTGGCGTCCGCCTCGGGCACCACGCGGCTGATGCCGTCCGATTCCGCGATGGCGAAGCCCTGCATGCGCAAGGCGGCCACCAGCATGTCGTAGGCCGTGCGGGAGGTGACGGGGGCTTCGGAAACCAGCGTCAGCTGGCCCTTCACGCGCGGATCGACGATGAAGTTGCGGCCGGTGAAGCGGGCCAGGGCGCGCACGACGGCGGGCAGGTCGGCCTCGACGAAGTTCAGCGTGACGCGCTCGCCGCTGTCCTGGGCGCCGGCCGCTTCGGCTGCCGCAACGGCGCGGGTGGGGTCATTGCGCACGCGCAGCGGACCGAGGTCGCGCTGGCGAGGCGCTTCCTGCATGCGCACCGGGGCGCCGCTCACGCCCGATACCGTGGCGGGCGTGCCGCCATCGGTGGTGGCGCGGACCAGCGGGGAGTCGGGCAGCGCCATGGGCGCCGGACGCTGCTGCCTGTCGGTGGCGCAGCCGGCCAGCAGCAGGGCGCTGGCCAGGGCGAGCGCCAGCGGGGCGCGGCGCGCCGCCGGTTGCAGGGAGCGGGAGAGGTGCGGGGCACGCATGGGCATCATGCTGTCGGTACTCAATGAAGTCTCAGTTGGGTGACGCCATTCCTGCTTGGGCCGACGAGGCCCAGCAGGGGCGCGAGCGCCTCGCGGGTGGCGGGGTCGCTATCGGGGGCAGCCTGGGCGGTGCCGGCGAATCGGGAAAGGCGCCCGCGCGTCAAGGCGCCTTCGGCCTCCACGCGCAGGGGGCCGTTCAAGGTATTGATCTTCAGCGCGATGGCGCCGTCTTCCTGCGCGCTGACCTGCGCGCGATAGCTGCCCAGCGGCTGGATGCGCACGCGGGCCGACGAGGCATCGAGCCAATCCAGCGTGAGCAGCGGGCCCGCGGCGGGACGCGCGCGCAGCACCTGGGCAGGCCAGCTGGCGCGCAGTTCGCCGCCGGGCGAGAGGGAATTGAGCGGCGCGCCGGCCGCCATCAGCGTGGTGGCGGGCAGGCGCAGCGTCTGGGCCGAGACCGCCATGCCCGAGACTGTCGGGCGCAACTGCAGCGGACCTGCCAGCCAGGGATGCGTGACGGCCATCGCGGGCTGCCAGCCGGACGCGAGCGTCCAGCGCCATTGCAGCGGATCGGGCAGCGTGCGGCGCTGGCCGGGCGGGCCCACGGCGACCAGGGCCTGGCCGCGCCAGAGGCTGCCCGAGGCATCCACCAGCGCGAAAGGCAGGGTCTCGGGCACCCAGGCCATCATCCAGCGTGCCGGCAGCACGGCCAGCGCGGCGCACAGCGCGACCAGCAGCGCGGCCAGGGGCATGAGGAGCCGGCGCATCACGAGCCTTCCCCCGTCGCCACCAGGCGCAGCGTGCCCGTCAGGCGCGCGGCCATCGGCTTGCCGGTCGCGTCTTCGGAACGTGCAAGCTCGCCTGATTGCAAGGACAGCCGGAACTGGGCGGGGGCAGTGGCCAGCCAGTTGAAGAGCGCGGCGGCGGAGACCTCGGAGACACGCAGGTCCCAGGCGGGGTCCGCGCTGTCCGCGACGGCTGCCACCGCATGCTCGCCATTCAGGCCGGCCTGCGCCAGACTGGCCGCCAGTTCGTTGCCCAGTTCGGCGGGCGGGATGCGGCCGCGCACGGCGCCTTGCAGCGCCTGGGCTTCCTGCACCATGGCGTCCACCTGCGCGGCCTGGGCACGCAGGCGCGGCAGCTCGGCGCCGCTGCGGGCGATGTCGTTCAAGGCCGGGCGCACGGCCAGCTGCACCACCAGGGCCAGCAGCAGGATCGCGCCCAGCGCGGCCAGCAGGGCCTGCTCGCGCGAGGTCAACTGGCGCCAGCGGGCAGCCGCCTTGTCGCGGGCGGCATGCCAGCGCTGGCGCCAGGCGGGCGGCAGCACGGGCAGCTTGACGGCCAGGCGGCCTGACAGCTTGCTGTTCATGGGCGGCCTCCTTGCTGGATCTGGATGCGTGGCGCGCCGTTGCCGCCCGCGTGTTGGGCGCCTGCCCCACCGCCGGCACGGGCGATGCGCCAGCCGGTTTCCGTGCGCGACAGCGCCAGCCCCAGCGCGGCGGCCTGCTTGACCGGGGCGGCATCGGGAGCGGCGGTTTCGCCCTGGTCGTCCAGCGGCGTCAGGTCCAGCGTGCCCTTGTCATAGCGCAAGCCCGCCAGCCGCTGGGCGTCGGGTGGCAGCAGCTTGGCGGCGGAGAGCGCCAGGGGCAGGAAGTCGTTCTCGCTGGCGGTGCCCTGTGCGGCGCGCAGGCTGTCGCGCCGTTGCGTGGCCTGCTTCAAGGGGTCGACCACCACCGGGATGTCGGGAAAGGCCTGGCGCACCTGTTGCTGCATGGCCGTGCGCAGTTGCGCGGCTTCCTGGCGCAACTGGGAGGCGTGAAGATTCAGCCCGACCAGCCAGATCACCGCAGCGGCAGCGGCCCAGCGCAGCGGGCCATGCCAGCGCGTGAGGGGCGCCGCCGCCGGTCGCAACGCGGGCAGCGCCAGCGACCAGCGCCGCGCCGCGCCTTGCCAGCGGGCATCGGCGGGCAGGCTCAAGGGCAGCTCGGGATGCGCGTCGTCGTCGGGCAGCACGGCGGCAGTGGGCAGCAGCGCATGCACGGCCAGGCCGGCGTCGCTCAGTTGGCGCCAGGCGCGGGCCAGCTGCGTCCTGTCGGTCCACGCGACCGCCACGCGGCCGTCCGCTTCGCGCGCGGTGTGGCCCACCGCCAGGTCCTGGACCGAGGACAGCGTCAGGGGCTCGATCATCGCGGCGACCGCGGCCGCCATCTGGCGGCGCGGCACCGGCGGCACGACCAGGTCGGTGACGACGGTGTCGGCGGGATGCAGCACGGCCTCCACGCGATGGCCGCGCGCCAGCGGGGCCAGTTCTTCCAGCGGCAGCGCGTCGGCGCGCAGCACGCGCCGGTCTCGGCCCAGCAGCGCGTAGGCGACGGGCGTGGCGGCGGCCAGCGAGCCCAGGGGCGGCAAGGCCAGTCGCATCACGGTTTTCAAAGGACCTCCATCATCCAGATGACGCGCGGCATGTTCTGTCCGTCGCGTTGCAGCAGCGCGCGCATATCCACCGTGGCGCGGTCCAGCCGGACCGTGCCGAAGACCGCGAACCAGTCGCTGTCCACGGCCACGGCATCGCTGCCGATCTCGATCTCGGGGTTGGCCAGGCGGTTGATGAAATCCGCGCGGTTGTTGAATGTCTGCCCGCGGTCGCGCTGGTCGGCCACGCTCATGGCGAGCGACAGCGATAGCGCGGGCGACAGCGTGGCCAGCACTTCGGCGGGCGCGGTGTTCACGTTGATGGCGGTGCGTGCGGGCAGCACCGTCAGGTAAGGGGTGAGCGCGGTCAGGGCGCTTTCGTCCAATCCGCGCATGCCGCGCAGGTCGTCGATGCTGCGCAGGCCGGGCGCGAGCGCCGTGCCGGCACGGCCGCCTGACGGGCTTGGCGTGCCGGTGTCCGTGCCGGACTCGGCATCGCCATCGCCATCGGTTTGCGCGGCGCCGGATTCGCCGTCCGTCCTGGACGACGCCGGGCGGGATTGCGCGCGCGCCATGCGCTCGGCGATGCGCGGCGCCAGCTCCGCGGGCAAGCGCAGGGATTGCAGCAGGCGGCTCAAGGCCTGCACCTGTTCGGGCAGGACCTGGCCGTCGCGTGCCAGGTTCTGCAGATTGAACTTGCCTTGTTCGTCTTCGGCACGCCCCGAGAAGACGGCCTGGCGCGCTGCGCCTTCCTCGCTGATGCGCAGGTCGGTGATGGGCGTGGCCCACAGCTGGCCGTTGTGCGTGACGCTGCTGCGCCGGGCTTCGCCGCGCAAGGTGGCGCGGGCCCAGTCCATGCCGCCTGACAGCAGCCAGCGCGCCTGCACGCGTGCCTGCTCGCTTTCCAGCGTGCGCACGCGCGTGGCCTGGCGGTCGATCATGCCTGCGGCGATGAGCGAGACGGCCGCCACCACCAGCAGGGCGCTGATGACCGCCATGCCGGCCTGGCGCGCCGCAACCGGGACCGGGCCCGGGCCCGGCGCCCGGGCGAAGGAGGGCAGGTGCGAGCGCAGGCGCCTCATGGCAGCGACACCACACGGCGGTAATCCTGCGGCGGCTGGCCATTGGCCGCCAGGCGCAAGGTGAACTCGAGGCCGCTGGCCGCTTGCGCGGCCTGGTTGGCGGACAGGGGCAGAGCCATCCAGCCGCGGCCAGGAATATAGGCGCGCACGGAGAATCCGGTCACGCCGGTCAGCACGGGCTGGCTCGGGACGGATTCAGGATCGGGCAGCGGGTAGGCGTCGCTGGCGGGCGGCGCGGCGCGGCGCAATACGCCGTCCTGCTGCCACCACTGCACGCGTTGCCAGGCGCCTTCGCCTTCGGCGGGCGTGCGCACGACGTCCAGGCGCCAGGATTGGCCGGCCTGCGCCAGCGCCACGGCGGGCGGCAGCAGGCGCGGTCCCACCGCGGCGCTTGCCAGCGCACCGCCATCCAGCACGTGGTCGGGCGCGCGCATGCGTACGTCGCGCTCCAGCTGGCCGAGCGCGCGCAGGATGGCTTCATCGCGCTCGCCGTCGCGCTCGAGGTGTTCGCGGATGCGGGTCACGCTGTCCAGCCCGCGCCACGAAACGAGGCTGAGCACGGCCATGAGGAGCAGGGCGACCAGCACCTCGACCAGCGTGAAGCCGCCTTGGGGCGCTCGCGGCGTCATGGCCATGCTGACGCCAGGCTGCGCAGTTCCGCCAGCAGGGGGCCGTCGGGTCCCTCGGTCACGCGCACGGTGACTTGCCGGAATGCATTGTTGGCGGTGCCCGACACCTCGCGTTCGCAGACGAGGACCAGCGCGCCTTGCGGGCAAGGCGCGCGCTGGCTGCCCAGTGCAGGATAGGTACGGGTGGCGCGCAGTTCGGCCAGCACGTTCTCGGCCGACACCAATGCCAGGTAACGGTTGCGCAATTGCGCGTGCGTGTCGGCCATCTGTCCGGTGGCGCGCATGCATGCCGCCAGCGCCACCGCGACGATGGCCAGCGCGACCAGCACCTCGATCAGGCTGAAGCCCTGCTGCGCCATGGTGCCCAGGTTGCCGGTGGGCATGGCCAGGCGCGGTGTCATTGCTGCACCTCGTAGCGGCCGGCGGCATCGCGCACGATGGCGATCTGCCGTGATCCGTCGCTCAGCTGGATGCGCAGCGGGTCGGCGATCCATTCGCTGTTGAAGACGGCTGCGCGTGCGGGGCCCAGGGTCACCTGCACGCTGCCTGCCTCCCAGGCGCGCGGGCGCAAGGCCTGGTCGCGTTCGAAGAGATCATCGGGCATGGCTTGGGTAATGGCATCGTGTGCGCTGTTGGGGCGCCAGTCGGCGCGTCGGCGAAAGCGGTAGTCCTGTTCACGGGGCTCCCAGACGATCGGGCGTCCGCCCGCGCGCGCTTCGGCCTGCGCGACCGCGAACAGCTGGACCAGGCGGTCGGCATCGCGGCGCAGCGCGGAGACATTGGGCGGGAAGGCGGCCAGACCGACTGCCGCCGTCGCGATGCCGATGATGGCGATCACGACGAGCAGCTCGATGAGCGAGAAACCGGACTGTCGCCCGAGCGGGCGGCGAACGCTCCGGTCAGAGCATCCAGGAACCGATGTCGGCATCGGCGCCGTCTCCGCCAGGCTGGCTGTCGGCGCCCAGCGAGAACACATCGAACTCGCCATGCACGCCGGGGCTCAGGTACTGATAAGGCTGGCCCCAAGGATCGTTGGGCAGGCGTTCAAGATAATTGCGCCAGTTGTTCGCGCCGTTGGCGGGACGCTCCACGAGCGCGCGCAGGCCTTGTTCGGAGCTGGGGTAGCGGCCATTGTCCAGCCGGTAGAGCTTGAGCGCCTGCGCGATGCTGGCGATGTCCTGGCGGGCCGCGACGGCGCGCGCCTGGTCGGGCCGGTCAAGCAGGTTGGGCACGACCAGCGCGGCCAGGATGCCCATGATGACCACCACCACCATGATCTCGATGAGAGAGAAGCCGCGCTGGCGACAGGCGTGTCCGGCGCGAAGGGCGCGGCGCGAGCGGGACAGGGCGGAGGCGGGGAGGGGTCGGGAGGGAATAGACATCAATGGCGGGGGTTGAAGCGATACGGATGGAAGCGATGCTGGCAGGTTGCACGCGTTGAGCTGCGGTCCCGGGAAGCGAGGCATGACTGTCACAACACATACGTCGGACTGTCATGAACCGTGGCTATGATGCGGCTCTTTTGTGACAGTCATATGTATGTCACCTGTCTTTTTGCTGGCGGGGGCCCCAAGGGAGAGACAGCGTGGCAAAGCCCGTTGATGCAAGCGTTGCGACCTGCGCGAGCTTTGGCAAAGTGCGGACAGATAAACACTCAATTGTCACGAGACCCGGCTATCATCGGCCTCCGTTGTGACAGCCATATGTAGAACGCCGCACTGTTGCGGCCGGACCGCGCTTCCCATGTATTTCAATTTCATAACACTCGCCCGCCGCGGCGCCATGCTTGCCTGCGCCGCCGGCGTCGGCGTCTGGGGGGCGCTGCTGCTCGCGCCCAAGCCCCAGGCCTTGCCGCCCGGCCTCACCGCGCCACCGCCCGCGCGCAGCGACATCGCGCCGCTGGCGCAGTGGTTCGGCGCGTCGGCATCGTCCGCCATCAAGGTCGTCATCGTCGGCCTCATCTCTGCCGGCGAGCGTGGCACCGCGGTGCTGCGTGTCGACGGCCAGCCGCCCCAGGCCTATCGCGTCGGGCAGCCGCTGGCCCAGGGCGTGACGCTGGCGGGGGTGGAAGCCGACGCCGTGGTGCTGTCGGCCGATGGCGCCACGCAACGCGTGCAGGCGCCTGCCGCGCCGGCGCTGTCGTCGCCAGGATTCGTGCCGGTCCAGCGCTGAGCCCACCCGCAATCCGCGACACTCGAATGCAAAACGCCCCGTCCAGAGAACGGGGCGTTTTTGCTTGCGGCAGCGCCGCAAGCGAGACAGGCGCTGACGAGAATTACTGCGCGTGGCTCGTCGTGTTGCCGTTGTCTTCGAACAGCTGGCCGACCGTGTAGATCGCGGTCGTGCCGCTCACTTCATTGCCCACCACCAGCAGGGCTTCACCCGTGGGCGAGTCCGAGGGCGAGATGAACTTCAGGCCTTCCGGACCGAGGTCGCCGACCGTCGACAGGACGGTGCTGGGGTCCGCGGTGTCCCAGTCTTCGCGGGTGTTGAAGTAGTCGACGAAGACCGGCGCCGTGGGTGTGGTCACGTCGTAGACCATGACGCCGCCCATGCGCTCCAGGCCGATGAAGGCGAAGGTCTTGTCGCCCAGGCGGCCCAGTTCGATGCCTTCCGGTTCCGGACCCTTGGCATCGCTGCGGCTGTCCATCGCGCCGCCTTCATCGTGGCCGCTGTTGAAGTAGGTCTTGCACGGGATGTTGCGTGCCGCGCCCAGCTGGCACGCGTCGGAAGCCAGGAAGCGCTCGAACTGGTCGCCCGATTCCCAGACCTTCTTGCCGTCCTCGTCCCAGATGGCGAAGGAGCGTGCGCCGAAGCTGTAGAGCTTGTCATACATCAACAGCGTGCCGTTGGTGTCTTCGGCGCCGGTGGCGTTGAACGTCACCGGGGCGCCGGTGGCGTCGGTGCGGTAGCCCAACGTCCAGGTGACGTTCAGGCGGCCGAGTTCTTCGTCGTTGCGGCAGGCGCCGCTGGTGGTGGACGTGCCGCCCGAGGCGGTGGTCATGGCGCCGCAATAGCCGAAGGTGGCCGGGTTCAGCAGCGCGCGCGTGGCGAGCGCATCCAGCTGCGGGGGCAGGTCGTCGCCACGGCGGCGGGCGAAGCCGTTGTTGTGCACCAGATGCTTCACACGGAATTCCTCCACGAAGCCCAGGTTGGCATCGCCCCCCCAGTAGGCCGCCGTGTCTTCGCCCCAGGCGCGTGCATCGCCCTCGTTGGCGGTAACCAGGAAGGTCTTGCCCGACACGTCGTAGCTGGCCATGGCGTCAGGCATATACATGCCCATGACGCCCGGACGCTCGCGGATGTCGATGACCTGATCTTCATCGTTGGTGTCCATGCCGTTGCCGGCCTCGCCGTGGTCCTTGAAACCCAGCGGGAGGATGGCGGTCACCGTGGCGGTCTCGATGTCGATGCGCGCCAGGGCATTGTTTTCCTGCAGCGTGGCCCAGGCCGTCTTGCTGTCGGTCGAGACGGCGATGTACTCGGGCTCCAGGTCCTTCGATGCGCTCGCTCTCGGTCCGAAGATGCGCACGCCCTGGTCGCGCAGTTCCTGTTCCTTGCCGTCCCAGGCGGCGAAGCGCGCGGTGCGCACGCCGGGGCGGGCGATGTTGCTCACGTCGATGATGCTGATCGAGCCTTCCGGATCGCGCTGGTAGTCATCGCTGGGTTCGCCTTCGTTGGCGACCAGCACGGTCTTGCCATCGGGCGTGAACACCAGGTTGTCGGGCAGCGCACCCACGACCACGTGGGTCAGCGGAGCCAGCGTGTCGGCACGATAGAAGCCCACGAAGCCGGGGTCGGTCTTGTCGGCGGCCTGGATGGCCAGCGCGACCACGCCGTCCTTCACGGCCACGCTGTTGACTTCGGCGCCGGCGGCAACCGCCGAGGCGTCGATTTCGCCAAGGTGCCTGGGCGCGGCGGCATCGCTCATGTCCAGCACGTCGACGGAACCCTTGCGGGCATTGACCACGAAGGCGCGCTTGCTGGCGGCGTCGTAGGCGGGGATTTCGGCGGCGCTCACGCCGAACTCACCCGACTCGTAGCGCGACAGCAGGGACAGCTTCACGCTTGAGGGCGTGGGCACCGGCGTTGGCGTCGGCTCGACGGCAGGCGGCGTGCTGGCCGGCTCGTCGTCATTCGAGCTGCCGCAAGCGGCGAGGGTCAGGGCAAGCGAGCAGGCAGCGACGGCGCGGGCGCAGCGCGTCAGGCGGAACCGGGAGGGGAGAGACATGTGTTCTGAAAATGAAAGGGGTCTGAAAGAAAGCGGGATTCTCCTGGCCTCTTGTTTCAGTGTTGTTGCGGCTGGCTGTGGAAATGCAAGGGAGTCATCGCCACTGCATTTCCTTACAGACTGCTTTCGAAAACGTCATGCGTGCGTCATTTGCGGTGCTTAGCATCGTCGCGCCATCTCCAGACTCCCCTGCCTCATTGGCGGCAGGCCCGGAAAGCGGGATGCTCGCCCAGCTCCATTTTTCTATTTCAAGAAGGTGAACCATGCCCCTCATCGATCCCGAGAACATCCCCACCAATGCTTCTGGCAACACGACCTTCAATGAGATCGTGGCACGCGCGCAGGCTCGCCGCGGCTTCCTCAAAACCGGCCTGGGCCTTGGGGCTGTCGGCTTCTTCGGCATGGGACTGAGCGCCTGTAGCAGCAGCGACAATGACGACGCGCCGGCGCCTGGCGAAGAGCCGCCCGAAACGCCCACGCCCGATGCGCCCCTGCTGGGTTTTCAGGCCATTCCCGCCAGCACGGGCGACGACATCGTCGTGCCCGCCGGCTATCGCTCCGCCGTGTTCTGTCGCTGGGGCGATCCGCTGGTGAATGCGGCGGCCGCCTGGAAAACCGACGCCACCAATACCGCTGCCGAGCAAACGCTGCAATTCGGCGACAACCATGACGGCATGCACTTCTTCCCGCTGGACGGCGAGAACAGCACCGAAGGCCTGCTGGTGATGAACCACGAGTACCTGAACCCCGAGTTCTTCTATCCGCCCACGGTGGTGCCGGGTGGCGCGGGCTGGGATCTCGAACAGGTCCGCAAGGGCCAGCACGCCCACGGCGTGTCGGTGGCGCACGTGCGGCTGGTCGACGGCAATTGGCAAGTGGTCATCCCCTCCACGTACAACCGCCGCATCCACCTGAATACACCCATGCTGATCACCGGCCCCGTGGCTGGCCACCCCCTGGTGCAGACGGCGGCCGACCCGACCGGCACGCTGTCCTTCGGTACCGTCAACAACTGCGGCAACGGCTACACCCTGTGGGGCACGTACCTGACCTGCGAAGAGAACTTCAACGGCTATTTCGGCACCACCAGCGGCGCCGATGCGCGCGATGCCAGCCAGCGCCGCTACGGCCTGAGCGCCACCACCAGCGGCTATCGCTGGGAAGACCACGATGCGCGTTTCGACTATGTCCAGACGCCGAACGAATCGAACCGCTTCGGCTGGATCGTCGAAATCGATCCCTTCGATTCGAACTCCACCCCCAAGAAGCGCACCGCGCTGGGTCGCATCAAGCACGAGAACGCCGCGCAGACCCTGGCCGCCGACAGCCGCGTCGTCGTCTACATGGGCGATGACCAGGCCAACGACTACATCTACAAGTTCGTGTCCGACGGCAAGTACGACGCCGCCACGCCGAACCTGAACCGCAACCTGCTGGAAACGGGCACGCTCTACGTTGCCGTGTTCGGGGAAGGCGCAGCCACGGGCGATATGATGGGCACCGGCCACTGGATCCCGTTGCGCCTGGACACGCCGAAGACGGCGGGCGGCACGCTGGGCGACGACTTCGCCGACATCGGCGAGCTGCTGGTCCACACCCGCCTGGCCGCCGACGCCGCGGGCGCCACGCCCATGGACCGTCCCGAGTGGGTCACGGTGCATCCTCAGACGGGCGAGGTCTATTGCACCCTGACCAACAACAGCGGCCGCGCCGCCGGTGCGGAAGACGACGCCAATCCGCGTGCGAACAACGTCTACGGCCAGATCGTGCGTTGGCGCGAGACCGGCAACGATGCCGCCGCCCTGACCTTCGAATGGGACCTGTTCGTGCTGGCCGGCAACCCCAATGCGGGCGACGGCCTGGTGGCCGGTTCGGCCAACATCACGGCGGACAACACCTTCAACAGCCCGGACGGCTTGGCTTTCGACAAGTATGGCCGCCTCTGGATCCAGACCGACGGCAACTACTCCAACACCGGCCGCTATGCTGGCCAGGGCAACAACCAGATGCTGGTGGCCGATCCGCAAGCGGGCGCCGGCAATGGCGAGATCCGCCGTTTCCTGGTCGGCCCGTCGGGCTGCGAAATCACCGGCATCACCTGGACGCCGGATCACAAGTATGTCTTCGTGAACGTGCAGCATCCGGGCGAGTACGGCCAGCATCCTCGCGCCGCGGGCCTGCCCGACCCCGAGGACGATCCGCTGGCGTTCTCGAAGTGGCCGGAAGCCACGGGCGGACGTCCGCGTTCGTCCACGGTGGTGATCTGGAAGGAAGACGGCGGCGTGGTCGGCAGCTGAACCTGCTTGCCTGCGCGTCCCGCCCCGGGCCTGTCGGCCCGGCGTGGGCCGCCAAGCAAAAAGGCCGCGTCACGCGGCCTTTTTGCTTGGGCGCATGTCCCTTCTTCTTACAGCGCCTGCATTTCCGCGTTGGCATTGCCCGTGCGCGGCACGGCTTGCGGGCCGGCCTGGTCGGCGGCGGGCTGGGGCGCGGCGGGTTGCGCCGGCGTCACCACCGGTGCGTCGGCCGTGCTCAGGTCCTGCGGCACGTCCAGGTAGGGCAGTTGCAGCGCCTGGCTGGTCTGGCGGCGGATCTCGTTGGTCAGCGCGGGGCTGTCGTTGAGCTTGCGGCCATACGAAGGAATGATTTCCTTCAGGCGAGCCTGCCAGCCGTCGGCCATTTCCTTGGGGAAGGATTTCGCCAGCAGTTGCAGCATGATGGGCGGCGAGGTCGACGCGCCGGGCGAGGCGCCCAGCAGCGCCGCGATGGTGCCGTCCTTGTCGGTCACGATTTCCGTGCCGAACTGCAGGATGGCGCCTTTCTCCGGATCGCGCTTGATGACCTGCACGCGCTGGCCTGCCGTCACCAGGCGCCAGTCCTCGCGCTTGGCCTGCGGGAAGTACTTCACCAGTTCGGCGTGGCGGGCCTCGTCGGACAGCTGCGCCTGTTGCGCCAGGTAGCGCACCAGGTCCAGGTTTTCCGAACCGACGCGCAGCATGCCGGTGACGTTGTCGTGGTTGACCGACGAGAACAGGTCGAACCACGAGCCTTCCTTCAGGAACTTGGTGCTGAAGAGCGCGAACGGCCCGAACAGCACCACGGGCTTGCCGTCGAGCTTGCGCGCGTCCAGATGCGGCACCGACATGGGGGGCGAACCGCTTTCGGCCTTGCCGTAGGCCTTCACGTCGTGGCGGTCGGCGATGGCCGGCGATTCGAAGGCCAGGAACTGGCCGCCCACCGGGAAACCGGCATAGTTCTGCGCTTCGGGGATGCCCGACAGCTGCAGCAGCTTGAGCGAGGCGCCGCCCGCGCCGATGAAGACGAAGCGCGAGCGCACGGTGCGCTCCTTGCCGGCCTTCAGGTCGTAGACCGTGACGTTCCAGGTCTTGTCGGCATTCTGGCGCAGCGCGCGCACTTCATTGCCCAGGTGCAGGTGGAAGTTGGGTTTCTTCTGCAGGGCCTGGGTCAGCTGGCGCGTGATCACGCCGAAGTTCACGTCCGTGCCCAGCGGCATGTAGGTGGCGGCGATGCGCTGCTTGGGATCACGGCCTTCCATCATCACGGGCGCCCACTGGGCGATCTGCGCGGCATCTTCCGAATACTGCATGCCGTAGAAGAGCGGGTTCTTGATCAGCGCTTCGTGGCGCTTGCGCAGGTACGCGATGTTCTCGTCGCCCCACACGAAGCTCATGTGCGGCGTCGGATTGATGAAGTCCGACGGCGTCTGCATGAGCCCTTGCTGGACCTGGTGGGCCCAGAACTGGCGCGAGATCTCGAACTGTTCGGCGATGCCCACGGCGCGGGCGGTCTCGATGGAGCCGTCGGCGCGTTCGGGGGTGTAGTTCAGTTCGGCGAAGCCGGAGTGGCCCGTGCCGGCGTTGTTCCAGCCGTCGGAGCTTTCCATCGCCACGCCGTCCAGGCGCTCGAACAGGTGCAGTTGCCACTCAGGCTCGAGTTCCTGCAGATAGGTGGCCAGCGTGACGCTCATGATGCCGCCGCCGATCAGCACGGCATCGACGGGTTCGGCGTTCTCGGCGGGTGGCACCGAGCGCTCGTGCAACGGCCAATAGAGGAACAGGCCCACGGCCAGCGCCAGCAGGGCGACGAGACCCACGAGGGTTTTGAGGATTTTCTTCATAAGCAAGGTCTACTCGGTCATTGAAATGGAAGGGTTCCGCGGACGTCCGTTCCATGGCTGAGTCTCCTCCCGACCGTCTTGGATGTGGCAAGGTCTGCGCCCGCGCCACGCGGTCTTGCTGCCCAGCCCGCGTGGCGGGGTGAGTCTGCTGCCGTCCCACTGAACGGGACAGCCGGCGCCATGTTAGCCGCGCGGGGCAATCGCGTCCGGGAAGTCCCTGCCCGCCAAGGGGTTAACAAAATGTTCGTGTCATCATTACGGGTTGGCCGGCACGCTGGTCTTCTTACTCATTGGCATTTCCCAGGCATTCCCATGACGACCATTCGAATCGACGAATCGCTGCGCAGCTACATCGACCCGCTCACCGAAGACGAATACGCCGCGCTCGAGCGCAGTCTGCTGGACGAGGGCTGCCGGGACGCGCTGGTGCTGTGGGGCGACCTGCTGGTCGATGGCCACAACCGCTACGGCATCTGCCAGAAGCATGGCATTGCGTTCCAGACCGTGCAGAACACGCGCTTCAAGAGCATAGAAGACGTGCACCTGTGGATGATCGACAACCACCTGGGCCGCCGCAGCGTGTCTGACTTCCAGCGCGGCGTGCTGGCCTTGCGCAAGAAGGAGATTCTTTCCGAGCGCGCACGCGAGGAGCCTGCCGTTGACGCCGATGCGTCCGCGCCGCCTGCGGACCCGGGACCGGCCTTCGATCCCTCGCCCGTCGCCAGCGCGCCCGCCATCAGCCGCGAGGCCCTGGCGCGTGCCGCGCGCATCAGCAGCAACACGCTCGGCCAGATCGAGAAAATCCGCAAGACCGCCGCGCCCGAGCTGGTCGACGCGGTGAAGTCGGGCGTCATCTCCATCAACGCCGCGGCGGCAGTGGCCAGCCTGCCGGGCGAGCAGCAGGTGGCGGCGGTGGCGGGCGGCAAGAAGGAACTGCGCCAGGCTGCGCGCCAGGTGCGGGAGTCGCGCCTGCCGCCCAAGCCCGCGCCGGAACCGCTGGAACTGCCGCCCGACGCCACGCCCGAGCAGATCGAGATCGCGCAGCTGAAACACCGCGTGGCCGAGCTGACCGACGAGCGTGACCAGTTGAAGAAGAAGGTGCAGCACCTGACCATTGCGCTGTCGGAAGCGCGGGGCGGTCAGGCCTGACGCGCTCGGCACAATGCAAAACAGGACGCCGTGGCGTCCTGTTTTGCTTGGGAAGTCCAGCCCGTATCAGGCAGCCTTCCGCCGTTCACGGACCGCAGCGGCCAGGGTCTGCAGCACGGGCTCGGTCTGGGCCCAGCTCAGGCAGGCATCGGTGATGGACACGCCGTGCTTGAGCGGCTCGCCGGGCCGCTGGTCCTGGCGGCCTTCCTCCAGGTGGCTCTCGATCATCACGCCGACGATGCGGCGGTCGCCCGCCGACATCTGCGCGGCGATGTCATCGGCCACGTTCACCTGGCGCGCGTGCGACTTGTTGGAGTTCGCGTGCGAGCAGTCGACCATGACCTGTTCGCGCAGGCCGGCCTTGGCCAGCACGGCACAGCAGGCGTCGATGCTGGCACGGTCGAAGTTGGGGCCCGACTTGCCGCCGCGCAGGATGACGTGCGTGTCGTCGTTGCCGCGCGTTTCGAAGATGGCCGCCATGCCCATCTTGGTCATGCCCATGAAGGCGTGTGGGGCCCGGGCGGCCACGATGGCGTCGGACGCCACCTGCACGCCGCCGTCGGTGCCGTTCTTGAAGCCGAGCGGCGTGCTCAGACCCGACGACAACTGGCGATGGCTCTGGCTTTCCGTGGTGCGCGCGCCGATGGCGCCCCAGGCGATCAGGTCGGCGATGTATTGCGGGCTCAGCAGGTCCAGGAACTCGGTGCCGGCAGGCAGGCCCAGTTCGCCGATTTCCAGCAGCAGTTCGCGCGCGCGGCGCAGGCCTTCGTTGATGCGGAAGCTGCCGTCCAGGCGCGGATCGTTGATGTAGCCCTTCCAGCCCACGGTCGTGCGCGGCTTCTCGAAGTAGACGCGCATGATCAGGACGAGGTCGTCGGACAGGGTCTGCGCGGCCTGCTTCAGGAGCCGCGCATAGTCCATGGCCTGGCCATGGTCGTGGATGGAGCAGGGCCCCACGACGACCACCAGCCGGTCATCCCGGCCATGCAACACGTCGGAGATCTCGGCGCGGCTGCGCTCGACCAGGGCCTGGACGTTGGCCGAGATGGGCAGCTCGTCCTGCAGCAGGGCGGGCGAGATCAGCGGACGCACGGCGCTGATGCGCACGTCGTCGATGCGGGTGGTGTCCAGGGTGGCGTCGGCCTGGCCGACCTCGCGGTCGTGCAAGGCATCGTCGATGCGGCTCACAGCAGTCTCCAGCAATAGGGGGAAGGGCGGGATGGGATTATCGCACCGGCAGCGCCGGGCATGCCGTCCCCGCCCAGGGGCAGGGCTCAGCGCGCCTGCGCGAACTTGGGCGCCAGCCGCGCCAGTTCGGGGCCCTGCAGCAGGTGGACCTGCTCCTGCTTGGCGTAGCGCGCCGCCTGTTCGCTGAGGTCGCCCATCGCGACATAGATGCACTCATGCGCCGCGTGGGCCTCGCGGGCCGCCACCAGTTCGCGCAACGCTTCCAGGCCGGTGCGCGACGCCTTCCAGCGGCGTGCGGCGACCACGGCACGGCGTCCGTTGCGGGTCAGGGCGAAATCGGCCCGCGGATCGCCGTTCAGGGTCTCGACCTGGCTGCCGTCACGCGTGAAGGCATCGGCCAGGGCTTGCGAGAACGCCTGCCAGCTCATGGCACGGGCGGCGTTCTCGATTTCCGCCACGCGCGCCTCGGACGGCCGCTGCAGCTGCTTGTAGAGCGCGATGCCGGCGATGATGACGAAGGGGAAGGCCGCGAAGGCGCCGAAGCCGAAGTATTGCGGCGGCAGCAGCGCGTTGGCGGCGATGACGATGGCCGCGGCGATGGCGGCGCTGATCCACCACGCCGAGCGCAGCAGGATCGCGAAGATGGAGTTCCTGGCCATGCGCAGCTTCATGCGCGGGGCTCCTGGGGCGGTTCCTGCCGGGCCACCGTGCTGGCGTCCCCGGTGTCGGCCTCGCTGTCGGCCGGAGCGGGCGGGGCAGCCGGAGCGGCCGAGGCCGCGGTGTCCGTCGCGGTGGCCGCCGCCGGCGGCACGACGGCCGCGGCAGCCGGCGTCTCGGCCGGCCCGGGACGCAGCGGATCGGTGCTGCGCGACATCCACGCGATCAGCGAGGAGCGCATCGCTTCCTCGACCGACATCGCGATGGGGTGCACCCAGCTGCGCGGCACGAATACGGTATAGCCGCCGATCATGTAACCCATGGGCAGATAGACGGCCACCCGGTCGTCCTGCAGGAAGCCTTCGGGCAGGCCGTCCACGCCGTGGCGGGTGACCAGGCCCACCACTTCCAGCGGCTGGTCAGGCAGGCGCAGCAGCACGACCTGCTGGGCAGGGCCGTCCTGTTTGCCGCGCGGCGAGAAATAATCGGCGAAGCTCTTCAGCGAGGAGTAGATGCTCTTGACCACGGGCACCGTGGTGAAAGGCATTTCCACATAGGTCATGACCTTCTGGACGCGCGCGCCCGAGAGCAGGGCACCCAGCGCGAAGATGCCCAGGATGCCGAGCACGAGGCCCATGCCAGGCACGTAGAAGCTGCCGATGAAGGGGCTGAGCAGGGTCATGGCGGTGGACTCGAGCCATGCCACCAGCAGGACCAGCAGGTAGACCGTGAGCGCCAGGGGCAGGATGGCGATCAGGCCACGCAAGAAGTATTTGGAAAAGCGCTTCATATTCATAGTGTTGGGAACTCCAGCGGCCCGCCAGCCGGACGATGGAGGCCGGCATCTGGCGCGGCCAGCGTCGCAGCATAGCAGCCGGAGATGGCCGCGTGGCGGTAGAGGCCCTGGCGGTCGCCGCCAGGGGCCGGTCTCAGGGGCAGCGCCGGGGGAGGCCGCTCAAGGCAGCGCGAGGTCCGCGCTGCCGGGACGCACCCAGCGCGCGCATTCCCGCGTCGCATCGATGCAGCCGCCTTCGGCGTAGACGCCTTGCGGGTCGCGGATGCGCAGCATGCGCGCCAGGATGGCCTGCACGGCCTGGGGATCCTGCTGGGTCTGGTGCACGCGGCGATCCACCTCGTCGTCGTTCACGCGCAACTGGCCGCGGTCGTTCTCATAGGTGGCGTCGCGCCAGTGGTAGATCTCGAGGCACTTGGACACCAGCGTGAAGGGCTGGTCGCGCTTCCAGAAATTCGTATAGCGGCCTTCGCCCACGTAGACCACCCACGACCCCTCGTAGCCTTCGGCATTGGCCGACGCTTCGTCCGGGTTGCGGAACCAGAGGCGGTCGCCGGGAACGTAATAGCGCGAGGGCAACGGATCCTGCAGCGAGCCGTACTCGCGCAGGAAGACGTCGTGGAAAAGGCCGGACATGATGGCGCGCTGCTCCCACTGGCGTTGCAGGCGGCGATAGAGCGGCGGATTGGTGTCTTGCAGCTCCTGGGCAATGCCCAGCAGCGTGACGTATTCGGTGGCGCGATAGCAAGAGAACGCATAGAGCTTGCCGGTGGCGTCGGGCTGGGTGGCCTTGCGCAGCGCATCGATCAGGTCGGCGCCCGGGCGCAGCACGAAGCCGGTGGCCTCGGAATAGGTCCAGCAGTCTTCGGGGCGCTCGGCTGCCTCGGTGTCGAAGGCCAGCGCCGTCTTGCGGGCGGCCTGCACCGTGTAGCGCCGGATGCGGATGGCCGAGGCCAGTTCCGCCACGCTGGGATAGGCCAGCGGCACGGGCGCCAGCAGCAGGGCGAGCAGGATCTCGCGGTCCAGGTCGGCTTCGCGGGCGTGGGTGTCCAGTCCCAGGGCGTCCACCAGGCCGGTGGTGTCCAGGCCTGGCGCCCAGCGCGCCGTGGCGTCGGCCGACAAGACCAGGCGCAGCACGCCGCCCGCCTCGTGGAGGATGTCGGTGCAGTCTTCGGTGGACAGCGCTGCCAGCAGTGCGCGGGCCTCGGCTTCGACGGCTTGCGGGTCGGCCCCGGCGCCCATCTCGATGCGCACCCCGTAAGGCAGCAGGGCCTCCGGGCGCGTGACGGGGGAAGAGGGCGTGGACGGCGTCATGATTCGTGTCTCCGGGGCGGGGCCCGCCAGTGCCCGCAGCGCACGGGCGAGCCAGAGTAGCGCAACGTCTTGCGCCTCTCAAGCCCGTTGCGCGACGTCATAGGCATGCACGACACAAGGGCATTCCCTGTGATCAAACGCAAACCCTTATCATTAAGGTGATTTGACAATAAGGATGGCAGGCATGATCAGAAGCGTGGACGCATCGGCACCCCCAGGCACGCAAACACGGGCAGGCGCGGCGACCGCCTTCGGCCGGCCGATGCGGACAGGGCGTGGCTGGCTGGGCGCGCTGGCCGCGGTGCTGGCGGTAATGCTCGTCACGGCCCTGCCGGCGCGGGCGCAGCCCTCTGGCGAGCCGCTGGACGTCGTCGCCACCACCGGCATGCTGGGCGATGCGGTCAAGGCCGTGGGCGGCGAACGGGTCAGCGTGACGACCCTGATGGGGCCGGGCGTCGATCCGCACACCTACCGCCAGACGCGCTCGGACATCGGCCGGCTGACGCGCGCCGACCTGGTGGTGTGGCACGGGCTGAACCTGGAAGCCCAGCTGGAAAAGCTCATGCACGACCTGGCCCGCCGCCAGCGTGTCGTGGCGCTGGCGGAAACCGCGCTGCCGCGCGCCGACCTGCTGGCCGACGAGGATTACCCCGACCGTTACGACCCTCACGTCTGGATGGATCCGTCCCTGTGGGAGCGGGTGGTCGAGGCCGCGCGCGACGCGCTGATCGACGCCGAGCCGGCCAGCCGGGCCGTCTTCGAGGCCAATGCGCGCGCCTACCTGCTGAAACTGGACGAGCTGGACGATTATTCGCGCAAGGTGCTGGAAAGCGTGCCGCCCAAGGGGCGCGTACTGGTCACCGCGCATGACGCCTTCCGCTATTTCGGCCGCGCCTATGGCTACGAAGTGCTGGGCATCCAGGGCATTTCCACGGAAAGCGAAGCCAGCCTGCACCAGGTCGAACGTCTGGTGGGCGAACTGGCCAAGCGCCAGATCGGCGCCATCTTCGTCGAGTCGTCCGTGTCCGAGCGCAACGTGCGCGCCCTGGTGGAAGGCGCGGCCGCCCGCGGCCACACGGTCAGGGTGGGCGGCGAGCTGTATTCCGACGCGATGGGCGCGCCGGATACGCCCGAAGGCACCTATCTGGGCATGATCGCCCACAACGTCTCGACCATCGCCTGCGCGCTGGGCGGCGACGCCGGCCAGCCCCCCGCGGGCGTGGCGCCCTGCAAGAAATGATCGGCATGCCCAGAACCAAGCCTCCCGCGCCTTCCCGCGACGCCGGCGCGCCGCCGCCCGCGCTGTCGCTCAGCGGCCTCACCGTCAGCTATGACGGCAAGACCGTGCTGTTCTCCATCGACCACGTGGTGCCGGCCGGCGCCATGAGCGTCATCGTGGGGCCCAACGGCGCGGGCAAGTCCACGCTGCTCAAGGCCGCGCTGGACATCATTCCGCGGGTGTCGGGCGAGGTCAGCCTGTTCGGGCTGCCGTTCGCGGCCAATCGCCACCGGGTGGCCTATGTGCCCCAGCGCGCCAGCGTCGACTGGGACTTCCCCGCCACGGCCTTCGACGTCGTGGCCATGGGGCTGTACCGGCAGCTCAGCCCCTGGGGCTTCCTGCAGGCGGGCCACAAGGCGCGCATCGCCGCCTGCCTGGAGCAGGTGGGCATGCGCGAGTTCGCCGACCGCCAGATCGGGCGGCTGTCGGGCGGCCAGCAGCAACGCATCTTCCTGGCGCGCGCCCTGGTGCAGGACGCCGATCTCTATGTGCTGGACGAACCCTTCGCCGGCGTGGACGCCGCCACCGAGCGCGCGCTGATCACCGTGCTGCGCACGCTGAACCGTTCCGGCAAGACGGTGCTGTGCGTGCATCACGACCTGGCCACGGTGCCGGAATATTTCGACCACGTGCTGCTGCTGAACGTGCAGCGCGTGGCGGCCGGCCCGGTGCGCGAGGCCTTCACCGCCGACAACCTGCAGGACGCCTACGGCGGCCGCCTGGCGGGCGTGCAGATAGACCGGCTGGCCGAGGCGCACGACTCGGCGGCCGTGGCTGCCGCCGACGCTTCCGCCCGACAGGACTGACACCATGCAGGCCTTCCTGTCCGCCTTGCTGATGCAGGCCGGCTACAACACCGCCTTGGTCACCCTGGGTGCCGGCTTGCTGGGCGCGGCCGGCGGCGCGGTGGGCGCCTTCGTGCTGTTGCGCCGCCGTTCGCTGGTCAGCGACGCCATGGGCCATGCCACGCTGCCGGGCCTGGCGCTGGCCTTCATCGTCATGGCGGTATGGACCGGCAATGGCCGCTGGATGCCAGGCCTGATGCTGGGCGCGGCCATTTCCGCCACGCTGGGCATGCTGGCGGTGGGCGCCATCGTCGGCCGCACCCGGCTGCGCGAGGATGCGGCCATCGGCGCCGTGCTGTCCGTGTTTTTCGGCGCTGGCGTCGTGCTGCTGACCGTCATCCAGGTCATGCGCACCGGCAGCCAGGCGGGCCTGGGCTCCTATCTGCTCGGGTCGGCCGCGGGCATGCTGCGCAGCGAGGCCGTGCTCATCGCCGTCATGGCGGCGGTCACGGCCCTGGCCATCTTCCTGCTGCGCCGGCGCTTTGCCCTGGTGGCGTTCGACGCCGACTATGCCGAGGTCTCGGGTGTGAACGTGCGCCGTGCGGATCTCGCCCTGTCGCTGGTGCTGCTGGCCGTCGTCGTCACCGGCCTGAAGGTCGTGGGGCTGGTGCTGAGCGTGGCGCTCACCATCATCCCGGCCGTTGCCGCGCGTTTCTGGACCGAGCGCGTGCACCGCATGGTGCCCATCGCCGCGGGCCTGGGCGCGGTGGGCGGCTACGTGGGTGCCGCGCTGTCTTCCACCGCGCGGGGCCTGCCGACGGGCTCGCTCATCGTGCTGACGCTGTTCAGCATCTTCGCCGTGTCGATGCTGCTGGCGCCCAGCCGTGGCCTGCTGGCCGTGGCCGTGCGCTATTACGCCTTTCGCCTGCGGGTGCACCGGCGCCAAGGCCTGCTGGCCATCGGGCGGGGCGAACCCATCTATGACGGCCTGACCTTGCGGGTGCTGCGCCGGGCCGGGCACATCCGGCGCGACGGCGTCGCCACGGAAGCGGGCGCCATCGCCGCCGCGCAGGCCGCGCACGACGAGGCCTTGTGGATGCAATACCGGCGCGACAGCCCCGGCAGCGTCTCGGCAGGGCTGTACCAGCGCGTGCTGCCCATCCGCGAGGTGCTGCCGCCCGATACGCTGGCCGATCTCGAGCGCAAGCTGGAGGCGGCGCGATGATGCTGGCCGACTTCCTGGGCCTGAGCCTGACCCCCGCGCTCATCGGCCTCCTGGCCAGCGTGGTGTGCGCGCTGCTGGGCAATTTCCTGGTGCTGCGCCGGCAAAGCCTGATCGGCGATGCGGTCAGCCACGTCGTGCTGCCGGGGGTGGTGGGCGCGTTCCTGGTCACCGGCACGGTCAGCACCGGTCCCATGCTGGCGGGCGCGGCAATTGCCGCGGTGCTGGCGGTGGGGCTCATCGAGGCCATCCGCAAGCTGGGGCGCATCGAATCCGGCGCGGCCATGGGCGTGGTCTTCACGGCGCTGTTCGCCGCCGGCGTGCTGTGGCTGGAGCGCTCGCGCGCCAGCGCCGTGCACCTGGACGTCGAGCACGTGCTGTACGGCAACCTCGAAAGCCTCATCTGGCTGGCCGCCATCGACTGGGGCGACCTGCTGGATCCCGCCGTGCTGGCCGAGCTGCCGGTGCAGTTGCCGCGCCTGGCCGTCGTGCTGCTGGTGGTGGCGCTGTTCCTGTTCCATCGCCGGCGCGAACTGGTGCTGGGCACCTTCGACGCCGATTTCGCCGCCAGCGTGGGCGCCAGGCCGGGCCTGACGGGCTTCCTGCTGCTGGTCATGGTGGCGGTCAGCGCGGTCGCGGCCTTCGAGGCGGTGGGGGCCATCCTGGTGGTCGCCATGTTCATCTGCCCGGCCGCGGCGGCCCGCCTCATGACGGACAAGCTGGGGGCGCAGATCGGCTGGAGCGTGGCGTTCGCGGCCCTCTCCTCGCTGGCGGGCTTTTTCCTGGCCGCCTACGGGCCGATGCTGTTCGGTTCGCCCGACAGCGTCAGCGCCGCCGGCATGATCGCGGTGATGTCGGGGCTGATCCTGGCCATTGCCTGCGTGGCGGGACCGCGGCGCCGCGGGCGCGCCTGAACGACGGTTGGCGCGCAAGCGCCTGTGACAATCGTCTCCAGATGGGGCACGCCCCCGCGGGCGCGGTAGGGATTGGAAAGAGTTCTTGCCAGACGTAAGCAGGCGGTGGCCGAGCCCCGGGCGGGGCCCGCATAATGGGTTTCCACCCAGCCCTGCGGCGGCCGGCGCGGTCTTTCGCGCAGGCAACGGCAAGGCTGGCGCAACAGCCCCGCCCACGATGGGTTGGATAGGAGATACGCCATGCGGAATACCCTCGACCAGATGCCCCAGCGCAAGCCCGCGCGCCGCGGCTTCGCCTTGTGCGCCGCCGCGCTGCTGATCTCGGCCACGGCCGCCGGCCCGGCCCTGGCCGCCGATTCGGCGCGCCAACAGCAATACCAGCGCGACGTGGCTGCCTGCAACAGCGGCACCACCGGCCAGGATCGCGCCACCTGCCTGCGGGAAGCGGGCGCGGTGCGCACCGAGTCGCCCCGCCCGAACGTCCAGACGACGCCCGAACAGCGCCAGCAGAACGCCGTGCGCCGCTGCCAGAACCTGCCCGCGGCGGATCGCGCGTCCTGCGAGGCGACCATGAAGTCGCCTGACACCCAGGTCCACGGCAGCGTGCCGGGCGGCGGTGTCCTGCGCGAACGCACGATCACGGTGCCGGCGCCTGGCGCGGCCCCGGCCGCCGGCAACCCGCCGCCGGTCTATCACGCCCCGGGCACTTCGGCGCCTGCCACGGCGCCGGCGCCCATGCCGGTGCCGCCCGCCACCGGCAATAACCCGGCGCCCACGTACCAGACGCCGCCCCCGGCCTACCAATCGCCCCCGCCGGCTTACCAGCCGCCGGCCCCGCCCACCCAGGGCTACCAGACCCCCGCTCCCATGGGCACCCCGGGCGCGCCCGGCACCAACGTCCGTTGATCCCGGCCCCCGCGCACCCGACGGTGCACGGGGGATGGCCTGCGCTACCCAGGCGGCAGGGCGGGCGCCCAGTACAATGGCGCCTTCCCTCCTGCCTGTGGCGCGCCCATGTCCGATGTCATTGCCCTGATCTTCGATTTCGACGACACGCTGGCGCCCGACAGCACCTCGGGTTTTCTCGACAGCATGGGCGTCGACACCGCGAGCTTCTGGAAAGACCAGGTCGACCCGCTGCTCGCCCAGGACTGGGATCCCGTCCCGGCCTATCTCCACCGCATGATCGAGCTCTCGCGCGAAGGCAGCCACGGCCGCATCACGCGCGAGCGCCTGCGTGCCTGGGGCCAGTCGCTGCCCCTGCATGACGGCGTGCCCACGCTGTTCTCGCGCCTGCGCCAGGCCGTACGCCAGGCGCATCCGCAGGTGCAGCTCGAGTTCTACCTGATCTCCAGCGGCATCGGCGACGTGGTGCGCGCCACGCCCATCGCGCACGAGTTCACCGAGATCTGGGCCTCCGAGTTCACCTACGACGACGCCGGCGGAATCGTCTTCCCGCGCCGCATCGTCAGCTTCACCGACAAGACCCGTTATCTCTTCCACATCCAGAAGGGCATCATCGGCCCGGCCTACGTGGGCAAACCTTTCGAGGTCAACCGCAAGGTGCCCGAAGACCGTCTGCGCATCCCGTTCGAGCAGATGATCTTCGTGGGCGACGGCTACACCGATATCCCGTGTTTCTCGGTCATCCGACGCGCCGGTGGCTTCGCCTTCGGCGTGTGGGACCGCAAGCACCGCGACAAGCGCAGCCGGGCATGGGGCTTCATCGAGGATGGCCGCGTGTCGAACCTGAACCAGGCGCGCTACGACGACGATGCCGAGCTCTATCAATGGCTGGAAGAGGCAGTCACCAGCCTGGCCGGGCGCATCGCGCTGAAGTCGCGTGTGTACCGTGGCTGACACGCTGATCCCGCAGGCCGCTGGCGCTGCCGCCACGCGGGCCGCCGACGAAGCCTGCATGGACCTGGCCCTGCGCGCGGCGCAGCAGGCCTGGGATATCGGCGAAGTGCCGGTGGGCGCGGTGCTGGTCGATGCGCAGGGCGAGCTCGTGGCCACCGGCCACAACCGCGTCATCGCCGACAGCGATCCCACGGCCCACGCGGAGATCGTCGCGCTGCGCGCCGCCGCGCGGCAGGCCGGCAACTACCGGCTGCCCGGCGCCACCCTGTACGTCACGCTGGAGCCTTGCGCCATGTGCATGGGCGCCATGCTGCACGCGCGCCTGGCGCGCGTGGTCTACGGCGCCGCCGATCCCAAGACGGGCTGCTGCGGCAGCGTCCTGGACGTCGGGGGCGTGCGCCAGCTCAATCACCAGACCCGTTACGAAGGCGGCGTGCTGGAAGCGCGTTGCGGCGAGCTGCTGCGCGACTTCTTCCGCGAACGCCGCCGCAAGCCTTCCGCCCCCACGGCGCCCGCCGTGGACGACGACCAGGATATTTCTTCATGAGCAAAACCGAGAGCAAGGGCAGGGCCAAGCGCGCCGACAACTGCCCCAGCCACATCCATCCGACCCCGGCCGATTACCGCGGCATCTACATGATCTCGCCGTCTGGCGCCGTGCGTGAGCCAGCGGCCCTGGACCTCGCGTGCGAGCGGCTGGGCGGGATGGGTTTTCGCACTGCCGTCGATCGCACCGCGTTGGCGGTGGACCAGCGCTTCGCCGGCACCGACGCGCAGCGCGCCGCCGCCTTCACGCGCGCCATCAAGCAGAAGCTGCCCATCGTCATGGCCACGCGCGGCGGCTATGGCCTGTCGCGCCTCTTGCACCTGCTGGATTGGCAGGCCATCGCGGACAGCGGCAAGCGTTTCGTGGGCCACAGCGATTTCACCGCCTTCAACCTGGCCCTGCTCGCGCAGACGGGCGCGGTCAGCTATACGGGGCCTTGCGCCTGCGCCGATTTCGGCGGCCGCAAGCTGGATGCGCTGACGCCGGACCTGTTCGCTGAGACGATGCGCGGCGAGCTGGAGATCCTGAGCTTCGAGGCGCCCGGCGCCGACGCCGTGGACTGCCGCGGCGTGCTGTGGGGCGGCAACCTGGCCATCGTCGCCTCGCTGGTGGGCACGCCTTATCTTCCCAAGGTCCGGGGCGGCATCCTGGTGCTGGAAGATGTGGGCGAGCATCCCTACCGTGTGGAGCGCATGCTGACGCAACTGCTGCACGCGGGCATCCTGGCCAGGCAGAAAGCCATCGTGCTGGGCCGCTTCACCGACTACAAGCTGGCGCCGCACGACCAGGGTTACGACATGGACGCCGTCGTGGCGTGGCTGCGCGGCGTGGTGAAGGTGCCGGTGGTGACGGGCCTGCCTTATGGCCACGTGCCCACCAAGGCCACGCTGCCCATCGGCGCGAAAGTGGGCCTGGCGACGGAAGATGGCATGGCTTACCTGGTGCTGCATGAGCACCACCATGACCACGCGCAGGATCACGGCCACGCGCAGGACCACGCGGCACACGGCCACTGCGATGCCTGCGGCCATGACCATGGGCCGGGCCACGCGCCTGGCGAGGATCACGCCCACTGACGCCGGCCGGGGCAGGGCCCCGGCCTGTGCGGCCGCCTAGAACGCCCTGTCGGCGTTGCGGCCTGGCCCCAGGTCTTCCGCATCCGATAGCGTGCGCAGGAGGGCCTTGGTGGCCCTGACGGCTTGCGAACTCGCCATCACGAAGCTGCCCAGCAGGGCGTCGATGCGTGGATCCAGCTCCGCCGGATTGCACACGTCGTGCACGAAACCGATGCGGCGGGCCTCTTCGGCGCCGAAGGCCTCTCCGGTCAGCAGCCAGCGCTGCGCCGCGCGCGGCATCATGGCCTTCACCACATAAGGCGCGGTCAAGGCAGGCATCAGGCCCAGGCGGGTCTCGGGTTGGCCGAAGGAGGCCGTGCGCGCGGCAATCGCGATGTCGCACGCCGCGGCCAGCCCCATGCCCACCCCGATGCACGCGCCGTGGATACGGGCCAGCACCGGCTTCGGGCAGGCGTGGACGGTGCGCAACAACGTCTTCATGGCCTCCACGTCGTTCGGGTTCTCCGCCTCGGCGGGCGTGCCTGCGTGGAGCCAGGTCAGGTCGGCGCCCGCGCAAAAGGCGGAGCCGCGTCCGGCCAGCACGATGGCGCGGACGGTGTCGTCCTGGCTCAGGCCGGCGAAGGCCTGCACCAGTTCTTCAATCATCGGACCGTTCAGGGCGTTGCGCTGGTCGGCGCGGTTCATCCAGACGGTCGCGGTACGGTGGCCAACCACGAGCTCCAGGGTCTTGAACATGGCCATTCTCCTTCTGCCGCCAATTCATGGGCCGGCAGAAGGGGGTATAGCACGCGGGCAGGTCCCGGATAGGGCCGAATAGGCACATCGGTTACACCAGTTGGGAGCGCGCAACGCCCGCGTTACACTGACGGCTTGGGCACGCCGCCCGTTACATGGATTTTCCTCTTTTACCATCGTGATCTCTACCGCCAATCTCACCATCCAGTTCGGTCCCAAACCCCTTTTCGAGAACGTCTCCGTCAAGTTCGGGGAGGGCAACCGCTATGGCCTGATCGGTGCCAACGGCTCGGGCAAGTCGACGTTCATGAAGATCATCGGCGGCGACCTGGAGTCCAGCTCGGGCAACGTTTCGCTGGAGCCGGGCGTGCGCCTGGGCAAGCTGCGCCAGGACCAGTTCGCCTACGAAGACATGCGCGTGCTGGACGTCGTCATGATGGGCCACACCGAAATGTGGGAAGCCATGGCGGAGCGCGATGCGATCTACGCGAACCCCGAGGCGTCCGAAGACGACTACATGAGGGCCGCCGACCTCGAGGCCAAGTTCGCCGAATACGACGGCTACACGGCCGAGGCCCGCGCCGGCGAACTGCTGCTGGGCCTGGAAATCCCGGTCGAGCAGCACCAGCTGCCGATGCGCGAGATCGCGCCGGGCTGGAAGCTGCGCGTGCTGCTGGCGCAGGCGCTGTTCTCGAACCCCGACGTGCTGTTGCTGGACGAACCCACCAACAACCTGGACATCAACACCATCCGCTGGCTCGAGAACGTGCTCAACGGCTACCAGAGCACGATGATCATCATCAGCCACGACCGCCACTTCCTGAACGAAGTGTGCACGCACATGGCCGACCTGGACTATCGCGAACTGCGCGTCTATCCGGGCAACTACGACGACTACATGCTGGCCTCCACGCAGGCGCGCGAGCGTGTCACGGCGTCCAATGCCAAGGCCAAGGAACGCATCATCGAGCTGCAGGACTTCGTGCGCCGCTTCTCGGCCAACAAGTCCAAGGCCCGCCAGGCCACCTCGCGCCTCAAGCAGATCGACCGCATCAAGGCCGAGGCCGTCGAGGTCAAGCCGTCCTCGCGCCAGAACCCCTTCATCCGCTTCGAGCAGAACAAGGTCATGCACCGCCAGGCGGTCCACGTCGAAGCCATCTCGAAGGCCTACGACCGCCCCATCATCACCAACTTCTCGGCCATGGTCGAGGCCGGTGAGAAGATCGCCATCATCGGCGCCAACGGCGTCGGCAAGACCACGCTGCTGCGCCTGCTGGCCGGCGACCTGGCGCCTGACCGCGGCGAGGTGAAGTGGTCCGAGAACGCCGACAAGGGCTACATGGCCCAGGACGTTTCCGACCAGTTCAATTCCGACGACAACCTGTTCGACTGGATGACCGCGTACCGCCAGCCGGGCGACGACGACCAGGCCATGCGCTCGGTGCTGGGCCGCCTGCTGTTCTCCAGCGACGACATCTCGAAGGCCGTGCGCGTGCTGTCCGGCGGCGAGAAGAACCGCATGAGCTTCGGCCGCCTGATGCTGGGCCGCCACAACGTCCTGCTGATGGACGAGCCGACCAACCACCTGGACATGGAATCGATCGAGTCGCTGCAGTTCGCGCTTGAGAAATTCGAAGGCACGCTCGTCTTCGTGTCGCATGACCGCGAGTTCGTCTCGGGCCTGGCCACGCGCATCTTCGAAGTGGCGGGCGATGGCAAGGTCGTGGATTACCGCGGCAACTACGAAGAGTTCCTGGCTTCGCGCGAGCAGGGCTGATCGTTGTTCGCGCCTGCCGTGCCATCCGTCACGCAGCCGGACCGGCACGGCGGCAAGCCTGAGGCTTGCCGTGCCGCGCATTCCGCATGACCGACAGAATCACCCTGGCAGCTCCCCACACGCTGCAGGAAGACATCCGCAAGAGCCGGTTCCTGGTCTGGGCCGCGCCCATCGAGAGCGTGGAGGAGGCCATGGCCTTCTTCGCGCAGCATGGCGACCCCGGCGCCACCCACAACTGCTGGGCCTACCGCCTGGGGCAGCAATACCGCTACAACGACGATGGCGAGCCCACGGGCACGGCCGGCAAGCCCATCCTGCTTGCCATCGACGGCCAGGGCCTGGACGGCGTGGCGGTGCTGGTGGTGCGCTGGTTCGGCGGCATCAAGCTGGGCGCGGGCGGCCTGATGCGCGCCTATGGCGGCTGCGCGGCGCAATGCCTGCGCGCCGCGCCGAAGATCACGCAGGTGGCGCTGGCGCGCGCCCGCTGCCATTGTGATTACGCCGACCTGGCCCGTTTCAAGGCCCGCATGGCGCAGGCCGGTGCCAGGATCGACCAGGAGGACTTCACCGCCGAGGGCGCGTGGCTGACGCTGGCCGTGCCGCTGGATGGCCTGGCCGCCGCCGAGGCGCTGGCGACGGACCTGACGCGGGGGAAGGGCGGCTGGGAAGTGTCGTAGAGACGGCTCGCCGCCACATCGCTATCGCAGCGATCCCACCTCGACCGCATTCGCCCCGCAGGCCCGCACCAGCTCGGGATCATGGCTGGCGAACAGCACGACCCGGTCCTGCCCCCACCGCCTGAAGACCTCGGCCAGCACGCTGCGTCCCTGCGCATCCAGGCCATTGCTGGGGCCGTCCGCGATGACCACGGCCGGATCGCCCAGTGCGGCGGCCGTCAGGAAGACCTTGCGGCGCGTGCCCGTGGACATCTGCTCGAAACGCTTGTCCAGGTGCGGCGCCAGGCCCAGCGCGTCCGCCAGCTCGAGCACGGCATCATCCAGGGCGACCTGCTTCGCGGCAGCGGCCTGGACCAGCATGTCCCGTCCCGTCTGCGTGGGCGCCACCAGGCAGTTGTCGGGCACGTAGGCCAGGCGGGACAAGGCCTGCTGCCGAGCCTGCTGCAGCGACTGCCCGTCTACCCAGACGTTGCCGGTGTCCGGCTTGCGCACGCCCGCGACGATCTCCAGCAGGCTGGTCTTGCCGGTGCGCTCTTCCTCGCACAACGCCACGCAGCCGGGGCCGAACGTGTACGTCAGCCCCGCGAAAACGACGTGGTCGCCATGGCGCCTGCCCAGGTTTTCCAGCCGCAGCATGCCTGCGCCCGTCATTCGGGGAAGAAGGCGTAGCGGATCACGAACAGCGCGGCCACCAGCCACATCGCCGGATGCACCTCCCTGGCCTTGCCGGTCGCGGCCTTCAGCACCACGTAGCTGATGAAGCCGAAAGCCAGGCCGTTGGCGATCGAATAGGTGAAGGGCATGACCAGCGCGGTCAGCGCGGCTGGCGTGGCTTCCGTCACGTCGTGCCAGTCGATGTCGATCAGCTCGCGCATCATGAGGCCGGCCACGTAGAGCAGCGCGGGCGCCGTGGCATAGGCCGGCACCGAGCCCGCCAGCGGCGAGATGAACAGGGCGGCCAGGAAGAGGCCGGCCACCACCAGGGCGGTCATGCCGGTACGCCCGCCCGCCTGCACGCCCGAAGCGCTTTCCACGAAAGCGGTGGTGCTGCTGGTGCCCAGCATCGAGCCCGCGACGATGGCGGTGCTGTCGGCCATCAGCGGGCGGCCCAGGCGCTGGGCCTCGCCGTCACGCACCAGGCCCGCGCGGCGCGCCACGCCAATCAGCGTGCCCGTGGCGTCGAACACTTCCACCAGCACGAACACCAGGATCACGTGCAGGAAACCCGTCTGCAGCACGCCCATGATGTCCAGTTGCATGAAGGTGGGCATGATGCTGGGCGGCGGCGCGAACACCCCCTTGAAGGTGTTGAAGCCCAGCAGCATGGACAGCGCCGTGACTGCCAGGATGCCGATCAGGATGGCGCCGCGCACGCGCAGGGCGTCCAGCGCGGCAATGATGAAGAAGCCCAGGATGGCGAACAACGGACCCGGTTCGCGCAGGTCGCCCAGCGTGACCTTGGTGGCGGGGTGGTCCACCACGATGCCGGCGTTGCTGAGCGCGATGATGGCCAGGAACAGCCCGATGCCCGCGGCAATGGCGCTGCGCAGCGATTTCGGGATGCCCTGGATCAGCCACGTGCGCACCTGCGTGACGGTCAGGATCAGGAAGATGACGCCCGAGATGAACACGGCCCCCAGCGCCTGTTGCCAGGAATAGCCCATGGTGCCGACCACCGTGAAGGCGAAGAAGGCGTTCAGTCCCATGCCCGGCGCCATGCCGATGGGCCAGTTGGCCAGCAGCGCCATGATCAGCGAACCCAGCGCCGCGGCCAGGCAGGTGGCGACGAACACCGCGTCGCGGTCCATGCCCGTGCTCGACAGGATGTCCGGGTTGACGAAGATGATGTAGGACATCGTCAGGAAGGTCGTCAGCCCGGCGACGGCCTCGGTGCGCGGCGTCGTGTTGTGATCGCGCAGTTTGAACAGCTTCTCGAACATGGGGGTTCCCCGCGAAAGGTAAAATTCCGGCCATGATTATTCTAGGTTTTGAAAGTTCTTGCGACGAAACCGGCGTGGCGGCGGTCTGTACCGAGCGCGGCCTGTTGTCGCACGCCCTCCACACCCAGGTCGCCATGCACGCCGATTTCGGCGGCGTGGTGCCGGAACTGGCCTCGCGCGACCACATCCGGCGGGTGTTGCCGCTGGCGCGGGAAGTGCTGGCCGAGGCCGGCCTGACGCTGGACGACGTCGGCGCCGTGGCCTATACGGCCGGGCCGGGCCTGGCTGGCGCGCTGCTGGTGGGGGCAAGCTTCGCCCAGTCGCTGGCCTGGGCCCGCGGACTGCCGGCCATTCCCATTCATCACCTGGAGGGCCACCTGCTGTCGCCCCTGCTGGCGCAGCCCGCCCCGGCGTTTCCCTTCATCGCCTTGCTGGTGTCGGGTGGCCACACCCAGCTGATGCGGGTGGACGGGGTGGGGCGCTATGAACTGCTGGGCGAAACCCTGGACGACGCGGCGGGCGAAGCCTTCGACAAGACCGCCAAGCTGCTGGGCCTGGGCTATCCGGGCGGGCCCGCACTGGCCGCGCTGGCCAACCACGGCGACGCGTCGCGCCACAGCCTGCCCAGGCCCATGTTGCACAGCGGCAACCTCGATTTCAGCTTCAGCGGCCTGAAGACCGCAGTGTTGACGCGCCTGAAGACGGCGCGCGAGCAGGGCGGCGACACGCCGGCGCTGGCGGCCGACCTGGCCGCCGCCACGCAGGACGCCATCGTCGACGTGCTGGTGGCCAAGGCAGCCCAGGCGCTGAAACGCACGGGACTCAAGCGCATCGTGGTGGCGGGCGGGGTGGGCGCGAACCTGAAGCTGCGCGAGCGCCTGGCGCTGGCCTTGCGCCCGCTGAAGGCCGAGGCCTTCTTCCCGCCGCTGTCGCTGTGCACCGACAACGGCGCCATGATCGCGTTCGCGGCCGCGCAGCGGGTCAACGCCGGCTTGTTCGATCCCAAGGCACCGCAGGCGACCGAGCATGCGTTCTCGGTGCGGCCGCGCTGGGACCTGGCCGAGATATCCGCCTGACCTGCCCGGGCCGACGAGACCGCGGGGCGATCAGCCCTGCGGATCCTTCTTCTTTCCGCCGATACGTCCTTCCGTTCCGTCCATCAGGCGCGAGATATTCCCGCGGTGGCGCCAGATCAGCAGCAGGCCGATGACGGCGATGGCAGCCGCCACGGGCCGCGCTGCGTACCAGACGATGCCCGAGCCGAACAGGTAATACACCGGTGCAAACAGCGCGGCCACCAGCGCGGCCAGCGAGGAGTAGCGGAAGCACACGGCCACCACCAGCCAGGTCAGTGCCGTGGCCAGCGCCAGCCAGGGCTGGATGGCCAGCAGCACGCCCAGCGCGGTGGCGACACCCTTGCCGCCCTTGAAACGCAGGAACACCGGATACAGGTGGCCCAGGAAGACGGCCAGTGCCGTGAGCGCCAGCGCCACCGAGCCCAGGCCGTGGGCCGGCCCCCAGGTTTCCACCGCCCAGACCGCCAGCCAGCCCTTTGCCGCGTCGCCCACCAGGGTGAGGGCGGCTGCCAGCTTGTTGCCCGTGCGCAACACGTTCGTGGCGCCGGGGTTGCCGGAGCCATAGCTGCGCGGATCCTGCAGCCCCATCAGGCGGCTGACGACCACGGCGAAGGGGACGGACCCCACCAGGTAGGCGGCGGCGAGAACCAGCAGAAGCAGGGGCAGGGTATCGGTGGTGGTCATGGAAATGGCGGGGGATGCGAAGTGGTCGCATTCTACCGTCGTTGTTTGGCGCTTTGGGGCGTGGCGGGAAAGGTACAATCTGCCGCGTTCGGTCACGTTTTTTTGCCGGCGCGCCCTCTGTGCAGGAGGGCGGCGCCGTTTCCTGGACGACGCATGCATATTCTGGTTTCCAACGACGACGGATACACCGCGCCTGGCCTGCAGGCCCTGGCGGACGCCCTGCGCGACCTGGGCGAGATCACGGTGGTGGCGCCGGAAACCAATCACAGCGGCGCGTCCAACTCGCTCACCCTGAATCGCCCGCTGGCCGTGCGCACCGCCGCCAACGGCTTCATCTATGTGAACGGCACGCCATCCGACTGCGTGCACGTCGCGCTCACGGGCATCCTCGAGCACCGGCCCGACCTGATCGTCTCGGGCATCAACAACGGCGCCAACATGGGCGACGACACGCTTTATTCGGGCACGGTCGCCGCAGCCACGGAAGGCTATCTCTTCGGCATTCCCGCCATCGCCTTTTCGCAGGTCAACAAGGGCTGGCAGCACATCGACGCCGCCGCGGCCGTCGCGCGCCGGGTGGTCGAGCGCCAGTTGGCCAGTCCGCTGGCCGCGCCCATCCTGCTGAACGTCAACATCCCCAACCTGCCCATCGAAGACATGGGTGACATCCGCGTCACCCGGCTGGGCAAGCGCCATCCCTCCGAGCCGGTCGTGCGCATGACCAGCCCCTATGGCGAGACGGTCTACTGGATCGGTCCGGTGGGCAATGCCCTGGATGCCACGCCGGGCACCGATTTCCATGCCACCGCCGAGGGCGCGGTGTCCATCACGCCGCTGCGCCTGGACCTGACGCATCACGAACAGCTGGCCGAGGTGCGCGGCTGGGCAGGGCCGCTATGAGCAACAAGCGTTCCCCCGATCCATCGTTCTGGAGCAAGCCGGGCATCGGCATCGGCCCGCGCAATGCGCCGGTGGCCAGCCCCGCGCGCGGCATCACGACCAGCAACAGCAACACCCGCATCCTGGCGCCGGCCACGGGTCGTCCCGCGGCCGTGCCGCCTTCGGTGTCGGTGCAGGGCATGCCCGGCAACCTGGGCCTGAATTCCGACCGCATGCGCGCGGCCATGGTCCAGCGCCTGCGCCAGCAAGGCATTGCCGACGAGCGTGTGCTGAACGCCATGATGGCCGTGCCGCGCCATCATTTCGTCGACGAGGCGCTGGCCAGCCGTGCCTACGAAGACGCGGCGCTGCCCATCGGCTTCGGCCAGACGATCTCCCAGCCGTGGGTCGTGGCCCACATGATCAGCGCGGTCCTGCGCGACCGCGCGCCGCAGCGCGTGCTGGAGGTCGGCGCGGGTTGCGGCTACCAGGCCGCCGTGCTGGCCCAGCTGATACGCGAGGTCTATGCCATCGAGCGCGTGCGCGGGCTCTATGACGGCACGCGCGACCGCCTGCGCCGGCTGCGTCTGCACCGGGTAAAACTCTCTTTTGGAGACGGCATGGCGGGCGTGCCCGGGGCCGCGCCGTTCGATGCTATCGTTGTGGCGGCCGCAGGCATCGAAATTCCCAGGGCGCTGTTGGAACAACTGGCCGTGGGCGGCCGTCTCATCGCGCCCGAAGGCACGGTGCAACAACGCCTGGTGCTGATAGAACGGACGGACGTTTCCACCTGGAAACGCACGGAATTGGAAGCCGTCAGATTCGTGCCCCTGCGGGCCGGAATACAATCATGAGCAAACAGGAGAATCGTATGCTCGTCGGGCAGTCTCAACTGACCGGATCCTTGGTTTCCCGTGGCGCGGCCCTGTCTGGCCGCCCCGGTCTGCTGGCCTTGATGGCCGGCGTGATGCTGCTTGCAGGCTGCGCCTCGCAGCAACGCGCGCCCGTGGTGGACATCACCAAGCAGCAGGCCCCCACGGAAACGCAGGCCCCGCCCTCATCGGGCGCCACCTATGTGGTCAAGCCGCGCGACACGCTCAACCAGATCGCGCGCAACAACAATGTCAGCGTCGACGACCTGGCCCGCTGGAACAACATCGCCGACCGCAATCACCTGCGCATCGGCCAGGTGCTGCAACTGTCCAGCGGCGGCTCGGCGCCTCGGCCCGGCACGGGCGCCACGCAGGTCGGCGCGGCGTCCACCGCGCCGGGCAAGATCGAAAGCCGCCCGCTCGAGCCCGTGGGCGAGGCGCCTGCCGCCACGGAGCAGCCGGCGCAGCCGGCCACGGCCACGCCTGCGTCCGAACCCGCCAAGCCTGCGCCGCGCGCGGCGGATGCCTCGCTCGTCAACTGGGCCTGGCCCGCATCGGGCCAGATCATCCAGAACTTCAGCGCCACCACCAAGGGCATCGACATCGCCGGCAAGCCGGGCGATCCGGTCACGGCGGCCGCCGACGGCAAGGTCATGTACAGCGGCAACGGTGTGCGCGGCCTGGGTGAGCTGATCATCATCAATCACCAGAACGGCTTCATCACCGCGTATGCGCACAACCGCTCGCTGCTGGTCAAGAGCGGCCAGGATGTGAAGCGCGGCGCCAAGATCGCCGAAATGGGCCAGACCGACACCACCTCGCCGCGCCTGCACTTCGAAGTGCGCCGCCAGGGCACGCCGGTCGACCCGCTGCGCTACCTGCCGCCGCGATGACCCCGACGCTGGTCTTCGACCTGGAGACGCTGCCCGACGTCGAAGGGCTGCGCAAGCTGCACGACTGGGGCGACGACGTCCCTGACCTGGAGGTTGCCGAACGCGCCTTCGCGGCGCGCCGCGAAGCCACGGGCAGCGATTTCCTGCCGCTGCACCTGCAGAAGATCGCCGTCATCGGTTGCGTCTTCCGCGACGACCAGGGCTTTCGCGTGCGCACGCTGGGCCAGCCCGGCGATCCCGAATCCACGCTGATCTCGGGTTTCTTCAAGACCATCGAGCGCTACACGCCGCGGCTGGTCAGCTGGAACGGGTCGGGCTTCGACCTGCCCGTGCTGCACTACCGCAGCCTCATCCACGGCGTGCCCGCGCCCCGGTATTGGGACACGGGCGATGACGACCGGGACTTCCGCTACAACAACTACATCTCGCGCTATCACAACCGGCACATCGACCTGATGGACCTGCTGGCCAAGTACAACGGCCGCGCCAATGCGCCGCTGGACCAGTTGGCCAAGCTCTGCGGCTTCCCCGGCAAGCTGGGCATGGACGGCAGCCAGGTCTGGCCGGCATGGAACGATGGCCGCGCCGACGAGGTGCGAGCCTACTGCGAGACCGACGTCGTCAACACCTGGCTGGTGTATTGCCGCTTCCGCTTCCTGCGCGGAGAACTCGACCAGCAGGCCTATGACGCCGAGATCGCGCTGGTGCGTGATACGCTGGCCGCCAGCGATGCGCCGCACTGGAAGGAATACCTGGCCGCCTGGGGATGAAGGCGCCAGACAGCGCGGGGCAGGGCGTAATCGCCTGAAGCATTCTCGCTTTTCGCGTAATCCAAGCGAAATCGCCCCGCGCCCACAATGCGTTCACGTCCTAACACACAAGGAGTGACGCCATGAACCGATCCGCAACCCTCGCTGGCCTGACCCTGGCCGTGGCCGCCGCGTTCTCCGGCTCGGCCCTGGCCGCGACCGATGCTGCCCCCGCCACGCAAACCAAAGCCACGTCGGCCGAGGCATCGCGCCATGATGGCAAGGCAGGCAAACCCGGCAAGGAAGGCCGCCACCACGCTGGCAAGCAGCACCGCGACGCCGCCTGGATTCCTGGCCTGGGCCCGGTGCCCAAGCCCGTCCTGGATGGCTTGGCGCTAAACGATGCGCAACAGAAGCAACTGACCGAGGCGCGTGATGCCCAGCGCACCTTGCACCAGGCCATGCGCGAAGACCGCCAGGCCGGCCGTGCCACGCTGGATGCGCAACTGCAGGCCGGCAAGCTCGATCCGCGTGCGCTGGTCCAGGCGCGCGAGTCGCAGCGCGACAAGTTCCGCGCGCAGGCCGAAGGCGTCCAGAAGCAATGGCTTGCCCTCTGGGACAGCCTGGATGCCACGCAGCAAGGCAAGGTGACCGAGTTCGTGAAGCAGCGCCACGCCGAGCACGGCAAGCGCCGCGCGCCCGCCAACCAGGGCTGATGCCCGACTGATTGCCGGCAATTCCGCCGGATCCCGCTTGTCCCGTCTGGGCGGCGCACCGAAGCATTGCGGTGCGCCGCCCTGTCGTTTTCCCCATTTTGAGGCGTGCAGACGCGTGCGCGCCAGCGCTGCGCACCACGGTGGTGCTGGAACCCTGGCGTGTCAGGTCGGCGCAGAGTATTACCAGCGATGACAGACCCTGCGTTCCAGGTTGGCACGAAACGTGCTTAAGCAAAGTTGAACCCCATCACACCGGCAGATCCGCCGGTAGCGGGCGGGGCGGAAAACTCCCTTTTGCCTTTTCCCTGCCATCCAGGAACCCATCATGAAGAAGACGCTGCTTGCCTCCTCGCTCACCGCCGTTCTGGCCGCGGGTTTTGCTGCGCCCAGCCTTGCCGAGACCGACCTGGGCTCGGGCTTCAGCTTGACCGGCAACGCAACGATTGCCAATGACTACCGTTTCCGTGGCTATTCGCAGACCAATTTCCGTCCCGCCGTGCAGGCCGGTTTCGACATCGCCCACACCTCGGGTTTCTATGTCGGCAACTGGAACTCCAACGTCGCCGACAACGTGTTCAATGAAGCCAACCTGGAAATGGACTTCTACGGCGGCTGGCGCGGCGAACTGGGCGGCGGGCTGGGGTTGGACGTCGGCGTGCTGCAGTACTGGTACCCCGGCTCGGACACCACGCCCATCGATGGCAAGGGCGGCAACTTCAAGAACACCGACCTGTACGTGGGCTTCAGCTACGACGTCTTCAGCCTGAAGTATTCCTACACCCCCACCGACTTCTTCAACACGCCTGACAGCAAGGGCACCTGGTACCTGGATGCCGCCGCCAACTTCGACCTGGGCAACGGCTGGGGCCTGGGCGCGCACGTGGGCTACCAGAAGCTCAAGAACCAGGTCGACATGAACGGCGACAGCATCGGCCACTATGTGGACTACAAGCTGGGCGTCACCAAGGACCTGAACGGCTGGGTGGTGGGCCTGGCTGCCGTGGGCGCCACCGACGACAACTGGTTGCCGACCAAGAAGGGCAAGGAGTCCGGCCGCCTGGGCGCCGTGCTCTCGGTCTCGCGCGCCTTCTAGGCGCACAAGGTTTCACCTCGCCTCCAGGCGATAGCCCGGTGGGGGAAGGGCCGGTAGGGGTGCCGGTTTTTCCTTCCATCAGGCGGAGCGGGCTGTCTTCGGGCAGCCCGCTTTTTTTTGTTGCCGGGCCGTCCCAAGCCAAAAAGCGGCCCCCTCGGGGGGCAGCAAGCCGAAGGCGTGGCGTGGGGTTTTTGTCGCCGGGCCGCGATGCAGCCGGGGCGTTCGCTCACACGTCTATCTTGAAACCGAGATCGATGTCGCTGGCGGGCAATCCCCTGAGCCCCCAGTTCACGGGGTCGATTTCGACAAGAATGATCTTGATGTCGTGCTTCGGCACGCCCAGGGCCGACAGCTCGTCCGTCATGGCGGCATACAAGCGCCGTTTGGCCTCGGTCGAGCGCCCGGAGAAGAGCTTGATCTCGATGACCGAGTAGGCCGGCCCCTTGCCCCGGGGAACGATCATGGCATCGGCGTCATGTTCAGCCAGGCTGATGCAGCGATCGTCGTCCGGGATCTTCAAGCCTTGCTGGAGCGCGCGCTGGACGGCTTCGATGACGGCCAGGCGTCGTTCGCCGATCCATCCCCGTCGGGTGTCTATCCTGGTGGCAGGCATGGGTTTCCTTTCCGTTGTTCGGGCGGCCTCCCGCCAGTACCCGATCCTGGCCATTGTGATCACGGCTGCGTCGGCGGGCAAGCCCTGGCTGGCCTGTTCCGGGACTGGCTGCTGCGCCGCCCCGGTGCCCCCCGGGAAGCAGGGCCATGTGAGACCTGCCCCGGCTTCTTCTACAATGCCCGCTTTGCCCGATTTCTGGATCGCGTCCGCGACGCGACTTAACACCCGTGGAAGAACTCCTCAGCATCGAATCCCTGGACCTTGAGGCCCGGGGCATCGCCCGCCGTGACGGCAAGGTCATCTTCGTCGAAGGCGCCTTGCCCGGCGAACGCGTGACCGCCACCACCGTGCGCCGCAAGCCTTCGTACGAAATCGCCCGCGTGGACACCGTGCGCCGCGCCTCGTCGCAGCGCGTCGAACCGCGCTGCGCGCATTTCGGCGTCTGTGGCGGCTGTGCCATGCAGCACCTGGAGCCCACCGCCCAGGTCGCCATCAAGCAGCGCGCGCTGGAAGACTGCTTCCAGCATGTGGGCAACCTCTCGCCCGCGCGCATGCTGCCGCCGCTGCATGGCCCCACCTGGGGCTATCGCTTCCGCGCCCGCCTGTCGGTGCGCGTGGTGCCCAAGAAGGGCGGCGTGCTGGTCGGCTTCCACGAGCGCAAGAGCAGCTATGTGGCCGACATGCGGACCTGTCATGTCCTGCCGCCCAAGGTGGCGGCGCTGCTGATGCCGCTGCGCGCGCTCATCACGGTCATGTCGGCGCCGCAACGCATGCCGCAGATCGAGGTCGCCGTGGGCGATGCCGCCGTGGTGCTGGTGCTGCGCCACCTGGAGCCGTTGACGGACGACGACATCGCCAAGCTGCGCGCTTTCGCGGCCGAGCACGACATCTCGTGGTGGCTGCAATCGAAGGGCCCCGAGACGGTCAAGCCGCTGGATCCGGCCGACGACGACATCCTGTCCTATCGCCTGCCCGAGTTCGGCCTGCGCATGCCGTACCGGCCCACCGACTTCACGCAGGTCAATCCCTACATCAACCAGGCGCTGGTCTCGCGCGCGCTGACCCTGCTGGACGTGCAACCTGAAGACCGCGTGGCGGATCTCTTCTGTGGCCTGGGCAACTTCACGCTGCCGCTGGCCACGCAGGCCCGCGAGGTCGTCGGCATCGAAGGCAGCAAGACCCTGACCGATCGCGCGCTGGAAGCCGCGGCGCGTCACGGCCTGGATGGCCGCACGCGTTTCGCCACGCTGAACCTCTTCGAGGTGGATGTGCAATGGCTGCGCGACCTGGGCCACTTCGACCGCATGCTGATCGACCCGCCCCGTGAGGGTGCCCATGCCGTGTCGCAGGCGCTGGCGCTGCTGGCGCCGGAAGAGCGGCCGTGCCGCATCGTCTATGTGTCCTGTAGCCCGTCCACGCTGGCGCGTGACGCGGCCATCCTCGTGCACGAAGGCGGCTACAAACTGCGCAGCGCGGGCGTGGTCAACATGTTCCCGCATACCGGGCACGTGGAGTCGATCGCGGTGTTCGAGTAAGGCTTGCTGGCAGGCCTGGTCAGACGCAGTAAAAAGGGCAGCCCCGCGGGGCTGCCCTTTTTACGTTGCGCGATGCGCGTTCAAGGCCGTGATCAGGCCCCGTCCAGGATGCGCTGCGCCTCGATGCGCACGCGCTCGGGGGCGGTGCCGCCGATGTGCGAGCGCGAGGCCACCGAGCCTTCCAGCGTCAGGACCTGGTGGATGTCGTCCTCGATGGACGGGTGGAAGGCCTGCAATTCAGCGGTGCTCAGGTCCGCCAGGTCGCAGCCGCGTTCCTCGCAGGCTCGCACGGCGTGCGCCACGGTTTCGTGGGCGTCGCGGAAGGGCAGGCCACGCTTGACCAGGTAGTCGGCCAGGTCGGTGGCGGTGGCGAAACCCTGGCGGGCGGCCGCGCGCATGGCGTCCTGCTTCACCGTGATGCCGGCGGCCATGTCCACGAAGATCGTGAGCGTGTCGCGGATGGTGTCGGCGGTGTCGAAAAGGCCTTCCTTGTCTTCCTGGTTGTCCTTGTTGTAGGCCAGCGGCTGGCCTTTCATCAGGGTCAGCAGCGCCACCAGGTGGCCGTTCACGCGGCCGGTCTTGCCGCGCGCCAGCTCGGGCACGTCGGGGTTCTTCTTCTGCGGCATGATCGAACTGCCGGTGCAGTAGCGGTCGGCCAGGTCGATGAAGCCCACGCGCGGGCTCATCCACAGCACCAGTTCTTCCGACAGGCGCGACACGTGCGTCATGATCAGCGCGCTGGCGGCGCAGAACTCGATGGCGAAGTCACGGTCGGACACGGCGTCCAGCGAGTTGCGGCACACGCCGTCGAAGGACAGCGTCGCGGCCACGCGCTCGCGGTCGATGGGGTAGCTGGTGCCGGCCAGCGCGGCGGCGCCCAGCGGCAGGCGGTTCACGCGCTTGCGGCAGTCCGCCAGGCGCTCGGCGTCGCGGCCGAACATCTCGGCATAGGCAAGCAGGTGATGGCCGAAGGTGACGGGTTGGGCCACCTGCAGGTGCGTGAAGCCCGGCAGGATGGTGTCGGCATGGGTCAGCGCCACCTGGGCCAGCGCGCGGCGCAGTTGGCCCAGCAGGTCGATGGCGGTGTCGATCTCGGCGCGCAGCCACAGGCGGATGTCGGTGGCCACCTGGTCATTGCGCGAACGGCCTGTGTGCAGGCGCTTGCCGGCGTCGCCGACCAGTTCCACCAGGCGCTTCTCGATGTTCAGGTGCACGTCTTCCAGGTCCAGCAGCCACTGGAACTCGCCGCGCTCGATTTCGCCCAGGATCTGGGCCATGCCGCGCTCGATGTCGGCGCGGTCCTGGGCCGAGATCACCCCCACTGCGGACAGCATCTCGGCGTGGGCGAGCGAGCCCTGGATGTCGAAGCGGGCCAGGCGCTTGTCGAAGTCGACCGAGGCCGTGTAGCGCTTGACGAGATCGGATACCGGTTCCGAGAACCGGGCGGACCAGGCTTGGGCCTTGTTGGCGAACTGGTCTTGCGGGGAGGAGGGAGTATTGGACATGGTGGACGGATTATAGATGGACGATAATCCTCCGTCCCCTATCAGATGCCGGGCCCGCCGCGCCCGCCCCAGGAATGGAAGACACTCTTGCCGAACTGGCCGCCCCGGTGGCGGCCCATCTGCCCCAGCAGCCCTGGATACAGACCCTGCTGGGCATCCTGGCGCTGGTGCTCGGGGCGTTCGCCGTCCAGTGGCTGGTGGCCCGCGCCGTGCTCTACGTGGCGCACCGGCTGCTGGTGCTGAGCGACAAACAGGACTGGGACGAGGCCTTGCGCCGCCGCCGGGCCTATCACCGCCTCTGGTACGCCGTGCCCTTCCTGGTGGTGGCCTATGGCGCACCGCTCATCCCCCATGCCCGTGAGGGCCTGCTCGAGGCCGTTTCCCGCATCGGCCTGTCCATTGCCTGGGTCTACATCCTGATGGCCCTGCGCAGCGTGCTGAGCGCCGCGCAGGATACCTACGCCGCCACCACCCGGGCGCAGACCCGCTCCATCAAGGGCTACATCCAGCTGGGCAAGATCGCGGTGCTGGTGGTCTGCGTCGTGCTGGTCGTGTCCATCCTGGTCGATCGCTCGCCGCTGCTCATGATCTCCGGCCTGGGCGCCCTGTCGGCGGTGCTGCTGCTGGTGTTCAAGGACACGCTGCTGTCGCTGGTGGCCAGCACCCAGCTCACTTCCAACGACATGCTGCGCATCGGCGACTGGATCGAGATGCCCCAGGCCGGCGCCGATGGTTTCGTCATCGATATCGCCCTGCACACGGTGAAGGTGCAGAACTGGGACAAGACCGTCACCACCGTGCCCACCTACAAGCTGTTCTCGGAAAGCTATCGCAACTGGCGCCAGATGTTCGAATCGGGCGGGCGCCGCATCAAGCGCACCTTGCGCATCGACGCGGCCAGCGTGCGTTTCCTGCGCGACGACGAGCGCGATTCGCTGATGCGTTTTCGCCTGCTGCACGATTACCTGAAAGGCAAGCAGACCGATATCGAGCAGACCAACCAGTCATTGGGCGAGGATGCGGCCTTGCCGGCGAATCGGCGGCGGCTGACGAACATCGGCACGTTCCGGGCCTATGCGCTGGCGTACCTGAAGGGCAATCCCGAGCTGCACAAGGAAATGCTGATGCTGGTGCGGATGATGGAGCCGGATGCGAACGGCATACCGGTGGAGGTGTACTGCTTCGCCAACAAGACCGCCTGGGTGGAGTATGAACGGATCCAGGGGGACATCTTCGACCACCTGCTGGCGATCCTGCCGGAGCTGGGCTTGCGGCTGTACCAGGCGCCGTCGGGGTTTGATTTTGCGGCGGGGATGGCTGAGCGGGTGGGAAGGGATGGCGGGGTGGAGGCGTTGGTGGAGGGGCATCGGGCGCCCTAGCGATCGAGAGGCCTGGGCCCATGCAATAATCCCCGGTTCCCCTTTCCCCAACACCGGAAGCCGCCCATGACCGCCGCGCGGGTCGCGATCGCCCAACTCAACGTCCGTGTCGGAGACCTGGCCGGCAATGCCGCCAGGATCCTGGACGCCGCCCGCCAGGCCCATGCCCAGGGCGCCGACGTGCTGCTGACCACCGAGCTGTCGCTGACGGGCTATCCGCCCGAAGACCTGCTGCTGCGGCCGCAGTTCATCGCGCAGGCGGGCCAGGCGCTGGACGCGCTGCGGCGCGACCTGGCCGCGCTGAAGGGCCTGTACGTCGTGGTGGGCCATCCGGTGCTCCGCGCCGGCCATCTCTACAACGCTGCTTCCGTGCTGCACCAGGGCGACTGCCTGGGCGTGTACGGCAAGCGTGAGTTGCCGAACTACGCCGTCTTCGACGAGCAGCGCTACTTCACGTCCGATGGCGCGCCGCTGGTCTTCGAGGTCAAGGGCGTGAAGCTGGGCGTCACCATCTGTGAAGACATCTGGTTCGAGACCGCGCCGCGCGCCGCGGCGGAGCAGGGCGCGCGCGTGCTGCTGGTGCCCAATGCCTCGCCTTTCAATGTCGGCAAGCAGCGCCTGCGCGCCGACGTGGTGGCGCGCTGCGTGCGCGACACGGGTTGCGCGGTGCTGTATGCCAATGCGGTGGGCGGGCAGGACGAGCTGATCTTCGACGGCGCGTCCTTCGCCTGCGATGCCTCGGGCCGGCTGGCCGCGCGCCTGCCCGATTTCGAGGAAGCGCTGCGCGTGCTGACGGTGACCGCCGAGGGCGGCGTGCAAGACGCGCCGGATGCGCCCACGCCCGCGGTGGAGGCGCTGCCGCTGGAAGCGCGCGTCTGGGGCGCGCTGAAGCTGGGTGTGCGTGATTACCTGGGCAAGAACGGATTCCAGGGCGCCATCATCGGCCTGTCGGGCGGGATCGATTCCGCCGTGGTGCTGGCCGTGGCCGTGGACGCGCTGGGCGCGGACCGCGTGCGCACGGTGATGATGCCCTCGCGCTATACCGCCGACATTTCCACGACGGATGCCGCCGAGATGGCGCGCCGGCTGGGGGTGCGGCATGACGACATCGCCATCGGCCCCATCGTGGACCAGTTCGAGGCGGGCCTGGCGCCGCTGTTCGCGGGCCTGCCCGTGGATGCCACGGAAGAGAACCTGCAGGCGCGCGCGCGCGGCACGCTGCTGATGGCGCTGTCGAACAAGACCGGCTGGATGGTGCTCACGACTGGCAACAAGTCGGAAATGGCCACGGGCTATTGCACGCTTTACGGCGACATGGCCGGCGGCTTCGCGGTGATCAAGGACGTGCCCAAGACGTTGGTGTACCGCCTGGCAAGCTGGCGCAACACGGTGGGCGACGTCATTCCCACCCGCATCATCACGCGCCCGCCCTCGGCCGAGCTGCGTCCGGACCAGACCGACCAGGACAGCCTGCCGCCTTACGACATCCTGGACGAGATCCTGCGCCGGCACATGGAAGAGAACGAGTCGGGCGCCGATATCGTGGCGGCCGGACTGCCGGCCGACGCGGTGGAGCAGGTGTTGCGGCTTTTGCGCATCAATGAATACAAGCGCCGCCAGGCGCCGCCCGGGCCGCGCATCACGCCGCGCGCGTTCGGCCGGGATTGGCGCTATCCTCTCGTCAACGGATTCCGAGAAAAACAAACCTCCTGAAGGACACGTGCATCGTGAAGCAAGTTACCGCCATCATCAAACCGTTCAAGCTCGACGAAGTGCGCGAAGCGCTGGCCGAAGTGGGCGTCAGCGGCCTGACCGTCACCGAGGTCAAGGGTTTTGGCCGCCAGAAGGGCCATACCGAGCTGTATCGCGGCGCGGAATACGTGGTGGACTTCCTGCCCAAGATCCGTGTGGAGGTCGTGCTGGCCGACGAACTGGTCGAGCAGGCCATCGAAGCCATCGTGCGCGCGGCGCGCACCGGCAAGATCGGCGACGGCAAGATCTTCGTCACGCCCGTCGAGCAGGCCATCCGCATCCGCACGGGCGAGTCGGGCGACGCGGCGCTGTAAGGCTGCGGTGCCCAGCCGGGCGCCAGTGAAGAACGCACGCGGGGACGCGTGCGTTTTTTATTGCCCGGCCGTTATCTCCCGCCGAAACGCTGCGCGCACAGCGCCAGCAGCGCGGCGGTCACGTCCTGGCGGCCGTGGCCCATGCGTTCGATCATGCCGATGGCCCGGGCCGCGTTGCGCGCCTGGGCGGGCAGCGGCAGCAGTGTCAACGCCGGGTCGGCGTGCCAGCTGGCGCGGTTCAGCTTGGGCAGCAGCGTGACGCCCACCTCCTGCCGGACCAGTTCCACCAGCGTCTCGATGGCGTTCAGTTCCAGGAACTCGTTCACCGGCCATTGCAGGCGGTGCAGCGTCTGCTCCACCAGCCTGCCGGTCAGTTCATTGCGGTCGAAGCGCAGGAAGGGGCTGCGCGCCACGGCGTCGCGCGCGCGCCGCACCGGCAGGGACGCGGGCGCGATGACGACCAGCGGTTCGTCATAGAGCGGCGTCCAGCGCAGCGCTGCGCTGGCGTGGCGCGGCTCCACCACGAGCGCGGCATCCAGCTCGCCCGCTTCGACGCTGTGGGCCAGGTCTTCGGCCTTGCCGGAGAACACGCGCACGTCCAGGTCGCGGTGCTGCTGCTTCAAGGCCGACACGACCTGGGAGAGCGTTGCCATGCACGAGACGATGGCGCCCAGCGACACGGCGCCGGCCAGGCGGCCATCGGCGGCGCGGCCGCCGCGCAGGCGCTCGTAGTGGTCCAGCAGGCCGATGGCCTCGGGCACCAGCTCGTGGCCAGCGGCGGTCAGCACGGCCAGCCGGCCGCTGCGTTCGAACAGCTTGCGGCCCAGTTCGTTTTCCAGCGCGCGCATCTGGAAGCTGACCGCCGCCTGCGTCAGGCCCACGTGCTCGCCTGCCTCGGTATACGAGCCATGCCGGGCCACCGCCAGGAAGGTGCGGAAGAAGCGCAGGGTATTCATAATTTTTTTATTGAATGCCGGAAAGAAAGCAAATTGATTTGATTGAACCACAGGCGTACCTTATCCGCTTCCCATGGCGGCGATGCCGTTGCGGGAACCCCCGGCCGTATCGGGCCAGCGCAGGAAAAAGAGCCCCCACGCCGCGCCTTCGGCTTGCTGCCCCCCAAGGGGGCGGTTTTTGCCTTGGGGCGGCCCGGCGGCAAAAAGGCATCGAACGCACGGGGGAGGGAGCGAGGTTGGAAGGGGCAGCAAAGGCGTTTGCCGATTCATAACCAACTCTTGGGGAAAACAACATGCAATCCGTCGTACGTAGCGTCTGCGCCCTGACCTTGGCATTGGGGCTTGCAGCAGGCGCGCAAGCAGCCTATCCAGAAAAACCCGTGCAGCTCGTCATTTCCTTCCCGCCCGCCGGGGCCACCGATGTGCTGGCGCGTGCCGTCGGCCAGAAACTGTCGGCGGCGCTGGGGCAGTCGGTGGTGGTGGAGAACCGTCCCGGCGCGGGCGGGGCCATCGGCCTGACAGCCGCGGCGCGCGCGCCTGCCGACGGCTACACGCTGTATCTGGCGGCCGTCACCAACCAGGCCATTGCGGCGTCGGTCTATGCCGACCAGAAGGTGAGCCTGATCGACGACTTCACGCCCATCGGCGGCGTGGGCTACGTGCCGCACGCGCTCGTGGTGCCGAGTTCCTTGCCGGTGTCCAGCGTGGGCGACCTGGTCAAGCACATCGCCGCCACGCCGGGGAAGTACAACTTCGCCTCGCAGGGCACGGGCACGCTGTCGCACCTGGAGTCCGAGCTGTTCGCCATGAAGGCCAAGCTGGACCTGGTGCATGTGCCCTACAAGGGCAGTTCACAGGCCTTGCCCGACGTGGTGAATGGCTCTTCCGTGATGATGTTCGACAGCATTCCCGGCTCGATGCCGCTGGTGACCGCCGGCAAGCTGAAGTTCCTGGCCGTGGCATCCAGCCAGCGCGTCAGCCTGCTGCCCGACGTGCCGACGCTGGCCGAGGCGGGCGTGCAGGGGGTGGAGGCCAACAACCTGTTCGGCCTCGTCGCGCCGCGCGGCACGCCGCAAGCCGTGATCGACACCGTGGCCGCCGCCCTGGAAAAGGCGCTGGCCCAGCCTGACCTGAAAGCCTCGCTGGCGGCGCAGGGCGCGGAGCTGCACTATGCGCCGGGCCCCGAGCTGGGGGAGGCGATCAAGCAGGAACATGTTTTCTGGGGCGACGTGGTCAAGGCGGCCGGCGTGTCCCAGAACAAACCATAATCCCGTTATACCTATAGGAACCCTGGAGGATGACCATGCCTACGCAACCGACCGATTTCTGGTCGTTTCCCTATCCCTCGCAACGCATGCCGGTCCTGGCCGACAACGTCGTGAGCACCTCGCAGCCCCTGGCCAGCGCCGCGGGCCTGCAGATGCTGCAACGCGGCGGCAACGCCGTCGATGCCGCGCTGGCCACCGCCATCGCGCTGACGGTGGTCGAGCCCTGCATGAACGGCATCGGCGGCGACGCCTTCGCGCTGATCTGGGATGGGACGCGTATGCATGGCCTGAACGCCAGCGGGCGGGCGCCCAGGGCCTGGACGCACGAGCGGTTCAAGGACCTGTCCGGCATGCCGTTCCGGGGCTGGGATGCCGTGACGGTGCCGGGCGCCGTGTCGGCCTGGCGGATGGTCTGGGAGAAGTTCGGCTCGCTGCCGTTCGAGGATCTCTTCGAGCCCGCGATCCGTTATGCGCATGACGGCTTCCTGGTGTCGCATACCGTGCATCGCCAGTGGCAGGAGCAGGTGGCGGAATTGTCGCCGCAGCCGGGCTTCGCCGACGCCTTCGCGCCGCGTGGACGCGCGCCGCTGCCAGGCGAGCGTTTCGTGTGCCCCGGCCAGGCCGATACGCTGCGCGAGATCGCCCGCACGCGAGGTGAGTCGTTCTATCACGGTGAGCTGGCCGCGGCCATTGCCGCGCATGCGCGCGCCACCGGCGGCCTGATCACCGAGGCCGACCTGGCCGCGCACGAATCGAACTGGGTCGATCCCATCCGCATGGGCTATCGCGACCTGGAACTGCTGGAAATCGGCCCGAGCGGGCAGGGCATCGGCGCACTGATGGCGCTGGGCATGCTGGACAGCCTGGGCGTGGATCCCGGGGAGCGGGACACGGCGCAGGGCCTCCACCTGCAGATGGAGGCCATGAAACTGGCCTTCGCCGACATGCAGGCCTACGTGGCAGACCCCGACGCGATGACGTCGGTGCGTGCCGGCGACCTGCTGGACAAGGGCTATCTGGCCGAGCGCGCCAAGCGCATCGACCCGTCGCGCGCCAGCGATGCGCGTCCCGGCCAGCCGCATTCGGGCGGCACGGTCTACCTGACCACGGCCGACAGCAAGGGCATGATGGTGTCCTTCATCCAGTCGAACTTCAAGGGTTTCGGTTCCGGCGTCGTGGTGCCCGGACGCGGCATCGCGCTGCATAACCGCGGTTGGGGCTTCAGCAACAAGGCCGGCCACCCGAATGTGGTTGCGCCGGGCAAGCGGCCCTTCCACACGATCATCCCGGGTTTCCTGATGCGCGGCGGCCAGCCCTATGCCACGCTGGGCGTCATGGGGGGATCGATGCAGGCGCAAGGCCATGTGCAGATGACCTGCCGCCTGGCCGACCATGGCCAGAACCCGCAAGCGGCCAGCGACGCGCCGCGCTGGCGCGTGAAGGACGACAACCACGGCGTGGCGGTGGAGTGGAACATGCCGGCCGAGGCGGTGGAAGGCCTGAAGGCGCTGGGCCATCCGGTGCAGGTGGCGCCGCGCTTCGACATGGAGTTCGGTTGCGCGCAGATGGCCATGCGCCTGGACGGCGGCGGCTACCTGGCCGCGTCCGACCATCGCAAGGACGGCTACGCGGTCGGTTGCTGATCTGCCTGCCGCTGTCCCGGCGGGATCAACGGGGCAGCGCCAGTTCCCAGAACGCCGGCAGGAAGCACTCGGCCACCATCAGCGGCTGGCCGTGGCGCCAGAACACCGACCGCCGCGCCAGCAGGCGGGGCAGGTCGCCGGGTTCGTGCGCATCGGCGCCGGCCAGCGGTAGCGCCACCCCGTGGATGGCTTGCGCGGGTGTCAGGCGCGCCACCTGGAAGGGGGAGCGCGCGATGCTGCGGTCGTGATACAGCATGTCGGCCAGCGGCCGCGTGCGTAGCCGCCGCACGCCTTGCCAGGTGGCATGCGATGCCGCCAGCGGCGTGACGCTGCGCGCCACCACGCTGTCGATGCCATCGACGGCCATGGCGACTTCGCGCACCCACACCGCGCTGCGTGGCGCGCGACGCAGGCCTGGCGCTTCGTCGGGCGCCAGGCCGGCGGGATACTCGGCCAGCACGCGCAGCTCGACGTGCCCCAGCTGGCGCAGGCCGGCGGTGAGCGCGCCGGGGCGCAGCAGCCAATGGTGTTGCAGGGATGTCCAGGAAGGGGCTGGGCTAGCGCGCCAGCCCCGAGAGTGTTGCGATGCCTGATTCATGGGGTGCCTTTTGCCGCCGGGCCGCCCCAAGGCAAAAGCGCCCCCTCGGGGGGCAGCAAGCCGAAGGCGCAGCGTGGGGGTGCCATTATGGACGAAACGTCCCGGGCGCCGGGAGCGGGGTGGCTTTCGGTCCGCCGGGTGGGGTTAACATTCGACCATTGTTTCCCAGGCATTCCATGGAAAAAGTACGCATCTCCAAGCTCATGTCCGAACGCGGACTGTGTTCCCGCCGCGAAGCCGACGGCTATATCGAACGCGGCTGGGTCAAGGTCGACGGCGTGGTCGTGTCAGAACTGGGCGCGCGCGCCTTCCCCTCGCAGGCCATCACGCTGGAGCGCGGCGCGCAGGCCCAGCAGGCCGCGCGCGTGACCGTGCTGCTGCACAAGTCGGTGGGCTATGTGTCGGGACAGGCCGAGGACGGCTACGAGCCTGCCGTCGTGCTGGTCACGCCGCAGAACCAGTGGCGCGGCGGCGCGGCCGGTCCAGCCTTCGACCGTGCCCACCTGCGCGGCCTGGCGCCTGCCGGGCGCCTGGACATCGATTCCACGGGCCTCCTGGTGCTGACCCAGAACGGCGCGGTGGCGCGCACGCTGATCGGCGAGGACTCCGACGTCGACAAGGAATACCTCGTGCGCGTGCAGGGAAAGCTGGGTGCCGATGGCCTGGCGCTGCTCAATCACGGGCTGACGCTGGATGGCCGCGCATTGCGTCCCGCCCAGGTGTCCTGGCAGAACGACGACCAGTTGCGCTTCGTGCTGCGCGAAGGCCGCAAGCGCCAGATCCGCCGCATGTGCGAACTGGTGGGACTGAAGGTCATCGGCCTGAAGCGCGTGCGCATTGGCAATGTGGTGCTGGGCGACCTGCCGGTGGGGCAGTGGCGCTACCTGCGCCCCGATGAGAAGTTCGATGGGCCCGTGGCCGCCAGGCCCGCGCCGCGTCCCCGCGCGCCGGCATCCTCCCAGCCTGCCGCGCCCTTCAAGCGCGAAGGCGCGGGCCGGCCGGCAGCCAGGACGGCGCCACGCCGTCCCGCCGCCGGTGTGCGCCGCGGTCCGGCAAAGGACTGATTTGCCAGGGGTTTGCCCGCGACCTGCGGGATTTCCCTGGGCAGGCGGCTGAAATAATTGTCCTGATTGCGGAACTCTCTTGTTCCGCCAGACTCTTTGACTAGGCAAAGAAAAAGCGCACAATACGCGCTTCGTTTTTGCGCTGCAGCAAATCTTTCGTCCGACAGGCCGGCATGTCCGCTCCCGTGGTGCGCCGGCTTCCGCTTTTCCTCCATTCCGCGCCTCCCATGAAGAACATCACCTGCCGCGTCGCGGCACTGACGACGGTCCTGCTGGGCCTGGCTGCCTGCGGCAAGACCGCGCCCGAGACGCCCCAGGCGTCCACGCCCGAAGTCGGCGTCGTGACCCTGCAGACCGAGTCGGTGGCCCTGTCGGCCGAATTGCCGGGGCGCACCACGCCCACGCGCATCGCCGAAGTGCGCCCCCAGGTCAACGGCATCGTGAAGAAGCGCTTGTTCGAGGAAGGCGGCACGGTGAAGGCGGGCGAGCAGCTCTATCAGATCGACCCCGCGCTGTACCAGGCCGAGCTGGACAGCCGCCGGGCGGCGCTGGCGCGCGCGCAGGCCTCCGCGAAATCGGCCGCGCTGCTGGCCGACCGCTACAAGCCGCTGGTGGCCAGCAATGCCGTCAGCAAGCAGACCTTCGACGACGCCATCGCCGCGCGCGACCAGGCCAACGCCGACGTGCAGTCGGCCCGCGCGGCGCTCGAAACGGCGCGCATCAACACGGTCTACACGCGCGTGCTGTCGCCCATCGACGGCATCATCGGCCGCTCCAGCGTGACCGAAGGCGCGCTCGTCACCGCCAACCAGGCCAATGCCCTGGCCACTGTGCAGCAGATCGATCCCATCTATGTCGACGTCACGCAATCCAGCGTGCAGCGCCTGGCCTTGCAGGATGCGCTGGCCTCGGGCCGCCTGAAGGGCGGAGAGTCGGGCCAGGCCGAAGTGTCGCTGCGCCTGCCCGATGGCAGCGTCTATGAACAGAAAGGCCACCTGCAGTTCTCGGAAGTGACGGTGGACCCGGGCACGGGCTCCGTCACGCTGCGCGCGGTCTTCCCGAATCCCAAGCGCCGCCTGCTGCCCGGCATGTTCGTGCACGCGCGCCTGCAACAGGGCGTGGACGAGCAGGGCCTGCTGGTGCCGCAACAAGGCGTCACGCGCAACCAGCGCGGCGAGCCGACGGCGCTGGTGCTGAATGCCGAGAACACGGTCGAGCTGCGCGTGCTGCAGACGGATCGCGCCATTGGCGACAAGTGGCTGGTCACCCAGGGCCTGGCCGCGGGCGACCGCGTGATCGTCGAGGGCGTGCAGCGCGTGCGCCCCGGCGCCAAGGCCAGTGCCGTGCCCGCCAGGCAGGCGAGCCCGGCCCAGGCCGGCGCCGCAGCGCCCGCTGCTGCGCCGGCAACTGCGCCCGCGGCGAACTGAGCGGAGCGCGCGCATGGCAAAGTTCTTCATCGACCGGCCCGTCTTCGCCTGGGTGATCGCCATCGTCCTGATGATGGCGGGCGCGCTGTCGATCACCACGCTGCCGGTGTCGCAGTACCCGAACATCGCGCCGCCTTCGATCAGCATCCAGGTGTCCTATCCGGGCGCGTCCGCGCAGACCGTGCAGGACACCGTGGTGCAGGTGATCGAGCAGCAGATGAACGGCATCGACCGGCTGGAGTACATGTCCTCGTCCAGCAATTCGGACGGCAGCATGGAAATCCAGCTGACCTTCTCGCAAGGCACCAACGCCGACACGGCCCAGGTGCAGGTGCAGAACAAGCTGCAACTGGCCATGCCGCTGCTGCCGCAGGAAGTGCAGCAGCAGGGCTTGCGGGTCACCAAGGCCACGCGCAACTTCCTGATCGTGGCGGGCTTCGTGTCCACCGACGGTTCGCTGACGCGCCAGGACATCGCCGACTACGTGGCCTCGAGCGTGCAGGATCCCATCAGCCGCACCGACGGCGTGGGCGACTTCCAGCTGTTCGGCGCGCCGTACGCCATGCGGATCTGGCTGGACCCGGACAAGCTCAGCAACTTCGGCCTGGCCGTCAGCGACGTGACCGCCGCGATCCGCGAGCAGAACGTGCAGGTGTCGTCCGGCCAGCTGGGCGGCCTGCCCGCGGCGGTGGGCCAGCAGTTGAACGCCACCATCATCGGCCCGTCGCGGCTGCAGACGCCCGAGGAGTTCGGCGCCATCCTGCTGCACGTGAACCGCGACGGCTCGCAGGTTCGCATCCGTGACGTGGCCCGGGTCGAACTGGGCGGCCAGAATTACGCCATCAACAGCCAATACAACGGCCGTCCGGCTGCCGGCCTGGCCATCCGGCTGGCCCCCGGCGCCAACGCGCTGGATACGGCGGACGCCGTGCGCGCCACCATCGACACGCTGCGGCCTTTCTTCCCGACCGGCCTGGACGTGGTGTATCCCTACGACACCACGCCCTTCGTGAAGCTGTCGATCCAGGGCGTGTTCCAGACGCTGGCCGAGGCCGTGCTGCTGGTGTTCCTGGTGATGTACCTGTTCCTGCAGAACCTGCGGGCCACGCTGATCCCCACCATCGCCGTGCCGGTGGTGCTGTTGGGCACCTTCGGGGTGCTGGCCGCCTTCGGCTACTCCATCAACACCCTGACCATGTTCGGCATGGTGCTGGCCATCGGGCTGTTGGTGGACGATGCCATCGTGGTGGTGGAGAACGTCGAGCGGGTGATGGCCGAGGAAGGGCTGTCACCCAAGGCCGCCACGCGAAAATCGATGGGACAGATCACCGGCGCGCTGGTCGGCATCGCCATGGTGCTGTCGGCCGTGTTCGTGCCCATGGCCTTCTTCGGCGGGTCCACGGGCGTCATCTACCGCCAGTTCTCCATCACCATCGTCTCGTCCATGGTGCTGTCGGTGGTGGTCGCCATCGTGCTGACGCCCGCGCTCTGCGCGACCATGCTCAAGCCCATTCCCAAGGGCCATCACGGCGCCAAGCGGGGCTTCTTCGGCTGGTTCAATCGCAGCTTCGACCGCGGCAACGACCGCTATGTCAGCGGCGTGTCGCGCCTGATCAACCGCTCGGGCCGCGTGATGCTCATCTTCGTGCTGCTGACGCTGGTCATGGCCTGGCTCTTCACGCGCATCCCCACGTCCTTCCTGCCGGGCGAAGACCAGGGCATCGTCTATGTGCAGGTGGCGGCGCCCGCCGGCGCCACGTCGGAGCGCACGCAGCAGGTGGTCGACCAGGTGCGCGACTGGATCCTGACGGAAGAGAAGGATGCCGTGCTGTCCGTCTTCGAGGTCACGGGCTTCAACTTCGCGGGCCGTGGCCAGAACGCGGCCATCATGTTCGTGCGCCTGCGCGACTGGAAGGACCGCTCGGGCGACGCCATGCGCGCCAGCGCCGTGGCGGGCCGCATCATCGCCTACGGGGCGTCGCAGGTGAAGGATGCGCAGGTGGTGGCCTTCACGCCGCCTGCGGTGATGGAACTGGGCAATGCCTCGGGCTTCGACTTCCAGCTGCAGGACCGGGCGGGCATCGGCCACCAGGCCTTCCTGGCCGCGCGCAACCAGCTGCTGCAGGAGGCCGGCAAGCATCCGGCGCTGCGCTCGGTGCGCGCCAACGGCATCGAGGACGCGCCGCAATACCAGCTGAACATCGACCGTGAGCGCATCCGCGCGCTGGGCGTGTCGATCGCCGACGTCAACAGCACGATCTCGGTGGCCTGGGGCTCGTCCTACATCAACGACTTCATCGACCGTGGCCGCGTCAAGCGCGTCTTCGTGCAGGGCGAGGCCGCGGCCCGCATGCTGCCGGAAGACCTGGAGAAGTGGTACGTGCGCAATGCCGAGGGCGGCATGGTGCCGTTCTCGGCCTTCGCCACGGCCGAGTGGACCTACGGGCCGCAGAAGCTGGGCCGCTACAACGGCGTGCCCAGCTACCAGATCCAGGGCGAACCCGCCCCGGGCTACAGTTCTGGCGACGCCATGGCCGCCATGGAGGAACTGGCGGGCAGGCTGCCGGGCGGCACGGGCTTCGAGTGGACGGGGCTGTCCTTCGAAGAGCGCCTGTCGGGTGCGCAGGCGCCCGCGCTGTACGCCATCTCGCTGATCGTGGTGTTCCTGTGCCTGGCCGCGCTGTATGAAAGCTGGTCCATCCCGACTTCCGTGATGCTGGTGGTGCCGCTGGGCATCCTGGGGGCGCTGGCGGCCACCCTGATGCGTGGGCTGTCCAACGACGTCTACTTCCAGGTGGGCCTGCTCACCACGATTGGCCTGGCGGCGAAGAACGCGATCCTGATCGTGGAATTCGCCAAGGCCCACTACGAGGAAGGGGCCAGCCTGGCCGAGGCCGCGCTGCATGCCGCGCGCCAGCGGCTGCGTCCCATCCTGATGACCTCGATGGCCTTCATCCTGGGCGTGGTCCCGCTGGCCATTTCCACCGGCGCGGGCTCGGGCAGCCAGAACGCCATCGGCACCGGGGTCATCGGCGGCATGCTCAGCGCCACCTTCCTGGCGATCTTCTTCGTGCCGGTGTTCTTCGTCGTGGTGCTGAAGACCTTCAAGGTCAGGCGCCTGTCGGATCGGCGGGCGGAGGAGGACGCGCAGGGCCCGGCGGCGCATTGAGCTGGCGCCTGCCGTCCAGGCAGGCGCACAGGCTGCCAAGAAAAAGACCGGGTGCGCGCACCCGGTCTTTTTCATTCAGGGGACGGCGACAGCCTTATTTCTGCTTGCCGTCCAGCGTATACCCGGCCCGGTCATCCTGGGCCAGCTCCCTGGCCAGCCAGGGCAGCGTCTCGCGCAATGCCGCCTGCAGGGTCCAGGGCGGGTTGGCCACATACATGCCGCTGCCGTACAGGCCCAGGCCATCCGACGAGGGCTTGCGCACGGTCAGCGTGGCGTTCAGCCAGTTTTCCACCGGCAGCTTGGACAGCTGGCGCGGCAGTTCCTGCGATTCTCGCCGCGACACCAGCGGATACCAGACCACGAAGGTGCCCGTGGCGAAGCGTTTCAGGCCTTCGCGCACGGCGTCCTGCACGCGGCGGTAGTCGCGCTTGTCTTCATAGGGCGGATCGATGACCACCATGCCACGCCGGGTGGGCGGGGGCAGCAGCGACTTCATGCCCTCGAAGCCGTCGGCGGCATACAGGGTCGTCTGGCGCAATTGACGGCGGTCCAGCTTCTGCAGGTTGCCGCCCAACACGCTGGCCTCGGACGGATGCAGCTCGAAGAGCCGCAGGCGGTCGCGATCGCGCAAGGCGGCCAGCGCCAGCCAGGGCGAGCCAGGATAGTGGCGCAGCGCGCCGTCCGGGTTCAGGGCCGCCACCTGCTCGATGTAGTCGGCCAGCATGGGCGGCAGGTCGTGGCGCGGCCACAGGCGGGCGATGCCGTCCAGGAACTCGCCTTTCTTGTTGGCCCATTCGCCATCCAGGGCATAGAGGCCCGCGCCCGCGTGGGTGTCGATCACCCAGTAGGGGGCATCCTTGCGGCCCAGGTGGTCGAGCATGTGCACGAGCATGGCGTGCTTGAGGACGTCGGCGTGGTTGCCGGCATGGAAGGCGTGGCGATAGCTGAACAAGGTCGTCGATGGCCCGTCGGGCGGGCGGTAAAGGAAAGAGTCGGGGAAATCAGTCGGGACGGATGAGCGCAAGCTCGTCCGTGAAGATGAGGTCGGCCTGCCACGCGCGCAGCGCATCCGCGCGGGCCAGGTCGTTGACGGTCCAGGCGCCCAGGCGGTAGCCGGCTTCGCGCACCTGTCGCGCGACCTGGGCGTCCACGTGACGCTGGTCCATGTGCAGGGCGATGCAATCGTGCCGGGCCAGGCGCGCCAACCAGTCGCCGGGCAGGGGACCTTCCAGCAGCAGCGCCCGGGGCAGTTCGGGCGCCACGCGCGCGGATTCGGCCAGGGCCGCTTCCGAGAACGAGGAGATGAGCGGCGGCGTGGCCGCGCCGTGCCAGAGTTCGCGCACGGCCTGGGTGACGCGCGCGCCCGTGACGGCCTCGCGGCCCGGGCAGGGCTTGATCTCGACATTGCTGGCGATCTGGTTGGCCTGGGTGTAGCGGGCCACCGCGCGCAGCGTGGGAATGGGTTCGCCCGCGTAGGGCGCGGAGTGCCAGCTGCCCGCGTCCAGCCGCGCCAGTTCGCCGTGCGTGCGCTCGGCGGCAGGGCCGCGGCCGTCGGTGGTGCGATCCAGCGTGTCGTCGTGCAGCAGTACCGGCACGTCGTCGTGGCTGAGCTTCACGTCGTACTCGGCCATGCGGAACCCGTGCGCCAGGCCGGTGCGCATGGCCGCCAGCGTGTTTTCCGGCGCGAGCCGTCCGCCGCCACGATGGGCGGCCAGGCGGGGGTAAGGCCAGGGAGCGAGCGTCTTCATGCGAGCGGGCGGGAGGGCGAAAAGGGGGCTGGCACGCACAAGGATACCGCAGGGGCCCGGCGCGCCGCTTTCCCTTCCCGCTTTCCCTCCCTTCACATAGTGATAAACTTTCCGCGCCCCGGCCCGTCGCGCCAGGGGTTTCGTGGATGCGAGGCGAGTCCGGCTCGCCTTTTTTCATCTTGCCGCGGCGTGTGTCGCACTTCCTTCGACACGCCAAGCGGCCCAGTCCGGATACCCCATGTTCGAGTTCATTCGCACCCATCGTCGCGTGACGATGTTCCTCCTGTTCCTGCTGGTCGTGCCGTCGTTCGTGTTCTTCGGGCTCGAAAGCTACACCAGCATGAGTACCCGGGACACCGAGCTGGCCAGCGTCAAGGGCGAGCCCGTCACGGCGCAGGAATTCAACCGCGTGCATACCAACCAGCTGGAGCAATACCGTGCCATGCTGGGCGGCCAGTTCGATCCGGCGCTCGTCGATACGCCCCAGGTCCGCCAGCGCCTGCTGGACCAGCTGATCGACCAGCGCGTCGTCGCCACCGCCGCCGTCGAAGGCCGCTATTCGGTGTCCGACGAGACGCTGCGCCGCACGATCGCCACGATCCCGGCGGTGCAGGTCGATGGCCGTTTCTCGGCCGAGCGCTATCGCGAAGCCCTGGCTGGGCAAGGCCTGACGCCCGCCATGTTCGAGGCCGGACTGCGCCGCGACCTGGCCACGGCCCAGGTGCTGGAGCCGGTCGGCGTGTCGTCCTATGTGCCCGAGGTCGTGCTGGCGTCGGTGCAGGCTGCCCTGTCTGAACAGCGCACGCTGCGCCTGCGCGCCTTCAGCGCCGACGCTTTCCGCAAGGACATCACGGTCAGCGACGCCGACGTGAAGGCCTGGTACGACGCCAACGGCAAGGAACTGGAAGTGCCCGAGCACGTCAGCGCCGAATACGTGGTGCTGGACGAAGCCGTCGCCACGCAGGGCATCACGGTCAGCGATGCCGACATCGCCGACTACTACAAGAACAATGCCAGCCGCTTCGGCCGCGAAGAGCGCCGCCGTGCCAGCCACATCCTGATCGAGGCGCCGGCCAGCGCCGACCAGGCCACGCGTGACGCCGCCCGCGCCAAGGCCGAAAGCCTGGCCAAGGAAGCCGCCGCCAACCCTGACAGCTTCGCCGAGCTGGCACGCAAGAACTCCCAGGATTCGGGTTCGGCCGCGTCCGGCGGCGACCTGGGCTGGGTCAGCCGCAACATGCTGGTCGAGCCGGTCGAGAAGGCCATCTACGGCCTGAAGCAGGGCGAAGTCTCCGGCGTGGTGCAAAGCAACTTCGGTTTCCACGTCATCCGCCTGACCGAACTGCAGGCCGCGGACGTCAAGCCGCTGGCCGACGTGCGCGAGCAGATCGTCACTGAAATCAAGAAGCAGCAGGCAGGCACGCGCTTCTCCGAACTGGCCAAGCAGTTCACCAACGCCGCGGGTCAGGGCGACAGCCTGCAACCGGCGGCCGATGCGCTGCGCGTGCAGGTGCGCAAGGCCTCGGGCATCACCCGTACGGGCCTGCTGGACGCCGCGGATGCCGGCGCCGATGCCGCCAGCGCCAGCAAGGACGTCAACCTGCTGAACGATCCTCGCGTGCGCGAAGCGCTGTTCTCGCAGGAAGTCCTGCGTGACAAGCAGAATTCCCGCGTGATGGAGCTGTCTGCCGGTCAACTGGTTGCGGTGCGCGCCGGTGCGCTTACGCCCGCCCAAGTGCCGCCGCTGGAAAAGGTGTCGGCTTCCATCCGCGACCGTCTGGTGGACGAGCGTGCTGGCGAAGCCGCTCGCAAGGCTGGCGAAGCCGCGCTGGCCGAGCTCAAGGCCGCGCCCGTCGGCGATGCGCCGGAAGGATTCGGCGAGCCGGTCACCGTCAGCCGCCAGGATCCGGGCGCGTTGTCGCGCCAGGCCCTGGAGGCCGTGATGCGCCTGCCCAGCGCCACCTTGCCCGCATACGCGGGTGCGGCCGATGGCGGCAACTTCGTCATCACCCGCCTGGAGAAGGTCGAGGCCGGCACCGTGACGCCCCAGCAGCAAGCCGCGCTGCGCGAGCAGATCAGCCAGGCCTGGGGCCAGGCCGAACAGCAGGCCGTGATCCAGCAACTGCGCCAGCGCTACGACGTTCGCGTGCTGCCCGCTGCCAAGGCGGCCGTCGAAGGCGAAGCCCAGACGAACTGATCGCAGGCAGCCGGCAGTATTGCCGGCAAAAAAAAACAAACGCCCGCATCGCGGGCGTTTGTTTTTTGCGGTGGCTTTGCGGGAGGGGGACAGCCCCTCATGGCGCAGCGGTAGTGAGTCTATCGCGCAGCGCCTGCCGGGCGATCACGAGCTCGGCTGCTTCAGCACCGGCCCCAGCACCTCCCAGACATTTTCCAGGATCGCCGGTTGCGCCGCTTCCGTCGGGTGCAGGCCATCGGCCTGGAACATCGCGCGGTCGGCCGCCATGCCATCCAGGAAAAACGGGATCAGCTCGGCTTTTTCGCTTTTGGCGACCAGCGGGAACACGTCGCGGAAGCGCTCGGTATATTGCCTGCCGTAGTTGGGCGGGATCTGCATGCCGGCGATGATGACGGTGGCGCCCGCGTCGCGTGCAGCACGGGTCATGGTGCGCAGGTTCTTCTCGGTCATGTCCAGCGACAGGCCGCGCAGGGCGTCATTGGCACCCAGCTCCAGGATCACGATAGTCGGCTGGTGGGTCTTCAACTGCCCCGGCAGCCGGCTGACGCCGCCGCTGGTGGTGTCGCCGCTGATGCTGGCATTGGCCACCCGCGCGCCCGGGTGGGACTCGGCCAGGCGCTTTTCCAGCAAGGTGACCCAGCCGCTGCCCCGCGACAGGCCATATTCGGCGCTCAGGCTGTCGCCTATGATGAGGATGCGGGGCGCACTACCGGAACCGGACTCGGAACCACTGGCCGGCGCGGCGGTCTGAGCCTGGGCCGCCAGCAGCGGGGCGCAGACCAGGGTCAGGTAGGACAACAAACGGACAAGCATGATGAATCCCAGTAAGAAAGTGGCGAACCACGTGGCAATCGAGGCGCGTGGCGTCAGCAAGCGGGTCCAGGACGCCTCGGGCGAGCTGGTCATCCTGGACGGCATCGATTTTACGGTTCCCGTCGGCGCCGCCGTGGCCATCACGGGCAGCTCGGGGTCCGGCAAATCGACGCTGTTGGGACTGCTGGCCGGCCTGGATGTTCCCAGCGCGGGCAGCATCAGCCTGAACGGCCAGGACCTGTTTTCGCTGGACGAGGACGGCCGTGCGGGGCTGCGCGCGCGCCAGGTCGGTTTCGTATTCCAGTCCTTCCAGTTGTTGCCGAATCTGACGGCGCTGGAAAACGTCATGCTGCCGCTCGAGCTCGCGGGGCAACCGGCACGTGTAGCGGCCGAGGCCATGCTGGAACGCGTGGGCCTGGGGTCGCGCCTGCATCACTACCCGCGCACCTTGTCCGGCGGCGAGCAGCAGCGCGTCTCGCTGGCGCGGGCCTTCGTGGTGCGCCCGGCGCTGCTGTTCGCGGATGAGCCCACGGGCAGCCTCGATGCGGCCAACGGCGAGGCGATCATCGACCAGATGTTCGCCCTGCATCGCGAGCAGGGCGCCACGCTGGTGCTGGTCACCCACGATCCCGCGCTGGCCGCGCGCTGCGACCAGCAACTGGTGTTGCAGGCGGGGAAGGTGGTCGAACCGGCAGCCGCGCCGGTTTGAGCCACGCGGGCAGGGTCTCGCGCCCAGCCTGACAGGGCAGGATCAGGTGGAGGCCGCCGCCCGCGCCAGGCGGTTGCGCCGCCATTCATACAGCGCGATGCCCGCGCCGCTGCCACAGGTGATGGCGATGCCCAGCCAGGTCAGCGGCCCGGGGAATTGCCCCCAGATCAGCCAGCCCAGCGTGGCGGCACAGGTGATCTGCAGGTACACCAGCGGCGCCAGCACCGAGGCGGGCGCGTTGCGATAGGCCTGGATCTGCAGCAGGTGGCCCAGCGCGCCGGACACGCCGGTAGACAGCATGACCACCCACTCCCACAGGCCCAGGTTGGCCAGAACGGGCATGGCGGGCGGCAGCACGAAGGGCAGGATCGCGGTCAGGCCGAGGGCGCCGACCGCGCCGCTCCAGATGAGGGTCGTGAAGGGGTCCTCGTTGGCCACGCGCCGCGTGGCGATGAACTGGGCGGCGAAGAACACCGCGGTGATGAGCCCCAGCACGACCCCCAGCGGGTCCAGGCCCGATCCCGGCCGCACCACGATCATGACCCCGGCGAAGCCGACGGCGGCCGCGATCCAGCGTGAGAGCTGCGGTTTTTCCTTCAGCAACCAGGGGGCCGTGGCCAGCACGATGAGCGGGGCCAGGAAGATGATGGCCGTGGCTTCGGCCTGGGGCAGGCGGCGCAGGGTCAGGAAGAACATCAGGGTGGCGCACAGCATGGTGCCGCCGCGCAGGATCTGGTCCTGCACCCGCTTGGGCCGCAGGATGCGCCAACCGCGCATCGGCACCAGCAGGCCGGCCACCAGCAGCAGGTGGGCGACATAGCGGAACCACGCGACCACCAGCACGGGTACCCCCGCAGCCAGGACCCACTTGCTGCTTGCATCAAGCGTGGAGAGGCACCACATCGACGCGTAAAGCACGGCAATGCCCACCATCAGGCGGCCGGCGGGCAGCGTGTGGCGGGGGGCAGGGCCGGCGGAGCCGTCGGCGCCGGGCCGGGTCATGGCGAGTCTCCTGAGGGTATTGCTGCCGGCAGTACGCTGCTGCGCGGGCGAAAAGCTGACATGATACGCGTGCTTCCCGCTTTCCTTGCACCCAGCCTGTTCACATCATGCCGACTCTTGCCCAAGCTGCCCTGACCCTCCAATCCGGCCACGAGACCGCCCAAAGCCTGGTCGACGCCGCGCTGGCGCGCGCACAGGATCCGGCCGGTGAAGGCGCTCGCGTCTATACCGAAATCCATGCCGACGCCGCCCGCGCGGCGGCGCAGGCCTCCGATCTTCTCCGCGCCAGGGGCCTGGCACGCTCGCCGCTGGAAGGCCTGCCCATTTCGGTGAAGGACCTGTTCGACATCGCGGGGCGCAACACGCGTGCCGGTTCCGTCGTGCTGGCCGAGGCGCCCCCTGCCACGCGTACCGCGCTGGTCGTGGAACGCCTGCAGGCCGCGGGCGCCATCGTGATCGGGCGCACCAACATGACCGAGTTCGCGTACTCCGGCCTGGGCATCAACCCGCACTACGGTACGCCGCTGAACGCCTGGGACCGCGCCACGGGCCGCATCCCCGGTGGCTCCTCGTCAGGCGCGGCGGTGTCGGTCACCGACGGCATGGCGCTGGCCGGCATCGGTTCCGATACCGGCGGCTCGGTGCGGATTCCGGCTGCCTTGTGTGGCTTGACGGGTTTCAAGCCCACCGCGCGGCGGGTGCCGATGGACGGCGTGCTGCCGCTGTCTGCCCATCTTGATTCACTGGGCCCCATCGCGCCTTCGGTTGCCTGCTGCGCCTTGCTGGATGCGGTGATGGCGGGCGAGTCCTGGGAGGATCTGCCGCAGGCCCTGCCGCTGGCGGGTCTGCGCCTGGCCGTGCCCACCACCAAGGTGCTGGACGGCATGGACGTTACGGTGGCCCGCGTGTTCGAACGCGCCTGCGCCACTTTGCGCCAGGCCGGCGCGCAGGTCACGGAGATCGCATTGTCCGAATTGGCCGAGGTGGCCGACATCAATGCCAAGGGCGGCTTCACCGCCGCCGAGGCCTGGGCCTGGCATCGCGGCCTGATCGCCCGGGCGGAAGACCGCTACGATCCGCGCGTGGTGTCGCGCATCCGACGCGGCAGCGAGCAAAGCGCCGCCGACTTCATCGACCTGCTGGCGGCGCGCAAGCAATGGATTGCCCGCGTGACGGCGCGCATCGCGTCGTACGATGCCTTGCTGATGCCTACGGTGCCCGTCGTGGCGCCGCCGCTGGCGGAGCTGGTGCGCGACGAGGCCGCATACTTCCACTTCAATGCGCTGATGCTGCGCAATCCCACCTTCATCAACTTCCTGGATGGCTGCGCGATCTCCGTGCCGGCGCACACGCCGGGCGAGGCGCCGGTGGGGATCAGCCTGGCCGCATCGGGCGGGCATGACAGGCGCCTGCTGGGGTTGGTGCTCGCCGTCGAAGCAAAAATGTCCCGGGAGGCCTGACACGCCACAGGGACACCAGGCCTGCGCCTGGGCGCGCAAGCCTGGTGTCCTAGTCGATCAGTCGGAAAGCGGCTGTCGCGTGCCGAGCTGCCGCAGCGGGTTGCCCGCGTGGACGGTATACGGCTCGACCTTGCCGCGCACGACCGATCCCGCGCCAATGACGGCCCCCTCGCCGATGTCGGCGCCGTCCAAGAGGACGCAATTGGCGCCTATCCATGCATCATCGCCAATCCGGACGCCACCCTTGCTGGGGCGGAAACCTTGCGACCGGATGGGCTTGCTGGCGTCGGCGAACTCATGGTTGGTCGGCGCCAGGGTGCAGTTGGCGGCAATGGCGACCCGGTCGCCCAGCGAGATGCCATGCCCTGAATACAGCACGCAGCCGGCGTTGATGACGCAGTCTTCGCCGATCAGGATGTCTCCTGTGCCGCCTGCGGGCTTGATCTTGACAAAGGCATCCACGACGCTGCGCGCGCCGATGAGGATGCGAGTGCCGCGTACCGAATCTTCGATATCCGCAAGCTTGGAGACGCGCGCGCTGTCGTGGATTGAAATCATGATCGGGTCTGCCGGCAGGGGCTGGGAGTCAACGTGATCAGGCGATGCGGCGCAGGAATCCATCGGGCGCCGACGTGACCAGCAGCTTGTCCTCGATGGATTTGTCGATCTGGAATTCAGGGTGCGACTTGAGCCATTCCCAGACGGCCGTCTTGGGGTTGTTGCCCTTGCTCCAGGGACGGTCGGTCCAGACGTATTCGTCGGGCAGGTCTTCCACGAACGTGTCGAACACGACCACGTAGCTGTCGACCGCCACCAGGTGCGCGTAGGCGTTTAGCTCCGCCAGCACGTGCTCATGGGTATGGTTCGAATCGAGGAAAACCAGGACGCGCTTGCCCTGTGCCTGGGCCTGGACCTGCGCGACCAGGGCCGGGTCGACGCTCGAGCCTTCGAGCAGCGAGATCCTGTGTGCCAGCGGATGCGAGGTGATGGCTTCGCGGTTGTGGGGGCGGATGTCGATGTCGATGCCCAGCACCTGGCCATGGCCCAGCATTTCCAGGATGGACGCAGACATGACGAGAGAGCCGCCGTGTGCCACGCCGGTTTCGATGACGAGATCGGGTTTGGTTGCCCAGATGATCTCCTGTATCGCCATGGCATCCGTGGGGAGCTGTATCAGCGGCCGGCCAAGCCAGGAGAAGTTGTTCATGTACTTGCGTTCCAGCGCCTTGACGCGCCAGGTTTCCGCCAGCGCGCGGAATTCGGCGTCGTTGGCGAAGCTGGCGATGCGTTGGCGCTTCTCTTCGCGGTAGTCGGGGGCGGCGCTTGGCGTCGTTTCGAGGTAGGTCACGATGATCCTTTACGAGCTCTGGCTCTGGATGAATGAGGGGAAATATTCCTGGAAGTCGCGCGGCCGGAAGCCGTACGTCTCCTGCAGGCGGGTGATGTCGATGGGCGAGAATTGCCACGCGGGCGCGTCTTCGTCGGCAGTGCAGACATACCCGGCTTCGCGCGACAGGATCTCCAGGATCTCGGCGTTGCTGGTGCCCTGTCCGCTGGCCACGTTGAGGATGCCGCCCTGCTGGGAGCGCGCGATGCGCGCAAGCAGCGCCACCACGTCGTCGATGTGGATGTAGTCCTTGCGTGACGCCAATGCCGTGCGCAGGTGCACGGCGCCAGTACGCGCGCCTTCGGCGAGCAACTGATCAATGAAGGTGTCGGGATCAGCACGAGGACCGATGACGTTCGACAGCCGCACCACCCGCGCACGAGGGCGGCCGCCATGCAGGCACAATGCTTCGCCGGTCAGTTTGGAGAGGTTGTACAGGTTTCCCGCCTCGTTGGGATTCACCAGCAGGCTGGCTGATTCGCGCGTGTCCGATGCATTCGCATAGACCCGTGTACTGGACAGATACGTCAGCGAGGTGAAGGTCGCCTTGGCCAGCAGCCGGCGCAGTACGCACACATGCGCGTCGACGGTGTCCAGCGGGCGCTGGCGGAAATCGGCGGTGAGGCCGATGCAATAGATCACGTGACCAAGGTCGCCCAGCAGGGCGGGGTCTTCGTCGCGTCCCGGTGCAAGGCAGGCCTGTCCGGTTTGGCGCAGGTGGCGCAGCAGGTGCGAGCCGACGAATCCCGTGGCACCCAGGATGGTGTAGTGGGATGCCGTGCCCTGGGTTGCCGTCATCGGATTTCCAGCCTTGGCACGACGGTGACGAAGCGTCCGCCCCATGCCTCGATATAGGCATGGTGGGCAACGATCTCTTGGGCGATGTTCCACGGAAAGATCACCACCAGGTCGGGCTTGAACTCGGCCAGCGCCGCGGGCGCGCGCACGGGAATGCGGCTGCCCGGCAGGAACTTGTCCTGCTTGGCCTGGGCCGCGTCGCACACCAGCGGCAGCAGGTCGGGCTTCACGCCCGCATAGTTCAGCAGGGTGTTGCCCTTGGCGGCGGCGCCGTAAGCCGCCACGCGCTTGCCTGCGCGTTTCTGCGCGATCAGGAAGTCCAGGAAATTGTCCTTGATGGCTTCCACGCGCGCCTGGAAGTCGGCATAGACCTGGGCATCCTGCAGGCCGGCCTCGGCCTCGCGGGCCAGGACGTTGTCCACGGCCGCCGTGTCGGCGCGCGCGTCATCGGCATGGCAACCGTATACCCGCAGGCTGCCGCCGTGGGTGGATAGTTCCTCCACGTCGCACACGCGCAGGCCGGCGGCCGCGAAGATGCGCGCCACGGTGTACAGCGACAGGTACGAGAAGTGCTCGTGATAGATGGTGTCGAACTGCGTGTGCGTGATCAGTTGCAGCAGGTGCGGGAATTCCAGCGTCACCGTGCCGCCCGGCTTCAGCGCGGCCTGGATGCCCCGCGTGAAGTCGTTGATGTCGGGCACGTGCGCATAGACGTTGTTGCCGGCGATGAGGTCTGCCTGGCGGCCTTCGGCGGCCAGGCGCCTGCCCAGGGCCTCGCCGAAGAACTCGCGCAACACCGGAATGCCCAGGGCTTGCGCGGCTTGCGCCGTGCTGTCGGTGGGTTCGATGCCCAGGCAGGGGATGCCCGTTTCCACGAAATTGCGCAGCAGATAGCCGTCGTTGGAGGCCAGCTCGATGACAAGGCTGTCGGCGCCCAGGGCCAGCCGCTGCGTCATGGCCTGCGCGTAATGGCGAGCATGCGCCAGCCAGCTCGACGAGGTCGACGAGAAATAGGCGTAGTCCTTGGAGAACAGCGCATCGGCCTCGGCGTAGTCCTCGGTCTGCACCAGCCAGCAGTGATGGCAGACCTTCACCTTCAGCGGATAGTAGGTCTCGGGCGCGGACAGTTCATCCGCGCGCAGATAGGCATTCGAGGGCGGCGCGGTGCCCAGGTCCACGAAGGTCTGGTGCAGATCGGTTCCGCAATGACGGCATTTCATACGTCGAGTCCGGCGAAATCAGGAGAGAGCAGGGGGTGAGCGCGGTCGCGCTCGGACAGGTCCGCCACGGGCAGCGGCCAGGCAATGGCCAGGCGGGGGTCGTCGTGGCGCAGTCCGCCCTCGGCGTCGGGGTCATAGTGCGCCGTGTGCAGGTACAGCAGCTCGCTGTCGGCTTCCAGCACCTGGAAACCGTGGGCGCAGCCTTCCGGGATCACCAGCATGGCGTGCCGGTCGGCGCGCAGTTCCTGGGCGTGCCAGCGCAGGAAGGTGGGCGAGCCCGCGCGCAGGTCAACGGCCACGTCCCAGACGCGGCCGCGCAGGCAGCGCACGAACTTCATTTCGGCGTGGGGGGCGTGCTGGAAGTGCAGGCCGCGCACGGCGCCGGCTTCCCGGGTGCGCGACTGGTTGATCTGGACGATGCGGCGCGTGCCGGCAAGGTCGGCCAGTTCGCGGTCGCAGTACAGCCGCCCGAAAGCGCCGCGATGGTCTTCGCGCAAGGGCGTCTCCACCAGCATGACGCCTGCGATCGGGGTGGGCGTGACGTTCACGGCGTGATCCAGCGCGCACCGGCCGCCTGCGCGGCGGCCAGGTAATGATCGAGCTGGGCGCGCGTCTGGGCTTGGCCGGTGGCGTGATGGTGGCGATACCATTGCGCCGTCAGCGCCAGCGCCTCGTCCAGACCCAGCACGGGCTGCCAGCCCAGGGCGCTGTGCGCGCGCGCGCAGTCCAGCTGCAGCAGGCCGGCCTCGTGCAGGGGGCTCGGTGGCCCGGCCTGCCAGCGCAGTTCGGGCCAATGCCGCGCCAGCGCGGCCAGGATGTCGCCGACCCGGCGGTTGTCGGCGTGGGCCGGGCCGAAATTCCATGCGTCGGCGCAGGCGCGATCGCCAGCCAGCAGGCGCTCGCCCAGCATCAGGTAGCCAGACAGGCATTCCAGCACGTGCTGCCAGGGTCGCGTGGCCTGCGGATGCCGGATCTCCAGCGGTACGCCCGCGGTCACCGCGCGCACCAGGTCGGGCACCAGGCGGTCGGCCGCCCAGTCGCCGCCGCCGATGACGTTGCCGGCGCGCGCGCTGGCCACCAGGGGCGCGTCCGGCGCATGCCAGAAGGCCTTGCGGTAGCTGTCGACCACCATCTCGCAGGCGGCCTTCGAGGCGCTGTACGGATCGTGGCCGCCCAGCGTGTCGTTCTCGCGGTAGCCCCAGGGCCATTCGCGGTTGGCATAGACCTTGTCCGTCGTGATGACGACCACCGCGCGCACGCCGGGCGTGCGGCGGCAGGCCTCCAGCACGTTGGCCGTGCCCATGACATTGCTGGACCAGCTGTTGAGCGGGTCGCCATAGGACTGGCGCACCAGCGTCTGCGCGGCCAGGTGGAACACCACCTCGGGCCGGGACCGGGCGAAGGCGTCCATCAGGGGGGACAGTTCGCGCACGTCGCCGCGGATATCGGTGGCGGGCGCGTCCAGCAGGTCCCAGTGATTGGGCATGGCGTCCGGGTCCAGCGCATAGCCGGTGACTTCCGCGCCCAGCTGCGCCAGCCAGCACGCCAGCCAGCTGCCCTTGAAGCCGGTGTGGCCGGTCAGCAGCACGCGCTTGCCGGCATAGCGGCCCTGGAATTGCCTCACGCCCAGACCTTCCACGGCGGGGTGCCTTGCGTCCACAGCGCTTCCAGCTGGTTCTTGTCGCGCAGCGTGTCCATGGCTTGCCAGAAGCCGGCGTGCTTGTGGACCATCAGCTGCTGCTCGGCGGCCAGCGCGATGAGGGGCTCGGATTCCCAGCTCGTCTGGTCGCCTTCGATGCGGTCGATCACGGCCGGGTCCAGCACGAAATAGCCGCCGTTGATCCAGGCGCCGTCGCCCGCGGGCTTTTCCTGGAAGCTGCTGACCCGGTCGCCCTCGATGCCCAGCGCGCCATAGCGGCCGGGCGGCTGGATGGCCGTGACCGTGGCCAGCTTGCCGTGGCTGGCGTGGAAGGCGGTGAGGGCGCTGATGTCGATGTCCGACACGCCGTCGCCATAGGTGAAGCAGAACGGCTCGTCGCCCAGGTGCTTGCGCACGCGCTTCAGGCGGCCGCCCGTCAGCGTGTTTTCACCGGTGTCCACCAGCGTGACCTGCCAGGGTTCCACATAGCGGTGGTGCACCGTCATGCTGTTGCGCGTCATGTCGAAGGTGACGTCCGACATGTGCAGGAAGTAGTTGGCGAAGTATTCCTTGATCACGTAGCCCTTGTAGCCGCAGCAGATCACGAAGTCGTTGATCCCGTGGTGGGAATACGTCTTCATGATGTGCCACAGGATCGGCTTGCCGCCGATCTCGATCATGGGCTTGGGCTTGAGATAGGACTCCTCGGAGATCCGGGTGCCCAATCCGCCAGCCAGGATGACTGCTTTCATGGTGTTTGCCTGTCTGGGTAATGCGTGCTTGCAGGACCCGGCGCGCCGGGTCCTGCGGATCAATAGTGACGGTAGCGGTCGATCAGGTAGTTCTCGACCTGTTCTTGTATGCGTGCGAGTTCGGCGGGCGCGAGCGTCTCGCGTGCAAGCACATTAAGGTCGTCGCGGTAATACTCACGGAACGGGCCACGCTCGAGTTTTTCTTTCTTGCCGGTGATGCGTTCAGAAGCGGTACTGACCCGCTCCTGGAAATAGCGCCGGAAATACTTGGCGTCTTCCAGGTAGGCCAGCCGCCCCTTCCACAGCAGGTGGCTGATGAATATCTTGTCCCAGGACAACACTTCGCGCAGTTCCAGGTCGTTGGCCTGACTGCGGCGGAACAGCGATTGGACGATGGTGCAGTTCACCAGTTGCGTGACTGACTTCAGGTACCGCTTGAGCGGGTGCGGGTCGCTGAAGTCATAGATGGCTTCGCCCAGGGGGCTGGTGTTGCCGTCCTGCACGCGGAAGGGGGTTCCGCAAGCCATCGAGACGTCCGGCTCCGTATCCAGCAACCGGGTCGCCAGGCTCAGGTAGTTGGACGACAGGTAGTCGTGGCCGCCCAGCCACATGAAGTAGTCCGACCGAGTCTGCTCCAGCAGGAAGCGGAAGTTGTTGAAGGCCCCCACGTTTTCAGCGTGGCCGAGGATTTCGAATCGGGCATCGCCGCTGATGGTGTCCTGAACGATCTCCAGGGTCCTGTCCGTGGACGCGTTGTCGCCGAGCAGAAAGTGCACGCCGTCGGCATCTTGTGCTTTCAGTGACTGAATCGTCTGTTCGACGTATTTCTCTTCGTTGTAGAGCGGCACGGCGACCAACGTGCGTACCTTGTGTGTACCGCAACGCAGCGCGGATGCCGTGCGCACGACGGGGATTGGGGGCACAGTGGAGGACGCAAGCGTGGAGGTGGCGGCATCCGTCCGGGGAAGAGGTGCGGCCGGCGCGCCGAGCGCCTGGAGAATCTCCGCTGCATGGCAGGCTCGACCCGCCGCCGCCCGGCCGTTCCAGCGGCTGCCCGCCTGAAGCAGCAGGTGCGAGGCTTGCTGCTTCGAGAACTTCTCCTTGCGGTGGTCGTCGCCGCGCAGGTAATCGTGCAGCAGCACCGAATCCGGCGTGTAGAGCTGCTTGTCGGCCGGCACGCCGGCCTGTTCCAGGCGGCGCGAGAACTCGAAGCCGCCGTGGCCGAACAGGACATAGTCGCCCCAGCCGCCCAGCGTCACGAAGGCCTGTGTGTTGAACGAGGCATTGCCCTCCAGGATGGGCGGGGCGGCCATGATCTGGTCGCCCAGGCGGTAGTGTGGCGGGCACTCCGAGCCCGGAGTGCGGGGGGTATAGACGCCGCGCAGGCAGACGGGCTGGTGCGAGGCGTGCACGGCCAGGTGGGCGTCGACGAAGCCGTCCTGCGGGATGCCGTCGTCTTCCACGAAGAACAGGATGGGCGCCTTGGCAAAGACAGCGCCCAGGTTGCGCGCCAGGTAGGCGCCCGAGTTGCCGTTCAGCTCGACCCACACGTCCAGGAACGGCACCAACGCGGCGAAGTCTTCCGCCGGCGCGCCGTTGTTGACGAAGAGGATCTCGATCTCGCCTTGCTTCTGCGCGCGCAGGATCCTGGCGGTTTCGACGATTTCCGGCTTGTAGCGGTTCGAGATCAGCACGGCGCTGATCTTCGCGTCGGGACGTTCGGTATAGCGCCTGGCGCTGTCGAACCAGTGCGCGTACAGCGCGGCCTTGTGGCGCCAGCCCATGTCGGTCAGGCGCGCCAGCAGTGACGGGTCGATCCGCAGTTCGGCGGGCGTCGCCTTGCCGCCCTTGGCCAGCAGGGCATGGGTCTGCACGAAGTGCGCGGTGTTGTTGGCGCCGTCCCGGTCACGGGCCGCCTTGCCCCGGTTGATCAGTGCATCCAGCGCGGCGTCGCTCCAGGCGCCCATGTGGCCGACCACCTCGGCGATGCTTTCGGCCTCGGGCGCCGACCGCACGTTGTTCAGCGTGAAGGCGTCGCTGTTGGCGCCCAGCACCTTGGCGACATGTACATCGTCCAGGTAGCGGCCGCTTTCCGGCAGGGGCGACAGCACCTCGTAGGCGATGTCTTCCAGGCCATAGATGCCGTGCAGCAGGAAAGCCAGCTTCGTGCGGGCGTTCGTGTCCAGCGCCTGCAGGCGCGCCTTGCCGGGAATGAACAGCGCGTCGGCGTGCAGGGTGGCGGTGGCTTGCAGGCCCTGCATGCCCGGATGCGTCGATGGATGCGCGTGCGCCATGTCGTGCAGGCGGTACAGCTGGAAGCCGTGGTGGCTGGCCCAGTGCTGCAGTTCAGCCAGGTTCGGCTGGCGCGCATGCGTGGGCTGGAAGCTGACCTGGGCTTCGATGATGAGCGCATTGGCCAGCACGCGCGCGCCGTTGTCCAGGATGGCGGCGCTGTCGTTATAGGCGTCCAGCACCAGCCAGTCCAGGCTGGGCAGGCCGTTGATGCGGTCCAGCGCGACGGTGTTCAGGGGCAGCCGGGCCAGCACGCCGGTGGGCGCGCCCGGGCCGTCGGCGGGCAAGGGCTCGAGCGAGCCGCTTTGCGTGGCATCCAGGCAGGCGAACAGGGTGGCGGGCTTGCCGTCGCCCAGGCTCATGTTGGCGTAGTAGTGCAGGTCGGGCTGTTGCGTGGCGGGCGAATTGGCCGCGTTGCTGGCCGGATCGAAGACCACCAGCTCCAGCGTGCGGCGCTTGAGCATCTTCTGCACGTTGGCGCGCGACATCAGCCTGCCGCCGTTGTCGATGGCGATGATCTTGCCCTGGAACTGCCACTGGAAGCTCGGGTCGTCCGATGCGATGGCCGGATGCTGGATGTCGGTCGGGCCGGCCTCGTCCTCGAAGTACGGTACGCCATCGGCGTCCAGCACCAGCGCGGCGGGTGCCTTGCCTACGGTATAGCGCTGCCAGATGGCGCGCAGGGCGTTGGCCAGGTTCACGGCGAAGCGCTCGCCGTCGCAGACGGGCGATTGCAGCAGGATGTCGCGCAGGTGGCTGCGGATCGTGGACAGGCTTTGCAGGTCGCCCACCAGCTCCAGCACGCGGGCGCGATAGGCGTCCCAGTCGTCCACGACCAGCTCGGGCATGCCGGCGTTGACCAGGTGGGTGGCCGAGTGGCGGCCGGCGAATGTCGGGCCGGGCAGGGTCACCACGGGCACGCCCATCAGCATGGCTTCGCAGGTGGTCAGGCCGCCGGAGTAGGGCCAGGGGTCCAGCGCGACGTCCACCTCGTTGTAGGTGGCCAGCAGGTCCACGTGACGCGAGTGGCCGTCCATGCGCACGCGCGACGCTTCGATGCCGTGGCCGGCCATCGTCTGCGTAATCTGCTCGCGCAGGTGCAGGCTTTCGAATTGCCCGCCCTTGAGCAGCAGGCGGGAGTTCGGCACCTGGTGCATCAGGAAGGCCCACTGGCCCAGCAGCTCGGGATTGATCTTGGTCGGGTTGTTGAAGCAGCCGAACGTGATGTAGCCGTTGCGCAGCGCGGGCAGGGGCGCGACCGGCGGCACGTTGGCGGGTGGCAGGTAGCAGATGTAGTCATCCGGCATGCGGATGAGCTTCTCGGTGTATTGGGCGTCGCTGCCCGGGGGCGATTCGACGCGGTCGCTGATCAGGTAGTCGATGGCCTTCACGCCGGTCGTGCCGATCAGGCCGCCCACCCATTTCACCAGCACCGGGGCGGGCTCCATGGTCAGCGCGCGCATGCGCGTGCCCGTGTTGTGGCCCGAGAGGTCGATCAGGATGTCGATCCGGTCTTCGCGTATCCGCTGGGCCAGCGCCTCGTCGCTCATGTGCGAGATGGGCTGCCACGACGCGCACGCACCCATGATGCGCTTGGTGATGGCATCCACGACGTTGCTGGTCGTGTAGGCATGCAGTTCGATGCCGTAGCGGCTCAGGTGCACCAGGGCGGGCGTCGTCATGGCGCCCACGGGATGCTGGCGGAAACCGTCGGAGATCATGCCGATGCGCAGGACGCGATTGGCGGACTTGTCGGCGGGCGACGGACGGACGACCGCTTTCGTGGGCGTGAACATGGCGCCCCAGGCCTGGCTTGCCTTCAGGATGGTGTCGACGGACGCCTTGGGGTCGTAGTGCAGCGAGGTCAGGTAGTTCGAACGCGGTACCGGGTCGGTCGGCAGCAGGGTCGTGGCCCGGTCGTAGCAGACGTAAGCCTCGTCCAGGCGGCCCAGGGCGCGCAGGGCATTGCCCAGGCTGTTCCAGTGCTCCGGTTGATTGGGTTGTCGTTCCGTCAGCTTGCGGAACAGTGCCTCGGCATCGCCATAGCGGTGCTTGCTGAACAGCAGCGGGCCCCGGCGCGTCAGCGCGGGCAGGCCGTCAGCCGCCTGGGGAGACAGGCGGTCCAGGCAGGCCATCGCCTGGTCATAGCCGCCGGCCTTGGCATGGACGTCGGACATGCCAAGATTGGCTTCGGTCGAGTTGGGGGACAGCTTGAGCGCCCGGGAGAAGTGATTGCGCGCCAGTTCGTCATCGCCCTGGTGCTGCTCCAGCAGGCCGAGCATGGCATGCGTGTCGGCGTCCTGGTCGTCCAGGGCCAGGGAGCGTTGCAGATTGGCTCGCCCCTGGTCGATCTCGCCATTGCGGTACTGGTGGTAACCCAGGCTTTTCCACGCAAGGGCATCCTGTGGATGGCTGCGGGTACGGGCCTTGGCCTGCTGGAGAGTGAAGCCGGCGATAACGGCGGCCGAGACGGTGGCAGGAGGAGTGGGGCGGGAGGACCGGGACATGGAAATGATGACGGGACGAATTTGAGCGTGCCAGCAGGCTAAACGAAGCCCGCGCCCCGCAATGGCCCGGTGAAAGCGAGAAAGCAGCCGTATTTCTTGCGGATTCCCGGCGACCCTGGAGGGGCTTGCGCGGGAAGCCGTGGCCTGAAACGTAAAAAGCCCACCCCGAAGGGTGGGCTTTGAGCCTGCCGGGAGGGCCCGAAGGCCTTCCCGCGCACTGGCGCCGTGGGGATTAGCCCAGCAGCGACAGAACGGTTTGCGGCACTTGGTTGGCTTGCGCCAGAACCGAGGTGCCAGCCTGTTGCAGGATCTGGTTCTTCGTCATGTTCGAGACTTCCACGGCGTAGTCGGCATCTTCGATGCGCGAACGCGAGGCGGTCAGGTTGTTGACGATGCTGTTCAGGTTCGAGACGGTCGATTCCAGACGGTTCTGGATCGCGCCCAGGTCGCTACGCAGCGTGTCGACGGTGTTCAGTGCGGTGTCGACGGCGGCCAGCGGGTTGGTGCTGGCAACGCGCAGTTCCTTCGAGCTGTCGAAGGTGACGGTGGCGGTGGGCAGGCCAGCGGCGCCGGTAATGTTGGCGTCTTGGGTGGCGTCCGTCACGCGGATGTCGGCAGCGTAGTAGCGGGCTGCGTCGCCGGTGGCGCCGTTCGACACGTACCAGTTGCCGCGGGTGTCTTGCACCAGGTTGGCAGCCGAGAACGTGCCGCCGCCGGCGGTGGCGTTCGAGAAGGTCAGGGACGTGGTGCCCGAACCGACTTCGACGCGTTCGCCAGCCGAGTTGCGGCCCGAGACCGAAGCGCCGCTGCCGTAGGCGGTCGTGGTGCCCGAGGGACCAGCGATGCTGAAGGTGTCCAGGCTCAGGGTCGAGACGCTGATTTCCTTCAGGTTCAGGGTGATGGTTTCGCCGTCGCGGGCGCCGACTTGCAGCGTCAGGCTGGTGTCTTCCGACAGAACCTTCACGCCGTTGAAGTCGGTTTGCTGGCTGATACGGTCGATGTCTTCCAGGCGCTGTTCGACTTCGGCTTGCATCGAAGCCAGGTCCTTGGAGGAGTACGTGCCGTTGGCGGCTTGCAGCGACAGTTCGCGGATACGCTGCAGGTGGGTCGTGATTTCGCCGGTGGCGCCTTCGGTCGTTTGAGCCAGCGAGATGCCGTCGTTGGCGTTACGAGCAGCCTGGGTCAGGCCACGGACGTTCGACGTGAAGCGGTTGGCGATGGCCAGGCCGGCGGCGTCATCCTTGGCGCTGTTGATGCGGTAGCCGGAGGACAGGCGCTCGATGGCGGTGCCCAGCGAGGATTGCGACTTGTTCAGGTTGTTCTGAGCAACCAGAGCCAGGTAGTTGGTATTGATAACAGCAGCCATGATGGGCTCCCAAGAGAGAAGGCTTTTTCAAACCGGGCAGCAAGGCCGCCCTGCGTATCGCTTCAGCGGCATCCGGAGGGGCCGCCAATCTGAACCGATGTCCCGGGTAACGGCAGGCCGATCCTGGGCTTTAGGCGTTTATCGAAAATTTTTCGGTTTTTTTCATTACCCGGGTGAAACGCCGGGAATGGCCCCGCATGGGCGGCGGCCGGGCGGCCTAGATGACCTGGGTGGCGCTCAGGTGTTGCGGCATTTCGCGCCAGGCGCGTTCGGCCAGCTTGGCGCGGATGCGGGCGGTGGCCTGGGTGCGGAGCTGGCAGACCCGGCCCTCGGTCACGCCCATGACTGCGCCGATTTCCTTCAGGTTCAGGTCCTGCTCGTAATACAGCGACAACAGCAGTTTCTCGCGGTCGGGCAGGGTATCGATGGCGGCCATGAGCGCGTTGCGCAGGTCGCCGGTCAGCATGCGGGCCAGCGGGTCGGCCTCGGCGTCGGCCGGCGCGGCGCGGTCATGCCAGTCGGAGTCGCCCTCGCTGTCACGGCCGAAGTCTTCATAGTGCACGACCTGCATGCCCTGGGCGTCGTTCAGCAGGTCGCGGTATTCGGGCAGCGGAAGATCCAGCGCCTGGGCGATCTCGGCTTCAAGGGGAGGGCGGCCCAGCGCCTGTTCGAGCTTCTGGATGGCCTGCTCGATGCGGCGGGCCTTGGCGCGGACGCTGCGGGGGAGCCAGTCCTGGCTGCGCAGTTCGTCCAGCATGGCGCCACGGATGCGGGCCGTGGCATAGGTCTCGAACTGCGCCTCCGGCAGCGCGCGGTAGCGGCGTGCGGCGTCCAGCAGTCCGATCATGCCGGATTGGATGAGGTCATCCAGCTCGACACTGGCGGGCAGGCGGGCGAGCAATTGCAGCGCCAAGCGCCGCACCATGGGTGCGTGCAGGGCTACGAGTCGGTCTTCCGCGTCGTACATAGGGAGGGCAGGATTGGTGACCCTGCAATTGTGTCGTTCGTGCAACAAGAAACATAGCGCGATCACGCAAGTTTTTTTGCGCTTGTTCAAGGGATTGCGTGTTCTCCTGGGAAAATGGCAGTTATGCTGGTATCTAATTATTTCGATAAAAAAAGTTTCAACGCGCAGTGCACAATAGCTGTCATATTTTGTGAGGAAAATGATACGTAATGTGCTACATTGCATCAATTGCAATGATAATTGATACATTTAGCATCAAATAAGGGTTTTCCGTTGCGGACGTGGGGTCGCCGGAATGACCACTTTTACGACCTGGCTTCACCTTCCTTACTGGGACAAGCAATGAAAATGGCCGAAAACGCGCTGCTAAGTGACATCCGCGAAGTTAACCTGTCCTATCTCCTGCTCGCCCAGCGTATGCTGCGAGATGACTACTCCGCCGCCATCTTCCGACTTGGATTCAGTAACGAAGTCGCCGACATCATGATGCGCCTGTCGCCGGCTCAACTGGTCAAGCTCGCGGGGTCCAGTTCCCTGCTGTGCCGTTTCCGTTTCGACGATTACAGTCTCCTGTCCGCGCTCACGCACGATGTGCTTGGCGGCGCGCTGCAGCAGGCTCATGCCACCATCCTGTTGGCCAAGCAGCCGGTTGAAGCACTTAGCTGACACTTCGGATTTCTGATTGCCATGGCCAGTAAAAGCGTAACGAAAGAAGCCGACGAAATTCGTCTCGCCAGCGCGATGATCGAATTGGGCGCGCGGCTTCAAGTGCTCGAGGCTGAAACCAGCCTCAGCCATGATCGGCTGGCCCGTCTCTATCGCGAGATCCGCGGGTGCTCCCCTCCCAAGGGCATGCTGCCTTTCTCGGTGGACTGGTTCATGACCTGGCTGCCGAACATCCACTCGTCGCTGTTCTATAACGTTTACCGCTTCATGGTCGAGCGCACGCCCAGCAAGGGCGTGCATGCGGCCATCGATGCGTATCGCCTGTACCTTGAGCACGCGGCCGTGGAAGACAAGGCCGAGCCCGTGCTGAGCTTCACGCGTGCGTGGATGCTGGTGCGTTTCTTCGACAGCGGCATGCTGCAGCTGTCCCAGTGCACGCAGTGCGGTGGCAATTTCGTCGCCCATGCGCACGATCCGCAATCGGACTTCGTCTGCGCCATCTGCCGTCCGCCTCCCCGGGCCGGCAAGACCCGCGCCGCCGCGCGCGAGCGGGCCGCCCGGCAGCTGGTCGGGACGGGCGCTGACGCTCGGCAGGCCTGAGCGTCATCCCTCTCCGTGGCCGATAAGGCCAAAAAGCCACGAAAAAGCCCCTTTGAACCCGGTTTTCCAAACCGGGCTTAGAGGAGATCATTCTGGGCGATTGCGTGTTAATTCTAGGCAGAGGGTCGTGTGCTAATCGTCATCGGATACATCATTGTCCTGGTTGCTGTGTTCGGCAGCTTCGCCGGACTGGGCGGTCACCTGGGCGCGCTGTATCAGCCGCTCGAACTCACGCTGATCGGCGGCGCGGCTGTGGGGGCCTTCCTGGCCGGCAACAGCGCCAAGTCGCTCAAGCTCGTGGGCAAGGCCTTGCCCAACACGCTGAAGGGCTCGCCCTACAGCAAGGCCAGCTACATGGAGCTGATGGCGCTGCTGTATGTGCTGCTGAACAAGGCTCGCCGCGAAGGCCTGATGGCGATCGAATCGCACATCGAGGACCCGGGCGCCAGCCCCATCTTCGCCGAGTATCCTGGCATCACCAAGGACGAGAAGCTCATGGAGTTCATCACGGACTACATGCGCATCATGATCAGCGGCAACATGAGCCCCTTCGAGATCGAAACGCTCATGGACGAGGAAATCGACACCTACCGCCATGAGCAGGCCGTGCCTGCCGAGGCCCTGCGGGCGTCGGCCGATGCGCTGCCGGCTTTCGGTATCGTGGCCGCGGTGCTGGGCGTGATCAAGGCGCTGGCCGCCGTCGACCAGCCGCCCGCCATCCTGGGCGACCTGATCTCCAAGGCCATGGTCGGCACCTTCCTGGGCATTCTGCTTGCCTACGGCTTCGTGGGGCCGCTGGCCTCGCGCGTGGAGCGCCGCGCCACCGAAACGCTGAAGATCCTCGAGTGCGTGAAGACCACGCTGCTGGCCAGCATGAACGGCTATCCGCCGCAACTGGCCGTGGAGTTCGGCCGCAAGGTGCTCTTCACGATGGTGCGTCCGTCCTTCTCCGAGCTTGAAGAGCACGTGAAGCAGACCAAGGGCCAGGGCAGCAAGGGCTGATCGGGGCCATGAATACGCATAACAGCAACCATCGGATCGTCATCCGCCGCAAGAAGGGCCATGGCGGTCATGGCCACCATGGCGGCAGCTGGAAGATCGCCTACGCCGACTTCATCACGGCGATGATGGCCTTCTTCCTCGTGCTGTGGCTGATCTCCATCGTGCCGCGCGAGCAGTTGAAGGGCATCGCCGACTATTTCAAGATGCCGCTGAAGGTCGCGCTGGTGGGCGGCCCCGATGGCAGCGCCAATCCCAGCCCCGTGCCGGGTGGCGGCGCCGATCCCATTCGTGACGTGGGGGATGTGCGCCGCGCCGATGGCCGCCGTGTCGAGGCGCAAAGCGAAGGCGAGCGCCGTGACCGCCGCCGCCTGGAGGTCCTGCGCCAGAATCTCGAGAACCTGATCGAGACCAATCCGGTCCTGAAGAACTTCCGCCCGCAGTTGCTGCTGGACATGACGACGGAAGGATTGCGCATCCAGATCATCGACAGCCAGAACCGTCCGATGTTCGCCACCGGCAGTGCGCAGGTCCAGCCTTACATGCGGGACATCCTGCGCGAGCTGGGGCCTGCGTTGAACCAGTTGCCCAACCGCGTCAGCCTGGCCGGCCATACCGATGCCGTGCAGTACGCCCAGGGCGAGCGCGCCTACAGCAACTGGGAGCTGTCCGCCGATCGCGCTAATGCTTCCCGCAAGGAGCTGGTGGCGGGCGGCATGAACGAAAGCAAGGTCATGCGCGTCATGGGCCTGTCTTCCAGCATGAGCCTGGTTAAAGACGACCCGTACGCTGCCGTTAACCGTCGAATCAGTCTGGTGGTGCTGAATCAGCGCACCGAGCGGCAGATCGAAAGCGAGGGCGCCTCCGTGGCCGAAGTGGGCACGGGTGGCGCTGGGCCCGGCAGCGCGATGGATGCGGTGCAGGAATTGATCGATGCCGCCGGCGGCGCTGCTGACACGCAGCAGGCCCCTGCGCCGACCCCGGCACCTGCGCCGGTCCCGGCGCCCGGAGGCGAGCAGGCACGATAGGACGAAGATGGCAGCAAGGATACTGGTCGCCGATGACTCGGTGACGATGAGGATGATTGTCCAGAGCGCGCTCGAGCAGTCTGGCTGGACGGTCTTTGCCGCCGCCGATGGCGGCGCCGCGCTGGATGTGGCCGCGCGCGAGCCCGTGGACCTGGTGGTCACGGACTGGAACATGTCGCCGCAGTCGGGGCTGGATCTCATCCGCGGCCTGCGCGCGCGTCCAGAGACCGTCCAGACGCCGGTGATCGTGCTGACCACCGAAGATGCAGATACCTTGCAGGAAGTCACGCGCGGCTTGAACGTCGGCGCGTGGCTCAGCAAACCCCTGGACCCCCAGATGCTGGTCGAGCTCGTTGCGCGTACGCTGGCACATCAACTTCCTCTTGAGGACAAGGCGGCCCGACCATGAGTGCCGGTGTGGATCTCAGTCAGTTCTACGAAACCTTCTTTGACGAGGCGGACGAACTGCTTGCCGAGATGGAGCAGTTGCTGCTCACGCTCGACGCGCAATCGCCCGATATCGAACAACTCAACGCCATTTTTCGCGCCGCGCACTCCATCAAGGGTGGCGCCGCGACTTTTGGCTGCTTTGGCATGCTCGCCGACACCACGCACTTGCTCGAGAATCTGCTCGATGCAATCCGGCGCGGTGAGATGGCCCTGCGGACGGACATGATCGATACCTTCCTGGAAACCAAGGACGTGCTCAAAGGCCAGCTGGATGCCTACCGGGCGTCGGGCGAGCCCGACCAGGCTGCCTACGAGCGGATCTGCGCCGTGTTGCGCCAGATCGCGCTGGAGCACAAGGGCGAGGCTGCACCGGCGCCCGCGCCCGCCGCGGCACCGGCTCCCGCCGCGGCACCTGTCGCGGCCACCCCGGCAGCCGCGCCTGCCGCGGGCGGCCAGCGCAGCCTGCGTGTTGAAATCCGCGGTGCTTCCGAGCGTGACCAGCAGTCTCTGGCTGAAGAACTGGGCCACCTCGGCACCGTGCTGAAGCAACAGACGGAGCAGGGCGTGCTGTCGGTGTGGATGGAAACCTCCTGCACCAACGACGACCTGGAAGCCGTGTGCTGCTTCATCGTCGACGCGCAGCAGATCGTCATCACCGAGGCAGCGCCGCCCGCCGCGGCTGAAAGCCAGATCGATGATTTCGCCCAGGCTGCCGCCGAGTTCAGCGCCGCCGCCGCGCCCGTTGCCCCGCCTGCCGCCGCTGCCGCGCCTGCCCCGGCCCCGGCTGCTCCCGCTGCGGCAGCTCCCGCCGCGGCAGCGCCTGCGCCTGCGCCTGCCCGCGCCGCCAATACGGCCGCCGCGCATGCAGACAAGGAATCCACCTCCATCCGCGTCGGCGTGGAGAAAGTCGACCAGATCATCAACCTGGTGGGCGAGCTGGTGATCACCCAGGCCATGCTGGCCCAGACCGGCTCGACGCTGGACCCGGTGGTGCATGACCGCCTGCTGAACGGCATGGAGCAGCTCGAGCGCAATGCGCGCGACCTGCAGGAAGCCGTGATGTCCATCCGCATGATGCCGATGGACTACGTCTTCAGCCGCTTCCCGCGCGTGGTGCGCGACATCTCTTCCAAGACCGGCAAGCAGATCGAGCTGGAAACGCTGGGCCGCGCCACCGAGCTGGACAAGAGCCTGATCGAGCGCATCATCGATCCGCTGACCCACCTGGTGCGCAACAGCCTGGACCACGGCATCGAGGCGCCCGACGTGCGCGTGGCGTCCGGCAAGAGCCCGGTGGGCAAGCTGGTGCTGTCTGCCCAGCATAACGGCGGCAACATCGTGATCGAAGTGCGCGATGACGGCGCCGGCCTGAACCGCGAGAAGATCCTGCGCAAGGCGATCTCGCAAGGCCTGCCGGTCACCGAGAACACCCCCGATGACGAAGTCTGGCAGCTGATTTTCGCGCCCGGCTTTTCCACCGCCGAGAAAGTCACTGACATCTCGGGCCGTGGCGTGGGCATGGACGTCGTGCGCCGCAACATCCAGGCGATGGGCGGCCACGTGCAGCTCAGCTCGCGGGCTGGGCAGGGCACCACGACCCGCATCGTGCTGCCGCTCACGCTGGCCATCCTGGACGGCATGTCGGTGTGCGTGGGCGAGGAAACCTTCATCCTGCCGCTCAGCCACGTGACCGAGTCGCTGCAGCCCGTGCAGGACCAGATCCACTCCGTGGCCGGCAACGAGCGCGTGATCCACGTGCGCGGCGAATACCTGCCGCTGGTCGAGCTGCACAAGATCTTCTCGGTGCCGAGCGCCCAGACCGATCCCACCCAGGCCATCGCCGTGATCATGCAGGCCGAGGAGCGCCGGTTCGCGCTGCTGGTGGACCACCTGGTCGGCCAGCACCAGGTCGTGGTGAAGAACCTCGAATCCAACTACCGGAAGGTGCCCGGCATTTCGGCCGCCACCATCCTGGGCGACGGCAGCGTTGCGCTGATCGTCGACGTATTCGCGCTGGCCCGTGCGAACCGCGAGAAGTGGTCGCAGGCCGATGCCATTCTGAATTGACGGAGAATCAACCATGAACAACCCCCATCAAGTGGCGGGCCGCGGCGAAGACGTCGGAAGCGAATTCCTGGTGTTCACGCTGGGCGAAGAGGAATACGGCATCGACATCCTGAAAGTCCAGGAAATCCGCGGCTATGACGCCGCGACGGTGACGCGCATCGCCAACGTGCCCCCCTTCATCAAGGGCGTCACCAACCTGCGTGGCATCATCGTTCCCATCGTCGACCTGCGCATCAAGTTCAACCTGGGCAAGGTCGAGTACAACGAGCAGACCGTCGTCATCATCCTGAACCTGGCCCACCGGGTGGTCGGCATCGTCGTCGACGGCGTGTCCGATGTGCTGATGCTGTCGACCGCGCAGGTCCGCCCGGCGCCCGAGTTCGGCGCCACGCTCTCGACCGAGTACCTGACCGGCCTGGGCACCGTGGATGACCGCATGCTGATCCTGGTCGACATCGAGAAGCTCATGACCAGCGACGAAATGGCGCTGGTCGAGCGCGTCGCCGCCTGATCCCAGACGTCCGGATTTCCATGGACCACGTCGCGCCCTCTGGCGGCTTCCAGGCGGAAAAGCAGTTCGAGTTCCGCCAGGCCGATTTCGACCGGGTGCGCCGCATGATCTATCGGCGTGCCGGCATTTCGCTGGGCGAGCACAAGCGCGAGATGGTGTACAGCCGTCTTGCGCGCCGCCTGCGCAGCCTGTCGCAGCACAGCTTCAGCACCTACCTGGACAGCCTGGAGCACGCCGACAGCGCGCCCGAGTGGGAAGAGTTCGTCAATGCCTTGACGACCAACCTGACGGCGTTCTTCCGCGAGTCCCATCATTTCCCCATCCTGGCGGATTTCGTGCGCACCCGGCAGGCGCCGATTTCGGTCTGGTGCTGCGCGGCCTCCACGGGTGAAGAGCCTTATTCCATCGCCATCACCTTGCACGAGTCGCTGGGGGCGAGGGCGTCGCAGGCGACGGTGCTGGCCACCGACATCGACACCCAGGTGCTGCAGAAGGCCGAACGCGCCGTCTACACCGCGGACCGCGTGGACAAGATGTCGCCGGCGCGCCTGCAACGCTTCTTCCTGAAGGGGCGCGGGCAGAATGCCGGCATGGTGCGGGTGCGTCCCGAGGTGGCCGATCTCGTCAGTTTTGCGCCGCTGAACCTGCTGGCGCCCAGCTGGGACGTGCGTGGCCCCTTCGACGTGATCTTTTGCCGCAACGTCATGATCTATTTCGACAAGCCCACCCAGGCGGCGATCCTGGCCCGTTTCGCGCCCTTGCTCAAGCCGGGCGGTTTGCTGTTTGCCGGACACTCCGAGAATTTCACCTACATCAGCCAGAGTTTCCGGTTGCGCGGCCAGACCGTGTACGAGTGCGTTTCCCATTGATCCCACCGGGACGGCCGGTCGTGCGTCCCGTTTTCCAGTAGCGTCCATGAGCAAGATTCGAGTTCTCTGCGTCGACGATTCGGCACTGGTGCGTGGCCTGATGACCGAGATCATCAACGGCCAGCCCGATATGGAGGTGGTCGCCACGGCCCCCGATCCGCTGGTTGCGCGCGAGCTGATCAAGCAGCACAACCCTGACGTGTTGACGCTGGACGTGGAAATGCCGCGCATGGACGGCCTGGACTTCCTCGAGCGCCTGATGCGCCTGCGCCCGATGCCCGTGTTGATGGTGTCCTCGCTGACCGAGCGCGGTTCCGAGATCACCTTGCGTGCGCTGGAGCTGGGCGCGGTGGACTTCATCACCAAGCCGCGCCTGGGCATTCGTGACGGGCTGATGGAGTATTCCGAGCTCATCGCCGACAAGATCCGCGCGACCTCGCGCGCGCGCTTGCGCCCGCAAGCGGCGGCTTCGGCTTCCACGCCCGCGCCCGCGCGGCTGACGCGCCCGCTTGCCAGTACGGAAAAGATCGTCGTCATCGGCGCCTCCACCGGAGGCACGGAAGCCATCAAGGACGTCCTGCAGCCCTTGCCGCCGGACAGCCCCGCCATCCTGATCACCCAGCACATGCCTGCCGGTTTCACGCGTTCGTTCGCGCAGCGGCTCGATTCCCTGTGCGCCGTGACGGTCTCCGAGGCGGTCCATGGCGAACGCGTGCTGCCCGGCCATGTGTACCTGGCGCCGGGCGGCGAGATGCACCTGAAGCTCGCGCGCAGCGGCGCCAACTATGTGATCGAGCTGGAAGCCGGTCCGCCGGTGAACCGTCATCGCCCGTCGGTGGACGTGTTGTTCGAGTCCGCCGCGGCGACCGCTGGCAAGAACGCGATCGGGGTTATCCTGACCGGCATGGGCAAGGATGGCGCCAACGGCCTGCTGTCCTTGAAGCGCGCCGGTGCGCAGACGCTGGCCCAGGACGAGGCCAGTTGCGTCGTCTTCGGCATGCCGCGCGAGGCCATCGCGCTGGGCGCCGCCGACGAGGTCGTGCCGCTGGGCAACATGAGTGAACGCATTCTTGCTCGCCTGAGCAACCTGGGTGAACGCGCCCATCGGGTCTGATACGGGCGTCATCGGAACAAGCTGTACCTAGGCGGGCTGTCCCGCAGCGGGCCGCACCGCAGTCCTCACAATCGAACAAACGCTTTATCTGGAGCTGTAATGGTAGACAAGAACCTGAAGATCCTCGTGGTGGATGATTTCCCCACGATGCGCCGCATCGTGCGCAACCTCCTCAAGGAACTCGGATTCGAGAACGTCGATGAAGCCGAGGATGGCGCCATCGGCCTGGAAAAGCTGCGCAATGGCGGTTTCCAGTTCGTCGTGTCGGACTGGAACATGCCCAACCTGGACGGCCTGGAAATGCTCAAGCAGATCCGCGCCGATCCCGCGCTGGCATCGCTGCCCGTGCTGATGGTGACCGCCGAGGCGAAGAAGGAAAACATCGTCGCCGCCGCCCAGGCCGGTGCGAGCGGTTACGTGGTCAAGCCCTTCACGGCTGCCACGCTCGAGGAAAAACTGACCAAGATCTTCGAAAAGCTCGGTAAGTGAGCAGGGGCCAATCATGACAGTCGAGCAGCAGCCTACGTCCCAGTTCCAAGCCTCCGATGACCTGATCGTCCGCATCGGGCACCTGACCCGCACGCTGCGAGACAGCATGCGCGAACTCGGGCTGGACCAGGCCATCAAGGACGCCGCCCAGGCGATTCCCGACGCACGTGACCGCCTGCACTACGTCGCCCGCATGACGGAGCAGGCCGCCCATCGCGCCATCAACGCCTCGGAAACGGCTCGCCCCCTGCAGGAGAGCATGCAGCGCGGCGCTGTTGCGCTGGACCAACGCTGGCAGGAATGGTTCGATGCACCCAAGGACCTGCCCGAGGCGCGCGAACTGGTCAACGACACGCGCGCATTCCTGCAGGACGTGCCTGTCCGCACGCAGGAAACCCAGGCCCACCTGATGGAAATCATCATGGCCCAGGACTTCCAGGACCTGACCGGCCAGGTGATCATGCGCATGATGGGCGTGATCGGCACGATCGAACGCGAACTGCTGCAGGTGCTGATCGACAATGTTCCGGCTGATCGCCGCGAAGAAGCCAACAGCCTGCTCAATGGTCCCCAGATCAATCCCCAGGGCAAGGTGGACATCGTTACCAGCCAGGACCAGGTCGACGACCTGCTGGAGAGCCTGGGTTTCTGAGCCCGGGCGGTGGAAGGGCGGACCGGCGAAGGTGGCCGGATCGCCTTTCCAGCAGCCCCTGCGGGGTTGCGGGGAATAGCGCCCTCTATTCCCGGTTTCTTGCGGATTCGGCGCCAAGTCGGCGCTTCTAGAATGCCGGCAGGCCATCTTGGCCGGCGCTCGCCTGTCCGGCGTTTGGCCGGCCGGGCCGGATATCCCGAAACCGCCGCATCCCGCTTGCATGGCTGACGACAGCGATCTTGAAAAAACCGAACCCGCCTCACAGCGGCGCCTGGAAAAGGCGCGTGAGGAAGGGCAGGTTGCGCGCTCGCGGGAGCTGGTGACGTTCCTGATGCTGGTCGCGGGCGTCTCCATGCTGTGGATCGGCGGCGGCGCCATGTACAACAACCTGCGCGGGGTCATGCGCACCAGCCTGACCTTCGATGGCCGGGTGGTCACCGATCCGGGCGCGACGCTGGCCACCATCGTCAACAGCGTGCTCCAGGCCCTGATGATGCTGGTCCCCATCTTCGGCGTGCTGGCGGTCACCGCGGTCCTTGGCACTGTCGCCATGGGGGGGCTGCTGCTGTCGACCAAGGCGCTCGAGCCCAAGTTCGGCCGGATGAATCCGATCAAGGGCCTGGCCCGCATCTTCTCGATGAACACCATCATCGAGTTGTTCAAGACGGTGTCCAAGGCGGCGCTGATCGGCGGGATCGGCATCTGGGTCATCTGGTCCTCGCACGACGACATGCTCGTGCTGATGAACGCGGCGCCCACGGAGGCGATGTCGCGCGCGATCCGGCTCATCCTGATCTCCTGCACGCTGATCGTCGCCTCGCTGCTGATCATCGTGGTGCTGGACGCGCCGTGGCAGATCTTCAGCCACTTCAAGAAGTTGCGCATGTCCAAGGAGGACCTGCGCCAGGAATACAAGGAAAGCGAAGGCGATCCGCACGTCAAGGCGCAGATCAAGCAACTGCAGCGCCAGATGGCCCGCCGCCGCATGATGAGCGCCGTGCCGCAGGCCGACGTGGTCGTCACCAACCCCACGCACTACGCCGTGGCGCTGCAGTACCGCGAAGGCGGCACGGGCGCGCCCAGGGTGGTGGCCAAGGGCACGGGCGCCATTGCCGCCCGGATCCGCGAGATCGCCGCCGAACACCGCGTGCCCCTGCTGGAGGCCCCGGCCCTGGCGCGGGCGCTGCACTGTCACGTCGAGCTGGAACAGGAAATTCCAGCCGCTTTGTATTCCGCCGTCGCCGAAGTGCTTGCCTGGGTGTTCCAGCTGCGGGCCTGGCGTTCCGGCGAAGGCAAGGTCGTTCCTGTCGAACCGACCGGCCTGTCCGTCCCCCGTGAGCTCGATCCCCTGGCGGATCGGGCCACGCAAGGAGCTTGAGCCTCATGAATGCCTTTCTCGGCCTGATCAAGAACAACGGGGCGCAGCACGCCCGATTGCTCGCGGGCCCCATCCTGATCATCATGGTCCTGTCCATGATGATCCTGCCGTTGCCGACGTTCATCCTGGACCTGCTGTTCACGTTCAACATCTCGTTGTCGGTGATGATCCTGCTGGTGGCGATGTTCACCAAGCGGCCGCTGGATTTCGCGGCGTTCCCGGCCGTGCTGCTGTTCGCCACGCTGCTGCGCCTGGCGCTGAACGTGGCTTCCACCCGCGTGGTGCTGCTGCACGGCCACAATGGCCCGGACGCTGCCGGCCAGGTGATCGAGGCCTTTGGCCACTTCCTGGTGGGCGGCAATTTCGCGGTCGGCATCATCGTCTTCGTCATCCTCGTGATCATCAACTTCATCGTGATCACCAAGGGCGCGGGCCGTATCGCGGAAGTCGGCGCGCGCTTCACGCTGGACGCCATGCCGGGTAAGCAGATGGCCATCGACGCCGACCTGAACGCCGGCCTGATCGGCGAAGAGGATGCCCGGCGGCGGCGCAACGAAATCTCCCAGGAAGCCGAGTTCTACGGTTCGATGGACGGCGCCAGCAAGTTCGTGCGCGGCGACGCGGTGGCTGGCCTGCTCATCATGGTCATCAACGTGATCGGCGGACTGGTCGTCGGCGTGGCGCAGCACGACCTGAGCTTCGGCGAGGCCGGTCGGGTCTATACCCTGCTGACCATCGGTGATGGTCTGGTGGCCCAGATTCCGGCGCTCATCATCTCGACGGCTGCCGGCGTGGTTGTCTCGCGCGTGGCCACCGATCAGGACGTGGGCCAACAGATGGTCGGCCAGCTGTTCGCCAACCCGAACGTGCTGTTCATCACCGCCGCCATCATCGGCATCATGGGCCTGATCCCCGGCATGCCGCATGTGGCTTTCCTGCTGCTGGCCGGCCTGATGGGCTGGGGCGGCTGGCAGATCATGAAGCGGCAGGCCGCCGCCAAGGTCAGCGCCGCGGAAACACCCGCGCACGTGCAGGTCGCGGCCGATGCCGCCGCGGCCGAGGCCAGCTGGGATGACGTGTCGATGGTCGATCCGCTGGGCCTGGAGGTGGGCTATCGCCTGATCCCGCTGGTCGACCATGGCCAGAACGGCGAGCTGCTGCATCGTATCCGCAGCCTGCGCAAGAAATTCGCCCAGGAGGTCGGCTTCCTGCCACCGGTCGTGCACATCCGCGACAACCTGGAGCTCAAGCCGAATGATTACCGCATCCTGCTGTCTGGCGTGGAGATCGGGCAGGGCACGGCGGCCCCGGGTCAATGGCTGGCCATCGATCCGGGCGGCGTCACGTCCAAGCTGCCCGGTACGCCGACCACCGATCCGGCCTTCGGCCTGCCCGCCATCTGGATCGATGCGTCCCAGCGCGACCGCGCGCAGGTCGCGGGCTACACCGTGGTCGATTCCGGCACCGTCATTGCCACGCACCTGAACCACCTGCTGCATCGACATGGCGCTGGCCTGCTGGGGCGCCAGGAAGTCCAGCAGCTGCTCGACCGCGTCGGCCGCGAAGCGCCGAAGCTCATCGAGGACCTCGTGCCCAAGACGGTCAGCCTCACCACGGTGCAGAAACTGCTGCAGGGCCTGCTCGAGGAGGAAGTGCCGATCCGCGACATGCGCACGATCCTCGACACGATTTCCGAGCACGCGCCGCGCCTGTCGGCCGGCGCTGCCGTGGGCGGCCTGCCGGATGTGCAGGAACTGCTGGCGCTCACGCGCCGCGCACTGGGCCGTGCCATCACGCAGCAATGGTTTCCCGGCGAAGGCGAATTGCGCGCCATCGGCCTGGATGCCAAGCTCGAGCGCGTGCTGAACCAGGCCTTGTCGACCAGCGGCGCGCTGGAGCCCGGCCTGGCCGAGACGCTGCTGCGCGAGACCTCCGCCGCGATCCAGCGCCAGGAAGCCGCCGGCGATCCGCCCGTCCTGCTGGTGTCGCCGCCGCTGCGCGCGCCGCTGTCTCGTTTCCTGCGCCATCACATGCCGCAAATGGGCGTCCTGTCCAATGCCGAGCTGCCTGATGAGCGCATCGTCCGTATCACCACCATCGTCGGAGCGGGTGCGCGATGAATCTCAGCCGTTTTGTCGGGGCCACCAGCCGGGAAGTGATGCGCCAGGTGCGCATGGCGCTGGGTCCGGATGCCCTGATCGTCTCCAACCGCCGCATCAATGGCGGCGTCGAAGTCATGGCCGGGGATCCCACGGCCATGGCCGAAGCCGAAGCAACGGCGGCCGAGCTGCCTGCCGCGGTCTCCCAGGACGTTCCGCACGACAGGCCGCAGCCTGCCGCTGCCCAGCCCGCGCCCGCCGCGCCGCCGCCCGCGCCGCCCCTCGGCGCCGCCGAAGTGCTGGGCGCCATCAGCGCCTTGCGCGGCGAAATGGAAAACCGCATGCAGGGACTGGCCTGGGGCCAGCACCTGCGCCGTACGCCGGTGGCTGCCGCGCTGTTCCGCCGCCTGCTGGAGGCCGGTTTCAGCACGGCGCTGGTGCGCGCCATGCTGCAGCGCCTGCCCGAGGGCCTGGGCCATGAGTACGCGCTGGAATGGGCGCGCAAGGAGCTGATCACGCATCTGCCCGTGCTGCGCCACGAAGACGACCTGCTGGGGCAGGGCGGCGTATTCGCGCTCGTGGGCCCCACCGGCGTGGGCAAGACGACCACGCTGGCCAAGCTGGCTGCGCGTTGCGTGTTGCGCGAAGGCGCGGACCGGGTGCTGATGATCACCACCGATACCTACCGTATCGGGGCGCACGAGCAGTTGCAGATCTACGGCAAGTTGATGGGCGTGCCCGTGCTGTCCGTGCAGGACGCCGATGGCCTGCAGCGGGTGCTGCGCGACATGGGTGAGCGGCGCATCGTGTTGATCGACAACGTCGGCATCAGCCAGCGCGATCGGCTGGTGGCGGAACAGGCCGCCATGCTGTGCAACGCCGGCATGCCGGTGCGCAAGCTGCTGGTGCTGAACGCCGCCAGCCAGGGCGACACCCTGGACGAAGTGGCGCATGCCTATCGCAGCGGCGCGGGCGACGATGTGGCGGGCTGCATCATCACCAAGCTGGACGAGGCCTCGCGCATCGGCGCCGCGCTGGATACCGCCATCCGGCATCGCCTGCCCATCCAATATGTCTCGCATGGCCAGAAGGTGCCCGAGCACCTGACGGTGCCGCGCGCCATCGACCTGGTGAACCAGGCGCTGGGCGCGCAAGGCGACGCCGCCGCCCTGTACACCCCGACCGACGCCGATCTGAGCGCCTTGTGGTCGGCGAATCAGCCCGGCGCCGGGGGCAGCGTCCAGGACGCGCGCCAGCAGGCGCGCACCCGTCAACTGCTGATGGCCGCCATCAGCGGTCCGCGTGGCGGGCTGGCGGCCAACGAACTCGACGCGGGCCTGGCCTGGCTGGATCGTGAAATGGCCAGCGTCCAGGCACGCGCGGTGCTGCTGCGTCAGCAGCAGGCCGACGCCGCGTTGGCGCCGGACGCGCTGGTCCAGCCCCAGGTTGCCCTGCTGGAAAAAGCCTATCCCAAGACTTGCCACCGCTATCTGCTGGTGTCGCATGCCCGCACGCGGCTGGTCGTCGGCAAGGACAGCGCCGGCGCCTATCTCTGCGCCAGTCTTGCGCTGAGCGACCAGGGCGTGGCGCTGGCCGCGCCGCTGCAGCAGCTGGAATTGCCGCAGGGCAGTATCGCGTCGTGGGCGCCCGCCGGGTCGGCCGACGCCGCCAGCCGGGTGGCGTGGTTCGCGTTGCAGTTGCCGCAGTTGCCGACGGTCCACCTTTTCGATGCTGATACGGCGTTGACGCCCGAGCTGCTGCGCAATGCCGATGCGCTTTGGCTGGCGCGCTGCACCGGCGCGCGCAAGCTGGAACACGAAGCGTGTCCCACGACGGCGCAGGCCATTTCGAAGACCCTGATGCATCGTCCCGTGCCCGCGCGCCTGGATGGCGTCCAGACCCTGTCTGCTTCGCAAGCGGGCGGCATGTTGGGCGCTTCTGCGCAAGGGGCCGCCGATGCGCTGTGGGTGGCCGAGGCGACGGTTTCGCTGGGCGCGCGCCGCGGCGCCGGCAAGACGTGCCGCTATATCTCGGCCCGCCGCATCGATGCACAGGGCAAGGTGCTGGCGCAATACCACGGTCTTGCCAACCTCGAGGAGGGGGAGGCGGGCACCGATGAACTGGCGCGCTGGCTGGTCCTGCAAGAGGAAAGCAAGGCAGGCCACCGACTGATGGTGCAGGCCTGGCAATCGCTCGATGCCTGCCACACCGGGGTCGACCGCTGGATCGCCTGGGCGCTCGTGGCCGGTCAGTTGGGCGCGGCAGCCTGGCAGGTACGCAACGCTGCCGGGGCGCAATCCTTGCGCAGGGTACTGGCGCACATGGCCGAGGGGCAGGGCAACCTGACCGACAGGCAACTGGTGTCGGGGTTGCTCAAGCTGTATGCGTTGACGGAACTCAGTCAGGCAGCCAGGGGCTGATGACCCTGGCGTTGCTGGCAGGCAAAAAGGAAAACGGCCCATCCAGGGCCGTTTTCCTTTGGAGCATTCGGTGTTGCATTCAGCCCGTGGCGAGGCTCTTGCCGGACGGCAGTCCACTGGCGCGGCCCTGGGCGTTGTAGAGCTGCTGGTTCGCGCCCGTGACGACGCCCAATGCGTCCAGCGACAGGCGGACGTGCTGCAGATGGGTGTCGATCAGCGTGCCGTTCTGCAGATTCAGGTCGCGCGCTTCGGCGGAGTGGGCGAGCAGCGTTTCCCAGATCGGGGCGATCTCCGGATAGGCCTGGGCCGCTGCCTGCGTGCCGGCGTGGTCGGCGCCGAAACCCAGCGTCCGCAGGGCTGCATTGCGATGGACGGCCAGCTCGCCCAATTCCTGGGCAAGCAGATTCTTTTCAGCGGTAAGGTCGGGCAACTGGTCGAACAGACCCTGTTCCGTCAGGGCGTCGGACTCGGTCTGGAGCAGTTTGGCGAATTTCTGGACGGCGGCCGTCTCGGCCAGCAGGAGAGTGCGCAGGTCGTCGGTCGGGGAGGGCATGGGGCGGGTTCCTTGGCGGTGAAGGGGCGCGATGCCGGACGGACGACGTCAGAGCGGAAACCGCTGCGTTAGCGCAGCAGTTCCTGGGCGCTGGCGAGCAGGCCGTCGGCGATCTTGCCGGTGTCGATCTTGATGTCACCCCGGGCGATGGCTTCGCGAATGGCGGCCACCTTTGCCACGTCGATATCCGTTTCCCCGTTCTGCAGGGCCAGGAGCGTGCGCGACGTGCTGCTCAATGCCACTTTGGCACTGCTGCTCGATTGCGCGGCGCCCGAGGGCAGCGGGGCGGTGTCGCTGCGCGTGGCGGGTGCGGCGGGCGAAGCCGTGGCATGAGCCGGGTTGGAATTGACTTTCAAAAGGGTTCTCCGCTGGACCTCGGATGGGACGGCGAAACAGGTCCTGTAGCCGGTAACGACCATCCAAGCCGTAACTTTAGTCCGTCCTTGCTTTTTTTGTCGCCGGTCTGTTGTCCGGGCGTGACAAAGCGGATCCCGCGGGTTTTTATCTGGATGGAAACGGGCCCTGCCAGTCCTGGCGTAGCGGCACGGGAAGGGGTCATAGCTGGATTTCCACCGTGCCGGCGTCCTGCACCACACCGATCACGATCTGGCCGTTCGGGGTCCGGACCTGCACCTGGTTGCCCGGTGCGGCATTTTCCAGGGCCTGGCCTTCGCTGGAAACCATGAAGCCCGGGCCGCGCGCCTGGACGCGGACGGTGTGGCCGCGCAGCACCGATTGGGCGTGGCGCAGGCTGCTGGCGCGCAGGGCCTGCCCAGCGCCGACGCGCTGGCTGGTGATGTAGCCGACTGCCTGGGCGGGGTGCACGATGGTGCCCGGCGCCAGGTTGAGCAGGTCGCCGGCGCGCGGAGACAGGTTCGATTCGCTGATGGTGTGGCCCAGCGGCAGGGCGCGGGCGGCGACGAAATAGGTGCCGGGCACGCTGACCGTGGCCTGGACGTAGAGGGTCCAGGGCTTCGGCCCGGCGCAACGGATGCCGACGGCCATCCGCGACCGCAGGCGTGCGCCCGAGGGCAGGAAGGCCGAGAGCGCTTCGCAGGCTGGCTGTTTGTCGGTGCGCACGGCTTCCAGCCCGATCTCGGGCTCACCGGGCAGGTGGGCAAGCTGTTGCCGCAGGAACTGCTCGGCCACGGTGGCGACTTGCGCCGCATCCTGGTCGGCCGCCTGCGCGCGCCCGGCGCCAAGCGCCAGCAGGCTGGCGAAGCAGGCAAGGGCAAACAGGCGAGGCAAGGGCAGGTGCATGGAAGGCATTGTAGAAGTCCGTGCTACAGCCCAATACCGGAATTAACTGAAAAAGGTCGCCTTGTTTGGGTAATTGTGGCCGGGGGCTGGAACCTATTATTCATGGCGTATGGCGGACCGGCCTGTGTGCCGTGTCCGCTCTTGCCGAACAAGGATTCTCTTTCCCGATGATCGACCGTCTCAGCCAGGAATTCTCCTTCGCGCAGCGCGCGATCGGCCTGCGTGCCGAGCGCCAGGAGGTGCTGTCTTCCAATATTGCGAACTCGGACACGCCCAACTACAAGGCGCGCGATTTCGATTTCGCGCAGACCCTGCAGGATGCCATCGGCAACCGCAGCCTGCCCGACACGCACCTGTCGCTGACCTCGTCGCGCCACATTCCCGCGAAGGCGGCCACGCCGGACCCGACTTTCCTGCAATACCGCCAGCCGCTGCAGCCCAGCCTGGACGGCAATACGGTGGACATGGACGTGGAACGCGTCAATTTCGCCGACAACACCCTCAAGTACCAGACCAGCCTGACCGTCCTGTCCGGCCGGATCCGAGGCTTGATGAACGTGCTGCAGCAGCAGTAAGCCGCGCCGACGACACCAGGAATCCAAGTACATGTCCCTGATCAACATCTTCCAGATCGCCGGTTCGGCCATGGCGGCCCAGTCGCAGCGCATGAACGTCTCGGCCAGCAACATGGCCAACGCCGACAGCGTGGCAGGGCCTGATGGCCAGCCCTACCAGGCGCGCCAGGTGGTTTTCCAGCTGGCCCCCACCCCGGGCCAGAACCTGGGCACCGAGATCGGCGGCGTGAACGTCGCGGCGGTGGTCAACGATCCCGCGCCGCCCCGCCTGGTCTACGACCCCAAGCATCCGTTCGCCAACAACGACGGCTACGTGACCATGCCCAACGTCGACGTGGTCGCCGAGACCGTCAACATGATCTCCGCCTCGCGCTCGTATCAGGCCAACGTCGAGGTGGTCAACACCGCCAAGAGCCTGATGCAGCGCACGCTGACCATCGGACAGTAAGCACGCAACGCCCAGAGGGATCGCCATGGCAACCGCTGTCAATACCACCACCAGCACGCAAAACACCTCGGCCGCCTTCCAGTCGGCCAATGCCGCATCGAAGAGCCTCATCGATGAAACCCAGGACCGTTTCCTGACGCTGCTCGTCACGCAGATGCAGAACCAGGATCCGCTCAACCCCATGGACAACGCGCAGATCACCTCGCAGATCGCCCAGCTTTCCACGGTTAACGGCATCACCCAGCTGAACAATACCCTGCTCGCGCTGTCGGGCCAGGTCGATGTGTCGCAGTCGATCCAGGCCGCCGGCCTGATCGGCAAGAACGTCCTGTTCCCGGGCGACAAGATCTCGCTCGGCACGGCCGCCGACGGCACCACCCGCGAAGCCACGCCTTTCGGCCTGGATGTCATCAGCCCGGCTGCCTCGGTCACCGTCACCGTCCTGGACGCGGCTGGCAAGGCCGTGCGGACCATCGAAATCACCGACCCTCAGGAAGTGGGCATCTACCAGATGTCCTGGGACGGCAAGGACGACTCGGGCATTGCGTTGCCGGACGGCAAGTACACGTTCAAGGTTGCCGCCAAGGACGCCGACGGCGAGGCCGTGACGGTGGGCGCGCTGACCTACGGCAACGTGGGCAGCGTGGCCTATACCGCCGAAGGCCTGCGCCTGGACATGGGCCTGAACGGCAAGACCAGCCTGCTGGACATCCGCAAGATTCTTTAAACACCTGGCGGACGCGCCGCGTCCGCCGAGCAAACGCACACACTCTCACGAACGAGGTACGACATGGGTTTCGGACAAGGACTTAGCGGCTTGAATGCCGCCTCGCAGAACCTGGATGTGATCGGCAACAACATCGCCAACTCCGGCACCGTGGGCTTCAAGGCCTCCGGCATCAGCTTCGCCGACGTCTACGCCAGCTCGCGCGTGGGCCTGGGCACCCAGGTGGCCGCCGTCAACCAGCGCTTCACGGTGGGCAACGTCTCGACCACCGGTGGCCAGTTCGACATCGCGATCGACGGCGCCAAGGGTTTCTTCCGCGTGGTCAACGCCAGCGGCCAGGTGCTCTACACCCGTAACGGCGAATTCTTCGCCGACAAGGACAACTACATCACCAACGCCCAGGGCCAGCGCCTGACGGGTTATCCCGTGGGCGGCGTGGGCATGGACCCGGTGGAACTGACCGTTCCCACCGGCAACATCGCCCCGCAGGCAACCACGCGTGCCGAGCGCATGGGCATCAACCTGGATGCCAACAGCCCCGTCATCAGCCTGACCGGCACCCCGGGTACGCCCGCCGTGCCGGGTGAGGTGGAACTGGACGGCACGGTCTATCAGTTCTCGCAGGTCGGTAACACCATCAGCTGGGTGACCGCGCCTCCCGCCGGCAACTACAACGGCGGCAGCATCGTGATCGGCGCCGGTGGCGCGATCACCTCCGGCACGCTGGCCGCCCAGCCTGGTTACCAGGCCTACACGCCCGCCGTGCCGGCCGTCGTTGCCACGCCCTTCGATCCGAACAACCCCGCCAGCTACACGCACCGCGTGCCTTCGACCGTCTACGACTCGCTGGGCAATGCCCACCAGCTGGTCCAGTACATGGTCAAGCGCGAAGGCACCGCTGGGACCTCCAGCGAATGGGATGCCTATTACTACATGGACGGCCAGGCCATGGACGTGCCCGCGGGCGGCGGTCCGGTCCAGATGACCTTCAACCAGAGCGGCGTGCTGACCAGCGCTCCGGTCACCAACATCACCTACAACGCGCCGGGCGGCGTGGATTCGCCTGCCGAGCCGCTGCAGATCGCGCTGGACTACACCGGCACCACCCAGTTCGGCGGTGACCTGCGCTACAACATCCAGCCCGACGGCTACGCCACCGGCCAGTTCGCCAGCATCTCCATCGGCACCAACGGTTCGCTGGTGGCCAACTACACGAACGGCCAGACCATGGATGTCGGCACGATCGTGCTGGCCAACTTCAACAACCTGCAGGGCCTGCAGCCCGTCGGCGGCAACGCCTGGACGGAAACCTCGGCGTCGGGCCAGGCCACGCTGGGCGTGCCGGGCAGCAACGGCATGTCGCTGCTGAAGGGCCAGGCGCTGGAAGCCTCCAACGTCGACATGAGCCAGGAACTGGTCAACATGATCATCGCGCAGCGCACCTACCAGGCGAACTCGCAGACGATCAAGACCCAGGATCAGGTTCTGCAGACCCTGATGCAGATCCGCTAATCGCCATGGATCGCATCATCTACACGGCCATGAATGGTGCCGCAAGGACGCTGGAACAGCAGTCCGTGATCAGCAACAACATGGCCAACGCGAATACCACGGGCTTCCGCGAGCAGTTCGCCATGTATCGTGCCGTTCCCATCGTCGGCGACGGCAGCCTGGGCACGCGGATTTCCACCGTGGCCAACACGCCGGGCTTCAACGCCACCCTGGGCTCGGTCAATCTGACCGGTCGCTCGACGGACGTGGCGCTGGAAGGCGAGGGCTGGCTGGCGGTGCAGACGCCCCAGGGCGAGGCCTATACCCGTAACGGCGCGCTGGTCGTCGGCGCCAACGGCCTGCTGCAGAACTCGCGCGGCCAGCCGGTGCTGTCGGCCGACAACGCCGTCATCGCGGTGCCGGAAGGCGCCGAGCTGACCATCGCGGGCGATGGCACGATCACCGCGCTGGGCGCGGGCGACCCGCCTGCCGACATCCAGCAGATCGGCCAGCTGAAGCTGGTCAACCCGCCCGCGGCCGAGCTGGTGCGTGGCGACGACGGCCTGTTCCGCCGCCCCGCGGTCAACGGCCAGCCGGCGCCGCCGCTGCCCCAGGATCCGCTCGTTCGGGTCATCTCGGGCGGCCTGGAAGGCAGCAACGTGAACACGGTGGAATCGATGGTCGGCATGATCGACAACGCCCGCCGCTATGAAATGCAGATGAAGGTGATCTCGAGCGCCAGCGAGAACGCGTCGCGCGCGAACGGCATCCTTTCCGCCAGTCAGTAAATCAAGCGTCAAGACAACCCCAACCGCCGGGCGCCCCAGGCGCCGGGCCCAGGAGCACCGCCATGATCCGTTCGCTCTGGATCTCGAAGACCGGTCTGGAAACCCAGCAGACCCAGATGGACGTCATTTCCAACAACCTGGCCAACGTCAGCACGAACGGCTTCAAGCGCACGCGCGCCGTGTTCGAGGACCTGATGTACCAGACCCTGCGCCAGCCCGGCGCCCAGGTCGGTCCCGCCAACCAGCTGCCTTCGGGCCTGCAGGTCGGTACCGGCGTGCGCACGGTTGCCACGCAGCGCATCCACACCCAGGGCGACCTGAAGGCCGGCGGCGAACTGGACGTGGCGATCCAGGGCAAGGGCTTCTTCGAAGTCGAAATGCCCGACGGCACGCTGGCCTACACGCGTGACGGCGCGCTGCAGGTCGACCAGAACGGCCAGCTGACCACGGCCGGCGGCTATGTCATCCAGCCGCCCATCAACGTGCCCGACAACGCGCTGAAGGTCACCATCGCCCGCGACGGCGTGGTGTCCGTGACCCAGCCCGGCGCCGCCGGCACCAGCGTCCAGATCGGCCAGCTGCAGGTGTCGACCTTCATCAATCCGACCGGCCTGCAAAGCATGGGCGAGAACCTGTACGTCGAGACCGACTCCTCGGGGCCCGCCAACGCGCTGCAACCCGGCCTGGATGGCGCCGGCCTGCTGATGCACGAATACGTCGAAACCTCGAACGTCAACGTGGCGGAAGAGCTGGTCAACATGATCACGACCCAGCGTGCCTACGAAATGAACAGCAAGGCCGTGCAAACCTCCGACCAGATGCTGGCTCGCCTGGCGCAGATATGATCATTCGTTCGTTCGCGCGCGTGGCGGTGGCGATGGCGACCTTGTCGCTGGCGGCCGGCTGCGCGCTGATTCCGCCCGAGCCCATCGTGACCGGCCCCTTGACGGCGCCGCCGCCGCCGCCGGTCATGCCGGCCGCGGTGCCCAACGGCTCCATCTACCAGCCCATCGTCTACGGCAACTATCCGCTCTTCGAGGACCGCCGTCCTCGCAACGCGGGCGATGTGGTGACCATCGTGCTGAACGAGCGGATGAACGCCGCCAAGGCCGTCGCCACCAACACCAATCGTACGGGCGCCGCCACGCTGGGCCTGAACGCGGTGCCGGCCATTGCGCCCAGCTGGCTGGGCGCCCAGCAGAACGCCGATTTCTCGGGTGCGAACACGGCCGCCGGCACGGGCAACAGCAGCGCGAACAACACGTTTACCGGCACCATCACCACCACGGTGATCGGCGTGCTGCCCAACGGCAACCTGCAGGTCGCCGGCGAAAAGCAGATCGCCATCAACCGTGGCAGCGAGTACGTGCGCTTCTCGGGTGTCGTCGATCCGCGTTCCATCACGGGCGCCGGCACCGTGTCGTCCATCCAGGTGGCCGACGCACGCATCGAATACCGCAGCAAGGGCACCATGGACGAAGTCCAGACCATGGGCTGGCTGCAGCGTTTCTTCCTGAATATCTCGCCGTTCTGATCCATGACTTTCCCGATGCCGACCGCTCTCTCTCTGTCTCGCAAGCTGGCTGCGCTGGCTTGCCTGCTTGCCGTGGCGGTCCTGCCGGGACTGGCGCAAGCCGAGCGCCTGAAGGACCTGGCCTCGATCCAGGGCGTGCGCGCCAACCAGCTGCTGGGCTACGGCCTGGTGGTGGGGCTGGACGGCAGCGGCGACCAGGTGCGCCAGACGCCGTTCACGCAACAAAGCCTGACCAACATGCTGTCGCAGCTGGGCATCACGGTGCCGCAAGGCTCCAACATGCAGCTGAAGAACGTGGCCGCGGTCATGGTCACGGCGTCGCTGCCTGCCTTTGCGCGTCCCGGACAGACCGTGGACGTGGTGGTGTCGTCCATGGGTAACGCCAAGAGCCTGCGTGGCGGCACGCTGCTCATGACCCCCTTGAAGGGCGCCGACGGCCAGGTCTACGCCATTGCACAGGGCAACCTGCTGGTGGGCGGCGCGGGCGCCGAGGCCGGCGGTTCCAGCGTGCAGGTCAACCAGCTGAACGGCGGGCGCATCAGCAATGGCGCCATCATCGAGCGCTCGGTGCCCACGACGATCTCGCGCGATGGCCTGATCTACCTCGAAATGAACACCAACGATTTCGGCACGACGCAGAACGCCGTCGACGCGCTGAACCGCCAGTTCGGCGCGAATACCGCCCAGGCCCTGGACGCGCGGGTCGTCGCCATCCGCGGACCGCTGGATCCCGCGCAGCAGACGGCCTTCCTGTCCCGCGTCGAGAACCTCCAGGTCACCCGCGCGCCCATCGGCGCCAAGGTCATCATCAACGCCCGTACCGGTTCGGTGGTCATGAACCGCACCGTCATGATCGAAGAGGCCGCCATTGCCCACGGCAACCTGTCGGTCATCATCAACCGCGAGAACCAGGTCAGCCAGCCGGATACGCCCTTTGGCGGCGGCCAGACCGTGGTGGTGCCGAACACCCAGATCGAACTGCGCCAGGAAGGCGGCGGTCTGCAGCGCGTGCAGACCAGCGCGAACCTGGCTGACGTCGTCCGCGCCTTGAATGCACTGGGTGCCACGCCGCAGGATCTGCTTTCCATCCTTCAGGCCATGAAGAGCGCCGGCGCCCTGCGGGCCGATCTCGAGATCATCTAAGGGATCGCACCGTCATGGCCATGCCGCAATACAACGCCCTGCCTACCGCCGGCCAGCCCCTGGCCTTCGACTCGCGCAGCCTGGACAGCCTGAAGCACCAGGTCACGCGCGAGGGTGGCCCCAAGAGCGAGCAGCAGAAAGAGGTCGCCCGCCAGTTCGAGGCGCTCTTCCTGCAGATGATGATCAAGCGCATGCGCGAGGCGACGCCCCGTGACGGCATGTTCGACAGCGATCAGACGCGGCTGGCCCAGTCCATGGCCGACGAGCAGCTGGCGCTGGAGCTGGCATCGCCTGGCATCGGCCTGGCCCAGGCCATCCTGCAGCAGATCCGCGCGAACCAGGGTGGGGCGCCTGACGCCGCCCTGGACACTGCGCCGTTGCTGGCGCCCGAAGTCAACAATTCCCGCCTGCCTGGCCTGACTTCCCGGCTGGGCGTGGACACCTCGCAAGGCCCCAACGTGCGCGGCGACGTCGCCGCGATGATCGATCGCCTCTCGCGCGGCGGCCGCCCGGCGGAAGCCGAGCCGGTGAAGCCGCCTTCGGGCGCGCCTTCCCATGTGGTGGATTTCGTCAACCGCATGGCGGAGCCGGCGCGCCGCGCCGCCAACGCCTCGGGCGTGCCGGCCCGCCTGATCCTGGGCCAGGCTGCCCTGGAGTCCGGTTGGGGCAGGCGCGAGATCCTGCACAGCGACGGACGTCCCAGCTACAACGTCTTCGGTATCAAGGCCACGGGTGGCTGGACCGGCAAGGTGGCCGAAGTGGTCACGACGGAATATGTCGACGGCAAGCCCCAGAAGATGGTGCAGGCCTTCCGTGCCTATGGCTCCTATGAAGAGGCATTCTCGGACTATGCCCGCCTCATCGGCAACAGTCCGCGCTACGAGCGCGTGACGCAGGCGCGCAACGAAGTCGAGGCAGCCTGGCGCATCCAGCAGGCGGGTTATGCCACCGACCCCAACTACGCGGACAAGCTGATCGGCGTCATGGGGCAGTTCGGCGGCTCGGTCTAGGACCGTGCCGGTTTTGGAAATCGTCATTTTTGGTAAGGCCGGAGACTAAATAAGTCCGAATCTTTGCCGTTAATTGCCTGAGGCCCGTTTTTCCCGGGCACGCCACGGATACGCCCCCAATTCTGCACAGAGCGATCGCAACATGAACCTGTACAACCTCGGACTTTCCGGCTTGACCGCCTCGCAGGCTCGCCTGAATACCACCGGCCACAACATCGCCAATGCCGACACCGAGGGCTACAACCGCCAGCGCGTGATGGTCTCGACTGCTGGCGGCACCGCCACCAGCGCCGGCTTCTTCGGCCGCGGCGTGCTGGTCGACACGGTCCAGCGTTCGTACGACGGTTTCCTGTATCGCCAGCTGACCTCCGCCCAGTCGCACGGGTCGGCGCTGCTGTCTTTCGGTGGCCAGATCGCGCAGGTCAACAACCTGCTGGCCGACCGCACCGTGGGCGTGGCGCCTGCCCTGCAGAAATTCTTCGAAGGCACGCAAGCCGTGGCGTCGGCGCCCGCCGACCCCGCCGCCCGCCAGGAAATGATCGGACAGGCCAACAATCTGGTCACCCAGATCAATGAGGCCAACCGCTTCCTGCAGAACCAGCGCGAAGGCCTGAACACCCAGATTTCCACGACCGTCGACCAGATCAACAGCTATGTCGCGCGCATCGAGGACCTGAACAAGCAGATCACCACGGCCAAGGCTTCGTCCAACGGCCAGCCGCCCAACGACCTGTACGACCAGCGCGACCAGCTGGTTGCCGAGTTGAACATCCTGGTCAAGGTCAACGTGTCGGAGCAGGGCGACAACTTCAACCTGACCATCGGCAACGGCCAGGCCGTGCTGTCGGGCGGCAAGCAGTACCCGCTGCAGGCCGTCGCCTCGGCCGACGACCCCTCGCGCACCGTCGTGGCGTTCACCACGCCTGGCACCGCGGGCCAGACGATCACGGTCGAGCTGCAGGATGGCATGCTCGACGGCGGCCAGCTGGGCGGCCTGCTGAAGTACCGTGCCGAATCGCTGGACGTCATCCAGAACGACCTGGGCCGCATGGCCGTGGGCCTGGCGTCGGCTTACAACGCGCAGCATCGCCAGGGCCTGGACGCCAGCGGTATCGCCGGTGGCGATTTCTTCTCGCTGGGCATCCCCACCGTCAAGACCAATGCCAACAACGCGGGCAGCCAGGAGGTGCAGGTGGCCTTCGCCGACGCCAACGCGCTGACCGGCAAGGACTACAAGGTCAGCTACGACGGCGCGAACTATCACATCACGCGCCTGCCGGACAACACGCCCATGTATTCGGGCGACGGCTCGGCGCTGAGCGCCACGCCGCCCCAACTGATTGACGGCCTGCAGTTCACGCTGGGGGCCGGCGTGCCGCAACCCGGCGACAGCTGGGTGGTCCAGCCCACGCGCAATGCCGCCGCCGACCTGGGCCTGGCCATTACGGATCCCGCCAAGATCGCAGCCGCGGATGCCGAGGGCGGTTCGGCCAACGGCAAGAACGCCCTGGCGCTGTCGGAACTGCAGACCAAGAAGATCCTGGGCAACGGCACGTTGAACATCAACGAAGCCTTCGCGCAGATCGTGAACAAGGTGGGTGTGCAGACGCAGCAGAACGCCACCGCCGCCAAGGCGCAGAGCAACCTGATCACGCAGAACTACGCTGCCCAGCAGGCGTATTCGGGTGTCAACCTGGACGAAGAGTACGTCAACCTGGATCGCTACCAGCAGCAGTATCGCGCGGCGTCCCGTCTCATCGACGTGGGCAGCCAGTTGTTCGACACCCTGCTGGGCCTGCGCAGCTAAGCGGCCGCTCAGCCGACCCCCGGACCGACACGTCTCTCCCTTTATCGCGTCATTCAGATCACTGGCCAGCCATCATGCGTATCAGCACGACTCAATTGTTCCGTACCGGCATCGAAACGATGAATGCCCAGCAGTCCGACCTGATGCATCTGTTCCAGCAGATCGGCACGGGCCGCCGCCTGGTGTCGCCGGCTGACGATCCCCTGGCCTCGTCGCAGACGATCAACATCGCTCAGACCGAGTCGATGAACCTGCGTTACGCGACCAATCGCAACGTGGCCAACCAGAATCTGGCGCTGGCGGAAAACACGCTGGATTCGGTGACGCGCGCGATGCAGGATGTCCGCACGACGATCGTCCAGGCAGGCAACATCTATACCGATACCGACCGCGCCTCGCTCGCCAACGTGCTGCGCGTTGCCCGCGAGAACCTGCTGTCGCAGGCCAATGCCACCGACGGCAACGGCCAGTACCTGTTCTCGGGCCATCGTGGCGACACCCAGCCGTACTCGCTCGACGAGGCGACCGGCGTGGTGACCTACCACGGCGACACCGGCTCGCGTCTCATCCAGGTCGACCAGACCCGCCAGATGGACAGCGCCCACGTCGGTTCGGACATCTTCAACCGTGCCTCGCCGGGATCGCAGATCTACCTGACCTCGTCCAACGCCGCCAACAACGGCACGGGCCTGATCAGCACGCCGCAGGTGACCGACCCCACGCATGCCAACGCCGGCATGAACTTCCGCGTGGACTTCGCGGGCGATCCCCTGGAATACACGGTCACCGTGATCGATCCCGCCACGAATGCCGAGACGACGGGTGCGCCCGTCGCCTACACCGGCGGCGGCACGCTCGACCTGGGCGGTGTGAACATCAAGTTGACCGGCACGCCGGTGGCCGGCGACAGCTTCCGGGCCGATCAAGTCCAGAACGCCGACGTGGATCTGTTCAAGTCGCTGGACGATGTCATCAAGGCCCTGGAGACGCCGGCCGACGGTGACCCCGTCGCCCAGGCCCGTCTGAACAACGTGCTGGCGTCGGTGTCGCAGCGCCTGGCCGTCAACTACGACAACATCCTGACCGTGCGCGCCGCGGGCGGCACGCGCATGGCCGAGCTGGACTCGCTGGATGCCAATGGCAACCTGCGCAACCTGAACTACAAGGAACAGCTGTCCAGCCTGGAAAACGTGGATTACTACTCCGCGTCGTCGCAGCTCACCCTGCGCCAGGCCGCGCTGGAAGCTGCCACGCTGGCCTTCCGCAAGATCCAGAACACCAGCCTTTTCGCCACCCAGAACTGATTCCTGCCGTATCCAGTCCAGTCCGCCCTCGAGAGGCGGACTTTCCCTAAGGCGCGCCGAAGCAACCATGTTCTCCAACCTCAAAGTCCGGACCGGCCTGCTGCTGGTTCTGTCGTTCATGTCCATTCTGGCGCTGGGCGTCACGGTATTGGGCTGGTACAGCGTCAAGGGTGGCAGTGCGGACATCAAGAACCTGGAGCGCGTGTCGCTGCATCAGCTCCAGGACGTGCGCAAGGCCTATGTCGGGGTGCTGCGCGCGGTGATCCGCATCGACTCCTCGATCAACGCCATCAGCGCGGAGACCGCGCGCACCGAAGCCCAGGCGGCCACCACGCTGCTGGCCGACGCGCGCAAGAGTTTCGCCAGCTATCAAGGCTCGCCCAAGCTGACGGAAAACGCCAGGCAGGTCGAGACCGCGCTGGCGCGCGATTTCGCTGCCTATGCCGCGTCGGTGGAGAACATGGGCCAGGCCGCGGCGGCCAATGACCAGGCAAAATACCTGCAGATCAAGACGCAGGACGCCACGCAGGCCAGCGCCGCGCTGATCCGTTCGCTGGACGCCTTCGAAACCTACGCCAACGGGCGCAGCGACAGCTTCGTCACCGCGTCGGAGCAGCGTGCCCGGATGATGGACATCGTGCTGGTGGCGCTGGCGGTGCTTATCGTGCTGAGCATCGTGGGCTCGTACATGTTCCTGAACCGCCAGCTGCTTCGTCCGCTGCAGCGCGCGGGCAACCTGTTCGACCGCATTGCCGCAGGCGACCTGACGCAGCGCGTGGAAGCGCGTTCCAACAACGAAATCGGCCAGCTGTTCGCCGCGCTGCGCCGCATGCAGGAAAGCCTGACGCGCACCGTGACGGCCGTGCGCACGGGCGTGGATGAAATCAACGTGGGCGCGCGTGAGATCTCGGCCGGCAACACCGACCTGAGCAGCCGCACCGAGCAGCAGGCCGCCTCGCTGGAAGAAACCGCCGCCAGCATGGAACAGTTGGCCGGCACCGTGCGCCAGAACGCCGACAACGCCCGCCAGGCCAACCAGCTGGCTGCCAGCAGCATGGAAGTCGCCCAGCGCGGCGGTTCGGCCGTGTCGGAAGTGGTCGGCACGATGCAGGCCATCTCCGCCAGCTCGAAGAAGATTTCGGAAATCGTGTCGGTCATCGACGGCATTGCGTTCCAGACCAACATCCTGGCGCTGAATGCCGCAGTGGAAGCCGCGCGTGCGGGCGAACAGGGCAAGGGCTTCGCGGTGGTGGCGGGCGAAGTGCGCTCGCTGGCGCAGCGCAGCGCGCAGGCGGCCAAGGAAATCAAGGGCCTGATCGAAGACTCGGTCAGCAAGGTGGGCG